>OHNK01000039.1_pt1 | contig 105757 bp, 86 predicted proteins | sample 1569551 | NCBI WGS metagenome assembly OHNK01 (sample SAMEA3879518, study PRJEB24766) | human gut metagenome | biome: human-associated habitat; feature: feces | place: USA | collected 1985/1987 | reverse complement strand
TAGGGAGCGATAACTCCTTTAACTCCTTTAACTTCTGAGCTTGCGAAACTTGAATGATTAATAACTAATCACTATTTTAGATATTCAAAGTCTTCAGGATGTCGCTCATCTTCTGCTTGGTTGCAATACGGGTAGGAACCAGAGGCAGACGGAGCTCGTTCTTGATGAAGCCCATATCATTGAGGAGCGCCTTTACACCGGCAGGGTTACCGTCAACAAAGAGCAGACTGTAGAGCTCGGTAAAAGAATGATGAATCTTACGGGCTGGTTCATATTCGCCACGGAACTCGAGACGGATCATACGGCTGAAAGCCTTAGGCAGGGCATTGCCGATAACAGAAATAACGCCGGCAGCACCACTGGCAATCATTGAGAAGGTAAGCGCATCATCGCCGCTGATAACATCAAAATTATCAGGCTTGTTCTTGATAATCTCATCTACCTGCTCCAGACTGCCACTAGCCTCCTTCACAGCTACCACATTAGGGAAGTCGCGGGCGATACGGCAGGTTGTTTCAGGCTTCATGTTGATACCGGTTCTGCCAGGAACATTGTAGAGCACGATAGGCAGCGGACTAGCCTGGGCGATGGCCTTGAAGTGCTGATAGAGACCTTCCTGAGAAGGTTTGTTGTAGTAAGGACAGATACTGAGAATGCCATCGATGCCACTCCAGTCGGTGTTCTTGATTTCTTCAACGACAGCAGCAGTATTATTACCGCCACAATATTTCAATATCTTGATGCGACCCTTGTTCACATCTTTCACCAATTCTGTGATTTTATCTTTCTCTTCCTGTGTAAGACATGGAGCCTCACCAGTTGTGGCAAGGATGCAAAGGAAGTCTGCACCATTGTCAATTTGAAACTCTACCAATCGCTTGAGCGACTGATAATCAACCGAGCCATCGGTGTTGAAAGGAGTAATAAGGGCAACACCTAAACCCTTGAATATGTTCTGTGCCATAATCTATAATATCAAAAACGTTGGCAAAAGTACACAATTATTGTCAATTTGCAAAATAAAAATGAACTTTTCTTTCAAGATTGTACCATTTTTGAAAAAAATCTGTATTATTATACTATATTTCACGTTTTTTTAGTAACTTTGCACCCGAATTAAGCAAAGAACGTAGAACAAATCAAAGCTCAAAGTTCATAGCAAAAAAACAAAAAAGTTCAAAGATCATCATGAGATATTTCATATTCTTCGGTTACGACGGCACCAACTACCACGGCTGGCAGATTCAGCCCAATGCCAATTCGGTACAGCAGGAGTTGCAGCGCGCCCTCTCCATACTTCTGAGAAAGGAAATGGAGGTGGTGGGAGCAGGAAGGACCGATACCGGCGTACATGCCCGACACATGGCAGCCCACTTCGATACCGACAGGATTCCGATGGAACCCGACCAGCTGGTATACCGCCTGAACCGCATTCTGCCCCGCGACATCGCCGTATACGAAGTAATGGAGGTAGCCCCGGAGATGCATGCCCGTTTCTCTGCCATCTCGCGCACATACCATTATTATATACATACGCAGAAAGATCCGTTTGAGCGCCATTATTCACTGCAGATGAACTATCCCCTGAATTTCGAGAAGATGAACGAGGCGGCTCAGCATTTTCTGCATCACGAAGACTATGCGGCGTTCTGCAAGGCGGGTGGCGACAACAAGACCACCATCTGCCACGTAACAGCCGCCCGATGGATACAGACCTCTCCTACCACCTGGTATTTTGAGATTACCGCCAACCGTTTCCTGAGAAACATGGTGAGAGCCGTAGTAGGTACACTCATCGATGTAGGCAGAGAAAAGATTACGATGGAACAGTTTCTCGATATCCTGCACAACGGAAGCCGCAGCGATGCAGGCGAAAGCATGCCGGGTAACGCATTGTTCCTGGAAGACGTGGGGTATGATTTCAAAGATTAAATGATTAGAAACACAAGGGCGTGAGCCTCATTCAACATTCAACATTTAACATTCATAAAAATGTGGTTAGTATTAGCATTTCTCTCAGCAGCGCTGCTGGGATTTTATGATGCCTTCAAGAAGAAGGCACTTTCAGGTAACGCAGTGATTCCCGTGCTCTTTCTGAACACGCTCTTCTCATCGCTCATCTTCCTGCCGTTCATCGTGATGAGCTATACAGGAAATTCGCTGGATGGAACGATGTTTCATGTAGCAGAAGGCGGATGGGAAGTTCACAAGTACATCGTGCTCAAGAGTTTCATCGTATTGAGCAGCTGGATCTTCGGTTATTTCGGCATGAAACACCTGCCGCTCACCATCGTGGGACCTATCAACGCAACCCGACCGGTAATGACACTCGTAGGCGCCCTGCTGGTTTATGGCGAGGTACTGAATCTGTATCAGTGGATTGGTGTCATACTTGCCATCATCTCCTTTGCCATGCTTTCGCGCAGCGGCAAGAAAGAGGGTATCGACTTCAAGCACAACAAATGGATTTACTTCATCGTGCTGGCTGCCGTGCTCGGTGCAATAAGCGGTCTCTACGACAAGTATCTGATGGCTCCACCAGAGAATGGTGGTGTAGGATTAGACAGAATGATTGTGCAGAGCTGGTACAACATCTACCAATGTTTCCTCATGGGAGCCATGCTGCTGATGATATGGTGGCCTACCAAGAAGAATTCTACCCCATTCCACTGGCACTGGAGTATCATCTTCATCAGTATCTTCCTTTCGGCAGCCGACTTCGTATATTTCTACGCTCTGAGTCTGCCTGGCGCCATGATCAGTATCGTGAGCATGATTCGCCGCGGTTCGGTTATCGTCAGCTTCCTCTTCGGTGCAGCCATCTTCCATGAGAAGAATCTCAAGGCGAAGTTCGTAGACCTTCTCCTCGTTCTGCTCGGAATGCTCTTCCTCTATTTCGGAACAAAGTAATGATTAGATAAAAAAAGTCTTGCAAGCATATAGCCTGCAAGACTTTTTTTATGTTTTATGTTTTTACCAGATATGTGCACGCTTGTTCTTAGGAACAAAGAGCTTGTCGCCCTTCTTGATGTTGAATGCCTTATACCATGAATCCACCATTGGGAGGGCACCGTTCACACGAGCCTCGTTTGGAGAGTGAACATCCACGGTCATCAGATACTGCAGGTACTCAGGACGGGCATTGCCTGCCCATACACGTGCCCATGCCAGGAAGAAGCGCTGTTCTGGAGTAAATCCATCCTTCACACCCAACTTCTCTGTCTTCATCACATTCTGAAGTGCACGGAAAGCGATGTTCAAACCACCATTGTCACCGATGTTCTCACCCAGGGTCATCTGGCCGTTTACCTTCTTGCCAGCCAACTCAATCTTGTTGAAATGGTCAACCAGAATCTTGGTGCGAGACTCGAAGTTCTTCTTGTCAGCAGCAGTCCACCAGTTGTGCTGGTTACCGGTCTTGTCAAACTGGCTACCCTGATCGTCGAAACCATGACTCATCTCATGACCGATTACACCACCGATACCACCATAGTTCATCGCATCATCGGCTGTCGGGTCGAAGAATGGAGGCTGGAGAATAGCTGCAGGGAAGCAGATCTCGTTGGTAGTTGGGTTATAATAAGCATTGATAGTCTGAGGAGTCATTCCCCACTCTGTCTTATCTACCGGCTTGTTCACCTTGCGGGCGATTTCATCCTTGGTAAAGAACTCAGAGATATTTGCCATATTCTCGTAGAGAGAAAGGCTGTCATCTACCTGCAATCCGCTATAGTCCTTCCACTTGTCAGGATAGCCGATCTTGATGATAAAGTTCTCCAGCTTATCCTTAGCCTGTGCCTTGGTAGCAGCACTCATCCATGTAGCCTCGTCGATGCGCTGTGAAAGGGCAGTCTGGAGATTGTGAACCAGTTCGAGCATACGCTTCTTGCTGCTCTCTGGGAAGTACTTCTCTACGTAAATCTTTCCGATAGCCTCGCCCAACACACCGCTCACGGTACTTACGGCACGCTTCCAGCGAGGACGGTCCTGCTGAACACCGCTCATTACCTTGCTCAACTCAAAGGATACGGCACGGAAATCATCGCTCAATACGCTGGTTGCACCAGAAATCACCTTGATTTCTGCGTATGTCTTCAGATCATCCAGAGAGGTCTCTGCGAGAATCTTCTCAACCTCGTGGATTGGTTCAGGCTGACCCACGCAAATTTCCTTGAAAGCAGGGAAACCGGATGCCAGGAACACATTGCCCCAGTCGATGCCAGGATAATCGAGCACGAGCTGGTTGTAGGTCATCTTGTGATAGTTCTTGTCGATGTCGCGAAGCTGTACCTGGCTATAGCTTGCCTTAGCGATGCGGGTCTCGATAGCCATCACAGCCTCCATCTTCTTCTGGGCGGTAGCCTCGTCGTTGCCTACCATCTGGAAGAGCTTCTTCATATAAGCCTTGTATGCATCACGAATCTTCTTGGTCTGCTCGTCATCGTTTACATAGTAATCGCGTACACCAAGACCAAGACCACTCTGGTCTACCTCAACGAGGTTGTTGGCGGCATCACGAAGGTCGGCGCCCACACCGATGCCATACATCATGGTACCCTCGCCACGGAAATCGAGCTGAGCGGTAACGAGCTGATACTCTCTGCGGTCCTTGATGGCTGCAATGCGGTCGAGAGTTGGCTTGATAGGTGCCCATCCCTCCTTGTTCAGGCGAACGCTGTCCATACGGAGGTTGTAGAGCGAACCGATCTTCTGTCCGAGTGACCCCTTCTGCTGTGGCTTGGAAGCATATTCAAGGATGATGTCCTGGATGCGCTTCTGGTTCTGCTCAAAGAGATCGGTGAAAGCACCATTGTCGGTATGCTCGGCATCGAGTGGATGATTCTTCATCCAGTTGCCTGCGGCATAGCGATAGAAATCATTACCCGGCTTAATGGTCAAATCCATGTTGGTTTTGTCAATACCGGAGCCCAACTTCTCCTGCTGGGCAAAAGCAGTTGTTGCACTGAGCAACAATGCTGCGAATAATACTTTTGTTTTCATTATTGTTTGTATTTAACTGTTTCTTTTTTTATAAGAGCGAGACCTGCAAATGTCAGGGCGCCATTCAGCATCAGAAGCTCATAGCCGAACTTATAGCCCACATACTGCGAGGTAAGGGTATCGATGGCGAAGCAGATGAGCGGACTGGCGATGCAGACCCATGGCGACCAGCGGTCGTTTACCTGACGCTTGGTGAGCAGACTGAAGGCAAACAAACCCAACAGCGGACCGTAAGTATAAGAGCAGAGGATGTAGATGGCATCTATCACGCTCGTAGAATTAATTGCCTTGAAAGCAATGATGAAGAGCATGAAGACGAAAGCCACCAGCAGATGCATACGCTTGCGGAGCTTCATATCCTCTTTCCTGCCCAATATATCCACACAGAGACTCGTAGTAATGGCGGTCAATGCTGAATCGGCACTTGAGAAACTTGCCGCCACAATGCCAATGGTAAACAGTACCACCACCAGGTTTCCCATCGCCCCCGAAGCCGCAAACATCGGCAACAGATCATCAGGAGCATCAGGCAAAGCCACTCCCTGTTTCTGAGCCAGCATCACCAGCAACACACCCAGACTCAGGAAAAGCAGATTGGCAGGCACAAAGGCAAAACCATAGCTGCAAACATCCTTCTGGGCCTCACGGAGCGACTTGCAGGTAAGATTCTTCTGCATCATGTCCTGATCAAGACCGGTCATCACAATCACTACAAAGACACCGCTGAGGAACTGTTTCCAGAAATTCTGTTTCGACATCCAGTCATCAAAGACAAGAATACGGGAATGACTGTCGTGAGCAATCGCAGTGATCGCTTCGGAAGGAGTAATGCCCAACGCCGACATCACCTGACAGATAATGAGGATGAGCGCAGCAAACATACAGAGCGTCTGAAAGGTATCCGTCCACACCAGCGTCTTGATGCCACCCTTGCGCGTATAAAGCCAGATAAGCAGTACCATGACAGGAACCGTGACCCAGAACGGAACACCAATCCCATCGAGCACGAAACGCTGCAAGAGGATACAGACGACAAAGAAACGGACCGCCGCACCCGTCATCTTGGACAAGAGGAAGAACGAAGCTCCAGTCTTATACGAACGTTCCCCCAACCGCTGCTGCAGATAACCGTAAATCGTAGTGAGATTATACCGGTAATAGATAGGAAGCAAAAGAAAGGCAACCAGGAAATAACCCAGGATGAAACCGATGCACATCTGAAGGTAGGTCATATCCGTTCTCATCACCATGCCCGGCACACTGACGAAAGTGATACCCGAAATAGACGCTCCCACCATACCGAAAGCAACCATATACCAAGGCGAACGGCGGTTGGCACGATAGAAAGTTTCATTACTTGCCATTTTACGGGCAGTAAGATGACTGAAGAGCAGCAGCACACAGAAGTATGCCAGAACTGTGATAACGATAGCCATATTCTCTTAGATTTAAATAAAAACAAAAAACCTCCGAGATCACTCTCGAAGGTTTCTGCGGTGCGTACGAGACTCGAACTCGTGACCTCCTGCGTGACAGGCAGGCATTCTAACCAACTGAACTAACGCACCAATCATGAAATCAAATTGAATGGCTTAGCGCTCATTTTTCATTTGCGAGTGCAAAGGTACTACTTTTTTTTTGTTCTACCAAATTTTTATGCAACTTTTTACAGAAAATATTGAAAAAACATCGCATCCTCATATCCAACTTGGCCACAAAGCCATTGTTTCAGGACATTATTCCCCTCAAATCCAACAGATTGCAGCATTTTAGCCGCTTTTTGGTTTCTGATACCTACAATAGCATAAATTTGCTGAAGATGAAGTACATTCCGAGCATATTGCAACAAGCGTGACACAGAAGCCTTCGCGTAACCCTGCCCCTGAAACTCCTTTTTGATGACTATTCCGAGTTCAGCACGGTGATGACGGGGATCAAAATCTGTAAGATCCAGGATGCCCACCTGCTCATTCTGCTCATTCTCTACTATCAGGCGCACCTGATTGTCTACATAAATATCTGCCGAAGCACTGGTTATATAGTCGAGCAGCACCCGGCGCGAATATGGAACATTGGAAACACCCAGTTCCCAAAGCCGATCATCATTCTCTATCTGGTAGAGAAAATCAAGATCTTCCAACTCTAAAGCACGTAATCGAATATTCGGTTCTTTCATAAACTACACTTATTAAGAATGTACGCGCGTACCTTATAATATAGAAATAAATCTATCCTTATAAATAACCAAATTCATCCTTATCCATCACCTCCCTATCCGTAATCACCTTACCGATGTCCTTCGTATAGGTAGCCAGTTTGATATTCTCGTCAGACCGCTGCGCAAGCTGATGCAGCATCTCTTCATAGCTCGTCTCGTCAGCATCAAACAATACCTGATTTGACAGGTCGACATGAGAAGGAGAAAAGAATCCCAGACTCTTTCTGATTCTCGCAGTCATCATCTGCGTAAAGGCTACAGAGGCACGGGCATAGATGGCAAATTTGATAGGAATACTCAAGAGATGCGACATACCCGAATAATGTTTACGGAAGAAGATAAGCATCGCCTCGTAAAACACATGAACATAGCGGAAGCTCGACTTCTGAGTACTTTCACCTTTGTAATGCAGGATATCTACAGGCAGATAATAGTTCTGATAACCACCCTTCAAGATACGGTAAGAAAGATCAATATCCTCGCCATACATGAAGAAATCCTCATCCAGCAACCCCACCTTCAGCAAGGCTTCACGACGAATCATACAGAAAGCACCGCTCACAACCTCTATCTTTGCCGGCTTATCCCATGGAAGATAACCCATGTAATAATGACCGAAACTGCGATGCTGAGGAAAACGGCTGCACAACCCCATCATCTTATAGAAAGCCACCATCGGAGAAGGCAAACCTCTCCTACTCTCAGGAGCTGGTTTGCCATTGGCTCCCAACATCCTTACACCCAGTGCACCGGCATCAGGATGAGAACGCATAAAACAGACAGCATCCTTGAGAACATGCTCACCGATAATGGTATCCGGATTCAGCAAAAGAACCAGATCACTCTCGCTCTTGCGGATAGCAAGATTGTTGGCACGGGCAAATCCGTTATTATGCGTACAGGCTACAACATGGAGATTAGGATATCGGGAAGCCGGGAAACACTGTTCGAGATATTCCACCGTTCCATCCTGAGAATGATTATCAACCACGATAATCTCTGCCGTATCGCCACTTGCATCACCCTGCTGCCCACACTCCAACACGCCGATAGCTTTCTCTACCGAACGCAGACACTGGGCAAGATAGTACTTCACATTATAGCTTACTATGACAACACTGAGTTTCATACCGAATATCAAATATTAGATACTGAGAGTTTAACCTTCCGCCTCTGTTGTTTCTTCTTCACATCTTCCGACAGAAGGATAAACAAAGAAGAGACAGAGAAAAAGGATGATAGCCATATATCCAAAAGCAGGCGCCATCGTCTGATAATACATAAACGTATTGATCAGCATTGGCAAGCAGAGCATATTCAGACGGGCAGTGCCCAGAGGAAGAAGTGCATCTCCCTTACGGGTTACCAACTGACGGTGAATAGCCTTGAAACTGAAGAGTTTGAGCGCCAAAGGAATAACGGCAATGGTAAGAACCTCCATCGCTACGGTTATCACATAGACCAACGTGACATCCCCTGCCAGATTAGTAGGTTCCAGAATTTCTGTCTCATAGAGCAAGACCAGCAGGAATCCTACCAACAGGACAAAGAGGAAATTGGTCATCAATATTCGTTGTACTTGTTTGATTTTCATTTTGTTGTCTTTTGTTATTGTCCAAATGGAGTTCTGTTCAGAATACTCCGTCCGAGGGTAACCTCATCTGTATACTCCAATTCATCACCCACCGAGATACCACGGGCGATAACAGAGAGTTTAACAGGATAATCAGCAAGTTTACGGGAGATATAGAAGTTGGTAGTATCACCCTCCATCGTACTGCTGAGAGCAAAAATCACCTCCTTCACCCCACCTTCAGCCACACGCTGAACCAGCGATTCTATCTCTATATCCGAAGGACCGATACCATCCATCGGCGAAATGATGCCGCCCAAGACATGATAGAGTCCGTGAAACTGCTGCGTGTTTTCTATCGCCAGTACATCCTGCACATTCTCGACAACACAGATGGTAGAAGCATCGCGCCGGGAATCAGAACAGATCGGACAGACATCAGTATCGCTGATATTATGACAAACTCTGCAGTATTTCACTTCACGCCGCATCCTGGAAATGGTATCAGCAAAGAGTTCCACATCCTCACTCTTACGCTTGAGCATAAAAAGTACAAGGCGCAAAGCTGTTTTGCGCCCTATACCTGGCAATTTAGAAAACTCCGCCACTGCCTTTTCCAACAAAGTCGAAGAAAACTGTTGTTGCATCTTAGCAGTTTAGAGATAAATACCAATACCCAGTTTCAAACCTACGGTAGAATAATCTACATGCTTCTTGAAACTCTGATCGTAGTAGACAGCTGGCTCGAGGGTAACCGACTTGCCGAGGAAGAAAGCATAACCTACCTCTAGCCCTGGCATAAAATCATTATAACCTCCGGAATGAGCCAACTTTACGCCGCCACCCAGATACAGACCATTCTGCTCGATATAATAACGTGCCTGGGCACCGACAGAGAAATAATCCTTCACGCCTTCAAGACCAGAATGATTATATTCTACCTGCCCCAACAGCATCCAATCGTCTTCTACGAAGTATCCAGCCTTAGCCTGAATACCGAGATTGAGGTCCTGAGAGCCATTATAACTCAAGTTTAAGCCCGTCATCGACGCACCTATATACTGTTTTCCACTTTCAAACTGAGCATGGGCAGCTGTCGAAACGACAAGTGCCAATGCTGCAATAGCTAATTTTTTCATTCGTATCATAAAAATTTACGTATATTGATGAATACTTATATACAAATCTATTGTTTCTTCTGATAACTGCGATACCAACCCAGGAACCAAACCAAGGCTATCACCAGAATGATGATACTGCCGGTATAAGCCAGGCTCTCACCCAAAGCCAAAGCTGTTGGCGAAATGAGCAGGAAGGTTGAACATATCACGGTCATAAACAAGGCAGGAACCAGCGTCATCACAAAAGGCTTCTTCTGCTGTACCAGATAAACCGTCAATGTCCAGAGAGTGAACACAGAAAGCGTCTGGTTAGCCCAGCCGAAATACTGCCAGATGATATTGAAACCATCAGGATTCTCCATCTGCCAAACCAGAATGCCCACCGTAAGAGCAAACAACGGAACGCAGATATAAAGACGCTTGCGCATAGAGCGCTGCTCCAAACCGATAAACTCGGCGATAATCAGACGGGCACTTCTCAAAGCCGTATCGCCACTGGTAATAGGCGCTGCAACAACACCCAGCAGAGCCAGGATTCCACCAGCCACACCCAACCAGCTGGAACATACTATCTTCACAACGGTAGGCGCATCGAAGTTCTGGATAAGCGACTTGCCGCCATCAAACTGAGCTATAAACTGCTGAGCCACCTCCGGACTTACGCATTCACGCCATCCACCATAATAGAAGAAATACATGGAAACCGTAGCCCATATCAAGGCAACAATACCTTCTGTAATCATGGCTCCATAGAAAATAGGGCGACCCATCTTCTCATTCTTCATGCATCGGGCCATGAGCGGACTCTGCGTAGCATGGAAACCACTGATGGCACCACAGGCTATCGTGATAAAGAGGCAAGGGAAAATCGGACTCTTCTGTACAAAAGACTCCGTTCCCAACCAAGCCGGATTCTCATTGAGATTGAAACTCTGCAAATTGCTCCAGAGTTCAGGCAATGAAGGCCATTTCACAAAGAGACCTATCATCAGAGCACCCGCCATAAAGAGAAGCGAGAAGGCAAAAAGCGGATAAACCTTACCGATAATCTTATCGATAGGCAGTAATGTAGCAATGACGTAATAAACGAAAATCACCACTATCCAAAACATCTGGCTGCCCCAGTATGCATCCGTATTACAAATGCCACTCATAATGATAGCCGGACTGTATACAAACACAGCTCCCACCATCATCAGCAAAAGTACCGAAAAGACCAACATCACTTTCTTGGTGCGTCCACCCAAATACTTACCTACCAATTCCGGCAAACCAGCTCCACCGTTACGGATACTGAGCATACCGCTCATGTAATCATGCATGGCTCCTGCAAAGATACATCCGAAGATAATCCACAGATAAGCCACCGGTCCGTACCAAGCACCCATAATAGCACCGAAGATAGGACCCGTTCCTGCAATGTTGAGGAACTGAATCATGAAGATTTTCCAACTAGGCAGTACCATAAAGTCGACCCCATCGGCTTTGGTCACTGCAGGCGTAGGGCGGTCATCAGGACCGAACACATGCGCCACAAACTTTCCATAAAGAAGGTAACCCAATACAAGGGCGACCAAACTAATAACGAAACTGACCATTTTTCTTTTATTGCTTAAAATTTTCTCTCTGTTCGGTGCAAAATGCACTTTATTTTAATATTTCAACCGCAAAAGTAATATTTTTATTTGAAATAAAAAAAAATATTGGTATCTTTGTTGCCAAATTGTAAGATTATGAAGAGATTTAAGATATTTTTTATCGTTTTATGCTCTGTTTTGGCCGCAAAAGCCCAGAGTATCGTGTTCAATAACCAGGTGCCGAAACATGAAGTAAGAGCTGTATGGCTGACAACCATAGGAGGTATCGACTGGCCACACTCTTATGCCCAGTCTTCTTATTCTGCCGAAAAGCAGAAAAAGGAACTGACGGATATACTGGACCGGTTACAGCAGGCTAAAATCAACACCGTACTGATACAGACCCGCGTAAGAGGTACCATGATTTATCCGTCGGCATACGAACCTTGGGATGGATGTCTGTCAGGATTTCCGGGCAGAAGTCCGGGCTATGATGCCCTGCAGTTTGCCATCGACGAATGCCATAAGCGCGGTATGGAACTGCATGCCTGGGTGGTAACCATACCTGTAGGAAAATGGAACGCACTCGGCTGCAAAACCCTCAGACAGAAGATGCCGAAACTCATCAAGAAAATTGGAGACGACGGATACATGGATCCGGAAAACAGTCGGACTGGTGATTATCTGGCAAACATCTGCAGGGAAATTACACATAAATATAATGTAGACGGTATTCACCTCGACTATATCCGTTACCCTGAAACCTGGAACATCAAAGTGAGCCGGGAACAGGGACGCCGGTATATCACCAACATCGTAAGAAAGATTCACGATGCAGTGAAGGCTGAAAAACCTTGGGTAAAAATGAGCTGCTCACCTGTAGGAAAGTATGATGACCTGAGCAGATACCGGAGCTTTGGCTGGAATGCATACACGAAGGTCTGCCAGGATGCACAGGGCTGGCTCAAGAGCGGTCTGATGGACGAGCTCTTCCCTATGATGTATTTCAAGAACGAACACTTCTATCCGTTTGCCATCGACTGGCAGGAACAGAGCCATGGCAAGATTGTGGTTCCAGGACTGGGCATCTACTTTCTCGATCCGAAAGAAGGAAAGTGGAACATCAATGACGTGACGGCAGAAATGTATCACATCCGAAACCTCGGAATGGGATATGCATTCTTCAGAAACAAGTTTCTCCTGGACAACAAACAGGGTATCCTCGACTTTACCCAACGTTTCAATCCATACCCTTCATTGGTTCCGCCGATGACCTGGGCAAGCAAGAACCAACCGGAACAGCCACAACAATTATCGGTAATCACCACCGATAACAAGGTATCAGTTTCCTGGAGCAATCCTTCAAACTATACGGATGGCACTAAAATCGCAACCCCTTATATATATAATAATGTATACGCGAGTAAGAAATATCCGGTTGACATCACCGATGCACGCAACCTGGTTGCCGCACGAATCATAGGAAATTCGTTCAAAATAGAAAATCCTGATGCAAAACATCTGTTTGTTGCCGTAACTTCAATGGACGGATATGGCATAGAAAGTCTGCCAACCCAAGAAAAAGAGGAAGAGAATCAACTTTTTTCCAAAAGCACAGGAGCTGCGAAATTACTCGAATGTGACGGAAAGAAGGTATATCTAGCAGAAACTACCAAAAATCTCGTTTTTGACGTTCTGATGGTCGAAACCCTGCAAGGATGCGACATTCTGTACCTCCATGCAAAAGATAACACGCTAGATGTTAGAAACTTAAAGGAGGGTATCTACCGCGTGGTAAGCATCAACAAGAAGGGGTATAGACATACATTAGGAACCTTCAAGATGAAGAAAAATTGATTTTTTTCGAAAAAAGTTGCGAAAAAATTTGGTGGAATCAAAAAATAGTAGTACCTTTGCACTCGCAATTCAGAAATGAGGCTTTTAAATGTTGCACCCTTAGCTCAGTTGGTAGAGCAACTGACTCTTAATCAGTGGGTCTAGGGTTCGAATCCCTAAGGGTGTACAAAAAGAGCATTTCTTAACAGGAATGCTCTTTTTTGTTTTATATTCCTCCCTACCATTTCATATCACCTTTAAATATCACTTTATATCTCTTTAAATATCACTATAAAAAATTGCAGCCATCCAAAGTTTACCCCAGACAACTGCAACCAATTTACCAATCAAAAATATCTAAAATTTTTCCCGTCATCATCATACAACTCTACTATCAACAGAAGAGCCAGTAAAGAACTGCCAGCACGGCTACCATAACAACAGCTACCATTGCTTTAATCATGCAGGTAGCCACCTTCTTTAAGACAAACAGTCCTACAACAAGGACTACCAATACCAGCGCATAATATCCAAAATCATTCATATCACATTATTATATATAAACTACCAATCAGTATTCATCACCCTATTAACGATCATTCTTTAATGCCCTGCGGAATTCAGCCGGTATCGGAGTTTCAAATTCCATAGGCTGATGCGTTACGGGATGATAGAAACACAGCACATAGGCATGCAGGCACAAGCGCTGGCATGGATCATCACCATTACCATACTTAATATCACCACACACCGGATGCCCCATATCAGCTGTATGAACACGAATCTGATTCTTACGGCCCGTTTCGAGTTTGAACTCCACCAGAGAATGAGCGGTGGTACGCTCTAATGTATGGAAATGGGTAACAGCATACTTACCGCCATTATCCGTATCACTACTGTAAGTAATATAAGCCTTGTTATCTTTCAGCCAGTTGGCAACGGTACCTTCATCTTCTTCCATCTCTCCGGAAACCAGAGCCACATATCTGCGGTCGTACACATTATGATGCCAATCATCCTCCAAAGCCAGCTCCGTCTGCTTATCCTTGGCATAAATCATCAAGCCCGAAGTATCACGGTCCAGGCGATGTACTACATGCGCCTGGCAGTTCTGGCGAGTCTTATGAAAATAATCATCAAGTACAGTTTTCACATTCAGAGTAGAATGACCGGCTGCCATACTCAATATACCGATGTTTTTCTCGACAACAATCAGATATCTGTCTTCATAAACAATCTTAAGGTATCTGCTTTTAAATACCTCCTGATTCTTCTTTGTCTTGCTCACACTCACCTTCATCCCCGGCTTCAGGGCATAATCAAACTGGGTAATGGTTTTGCCATTTACCTTGATTCCCCTACCCTGCAGAGTCTGCTTCACCTTGGTCTTGCTAGGTCCCTTCACATTCTCCATCAGCCATTCCAGCAACGGAGCAGGTTTTTCTACCTTGTAATGCTCATATTCATTTGGGTTTCCGTAGCCATAAGCATTATTGGTATGCTTACTAAAATTTCCTTTTCTATTTTGTTGTCTCATATTGTTATCGATATCATTTTCTTAACATGAAAAACACAGAATCAATGCTGCATTTTCTCCGTTTCAGCCTACAAAAGTAAGACTTTTCTGCAAAATAACAAAAAGCCACCATGTTTTTAACTAAAAATTAGTAACTTTTGCCAATAAATCATTGTGTTTCAAATATTTTTTTGTAATTTTGCAGCAGAATTAAAGATATAATCAGAATAAAAGATATTTAGGAACAAATAATGATTACAGTACAAAATCTTGCGATCCAATTCGGAAAGAGAGTGCTTTACAAGGATGTAAACCTCAAGTTCACTCATGGTAATATTTATGGTATCATCGGTGCTAACGGTGCCGGAAAATCTACTTTCCTCCGCGCAATCAGCGGCGACCTTGAACCAAACAAGGGTTCAGTGGAAATGGGACCAGGCGAGCGACTTTCTGTCTTGGAACAGGACCACTTCAAATATGACGATTTCCGCGTGATGGATACCGTTCTGATGGGCCATCAGCCATTATGGGAAAACATGAAGGAGCGCGAGCGCCTCTATGCTAAACCAGAGATGACAGAAGAAGATGGTAACCTCGCTGCTGAGCTGGAGCTCAAGTTTGCAGAAATGAATGGTTGGGAGGCAGAAAGCAATGCCGCACAACTTCTGCAGAATCTCGGTGTAAAGGAAGACCGCCACGACAAACTCGTTGGAGAACTCTCTAATACAGAGAAGGTGCGCGTGATGCTGGCAAAGGCACTCTTCGGCAACCCAGACAACCTCCTTCTCGATGAGCCTACCAACGACCTCGACCTCGACACAGTTGAGTGGTTGGAAGACTATCTCAGCAACATTGAGCAGACCGTACTCGTAGTATCTCACGACCGTCACTTCCTCGATGCAGTAAGTACCCAGACCGTAGATATCGACTTCGGTAAGATTACGATGTTTGCAGGTAACTACTCTTTCTGGTACGAGAGTTCTCAGTTGGCTCTCCGCCAGGCTCAGAACCAGAAGATGAAGGCTGAAGAGAAGAAGAAGCAGTTGGAAGAATTCATCCGCCGATTCTCAGCTAACGTTGCTAAGAGTAAACAGACAACATCCCGCAAGAAGATGCTGGAGAAGCTGAACGTTGAAGAAATCCGTCCATCAAGCCGTAAATACCCAGGCATCATCTTCCAGATGGACCGTGAGCCAGGTAACCAGATTCTGGAGGTAGAGGGATTGAAAGCATGCGACGAAGACGGAACAGTGCTCTTCGACAACGTTAACTTCAACATAGAAAAGGGCGAGAAGGTAGTATTCCTCTCTCATAACCCTAAGGCGATGACCGCACTCTTCGAAATCATCAACGGCAACCGAAAGGCTGACGCAGGTGACTACAAGTGGGGTGTTACTATCACAACAGCTTATCTCCCACTCGATAATACAGAATTCTTCCAGAGCGACAAGAACCTGGTTGACTGGTTGAGCCAGTATGGTCCAGGTAACGAAGTTGCCATGAAGGGCTACCTCGGAAGAATGCTCTTCAGCGGCGAAGAAGTACTGAAGAAGGTAAATGTCCTCTCCGGAGGTGAGAAGATGAGATGTATGATTGCACGCATGCAGTTGCAGAACGCCAACTGCCTGATTCTTGATACACCAACCAACCACTTGGACTTGGAGAGTATTCAGGCATTCAACAACAACCTGGTAGGTTTCAAGGGCAATATCCTCTTCTCTAGCCACGACCACGAATTCATCAACACCGTGGCAAACCGTATCATCGAGCTCACTCCATCAGGCACCATCGACAAGCTCATGTCTTATGATGAGTATATCTACGATGATGCTATCAAGGAGCAGAAGGCTAAGATGTACGGATTCTAAACAGAAAGTTATTCTGCTGTTTTAAACAGCAACCACAAATTATCTTATAATTCAATAGTGCCAATTCGATGAGAATCGGGTTGGCACACTTTTTGTCAATCAACCAATAACAAGAATTATCATGTTTAAAAAATTTAAGACTATGTCAAAAGAAAAAGAAATCAATATAGAGGACGGAAACGTTCAGGAGACTGTTCAGAATGAAAATAATGAGCAGACAACTCAAAATGAAAATACTGAGGAAAATCAGAATACTGACAACAAGGCAGAAGAAGGTGACAACAATACAGACGCTGCTGACAAGAAGGCAGAAGAGGTTGATCCTTTAACAAAAGCACAGCAAGAGGTAGAGGAACTCAAGAAACAGTTGCTCTATAAGACTGCTGAGTTTGAGAATTACCGTAAGCGTACCCTCAAAGAGAAAGCAGAACTGATTTTGAATGGCGGCGAGAAGACTGTAGCTGCTATTCTGCCTATTCTCGACGACTTTGAGCGTGCCATCGCTGACAAGAGCGAAGATCCTAAGGTTATCAAGGAAGGTGTCCAGATGATTTTCAACAAGTTCGTAAAAACACTCGAAGGTCTTGGCGTAAAGAAGATTGAAACCTACGACAAGGATTTCGATGTAGATTTCCACGAGGCTATTGCTATGGTTCCGGGAATGGGCGATGACAAGAAGGGAAAGATTATTGACTGCGTACAGACAGGTTATACGATGAACGACAAGGTGATTCGCCATGCCAAAGTAGCTGTAGGTCAGTAAGAAAGAAATATCAAGAATTATTTTTCAAAATCCAGAACTTTCCATTAGAATTCTGCAAGAAAATTCAATATTTGAAATAAGCAAATGGCTAAGAGAGACTATTATGAGGTGCTGGGCGTAGACAAGTCGGCATCAGAAGACGAAATAAAGAAGGCTTATCGAAAGATAGCCATTAAGTATCATCCAGACCGCAACCCTGGCAACAAAGAGGCGGAAGAGAAATTCAAGGAAGCTGCCGAAGCTTACGAAGTTCTCCACGATGCCCAGAAGCGCCAGCAGTATGACCAGTTTGGTTTCGACGGTCCACAAGGTGGATTCGGCGGATTCGGCGGTGGTGCCAGCATGGACATGAACGACATCTTCTCAATGTTTGGAGATATCTTTGGCGGACACGGCGGATTCAGCGGCTTTGGTGGCGGCGGCTTTGGTGGCGGCTCACAGAAGCGGGTTTATCAGGGTGGCGACCTTCGCGTAAGAGTAAAACTGACTCTCCAAGAGGCAGCAACAGGTGTTACCAAGCGATTCAAGATTCGTAAGGATGTAACTTGCTCTGCATGTCACGGAACAGGTTGCGAAGGTGGTGCCCAGCCAGAAACATGTCCGGAATGTCATGGAAGCGGCTATGTCTTAAAGACGGTGCGCAGCATGTTCGGCATGATGCAAACTCAGGCTGCATGTACAAAGTGTGGCGGTGAGGGAACTATCATCAAGAACAAATGTAAGGAATGCGGTGGCGACGGAATCGTGAAGGGCGAGGAACTCGTAGAAATCAATATTCCTGCAGGTGTCGACAACGATATGGTTGTTACCGTTGAAGGAAAGGGTAACCAAGGCAAGCACAATGGTCTCTACGGAAACCTACAGGTAATGGTAAGCGTAGAAAAGAACGATGATTTCGAGCGTGTTGGTCAGGACTTATACCATAATCTTGTTCTTGACTTTGCAACTGCCACTTTGGGTGGCGAGGTAGAAGTCCCTACCTTGGATGGTAAGACAAAGATTAAAATAGAACCAGGCACACAACCAGGCAAACAGATCCGTTTGCGTGGCAAAGGTATGCCGGCTATTAAGGGATATGGTTATGGCCGTGGTGATATTATCGTCAATATTACCGTTTTCGTACCAACCTCTCTGACCAAGGAAGAAAAGGATCTTGTTGTGAAATTCAAGGAATGCGATAATTTCAAAGCAGATAATGCAGAGAAGAAATCTCTCTTTGAAAGTTTCAAGAATCTCTTTAAAAAATAAACAGTAAAGAGCTATCCCCGAAGAGGGCGAACTATCTTTGAAAGAACGGTTCGCTCTTTTCGGGGATTATCTGTATATATAATAAGGTATAACATATAACATGAATTATCAAGAAACTGTTGAATATCTTTTCACCAGCACGCCGGTTTTTGAAAAGATTGGAGCCAAGGCATACAAACCTGGGCTTGATACGATGTATAAAATGGATGAACACTTCGGACATCCTCATAACCAATATAAATGTATCCACATTGCAGGAACCAACGGAAAAGGTTCATCATCCCATACCCTTGCAGCAATCCTGCAGAGCCAGGGCTATAAGGTCGGCCTGTTCACATCTCCACATCTTGTAGATTTCAGAGAACGCATTCGCATAAATGGTGAGATGGTAAGCGAAGAGTATGTAATCGACTTTGTAGAAAACAACCGGAAATTCTTCGAACCGCTACATCCTTCGTTCTTTGAACTGACCACCATGATGGCATTTCAGTATTTTGCAGAACAAAAGGTAGACTTTGCCGTCATCGAAGTTGGATTGGGAGGAAGACTGGATAGTACCAACATCATCACTCCTATCCTATCCGTTATCACGAACATCAGTTTTGACCACACCCAATTTCTCGGGAATACACTCGGCGAGATTGCAGGCGAAAAGGCGGGTATCATCAAGCCAAAGATTCCTGTCGTTATTGGCGAATGGAACGAAGAGACCCAACCTGTGTTCATCAAGAAAGCCCATGAACAGAATTCTCCTATCCATTTTGCACATGAAACTGACGCAGACATGAACTTCGAACTGAAAGGCAACTATCAGAAAAAGAACTTCTGCACCATATCCGCAGCCGTAGAATGCCTGAAGGAAGAAGGAATAGAAATCAAAGATCAAAGCATAAAGAACGGCTTCGAACATGTATGCGAGCTGACAGGCTTACGTGGCAGATGGGAAAAACTCAACGAGCACCCTCTCACCATCTGTGATACGGGACATAACCTTGCCGGATGGGAGTATCTGGAACCTCAGATTGCATCCGTCAAAGCCGATACGAAACATATTGTCTTCGGAATGGTTGACGACAAAGATGTAGAGCATGTAATGGGACTATTAGAAAAGTTGCCAAAAGAAAGCACGATTTTCTATTGGACACAGCCATCAACCAAAAGAGCGATTCCTGTAGACAAATTATACGGATACGCACAAAAGCACGGCTTAAACGGAACATGCTATCAAACTATCGCACAGGCATTTAACACAGCAAAAGCAAACGCAAAAAAAGAAGATTTTATCTTTATTGGCGGATCAAGTTACGTCGTTGCCGATTTGCTATCAGAATCGTTTTAGGATTTTTTAAATCAAAAAGTTCATAAAATATTTGTAATAATCATTTTTTTTTAGTTACTTTGCAGTACATTACTTAAACCAAAGTAAGGTAACTAAAAAAAGTGAGATATTATGAATACAGAACCAGCAAATAAGTGTGGTTTGAAAAGAGAAGATTTTCAGACCACAGTGAATGGCAAGAAGACTGATCTCTTCGTGTTAAGAAACAAGCAAGGCAACGAAGTTGCAGTGACTAACTATGGTGGAGCAGTCGTAGCCATCATGATGCCTGACAAGGATGGCAACTATGCCAACCTCATCCAAGGCCATGACAACATACAGGACGTCATCAACTCACCTGAGCCATTCTTGAGTGTGCTCATCGGTCGTTATGGCAACCGTATTAAAGAAGGCAAGTTCATACTTCACGGCAAGGAGTATCAATTGGCATGCAACGATGGTCCCAACCACCTGCATGGTGGACCTACAGGTTTCCACACCAAAGTTTGGGATGCAACCCGCATGAGTGATAGCGCTGTCGTGTTGAAATACACGAGCCCTTATGGTGAAGAAGGCTTCACTGGTGAGTTGACAGTTTGGGTAGCTTACACATTGACCGACGACAATGAGTTCGTTATCAAGTATCAGGCTACAACCAACAAAACAACCATCTGCAACCTGACACACCACGCTTTCTTCTCAATCCAGGGTATTGCTAATCCTACCCCAACAGTTGACAATATCATCTGTGAGGTGAACGCAAACTACTATCTCCCTATTGATAAGTATTCTATCCCTACAGGTGAGATTTTGAAGGTTGAGGGCACACCATTCGATTTCCGTACACCAAAGCCAATTGGTCAGGACATCAATGCAGACAACGAGCAGATCAAGAATGGTCAGGGCTATGACCACAACTATGTATTGAACAAGACAGAAGAAGGCGAGTTGAGTTTCGCTGCCCGGATAAAAGACCCTGTAAGCTGCCGTACCATGGAGGTTTATACCACAGAACCTGGTTTGCAGATGTACACAGGTAATTTCCTTGCAGGTATCTCAGGACAGTTTGGTGCAACATTTCCACGTCGCAGTGCAGTCTGCTTCGAGGCACAGAAGTTCCCAGACACTCCAAATCACACCTATTTCCCAAGTTGCAGATTAAATCCGGGTGAAACATATACCCAGAAGACAATCTATAAGTTTGGAATTGACAAATAAATCAGAATAAATCATGGAGCAGGTACTCTAAACAGCACTTGCTCCATTTTCGCGCTTGAATGACAAACCCCATCCAGCGCGACAACAATCTTAAAGAGAAGTCTTAACGTCTTTAAAGAAGAAACAACCTCTTAAAAGAAAAGAGTAGCAACCTCTTTACCATAAAAGAGAATCAATAACCTCTTCAAAAAGAGTATAAACAAGCTTTTCGCAAATAATAATAACAAATAACAATATCAACTATCAAAAAAAATGGAAAACCATAGTAAAAATGGCAATATCATCGCCATTATCACGATGATGTTCCTCTACGCCATGATTTCGTTCGTAACGAATTTGGCTGCTCCAATCGGAGTTATTTGGAAAAATGTATTCGCTGACAGCGGAAGTGCTAACATGATCGGTATGTTGGGTAACGCCATGAACTTCTTGGCTTACCTCTTCATGGGTATCCCTGCAGGTAAGTTGCTCACCAAGATCGGTTACAAGAAGACCGCCCTCACCGGTATCGCTACCGGATTCGTAGGCGTGCTCATCCAGTTCCTTTCAGGTAAGTTCGGTGCCGACATCTCAGGCTTCGCCGTTTACCTCTTCGGTGCGTTCATCTCAGGTTTCGCAGTTTGTATTTTGAATACTGTTGTAAACCCAATGTTGAACCTCATCGGTGGTGGTGGTAACCGCGGTAACCAGCTGAACCTCATCGGTGGTACATTGAACAGTTTATCCGGAACTTTAACCCCAATGCTCGTAGGTGCCCTTATCGGTACTGTTACTGCTAATACAAAAATGGTAGATGTGAACCTCGTACTTTACATTGCCCTTGCCGTATTCGCAGCAGCATTCGTTATCTTGAACTTCATCCCTATCCAGGATCCAGAGATGGGTAAGACTACAGACAAGACTGTATTCGAGCATTCACCATGGGCTTTCCGTCACTTCAACCTCGGCGTTATCGCAATCTTCGTTTATGTAGGTGTTGAGGTAGGCATTCCTGGAACATTGAACTTCTACATTTCTGATACAACAGCAAATGGTGGTGGTTTCATCAATGGTACAGCCTTGGCAAATGCAGCAGCTATCGGTGGTTTCGTTGCAGGTACATATTGGCTCCTGATGCTGGTTGGTCGTCTTTGTTCCAGTTTTATTGCTGACAAGGTATCTAGCCGCATGATGATGATGATTGCCAATGGTGCAGGTATGATTTTTATCGTCCTCGCCGTACTTCTCGGCAAGTCAACAACAGTAGAAATGCCTGTATTTACAGGTACATCATTCCAGATGGTAACAGTGCCTATCGCTGCCATGTTCCTGGTACTCTGCGGTCTCTGCACTTCTATCATGTGGTCTTCTATATTCAACCTCGCTACCGAGGGTCTTGGTAAGTATACAGCCCAGGCTTCAGGTATCTTCATGATGATGGTAGTAGGTGGCGGATTGATGCCATTGGTACAGAACTTCATCGCAGACAACGCTGGCTATATGGCTAGTTACATTGTGCCTCTCATCTGTATGGCATACATGTTCTTCTATGCTGTAGCTGGTTGCAAGAACATCAACAAGGATATTCCTGTTGATTAATAACACGAAATAAATTAGCCCTAAGGCATATATAGTCTTAGGACTAAATCATATAATCAAATCTTTAGTAACAACCCAACAAAAACTTAACTAATTATGGATATTGAAAAAGTAAGAAGCCGTTTCATCAAGCATTTCGATGGTAAAACAGGTAACATCTACATGTCACCAGGTCGTATTAACTTGATTGGCGAGCATACCGATTATAATGGTGGATTTGTTTTCCCAGGTGCAGTAGATAAGGGTATTATGGCAGAAATCCGTCCTAACGGAACAGATACCGTCATGCTCTACTCTATCGACTTGAAGGACCGTGTAGAATTCAAGATTAATGATCCTGAAGGTCCACGCGCTTCATGGGCACGTTACATCTATGGTGTTTGCCAGGAGATGAAGGCTTTGGGCGTTGACGTGAAGGGGTTCAATGCAGCATTCTATGGTGATGTGCCTCTCGGTGCAGGTATGTCTTCTTCTGCTGCTCTTGAAAGCTGTTTTGCTTTTGCTTTGAACGACCTCTTTGGTGACAATAAGGTTTCTAAATGGGATCTCGTACTCGCTGGTCAGGCTACAGAGCACAAGTATGTAGGTGTTAACTGCGGTATCATGGACCAGTTTGCTTCTGTTTTCGGTAAGGAAGGTAAGTTGATGCGCCTCGATTGCAACAGCCGCGAATTTAAATACTTCCCATTCGAGCCTAAGGGCTATAAACTCTGCCTGGTAAACTCTAAGGTAAAGCACGAGCTGGCAGGTTCTCCATACAACGACCGCCGCAACTCTTGCGAAAATGTTGTTAAGCACATTGCAGCAAAGCACCCAGAAACTAAGTTCGAAACTCTCCGTGATTGCACATGGGAGCAGTTGGAAGAGGTTCGCGCTGAGGTAGGCGAAGAGGATTACAGCCGCGCTCACTTCGTATTGGGCGAGAAGGACCGCGTTTTGGCAGTCTGCGATGCTCTTGAGAAGGGCGACTACGAGACAGTAGGTCAGAAGATGTACGAGACTCACCACGGCTTGAGCAAGGAATACGAGGTAAGCTGCGAGGAACTCGACTTCTTAAACGATGTTGCTAAGGAGAACGGTGTTACTGGTAGCCGTATCATGGGCGGTGGCTTCGGTGGCTGCACCATCAACCTGGTAAAGGACGATATCTACGACAAGTTCGTTGAGGACGTTACAGCTAAGTTCACAGCTAAATATGGTCATGCTCCAGAGATTTACCCTGTAATCATCTCTGAGGGTTCTCACAAGGTTTGCTAATATATACATTATATATAATATAAGGAACTGCAGTTAGTATTTGCTAACTGCAGTTTTTTTTGTCCCAAATAAGACAAAAACAGGCGTTTTCATACAAATAGTGTTAAAAAGACACTTTAGAAGAAAAAAAGTTAGGGAAAACGCTTGCAGATTCGAAATAAAATTGTAATTTTACACCCAAAATGAATAGACAATAAAAAACAGCCTAAAAATGAGTACATTTAAGACCCTATTTATGGGAGTTGGTTTTGCGGCTATCGCTACCCTCTCAGCTTGTTCATCAAGCAGCAATGCAAGTCTCACACAATCTGGTTTGAATCCAGCAGATTTCGATTCAACAGTATTGGGCAAGAAGACTGAGTTAGTAACTCTCAAGAATGCAAACGGCATGGAAGTTTGCCTCACCAATTATGGTGGACGTGTCGTTTCCATTTCCGTACCAGACAAGGACGGAAAGCCAACAGATGTGGTTCTTGGTTACGACAATATCCATCAGTATGCTGACACCCTTAACTCTCCTTCAGATTATGGTTCTTCTGTAGGACGTTATGCCAACCGTATCAAGGATGCTAAACTTTCACTTGCTGGTTCAACATACCAGTTGAAGGCAAATGATAATGGCAACTGCCTGCATGGTGGTGGTGCAACAGGATGGTTGAACCAGGTTTACGACATTACAGAGAAGAACGACTCATCCGTTACCTTCACTATCAATGCGAAGGATGGCGAGAATGGTTTCCCTGGCAACGTAACAGCAACAGCTAAATATACAGTCAAGAGTGACAACACACTCGACATCGAGTTTGGCGCTACAACAGACAAAGAGACCGTTGTCAATATGACCAACCACAGTTACTTCAACTTGAATGGCGATCCATCTAAGGAAGGTTTCGATCAGGTAATGTACATCAATGCAGATAAGTTCACTCCTGCAGATTCACTTTACATCCCAACAGGTGAAATCAAGAGTGTCGAGGGAACCCCTATGGATTTCCGTAAACCTGCAGAAATCGGCAAGAAGGTAGACTATAACTTTGACCAGATTAAGAATGCCACAGGTTACGACCACAACTGGTGTTTGAACACATATAAGAATGGTAAGGGCGATGACAAAACAGTTTGCGCAAGCCTCTACTCACCAAAGAGCGGAATCCTTCTTGAAGTATTTACCAACGAGCCAGGCATTCAGGTTTACACCGGTAACTTCCAAGGCACAGGTATTGCCTGCAAGCATGGCATCAAGTATCCTAAACACGTAAGCGTTTGCTTCGAGAGCCAGAAATATCCTGATTCTCCAACCAAGATTGCTCAGGGTGTAAAGGATTGGACAGATGCCACATTGAAGCCAGGAGAGAAATACTATTCTCACCTCGCTTACAAATTCAGCGTTAAAAAGTAAGCGTAAGTTAGTTTAAAAGTTAGCGAACCGGCGGATAAAGTCCGCTGGAACAGCTAACATCCAACAAGAAGTTTTCGCAATGACAAAAAAACGAAATGTGCTGGATAAGAAACTAACATAATAAGCATCCAATAAAAAAAAGAATAAACAAATAATAATAAACAAACAATCTTATAGTAATTATGAATTGGAATTCAACAGAATTCGTATGGCTTGATTGGGCTATACTCGCCATTGGTGTTATCGGCGTAATTTGGGCTGTTTGGCACGCAATCGTGAAAGACAGAAAGGCTCAGAAAGGTGAAGACTCTTCTGCCTACCTCTTCGGTAAGGGTGAGCCATGGTATGTAATCGGTATGGCTATCTTTGCTGCCAACATTGGTTCTGAGCACCTCGTTGGTTTGGCAGGTACAGGTGCCAAGAGTGGTGTCGGTATGGCACACTGGGAGATGCAGGGCTGGATGATCCTCATCTTGGGTTGGCTGTTCGTACCTTTCTACCAGTTGCTCATCAACAAGATGGGTAAGATCATCACCATGCCAGACTTCCTGAAGTTCCGCTATACCCAGCGCACAGGTTCATGGCTCTCTATCATCACCCTCGTAGCTTACATCCTTACTAAGGTGAGCGTTACAGCCCTTACAGGTGGTATCTTCTTCGAATATCTTTGGGGCTTGAACTTCTGGGCTGGTGCTATCGGTCTGATTATCCTCACCACCATCTTCACCGTATTCGGTGGTATGAAGGGTGTGATGACATTGTCAACTATCCAGACACCTATCCTCGTCATCGGTTCTTTCCTCGTACTCTTCCTCGGTCTCTCTACCCTCGGCGGTGGCAGCATCGCTGCTGGTTGGGCCGACATGATGGATTACTGCGGCAAGTTGAACAACGGCTACGGTACAACCCACATGTTCCACTGGGAGGCAGGTGACTCTATGTATCAGGATTATCCTGGTTTCGTAGTATTCATCGGTGCAACCATCATCGGTTTCTGGTACTGGTGTACTGACCAGCACATCGTTCAGCGTGTACTCGGTCAGGTTCCTGGCGAGAGCAACGTAGAGGTTATGAAGCGTGCCCGCCGCGGTACTATCGCAGCCGGTTTCTTCAAGGTACTCCCTTGCTTCATGTTCCTCATCCCAGGTATGATTGCAGCAGCCTTGGCTCAGAAGGGTGCCATCCAGATGAACGAGACTGATGCAGCCTTCGCCATCATGGTAAAGACCGTTCTTCCTGCAGGTATCAAGGGTATCGTAACCATCGGTTTCATCTGCGCATTGGTTGCTTCATTGGCAGCATTCTTCAATAGCTGTGCTACCCTCTTCACCGAGGACTTCTACAAGCCATTGAAGAAGGGCATGTCTGAGGCTCACTACGTACTCGTTGGCCGTATCGCTACCGTAGTAGTTGTAGTTCTCGGTTTCGCATGGTTGCCAATCATGATGAAGATGGATACTTTGTACAACTATCTCCAGGGTATCCAGTCACTTCTGGCACCAGCCATGGTAGCTGTATTTGCGATGGGTATCTTCTTCAAGAAGATTACTCCAAAGGCAGGTGAGTACACTATGATCACCGGTTTCCTCATCGGTATGCTCCGCCTCGTTACCAACGTCATCACTGATACAGGTAAGGCTACAATGGATGGTGCATTCTGGGATTACACCGCATGGTTCTGGCAGACCAACTGGCTCGTATTCGAGTGCTGGTTGCTCGTATTCCTCATCATCTTCATGGTAGTAGTAAGCTGCTTCACACCAGCTCCAAGCAAGGAGCAGGTAGAGGCAATCACCTTCACATCAGACTTCAAGAAGTCTATCCGTGAGAGTTGGAGTGCCTTCGATATTATCGGTACCCTCGTAGTAATCGGTCTCTGCGCAGCATTCTACGCATACTTCTGGTAAAATATTATTCACGTCAGGAGTAAGAAGTGAGGAGTCTGGAATTTTCTCAAAGATCAGACAAAACTGTTTCTGTTGAAAAATCCGTGATTCTTTCTTCTCCTTCTTACTCCTTGATTTTCCTCTCGAAGCTGCTCTATGAAGAGCAAGCAAAAGAACACAACAATACATACATTGAATCATTACATCAAAACAGCAGAAAGGCCATGACCCAGTTTTATAATGAATACTCCAAAGTATTTGTATCCGTCGATTGTATCATTTTCGGTTTCGACGGTAGTAACCTCCAGGTACTGATAGGCAAACGCAAGATGGACCCGGGAAGAGGCGAATGGTCACTCTATGGTGGTTTCGTTGGTTCAACAGAAAATCTCGAAGATGCAGCTAACAGAGTCATCCTGGAACTTACTGGAATGAAAGACCTCTATATAAGACAAGTAGGAGCTTTCGGCCGCATCGACCGAGACCCAGGTGAGCGAGTTATCTCTATCGCCTATTGCACTCTCATCAATGTGAAAGACTATGATGACAGCCTCCGTGTAGAACACGGATTGGAATGGGTTAGTCTGAACGAACTTCCAGAACTATACTCAGACCATAAACTCATGATCCGCAACGCTATCGCACAGGTACGCCGCCGCATCAATCATGAGCCATTAAGCTTCAAACTCCTCCCAGACCTCTTTACGCTGACACAGCTTCAGCATGTATTCGAGGCAGTAATAGGCGAAGAGATTGATAAGCGCAACTTCCGAAAACGCGTGAAGGATATCGACTTCATCGAGAAAACAGAACTCATCGATAAAGTCAACTCGAAACGAGGCGCCGCCCTCTACCGCTTCAACAAGAAAGCATACGAGGAAGACCCATCGTTCAATTTGAAATAGAATAAACAACTTAAAACAAAAAAAACTATGTTAGAAGAATTAAAAGAAAAAGTGTTCAAGGCAAACCTTGATCTCGTTAAGCACAACCTCGTGCTCTTTACATGGGGTAACGTGAGTGGCATCGACCGCGAGAAAGGTCTGGTTGTCATCAAACCATCAGGCGTCGATTATGACACCATGAAGGCTAGCGATATGGTAGTAGTAGACTTGGAAACAGGTAAGGTAGTAGAAGGCGATCTGAATCCATCATCTGATACACCAACCCACTTGGTTCTCTACCGCGCATTCCCAGAGTTGGGTGGCGTAGTTCATACTCACTCTACTTATGCTACCGCTTGGGCACAGGCTGGCTTGGACATCCCTAATATTGGTACAACTCATGCTGATTACTTCCACGATTGCATCCCTTGCACTGATGCGATGACAGAGGATATGATGGCAGAATATGAGCACAACACAGGTGTTGTCATCGTTGACCGTTTCAAGAAAGATAACATCAACCCAGTTCATACTCCTGGCGTATTGGTTAAGAACCATGGTCCTTTTACATGGGGTAAGGATGCTGACCAGGCTGTTTATCACGCAGTAGTAGCTGAACAGGTGGCCAAGATGGCTTTCATCTCATTCTCTGTGAATCCAAACACCACCATGAACCCATTGCTCGTAGAGAAGCACTTCAACCGCAAGCACGGTCCTAACGCTTACTATGGACAAAAAAAGCACTAATTAAAGGGTGTTTCAAATAAAGATATTAGATCACATTAACAATAACAATTAATACAACAAACAATCATGATTAAAGCATTTGAAAATTTAGAGGTATGGTTTGTAACTGGTGCACAGCTTCTTTACGGAGGCGAAACAGTTAAGATAGTTGATGGTCACTCAAAGGACATGGTAGATGGTCTGAACAACAGTGGCATCATCCCAATCAAGGTAGTTTACAAGGGCACAGCTAACTCTTCTGCAGAAGTAGAGGCCGTCATGAAGGCTGCCAACAACGATAAGAAGTGCGTAGGTATCATCACATGGATGCACACCTTCTCTCCAGCTAAGATGTGGATCAAGGGCTTGCAGGCTCTCGAGAAGCCTCTCCTCCACTTCCACACCCAGTACAACGCAGAGTTGCCATGGGACACTATCGACATGGACTTCATGAACCTCAACCAGTCAGCTCACGGTGATATTGAGTTCGGTCACATCTGCTCTCGTATGCGCGTTCCTCGCAAGGTAGTAGTTGGACACTGGAAGAGCGCTGAGGCTCAGAAGAAGATTGCTATCTGGGCACGTGTTGCTGCAGCCGTTGCTGATGCACACAATGTACGTTGCCTCATGTTCGGTATGAACATGAACAATGTTGCTGTAACAGATGGTGACCGCGTTGAGTTCGAACAGCGTCTCGGCTATCATGTTGACTACTATCCAGTTTCTAACCTCATGGAATATTGGAAGCAGGTTTCTGACGAAGAGGCACTGGCTCTCATTGAGCAATACAAGAAGGAATATATAATCAAGATCGACGAGTCAGGCGAAGAGGTTTATTGGGAGAAGGTGCTCCATGCCGCAAAGGCAGAGATCGCTCTTCGTCGCGTGCTCAAGGAGGAAGGTGCAACAGCCTTCACTACCAACTTCGACGACCTTGGTGAGGCTGACATCACCGATCCTAACTTCATCGGCTTCGACCAGATTCCTGGTCTTGCTTCACAACGCCTGATGGCTGAAGGTATCGGCTTCGGTGCCGAAGGTGACTGGAAGACAGCGTGTCTCTATCGCTCACTCTGGATAATGAACCAGGGCTTGACAAAGGGCTGCTCATTCCTTGAGGACTATACCCTCAACTTCGCTGCCGACCGCACATCTAGCCTCCAGAGCCACATGCTTGAGGTCTGCCCTCTCATCGCAGTCAACAAGCCAACTCTCGAAGTACACTTCCTCGGCATCGGTATCCGCAAGGAGCAGACAGCCCGTTTGGTATTCACATCTAAGACAGGTAAGGGTGTTAAGGCAACTGTAGTTGACCTCGGCAACCGTTTCCGTCTCATCGCAAGTGAGGTAGAGTGCATCGAGCCAAAGGCAATGCCTAAGCTCCCTGTAGCTTCAGCTCTCTGGGTTCCACAGCCAACCTTCGAGATTGGTGCAGGTGCTTGGATCCTCGCTGGTGGTACTCACCACAGTGCATTCTCTTACGATATCACTGCTGAGTACTGGGAAGACTTCTGCGAGATTCTCGGTATTGAGTTCGTCAACATCGACAAGAACACAACTATCAGCAGCTTCAAGCAGCAGCTCCGCAACAACGAGATTTACTACATGCTCAACAAGGCGTTGAGATAATTTAAGTGAAGAGTGAAGAACGAAGAGTGAAGAATTCCATTGCTTTTCTCTTTGTTCCTTACATTAAAGAAAGAATCAATAATGAGCGCAAAAACTATTATAGAATCAGGTAAGGCCATTCTCGGTATCGAGTTTGGCTCTACCAGAATCAAGGCTGTCTTGATCGACACCGACAACAACCCTATCGCACAGGGTAGCTTTGAGTGGGAAAACCAGTTGGTTGATGGTCTCTGGACTTACAGCATCGACACAATCTGGAAAGGTTTGCAGGATTGTTATGCCGACCTCCGCAAGAATGTGAAGGCTGAGTACGACTGCGAAATCAAGCAGTTGGCTGCCATCGGTATTTCTGCGATGATGCACGGCTACATGGCTTTCGGTAAGGATGAGAACATTCTCGTTCCTTTCCGCACATGGCGTAACACCAATACAGCCAAGGCCGCAGCTGAACTTTCAGAGCTCTTCCACTTCAACATCCCATTGCGTTGGAGTATCTCTCACGTATATCAGGCTATCCTGAATGGTGAGGACCACATCAACAAGATTGACTTCCTTACCACTCTCGCCGGTTATATCCACTGGCAGCTCACAGGCAAGAAGGTTTTGGGCGTAGGCGATGCATCAGGTATGCTCCCTATCGACTCTAACACCGGCAACTACGATGCAGAGATGGTAGCTAAGTTCGATAAGCTCATCGAGCCTAAGAACCTGGGCTGGAAGATTCTCGACATTCTCCCAGAGGTACTGAACGCAGGCGAAGATGCTGGCGTATTGACCGAGGAAGGTGCAAAGAAGCTCGACCCATCAGGCACACTCCAGGCAGGCACCCCACTCTGTCCTCCAGAAGGTGATGCAGGTACTGGTATGGTAGCCACCAACGCTGTACGTCAGCGTACAGGTAACGTCAGTGCAGGTACATCTTCTTTCTCTATGATTGTATTGGAGAAAGCCTTGAGCCAACCTTACGAAGTCATTGATATGGTGACTACTCCTGATGGTAGCCCTGTAGCAATGGTTCACTGCAACAACTGTACTTCCGACCTCAATGCATGGGTAGGTTTGTTCAAGCAATATCAGGAGTTGCTCGGTGTTCCAGTAGATATGAACGAGGTATTCGGCAAGCTCTACAACCACGCTCTTGAAGGCGATGCTGATTGCGGAGGATTGATTGCTTACAACTATATCTCTGGTGAGCCTGTAACAGGTCTTGCAGAAGGTCGCCCTATGTTCGTACGTTCTGCCAACGACCACTTCAACCTTGCCAACTTCATGCGTGCCAACCTCTATGCTTCAGTAGCTGTATTGAAGATTGGTAACGATGTATTGTTCAAGGACGAGAAGGTACAGGTAGATCGCATCACAGGTCATGGCGGTTTGTTCAAGACCAAGGGTGTAGGTCAGCGCATCCTCGCTGCAGCCATTAACTCCCCTATCTCTGTCATGGAGACAGCAGGCGAAGGTGGTGCATGGGGTATCGCCCTGCTCGCAGGTTATCTCGTTAACAACGAAGAGAAGTTGAGCCTGGCAGATTATCTCGACAAGAAGGTATTTGCAGGCAATACTGGTGTAGAGATTGCACCTACTGCCGAAGATGTAGCCGGTTTTGATAAATATATTGAAACCTACAAGGCTGGTCTTGCTATCGAAAAGGCAGCGGTTGAGAACAAAAAGTAAATAAAAGATAAATACGTTTGTGGGGATTCTACCTCCACAAACGTATTATACTAAAAATCGACAACAATTAATAAGAACAATGATGAAGAAACTATTCGCTACCACATTGCTTTCAACAGCAGTTGCATTCTCAGCTCAAGCTCAGGATGTAACAGGAACAATCCATGCCAACCAGGGAACACAGAAAATCAATAAAGAGATTTATGGCCAGTTTGCCGAGCATCTCGGAAGCTGTATCTATGGTGGTCTTTGGGTAGGTCCTGATTCTAAGATTCCTAACACTCAGGGTTACCGCAACGACGTGCTCCAAGCCCTCAAGGACCTGAAAGTGCCTGTATTAAGATGGCCTGGAGGATGCTTCGCTGACGAGTATCACTGGATGGATGGTATCGGTCCACGTGAGAAGCGACCAAAGATGCAGAACAACAACTGGGGTGGAACCATTGAGGACAACTCTTTCGGTACACACGAGTTTCTGAATCTCTGCGAGATGTTGGGTTGCGAGCCTTACATCAGCGGTAACGTGGGTTCCGGCACTGTTGAGGAATTGGCAAAGTGGGTGGAATATATGACCAGCGATGGAGATACTCCTATGGCAAAACTCCGCCGACAGAACGGCCGCGACAAGGCCTGGAAGGTAAAATACCTCGGTGTTGGTAACGAAAGTTGGGGCTGCGGTGGCAACATGCGTCCTGAGTATTATTCAGATCTCTTCCGCCGCTACTCTGTTTATTGCCGCAACTATGACGGAAACCAGCTCTATAAGATTGCATCTGGAGCGAGCGATTACGATTATAACTGGACTAAGGTATTGATGGACCGTATCGGCAACCGTGCCAACGCCATCTCTCTACATTATTATACAGTAACAGGCTGGACAGGCAGCAAGGGTTCTGCCACCAAGTTCAACAATGAGGATTACTACTGGACCATGGGCAAGGCGCTCGGCATAGAAGATGTCATCAAGAAGCACGAGGCTATCATGGACAAGGCTGATCCAAAGAAGCAGGTAGCCCTCCTCGTTGACGAATGGGGAACCTGGTGGGATGAGGAGCCTGGCACTATCAAGGGCCACCTCTATCAGCAGAACTGTATGCGCGATGCCTTCGTTGCTGCGCTCTCGCTGAATGTATTCCACCGCCATACAGAGCGTGTGAAGATGACCAATATCGCACAGATTGTCAACGTACTCCAGTCAATGATCCTGACAGATACAAAGGGAACAGGTCACATGGTTCTGACTCCAACCTATCATGTATTCAACATGTACAAGGACTTCCAGGAGGCAACCTATCTCCCAATGGATGTAAAGTGCGACTCTATGGATGTTCGCGGCGATGATCACGCAAGAGATGGAAGAAAGATTCCATTGGTATCTACTTCAGCAGCCAAGAAGGCAGATGGAACCATTGTGGTTGCTCTTGCCAATGTCAGCCTTGACAAGGCTCAGCAGGTAGAGTTTAATCTGGATGGTGCAGCTGCTCCGAAAACTGTAACAGGACAGATTCTTTCCAGCAACAAGGTGAGCGATTACAACGACTTCGCACACCCGGATGTAGTGAAGCCTGCAGTTTTTAAGGATGCAAAAGTAAAGAAAAACACCCTTAAAGTAAAAATTCCTGCAAAATCTATCGTAGTTTTGAAAATAAAATAGTATCTTTGAAGGCGAAAAAGGAAGTATCCTTCTTTTGAGTAGCCTTCAGAGCTGGAAAAACAAGAATATTTCAGCAGAAATAACAACAATAATAAATAAAAAATTATGAACGACATTAAAGTAATGAATCATGCAGCTGATAACATCCGTATCTTGGCTGCTTCAATGGTAGAAAAGGCAAACTCAGGTCACCCAGGTGGTGCTATGGGTGGTTCTGACTTCATCAACGTGCTCTTCTCTGAGTACCTGGTTTATGATCCAGCAGATCCAACATGGACTGGCCGCGACCGCTTCTTCCTCGACCCAGGTCACATGAGTCCAATGCTCTATGCAGGTTTGGCTTTGCGTGGTTTCTTCTCAATGGAAGACCTCAAGCAGTTCCGCCAGTGGGGTTCTGTAACTCCTGGTCACCCAGAGCTCGACCTTGAGCGTGGTATCGAGAACTCATCTGGTCCTCTCGGTCAGGGTCATGCCCTCGCAGCTGGTGCAGCTGTTGCAGAGAAGTTCCTCGAGGCTCGTCTGGGTTCAACCATGATGCAGCACAAGATCTACGCATACATCTCTGATGGTGCTGTAGAGGAAGAGATTTCTCAGGGTGTTGGTCGTATCGCCGGTAACCTCGGTCTGAACAACCTCATCATGTTCTACGATTCTAACGACATCCAGCTCTCTACAGAGTGTGGCGTTGTAATGAACGAGGATACAGAGATGAAGTACAAGGCTTGGGGCTGGAATGTCATCAAGATCAACGGTAACGACGTAGCTCAGATTCGTGAGGCGCTCGATGCTGCCCAGAAGGAGCAGGACCGCCCTACTCTCATCATCGGTAAGACCGTAATGGGTAAGGGTGCGCTCCGCGCAGACGGCACAAGCTACGAGGCTTGCATCAATACTCACGGTGCTCCTCTCGGTGGCGACGCTTACGTTAATACCATCAAGCACCTCGGTGGTGATCCTGAGAATCCATTCGTTATCTTCGACGATGTAAAGGAAATCTACGCTAAGCGTGCTGAGGAGTTGAAGAAGATCGTAGCTGAGCGCAAGGCTGCAGAGGCTGAGTGGCGCAAGGCTAACCCTGAGAAGGCTGCCCAGATGGATGAGTGGTTCAGCGGCAAGGCTCCTAAGGTAGACTGGAGCAAGGTTGAGCAGAAGGCTGGTTCAGCTACACGTGCAGCATCAGCTGCTTGTCTCGGTGTTTTGGCAGAGCAGGTTCCTAACATGATCTGTGCTTCTGCAGACCTTTCTAACTCTGATAAGACAGATGGTTTCTTGAAGAAGACCAAGAGCATCGTTCGTGGTGATTTCTCAGGTGCTTTCTTCCAGGCAGGTGTTGCTGAGTTGACAATGGCTGATATGTGTATCGGTATGATGCTCCACGGTGGTGTGGTTGCAGCAATGGGTACATTCTTCGTATTCTCTGATTATATGAAGCCAGCTGTACGTATCGCAGCCCTGATGCAGGTTCCAGTGAAGTTCATCTGGACTCACGATGCATTCCGCGTTGGTGAGGATGGACCTACTCACGAGCCAGTTGAGCAGGAGGCACAGATCCGCTTGATGGAGAAGTTGAAGAACCACGCAGGTAAGGACAGCGTTCGCGTATTCCGTCCAGCTGATGCTGACGAGACTACAGTTTGCTGGAAGCTCGCTATGGAGAATGTTGAGACTCCTACAGCTTTGATCTTCTCTCGCCAGGGCATCGCTAAATTGCCAGAGGGAACAGACTATGAGCAGGCAGCCAAGGGTGCTTACATCGTAGCAGGCAGCGACGAGAATCCAGACGTTATCTTGGTAGCTAGCGGTTCTGAGGTTTCTACATTGGAGGCTGGTTGCGAGGCTTTACGTGCCGACGGCATTAAGGTTCGCGTGGTAAGTGCTCCATCAGAGGGCTTGTTCCGTGGTCAGAGCAAGGAGTATCAGGAGAGCGTATTGCCAAAGAACGCTAAGATCTTCGGTATGACTGCAGGTCTTCCTGTAACACTCCAGGGGCTCGTAGGCGCTAATGGTAAGGTTTGGGGTATGGAGAGCTTCGGTTTCTCAGCTCCTTACAAGGTACTTGATGAGAAGCTCGGTTACACAGGCGAGAACGTTTACAAGCAGGTAAAGGCTTTCTTGGCAGAGGCTTAATTAGCATAAACTAAACAGGAGTTGGAAGCTGGAGTTGGAGATTGTGCCGGATGGCAAATTTCCATTTCCGGCATCCGACTCCTTTCACTCTTTTAACATTAACCTTGTGAAGAATAAGGGTTTACCCCGTTTTCTTCACTTAAAAACTTAAGTATTATGGAAGTAAAGACAGTTGGTATTGCATGCGATCACGCAGGTTTTCCATTGAAGCAATTTGTATTGGAATATTTGGAAAAGAAGGGTTATCCTGTAAAGGATTATGGTACATACAGCGATGCGAGTGTAGACTATCCTGACTTCGGTCATGCTCTTGCTAAAGGCATTGAGAGCGGCGAAGTATATCCAGGTATCGGCATTTGCGGCAGCGGCGAAGGTATCGCCATGACATTGAATAAACATCAGGGTGTACGTGCCGGATTGGCATGGTGCAAGGAGATTGCTCATTTGGTTCGTCAGCACAACGATGCCAACGTATTGGTACTTCCAGGTCGTTTCGTAGACAACAAGACCGCCGAGGCTATTCTCGACGAGTTCTTTGCCACAACATTCGAGGGTGGCCGTCACGAGCGTCGCGTCAAGAAGATTCCTGTTCAGCAGTAAAGTTCCGAATGGATAAAAAAGAATTAAGGCTGAGTCATCGCATGATGGCTCAGCCTATTTTTTATTTCAATAAGTGGTAGAAATTCAACCTTCAATCATCCAATCTTCAATGGTTCCCGTTACCAAATAATTGTTAGCCATCAGAGTAACAATGCCACGCTTTACCTCATCGTTCGGATAATCTAACAAAAAAGTATTCATGTCACTATCATAATCCTTGATGGTGAGATAACCGCTCTGAAATATCATAGGCAAAGGCTTCTCCTTATCTGCACGATAATCAACAAACTGATCGGTCATATAATACTTACCCGTCAACTCATCCAGATTCTCATCAAAATGATTCAACAAGCGGACCAGATAGGTGGGTGTTCCTGTGCGAAACCAATAATCCTGAACATCCTGCTTATCAAATGTATTCAAAATGCTGAAAGGATTATAAACACCCTTCATCCTTTTGCTGAAATGATATCCATCAAATCGCTTCTTCAATACCCCCCGCATCTTCTCTTCGGTATAGCCGTAAACAGCAGCCAACTCCTTTATCTGCTGCGAGAAAGTCTGTTCCAGTTCCTCATCTGTGATACCGCAAATGGTATCATACATAGGCGACATGCTTATATCATTAGGTTGATTAAAATCACTGAACACACTCACCTGCGAGAACTTAGTAACACCGGTGAGGAAAACGAATTGCAGATGCTTGTCGGCTCCCTTAAAGGTGGAATAGAAAGCACGAAGCATGTTTCTGTTTTTCTCCTCCAAGGTTATCTGTTCACCCAAATGCTCTACCATATACCCCGTATCCATCACGTCGAGCATCGGTTTATCATATTCGTCCACCAAAACCACGGCACGCAGCCCGGTCTGCTGATGAGCTTCTTCCAAGATCTTTTTAAATCTCAGGTTATAATCGGTGACTCCCGGTTCACGCTCTATCCGATATTTCTTTTCCCATCCCGAGATATAAAACTCGAATATCTGATTGAGAGCATCTGCATTGGCATAAGAACCTGTTCCAAAATCTATATGAAACACGGGATAGGTTTTCCACTCCGTTTCTAGTTTTTCGATAGCAAGTCCTTTGAACAGTTCTTTTTTGCCCAGGAAATAGTTCTCGAAGGTAGAGATAAGAAGACTCTTTCCGAATCGTCGGGGACGACCCAGAAAATAGACAGTACTTCCATGTGCCAAGGAATACACCATAGCCGTTTTATCAACATAAACGTAACCTTCTTCACGCAGATGATCAAACGATTGTAAGCCTATAGGATATCTCATATTATCTTCATTTTACATTTCATCTGCAAAGCTACTCATTTTTTTTTGAATAACAAAGAAAAAGTTGGGATTATTTTTTGCCATTTCGATAAAATGTAATACCTTTGTGCCCAAGTATGGCGAGGCAAATGCCAAACCTGCTCTATTTTCGTGGGTTAACGATTAGATTCGTATCGATTCGACTGGAAGTTCAATTCAGAATAGCTCCTACCAAAGCAAAATTCAACAAAGAGAATGTACAGTATGAGACGGTGCGCCATGATATGGCGTACCCTCATCTCTTGTATTTCTCTTTGTGGGCCATCTGTGGTAGGAGCAGCCTTGAATTGGAATACAACGAGATGACGGGTACGCTCTTTTTGTATCTTGTACTCTCGGAATACATTTTTATTAGTTCACAGATTTCAGTAACAAGATTTAAAGCTCCTACCAACATGCAAAAGAATCTGCCAATTGAAAATCTTCTAGATGAGTACTTTAAGGCATTAAACGCAACCTATAGTACCCATGATGCCAGCGAGTATAGCTACCGCTCGGCCTTGGAGAATTTATTGAATAGTCTGCTACAGCCAGAATATCAAGCTATCAATGAGCCACGCAATATGACTTGCGGCAAGCCCGACATATCCATCATTCGCAAGCGTGATGCCATAACTGTAGCCAGTATAGAAACCAAGGACATCAACAAGACTGACTTAGAGGGAAAAGGAAGAAACCATGAACAGTTCGACCGCTACAAAAAGGCGATGAACCATGCTGTCTTTACAGATTACCTCCGTTTTCTGTTTTATGAAAGCGGCAACGATACTCCTATCCTGGACATTCGTATAGGCACATGCCAGAACGATGAAATCATACCCGACAACGAAAAAGGCAAACAGCTATGTTCGTTCCTTCGCAAATACATCGGGAAGAAGATTCAACCTATTCGCTCTGCTACAACTTTGGCGGATCTCATGGCAAAGAAAAGCCAGTTGATGTGTGCCATTCTTACAGACTTGTTGAAGGAAAACGGCAAAGACAATGCATCGGGACTATTGAAGAAGACTTATACAGACCTCAAGGATTCTCTGTTGAAGAGCTCTTTATAAAAAAGGCTCTTGGAATATGTACCAAAAGAGATAACATAGCCTACCAAGCCAACCTTTCTGATATTAAAAATATCATCGAAGACTTTAAGCTCTTAGAAGAATCTGAAATTAAAAAGAAATATAATATCACAAAGGAAAGCCGAGACCAGAAAGTGGCTTATGCTCAACGAAACGTTAAGGAATTTGGAATTAAAGACGAGTTTTTCAAGAAAGCGGTCGTTCGTCCATTCGATTCAAAATTTACATATTTCACTAATAAATCTAAGGGATTCATAGCATTCCCTGTTTATGACACGATGCGCCACCTTGCCCACCAAGACCAGAGCAAGAATATAGGTTTAATCATCGGCAAGAGTGGCAATGTAGTTGGCGATATGCCTTGGAATTTATGCTTCGTTACCAACACAATAGTAGACTTGAACATCTTCTATCGTGGAGGAGGATACGTGTATCCTTTATACGTTGATACGAGTAAAGCTGTCAACCAGGGAGACTCCAGCACTCAGGAACTAGGTGACGAAAAGGAAACCATCATTTCTAATCTCAATGGAGACATCATCAAGAAACTATCCGACTGCTTAGGAGTAGAACCTTTCCCAGAAGATTTGCTCGACTACATCTATGCCATCCTGCATTCCTCAAACTATCGAGAGAAATTCAAGGAACAACTGAAATACCAGTTTCCTCGTATTCCATACCCTCAAAATGAAGAAGAGTTTAAAAAATTAGCGTCATTGGGTAACCACTTGCGCCACCTGCATCTTATGGACAATACGGCGACATGGAATGCCAAGAGTCAATTCCCTTTCAAAGGAAATGGGAGCAGCATAATCGTTAAACCTCAATGGAAAGACGACAAAGTGTACATCAACAAAGAAAACTATTACGACAATGTACCAGAGAAAGTTTGGCGATACTATATTGGAGGATACCAAATAGCAGAGAAATGGCTTAAAGACAGAAAAGGCACAGAGCTAGACTTCAACTCCATCATCCACTATTCCAACATATTGTATGTCTTGACGCAAACAATCTATCTTTCTAAAGAAATAGATAAAATATACATATAATCCTTGCTTCTGGCGAAGCATTACGGCTTTACAGAAGAAAAGCTCGACTTCATTATCAACTACGACATTAAGTATCGTATGGGCGATGAGCTGAACAAGGACGAGGAGTAAAACGAAGAATCCCTGTTACTGATGCTACTCGGTAAGCATCGGCAACAGGGAATAGCATATCAAACTAAGCCATTCTTCTTCAACAAATCTGTCAATTCTTTCCCCTTTATAGTACTCCGCTCCGATTTATCATAAATATAAAGCAAGCCGAGACCATCCTTTATATCGGCTAACACAACTGTTATAATACGGGCACCGCCACTTTTACCAGTTCCTTTCGATTTAATAGCCATACGAACCTTACGCAAGCCGCCACCTAAATCTGCACCCAAAGAGGGGGAAGAACTTAACTCATTCATCAATTCCTTCAAATCAGATTTAAACGACTTATAGCGCTTATTCAATCGTTTAGCTTCCTTTTCAAAAGAAGGGAAAGTAAATATCTTACAACTCATTCAGCACGTCCTCCAATGGTTTAAGCTCTAGCTTTCCTTCGCGATAGGACTTCAGCTCATGGAGGGCATTGTCGAAACCCGAGAGTATGTCTTCTTTAGTCATACAAGGCTCTTCTTGAACCATACACGCCTCATTTGCCTCTTTATTTGCAAAGAGGTTTCTTATCCTATCCAAAAGATGGATATCTTGTGTATTAAGCACCTGACGAATAATATCATTCTGTGCTGCTTGTATATTTAATGCTGTCATACAAACTCCTTTTTAAAAATTTGCTTTCTAAATACCGAATATCACTTATTTCATGCAAAAATACACAGAAGTTTTCAAAATACCAAATATTTTCTGGCAAATCTATAAAAAAGCTGGTATTTCCTTTGATTTTCAGCGAATTATTAGTATTATTGCATTATTAAATACACGCAAGCGTATGATATCAAAGGATAATGCGTAAGATACAATCGCAGAATACGGAAGAAGTTGTCGGAAAAGACAGATGAAGTTGTCGGAAAAGATAGTATAGGTTATCGGAGAAGTTAACTCCGTAGGCCGCACAACAGCTGTTGTGCGCTTGCATAACAGCTGATATGCGCTCGCACAACACCTGTTGTGCATGCGCAGACCAGCTGATGGGCGCCTACAGCAAACCAACATTACTCACAGATGGTTTTATCTATCTGTTTTGTAAAAACTTATAACCGGATTTTTGATATTGATTACTATACAATCTAGAGATAGAAATAGAGCTATTAAGCACTTCATTTGCCTTATTACCTGTTTTTCTATAAGAGAAAAATCTATAGTTGTACGACTATAACCCCTATAGTCGTACAACTGTAGAGCTATGGTTGTACAACTATAGCACCTATAGTCGTACAACCGTAGAGTTATGGTCGTACAACTATAGGTCATTTAGCCGTACAACTAAAGAATCTGTGCAAAAGCCGTTTACCAACAATCACATAACTTCCTGTTTATCAAGGTATTGTGTTTTCTGTCATATTTTCAATATTCACAGCAAAATAAAAGCAGGATGAAAATACGAGAATCTCAGCTGGGTATTTGTCAAAAAAAACTATAGTCATATTCCGATCAATACTTTGGTAAAACTGAGAACAATTCACTATCTCAAAGAAATAAAAAAAGGGATGCCACACTAGGTGACATCCCCCTATGAGAATCAAATACTTATTTGAAGCTTAAACTTTACTTGCTCTCTTCCTCAGCCTGCTTGGTCTCTGCTGCGTTAGGACCATAGTAGCCATAGTAAGCCTGGTAACGGGTGTAACCCCAGTTAGCCTGAGCCTTCTCTGGATCGAGCTGCTTAGCCTTGTCGAGAACCTTGATAGCCTCCTGGTAAACAACCTTGCGGCCGTTAGGATCCTGCAAGTTACCAGCCTTGCTGTTGTAGCAAGCACCCAGATAAGTAAGAACAACTACGTTATCCTCCTTTGCAGCAAGAGCCTGCTTCAAACACTTGATAGCGTTGTCAGCATCGTTCTTCTGGATATACATCATACCCTTGTTAGCAAGAGCTACGAAGTTGTTAGGGTTCTTTGCAATAGCTGCGTCCAAAAGTTCAGTCTGCTCCTTCTCCATCTTCAATGAAGTGTACATAGAGTTCAAACCATCGAGAACAACCTCATTGGTCTCGTCCTTTGCAAAGATATCCTTGAGCTTGTTAACATAGGCAAGAGAATCCTCGTGAGTCTTCAAGCCGTCCTTCATCACATAGAGCTTGAGGTTGAGGGCATCCTTAGCCTCCTTCTCACTCTTCATAGCGATGTCGCAATACTTCTCGCAACGGGCAACATCCTTAGCCTGGTATGCATAACGGGCTGCAAAGAGAGCAACCTGACCGATATACTCCTTCTCGCTATCCTTCTGCTTCTGGTCTATAGAAGCGAAGAGAGGCTCATTGTCTGTATCGAGGAATGTACCCCAATACTTCAATACCTCATCAGCCTTACTGTTCTGAGCTGCAGTCTGACCCGCATTAACGAGCTGAACACGAGCACCCCATACACGGCTAGCGTTGTTGTTAAACTTAGGAGCAACCTTACCCTTAGCGTTAGGAAGCTGGTCGTACTTGTAGCACTCAATAGCATTAATCAATGCATTGTAAGCGCCCTCAGACATAGCAACCTCGTCAACCGGGTCGTTCTTCTTCATGAGCTGATTGGTCTGCTGGATGCTCTGCTGGTCGTTGAACTGCTTCATAGCGAGATCAACGAGCTTGTTGTAAGCCTTGGCCTTCTCTGCATCGTTAGCCATCTGACCCAAATTCTGCTTAACCAAAGCCTCAGCCTCGGCATAAGACTTAGCCTTCATGACAGCCTTGAGAGCGTCACTGTCGCCTGCGAATGCTGATGTGGCACCTAGTACCATCATTGCAGCTACTAAAAACTTTTTCATTTTTCTTAATGAGTTTAAAAGTTGTTGTTATTTATTTTTTACGCGTCTTTTCTTTTATTCGAAATCTACGTTGCCCGAATCGGTATCCTCAGCTTCAGATGCTTCGTCAGCGAGATGAGCCTCAGCCTCAGCAGCCTCTTCAGCAGTCTTGGCACCTACGGTATCATTCTCTATCTCCTCGCTCTTCTTAGCCCAGGCAGAACGGCTCTCCTCTTCTACAGAAGCCTCGAGCTCAGAACTCATCACCTTGCATACGCTGGCAATGACATCATTCTTCTTGGCAAGGTTGATGAGGCGTACACCCTGGGTAGCACGGCCCATGACACGGCAATCGGCTACGGCAAGACGAATCACGATACCACTCTGGTTGATAATCATGAGGTCGTTATCATCGGTTACGTTCTTGATAGCTACCAGTCGACCGGTCTTGTCGGTAATATTCAGTGTCTTCACACCCTTACCGCCACGCTTGGTAACGCGGTAATCGAGTACGTCAGAACGCTTACCATAACCCTGCTCGCTCACTACCATCACGGTTTCCTTCTCAGGATCGTTGACAACAATCATACCTACTACGGCATCATTACCCTCATCGAGGCGCATACCACGAACACCGGTAGATGTACGGCCCATTGTACGAATCTCGTTCTCGTCGAAACGGACAGCACGACCATTGCGGTTGGCAATAATCAGCTCGTTATGACCATTTGTCAGACGAACATCTACCACCTCATCGCCCTCTACGATGTTGATAGCAATCACACCGTTGGCACGTGGACGGGAATATGCCTCCAGACAGGTCTTCTTCACCGTACCATTCTTGGTAGCGAATACAACGTAATGGTTGTTGATGAACTCTGCGTCGTTCAAGCCTCTGAGGCGGAGGAATGCATTCACCTGGTCATCGCTCTCGATGTTGAGGAGGTTCTGGATAGCACGACCCTTGGAGTTGCGGTCACCCTCTGGAATCTCATAACACTTCAACCAGTAGCAGCGGCCCTTCTTGGTGAAGAACAGCATGGTCTGGTGCATGGTAGCAGGATAGATATACTCGGTGAAGTCCTTATCACGGGTACGGGCACCCTTAGAACCTACTCCACCACGAGCCTGCTCATGGAACTCTGACAATGGAGTGCGCTTGATATATCCGAGATGACTCACGGTGATAACCACTGGGTCGTTTGGATAGAAGTCTTCTGGGTTGAACTCATGGTCATCTGGCTTAATCATGGTGCGACGTGCGTCACCATACTTCTCCTTCACCTCGTTGAGTTCATCCTTCATTACCTTCTTGCAGAGCTCAGGATCGTTCAGAATCTGGTTCAAGTAGTCGATAGTCTTCATCAACTCGTTGAATTCATTGTGCAACTGCTCCAGACGCAAGCCTGTCAACTGGCTGAGGCGCATATCCACGATGGCCTTACTCTGAAGTTCATCGAGTTCGAAGCGCTTCTCCAAGTTGCGCTGAGCATCAGAAGGAGTCTTGCTGGCTCTGATAATATGTACCACCTCGTCGATGTTGTCGCAGGCAATGATCAAGCCCTCGAGAATATGAGCACGCTCCTGAGCCTTCTTCAGTTCGAACTGGGTGCGGCGGATCGTAACATCATGACGATGCTCTACGAAATACTTCACACACTCCTTCAAGCTCAAAAGACGTGGACGGCCATTAACAAGAGCGATGCAATTCACTGAGAATGAACTCTGAAGAGCTGTCAGCTTAAAGAGTTTGTTCAAAAGAACATTAGCATTGGCATCACGCTTCACATCAACAACGATACGCATACCCTGACGACCAGACTCATCGTTTACGTTAGCGATGCCATCTACTCTGCCTTCCTTGGCAAGGTCAGCAATAGCCATCACGAGCTGCTCCTTGTTAACACCATAAGGTATCTCGGTGATAACAATCTTATCATGGTTTTCACTACTTTCAATCTCGGCAGTAGCACGAACCACGATTCTGCCTCGACCCGTTTCGTATGCATCCTTCACTCCCTGGATACCATAGATGGTAGCACCGGTTGGGAAGTCAGGAGCAGGGATATACTGCATCAATCCATCGGTGTCGATGTCAGGATTATCGATATATGCACAGCAACCGTCAATTACCTCACCCAGGTTGTGGGTAGGCATATTGGTAGCCATACCTACTGCAATACCGTTACCACCATTTACCAGAAGATTAGGAATCTTGGTAGGCATCACGGTAGGTTCCTGCAGGGTATCATCGAAGTTGTTGGTCATATCAACCGTTTCCTTGTCAAGGTCATCCATGATATGCTCACCCATCTTGGAGAGGCGACACTCTGTATAACGCATGGCAGCAGGAGAGTCACCGTCAACAGAACCGAAGTTACCCTGTCCGTCAATCAAGGTATAACGCATGTTCCACTCCTGTCCCATACGCACCAGAGCGCCGTAAACAGAAGAGTCTCCGTGAGGGTGATACTTACCGAGCACCTCACCAACAACACGCGCACATTTCTTATAAGGTTTGTCACTGGTGTTTCCAATACCGAGCATACCGTAAAGAATACGGCGGTGCACAGGCTTGAAACCATCGCGTACATCAGGGAGGGCACGAGCCACGATAACTGACATCGAATAATCGATGTAGCTCGACTTCATCTCCTCCTCAATGTTGATCTTCATGATTCTATCATGATCCATTGTCTGATTTTCGTCCATTTCTTATATTAATGTATTATTGTTTATTCATTACTTTCAAAACGCCTGTTTTCCATCCGGAAATCGCGTTTAAGGGCATTTCCTTGCGTTCTAAGCCGTTTTACCCTTTTGAAATTCCCGACAAAGGTACAAAAAAAAATGATACTAAAACGCTTTAGAGGCGAAAAATCGCATTATTTTAGCATTATTTGTATTTTAACAATGCAAAAAAGTTGGCATATCATTTGCTATTATTGAAAATAATGTGTACTTTTGCACTGAGATTTTTAAAAATATAAGCAAATATGATAAATCCGTTTTCACATATACAGGACATACTGAAAAGAAGTAGCAAAGAAGCAGCACGCACCATGGGAAGAGAAATCAGCGTGGAGCATCTGATGCTGAGTCTGATCAGCCAGAACGACAGCGATGTCAACAAGCTCCTGAAGGGTGCAGACATCAGTCCGATGGCTTTCAGCGGAGTCCTTAACAGCAAACTGGAAAAGCGTGTGGAAGAAACTCCTGCCGATAACGTGAAGGAGAACACCCACATCCCATTCAGCCAGATAACAGACAGCATTATCAGAGACTCTATCCGCGAGGCAAACAACTACGAGCACTCCAAGATTGTAGAGCCAAGACATCTGCTGCTTGCCATCTTGAGAAATGACAAGAACCCTGTAGCCAACTGGCTGAGTCAACTGGGTTTAAGCTACGACCGTGCCATCGAAATGCTCTATCCTACTGACAAGGATGATGAGCAGAAGACAGAAGAGCCGAAGGATTTCAAAATGGAACCCCAAACACCAGATTCAGAAACCCCTGATGCTGACAGGCAGGAAGAAGCAGAGAATCTGGAGATGGCTGGTAGAATAGAAACAGAAGATGACTACAACGAGCAGAACGACATGATGGAAACTGACGAAGAGCCATTCGATATGGAAAAGGACCAGAACCCGATGAGACTATCTACCCGTTCAAATGGAACTCCGCGCAAAAAGAGCAGCACCCCAACCATCGACAAATTCAGTTTCGACCTGACCAAGGCTGCAGCCGAAGGAAAATTGGATCCTGTCGTGGGCAGAGAGAAGGAGATTCAGCGTGTGCTCGAGATTCTGGGTCGCAGAAAGAAGAACAACCCAGTATTAATAGGTGAACCGGGCGTAGGAAAGAGTGCCATCGTAGAAGGACTGGCACAGCTCATCAACAACCAGGAAACATCGCCTATGTTCTTCAACAAGCGTCTGGTAAGTCTCGACCTGACTGCCATCGTTGCAGGAACCAAATTCCGCGGACAGTTTGAAGAGCGCATCAAGAATGTTATCAAGGAACTGGAGAACCATCCGGAGATCATCATCTTCATAGATGAGATTCACACCATGATAGGCGCCGGTTCCGGCGAAGGAAGCATGGATGCCGCCAACATTCTGAAACCAGCCCTGGCAAGAGGTATCATCCAGTGTATCGGTGCCACCACGCTCGATGAGTATCGCAAGAGCATTGAGAAGGACGGAGCCTTGGAGCGCCGTTTCCAGAAGGTTATCGTTGAACCTACTACACGCGAAGAGACCCTGCTGATACTGCACAATATCAAGCAACATTACGAGAAGCATCACTGTGTGAGATATACAGACGAGGCTCTCGAGGCATGTGTCAAACTGACAGAGCGCTATATCACCGACCGCCACTTCCCAGACAAGGCTATCGACGTGATAGATGAAGCTGGCTCGCGCGTACATATTAATAATGCAAGTGTTCCTGCTCCATATATCAAGTTGGAAAAAGAACTGAAAAAGATAATCAGCAAGAAGCAGCAGGCTGTAGCAAACCAGAACTTCGAGATGGCTGCCTCATGCAGAGATGCCCAGACCAAGATTGAGAAAGAGATTGAGGACATGAAGGCGCAATGGCAGCAGGGAGAGATTGGCGAATATGTTGAGGTGACAGCCGAAGACATTGCCAACGTTATCAGCATGATGACCGGCGTACCGGCCCAACGTATGGCTGAGGGTGAAAGCAAACGTCTGAAAGATCTGGAACACAACCTGAAGCACAAGGTGATTGCTCAGGATAATGCCATCAACAAGATGGTAAAGACCATTCTGAGGAACCGTGTAGGCTTGCGCGACCCTAACCATCCTATTGGCGTATTCATGTTCCTGGGTCCTACAGGTGTAGGTAAGACCTATCTTGCCCAGAAACTTGCCGAGGAAATGTTTGGTTCGAAAGATTCACTCATCAGAATAGACATGAGCGAATTCTCCGAGAGTTTCAACACCTCACGTCTGGTAGGTGCACCTCCAGGATACGTAGGCTATAACGAAGGTGGACAGCTGACCGAAAAGGTACGCCGCAAACCATACAGCATCGTATTGCTCGACGAAATCGAGAAAGCCAACAGCAAGGTATTCAACCTGCTCTTACAGGTACTCGACGAAGGCAGACTTACCGATGGCAACGGCCGACTCATCGACTTCCGCAACACCATCATCATCATGACCTCTAATGCAGGAACCCGCCAGCTGAAAGATTTCGGCAGAGGCGTCGGCTTTACTTCTGCAGGTATAAAAGGCGGATTGGCGATGGATGAGAAAGACAAGGAGTATGCCCGCAGCATCGTCCAGAAGAGTCTGAGCAAGCAGTTTGCTCCAGAGTTTCTGAACCGCCTCGATGACATCATCACCTTCGACCAGCTGGATCTCAATGCCATCAAGCGCATCATCGACCTCGACCTGGAAGGACTGGTCAAGAGAATAGAAGACTTGGGATTCCATTTCCAGATTACCGAAAAGGCAAAGGAGATGGTAGCCAAGAAGGGATACGATGTGCAGTTTGGTGCCCGCCCACTCCGCCGCGCCATCCAGACCTACATCGAAGATTCCGTTTGCGAGATGTTACTCGATGGCACAATGAAGCCAGGCGACACCATCTCGGTAGGCAAAAATTCGAAAAAAGAAGAATTGACATTCAAGAAAGTATAATCTGAAGAGGGACTATCCACTGGCGATAGTCCCTCTTTTATTATGAACCCGGTATAGCAACCAACGAACTTTAGTTAATAAGAGTTAACCACGAGAAAAGTTTCGGCAATAATTTCTTATTTCAAAAAATATTCATTACCTTTGCATCTGCTTTCGGGCAAAAAGCCATGATGGCTCAGTTGGTAGAGCAACGCATTCGTAATGCGTGGGTCGCGGGTTCGAGTCCCGCTCGTGGCTCTTTCTTGTGAAAGGAGTTAGTATTTTCCTTCGCGAGATTAGCACATCGGTAGTGCACGGGCTTCCCAAGCCTGTGAGGCGGGTTCGACTCCCGTATCTCGCTCAGAACATCAGCAAACCCAGGGTTCAGCCCTGGGTTTCTTGTTTTATTAACATCTTTTCAATCTTCTACAACAACAAAATAACTCATTTCGAGTTATTATATAAATTAAACTAAGATAAAAGAATAATAATGAAGAAACATATCATACTTGTACTGGCGCTCGTCCTGTCTTCAGGGCCTCTTTTCGCACAGAGTTCACACATGACCGATGATCAGGTCATGAGCTTTGTGGTGAAAGAACATGAGCGTGGCACAGCCAATTCGCAGATTGTTACCAAACTGATGCAGAAGGGCGTAGACATCTCCCAGATTCGACGTGTACGCAATAAGTATCAGAAGATGTCGCAGCAGAACGAGCTCTACAGCACAACCGCTGCAGGAAATGCAGGCAACAAGAGAATGCGGACCAACAATGGTAAGCAAAGAGAAGATTACCAGGACAAGGACAATGAGAAGCAGGCTTCAACCTATAGCAATTATCGCATCCAGAGCAAGCAGAACGACAGCTACTACTCATCTTATGATGAAACCAACCCAGATTATGACGATTTCAGCAAGGAAATGAACGCCCTGGTACCCGATACTGCTACCTTGGTAAAACAGCTGCAGGCTGAGCTCAACCAGAAGCGCAGTAAGGTTTTCGGCCGTGACATCTTCAATAACAAAGACCTCAGTTTCGAGCCAAATATGAACATCGCTACCCCACAGAACTATCGTCTGGGGCCTGGCGATGCCGTCATCATAGATATCTATGGCGCCTCTCAGAAAACCATCGAGAGCACCGTTTCGCCAGATGGTGAGGTAACCATCGAGGGTTATGGACCAGTCAGCGTTTCGGGCTTAACCGTAGCTCAGGCTAATGCCCGCCTGCGCAATACCGTGGGCAGCAGATACCGTTCAAGCCGCATCAAGCTTACCGTAGGACAGACCAAGACCATCATGGTAAATGTGATGGGCGAGGTTAAGATTCCGGGCACCTATACCCTCTCAGCCTTCGCTACCGTATTCCATGCACTCTACATGGCTGGCGGAACCAACGATCTGGGTACATTACGAAACATCAAGGTATACAGACACAACAAACTGGTAACGGTTGTTGATATTTACGACTATATTCTAAACGGAAAGCTGACGGGTAATGTCCGCCTTGCCGACAACGATGTTATCGTAGTAGGTCCATACGATTGTCTCGTAACCATCGCCGGAAAGGTTAAGCGCCCGATGATTTACGAAATGAAGAAGAACGAGAGTGTCAATTCCCTTCTGAAGTATTCCGGTGGTTTTACAGGCGATGCCTACAAGAAATCAGTAAGACTGAACCGCAAGACCGGCAGAGAACGTGCCGTATATAATATAGAAGAGTTTGACTTCTCCAGTTTCCGTATCGATGACGGCGACTCAATCAGCGTAGACAGCATCCTGCCACGCTACGCCAATACCGTAGAGGTGAAAGGAGCCGTATTCCGTCCGGGCATGTACAATCTGGGCGAGCAGATCAACAGCGTACGCACCCTGGTAGAGCATGCCGAAGGATTGACAGAGGAAGCCTTCACCAACCGTGCCGTAATGCACCGCATGAAGTCAGACCGCTCACTCGAAGTAATAAGTGTAGACATTGCCGGCATTATGAACGGCAAGACTCCAGATATCCCATTGAAGGAAAACGATGTTCTCTTCATCCCTACCCGACAGGAAAAGATTGTAGAGCGCACCCTCACCATCCGTGGCGAAGTGCAGTATCCAGGCGTCTATCAATATGCCGACAATGAGACCCTCGAAGACTTCGTTCTTCAGGCAGGCGGCTTGACCGACAAGGCTTCAACCGTTAATGTAATGGTAAGCCGTAGAGTAATGGATGCCAAGGCTTTACGTCCAGATAGCATTATCGCCAAGACCTACACCCTATCTCTTAAAGACGGCTTCGTTATCGACGGCACCCCTGGCTTCAAGCTGATGCCATTTGATGAAGTAATGATCCGTCAGAGTCCGGCTTATGTAGAGCAGCAGAACGTATCGATTACCGGTGAAGTAATGTTTGCCGGTCTCTATACATTAGACCGTCGCAACGCCCGCCTGAGTGAACTCTTCAAGAAAGCAGGTGGAGCTACCGACCAGGCATATCTCAAGGGAGCCCGCATCATCCGCAAAGCCAACGAACAAGAGAAGCAGCGCATGGAGGCAGTATTGAAGATGCAGCGCGAAGAGATGCAGAAAAATCTTCTGCAGCTAGCCTCCAGCAGCAACAATGCCAGTGCCATCTCGCAGACCTCTAAGGATGTAGAACGCACCAACATAGAGAAGTTCAATGTACCTAGCGAATACCCTGTAGGTATCGACCTTCCTGAGGCATTGGCGAATCCAGGCAGCGATGCCGATATCATCTTACGAGAGGGCGACCGTCTGGTCATTCCTCAGTACAATGGTACAGTAAAGATCAATGGTGCCGTAATGATTGCTAACACGGTAGCCTACGAAAAGGGCAAGAAGGCAAGCTACTACATCGACCAGGCAGGTGGTTTTGCCTCAGATGCATTAAAGAGCAAGGCATACATCATCTACATGAATGGCAAGGTAGCCAAACTCTCTCATGGTGCCAAAGTGCAGCCAGGCAGCGAGATTGTCATCCCAGCTAAGCTGAAGCGCAAGATGAGTACCGCCGAAATGATGAGTATGGGAAGCAGCATAAGCAGCATCGCCGCCATGATTGCTACGATTGCTAATATGAGTAAGTAAGAATAATCAAACCCTATAAATATAAAAAGGAGTCATTCTATGAAATATCCTATAGGAATACAAGATTTCGAAGACTTGCAACGTAATGGTTATGCATACGTTGATAAAACAAACTTCGTATACAAGCTCGCAGATGAGGGCAAATATTACTTTCTGAGTCGTCCACGCCGATTCGGAAAGAGCCTCTTTCTGTCTACTTTGGAAGCATACTTCCAGGGTAAGAAGGAACTCTTCGAGGGCTTAGCCATATATGACTTGGAGACAGAATGGAAGAAATATCCCATCTTCCATATTGATCTCAACACAGCCAACTTTCGAGAGAAAGACAGTCTGTACACAGTTCTTAATGACTACCTCACAACTTGGGAATGCAAATATGGAACCCGTGAGTCAGAAGCCACACTTGTCCTTCGTTTCAAGGGTGTGATAGCACGAGCTGCAAAGAAAGAAGGATGTGGTGTTGTAATTCTTATAGATGAATACGACAAGCCTATACTTCAGACCTTGCGCGACCCAGAGTTACAGGCTGAACACCGTGCACAGCTGAAAGCATTTTATTCGGTATTGAAGACACAAGACCGATATATCAAGTTTGTATTCCTCACAGGTGTAACCAAGTTTGGCAAGGTTAGCGTGTTCAGCGACCTCAACAACCTGACGGATATCTCGATGGATCACCGCTATATCAGTATCTGCGGAATGACAGAGAAGGAACTGCTTACAAATTTCAAGGAAGGTATCAACGAATTAGCCGAAGCCAATGGCGATACAGAAGAAGCCACAATAGCAAAACTGAAGGCAAGATACGACGGATATCATTTCGAGGAAAATACAGTAGGCATCTATAACCCATTCAGCGTACTGAACACTTTGTCAAGACTTCGCTATAAAGACTACTGGTTTGAGACTGGCACACCCACATTTCTAGTTGACTTGCTGAAAATGCACAACTATCGTTTGCCAGACATGACAAAGGAAAGGGTATCAGACGATGTACTCAATAGCATAGATACTCTATCAACCAACCCGATACCTGTGATATACCAGAGTGGTTATCTCACAATCAAAGGCTATGACGAAAGGTTTAAGAAATATCTGCTAGGCTTCCCGAACAAGGAGGTGGAAGAAGGTTTTCTTAACTTTCTGCTGCCGCTATATTGTTCAGCAGGTGACCGTTCCGCCTTTATGGTTGATGAGTTTGTGAAGGATGTGGAAGCAGGACATGTTGAACAATTTATGAATCGGCTTACGGCTTTCTTTGCAGATAACAGCTATCAGGTAGCAGGCGAAGCAGAACTTTACTTTCAAAATGCCCTATATCTCATTTTTAAGATTATGGGATTCCACACACAGGTAGAAATACCGACAAGTGATGGCAGGATGGACGTTCTCATTCAAACTTCCGACTACATTTACATCATCGAATGCAAATTAGATGGAAGCGCCGAAGAAGCTCTGCAACAGATAGAAGTCAAAAACTATGCAGCTCCTTTCGCTATGGATAAGCGAACAGTTGTCAAGCTTGGCATCAACTTCTCCAGCAAGACAAGAGGAGTTGAGAGTTGGAAACAGGGATAAGTTATTAATAGAAAACATAATAGTAATGGAAAAAAAAGAAGAAGTAATCAAACAAATCGATTTGATAGACTTAATCAAAAAGATGGGCAAATATATAAAACTATATACAATTGTTTGTCTCGCCACAGGAATACTAGGTATTATTGTAGCCTTCAGTATTCCAAAAGTTTACAATTCTAAAGTTGTCCTAGCTCCAGAAATGGGCAACAATAGTACTGCCGGAGGTGGGCTATCGTCATTGGCAAGTATGGCTGGCATAGACTTAAATAAAATGGGCGATGCAGATGGCGCACTATATCTACAGATTTACCCATCTATCATTTCGTCTACAACCTTCATCAAGGAACTAGAGAAAATTAAAGTACTACCAAAAGATTCATTGAAGGAAATGACCTTTAAAAAGTATCTCAAAACAGAGAAATCAGCGTGGTGGAATTTTCCTTCGGTACTCATATCAAAAATGATTAAAGACAAGAAAAAAGAAATCAATAAAAATCACATAGTTTCTGATTTAAACAAATACTATCTATCTAAGGAAGAATGGAAATCTATCGAAAACATACAAGATAGAATTTCTTGCGACATAGATAAAGAAAATGGACTAATAACTTTGACTGTCAAGGCACAGGATCCAAATGTCTGTGCCATGATTGCTGACAAAGGGCAAAAATTACTCCAACAATACATTACAGACTACAGAACAAAAAAAGCTCGCAATGACTTAAATTACTACATTAAGTTACGATCTGAAGCAAACAAAGAGTACATAAAAGCTCAGAAAGAATATGCTTCATTTTCGGACTCAAATTTTGATATAAACTTACCATCACTGCAAGAGAAAAGAGATTATTTAGAAAACCAAATGCAGTTGAAATACAATACTTATACCCAATTATCAGACAGGGTAAATGCTGCTCAAGCTAAAGTTCAAGAAAGAACCCCCGACTTTGTTGTATTACAACCAAGTCTAGTTCCATACAAAGCAGATTCTCCTAGAAAAATATTAATAATAATAATCTATGGAGTTCTCGGTTTTATAGGGACAACCATTTGGATTTTCAGAAAGGATATAAAAAATTCATTTAAAACAACAATGTAAAATGTACCAAACAAAGAGCTCAAACAAAGCAATAATTCGAGAGAAGACAATCAGGAAAAATGTATTTTATTCGATTGTTTTCAAGGGGTTATCTATAATCATATCCTTACTTCTAGTACCTTTAACACTCCATTATATAGACAAATATAACTATGGAATTTGGATGACTATTAGTTCTATCCTTGTTTGGATTTACTATTTTGATATCGGAATAGGAAGCGGATTAAGAACAAAACTAGCTGAAGCTATTGCACAAAACAATGGTCATTTAGCAAGAGGATATATAAGCACTGCTTTCTATGTCCTTGGTAGTGCTATGCTTGTACTTGTAGTAATATACATCATAATCTCAGGCTTTATCGACTGGAATAAAATATTTAATATTTCATACAATATTTCGCCACAATTAAACGAGATTATGCTTGGGGTCATTGTATTAACAGGACTTAGTTTCGTGTTAAAACTTATTGTAGCCATATTTCATGCTTTACAATATTCATCCATCAATGAGTTTCTAAACTTCTTTGCACATTTTCTTTCATTTGCATTTATTTATGTATATAGGCAAATAATGCCAAAAGGAAATCTTGCACTCATTGTATATACATTTGTCGCCATGCCTATACTAATTTATGGCATAGCTGTCTTCATCGTTTTCACGAAGAAGATTAAATTTCTAAGTCCTAGCATCAAATATGTTAGCAAAAAAAACATCAAAGAACTTGTAGGTTTAAGTGGTAACTTCTTCATAATACAAATCATAAATTTGATATTATATTCAACAACAAGTTTACTTATTGCACATTACTTTACACCAACCTCTGTAACTTACTACAGCATTTCATATCGCTACTTCTCAATAGCTATGATAATATTCACTATTGTCATCAATCCCTATTGGGGTGCCATCACAAATGCTTATGCAAAGCAAGACATGAATTGGATAAAACTTGCAATAAAAAAACTAATGCTTATTTGGGGAGGGTTAAGTGCATTAGTCCTTCTTCTATTGGCTTGTTCAAATTTGGTATATAACATTTGGTTGGGCAAAGAGATTAGCATACCAATAAGTATGTGCATTAGTGTAGCAGTGTATATCATCATGTTCAATCTCAACAATATATACGCATCTATTATCAATGGCATTGGTAAAATTAGATTACAGCTATATACAGCAATCGTACAATTACTCATATTTTTTCCAGTAGCTCTGAGCCTATCTAAAATTGCAGGAGCACCAGGAATCATTTGGGCTACAAGTATTTTACTAGCTATTACAACGATTGCTCTTGGATGGCAAGTCCTACTATTAACAAAAAGAAGTCCTATCAAAATAATAAATCAATAGAAAGCAATGAAAAATAAGCATATTCTTATGATAGCTCCAGCCTCCATACCTGTAACAGGAGCAGAGGCTATTTGCAATGTTAAACTACTCAAGGTACTTTCTGAAAATGGGTACAAAATAGACTTAATTTCTAAAAAAATGAAATATACCCATTACCCAGAAACGGATTTAGCAGAATTAGGATTAAGCCTAAATTCTGTTAGCATAATAGAAGTTGACAACAAGATGAGCCTCAAGGTAATTTGGCAACATTTGTGTTGTCTTTTCATTTTTGGAACAGTATTCAAAGGTGCTCATTGGGCATATAGTGCTCTTAAAGTTGCAAAAAAGTTATGCAAAAAGAATCAATACGATGCTATTATTACCAAAAACAGCCCAAGTGAATTGCTAGGCCATTATTTAAAGAAAAGAAACGGCTTAAAATGGATTGCGACCTGGAATGATCCATATCCCTCTGAGAAATACCCACAACCATACGGCAATGGAATCAATGCGAAATTGTTCATACTAGAAAAGCCTCTTCTTGGTCAGATGGAAAAAGCAGACATTCACATTTTCCCTAATTCAAGAATTAGAGATTATATGAAAACTTACATAAGAATTCCTGATAAAAAAGCAAGAATAATTCCACATGTCGTAATTCCAAGAGAGCATCAAGATACACCACATGAGAATCTTAGAATCGTGCATTTGGGGAATATTCTTCCACCAAGAGACGCTACAACATTTCTAAAAGCATTTACAGAATTCATCAAAAACAGATCTGATGCAAAAATAGAAATAGTTTTTATCGGACAGACTCCAAATAGTGTAAATGACTATATCAATACAACACACTTGGAAAAGTACATAAAAGTCTTTCCACCAGTAAAATATGAAGAAAGTCAACAAATATTGGAGACTTACGACATACAACTCATAATAGAAGCACCTTGCAAAGAGGGAATATTCCTTCCAACTAAAGTAAGCGATAGTATGCAGTTAGGGAAGCCTATATTCACCGTAAGCCCTCCAGTAGGAGTTTTGAACGACTTGTATATGCAAGGACATATCAGTTATTTCTCGTCTGTTAAAGACGAGAAGAATATTCTTACAACACTTGAACAAGTGTACAAGGACTTTAAAAATGGAAAATTAAAAACATACTCTTTGGAAGACTCGTATTCACCAAAAACGATATTCCATCAATATGACGAAATTATTTAAACATGGCATTATACTTTTTATCCTTCTGTACGGCATACGCATTTGTTTTCATCAAGCAGGCAAATAAACCTGCTTGGTTTAAAACATATGTTGTATTACTATGTCTTTTTCTCTGCTTCGGTTATATGACAGGAACAGACTGGAGAGTCTATGAAGAAATTTATACCCACATAAATTTCAACAACCTATTTTACAATTATTTTCAAGAACCCGGATATTATATCTATATGCTTCCTTTCAGGTTTTTCAATATCGATTTCTTTGTATTTTTTATATTCACTAAAGTATTATGTTATATTTCTATCATAAACAAGTTGATAACATATTGTGAACAATATAGATACATCGGATTGATGTATTTTATACCATGTTACGGTTTTTATTTATTTATAGACAACCCTATGCGTAACTTAATAGCAGTAAGTATTGTTTTATACGCATTTAAGTACCTGCAGGAAAGAAAGCCTATACAATATTTTTCTTTAGTCATAATAGCTATGACTTTTCACACGTCAGCATGTATTATGATACCTGCATATTTTTTTATGCATAAAGACTTGAGTACAAAAATGATAGTTATCCTTTACATAATTATCAATGTTGTATTTGCAAACAGGGCATTATTGTCTGTTGTTATTAGCAATATCTTTGGTTCGATCCCTTACGTTGCAGGTAAGATAAACTCCTACATCGAATCCTCGAATGAAGAGGGAGCTGGCAGAGTCATATCATTAGGTTTCATTATATTTTTTACATTCTTTGTTCTATTGTGTTTCTACAAAAACCAAATTTACAAGACAAAAAATGGAAAATTAATATGGAATGGTGCTATCATCTTTTTGCTTCTATATAGATTAGCAACAACTATTGAAGTTTTTATGAGATTTCAACTTTACTATATGATATTCTTTGTTGCAGGAATTAGTTATTTAACCATTTTTTTTACAGAAAGAACAAAAAAAATATATATTTCATATATATTAGTATTAGCAATAATTGGGAATAGCCGAATTTTTTCTACATATCGATACATTCCATATACCAATTATTTGCCTTATGCGCTCAAAGGAGAATTTCCTTCATATTCTTATAGGAGTGCATATAATTACAACAATAGTCCTTATAAAACAACAAACAAAATAAATAATGAATAATTTAGTTAAACATATTATTATGTCTTTGAAAAACAAAGAATCTAACAAGCAGTATTTAACTATGCTTGCACTATACCTCATTATGTTTATCAATGAAGCTTATATGCATTATGAGGTATATGTTACTAATTACACTCCATTTGCATGTGGAATGGCACTCTACTATTGGGGAATGGATGTCACAATCATTTTACTATTTTTTTATTCAGTAACTATAGGAAGACGTAAGTTGGCATTTATCCTTTCATACTGTTTTATAAACATCTTTGTACTTGCCAATATAGGATACTCACGTTTTTTTAACCAATACTTTAATTTTGACGTATTGGGCGAATCTGCTAATTTTCAAGGTACATGGTGGATTACCTATCTACCACAAGCGTTTCGATGGAGTGATACACTACTCCTCTTAACTACAATATTATTTATTTGTGGATTACGAATACTAAAGGACAAGCATTCTTATAAAAATATTTTTGTAATATTTTTAATTTATGCTTTTTGCTATACATGCTATATTGGAAGCCGAGTTATCAACTGGCATTCCATTGAAGATATGAAAATTTGGTTCTCAACTAACTATGGTGAAGATCTTCACCATAAATACAAGTATAACCAAGAATATGCCATTGTTCACAAAGGCATTGTTAGAACTCAGATTTATTGTAATTTAAGATGGAAGTCGCATAAACAAAAACTAAGTGCTTCTGAGTTACAGAGCATAAATATATATATAGAAGACTCTAATAAAAAGCTCTCAAAGTTATCAGATTCATGCATTGTTAAAGGGAAACCAAATATTATCTTTATCATGGTAGAATCATATATGGCCGCAGCCTCTAAAACAAAAATAAATGGCATAGAAATTACGCCAAACATAAATTCATTGATGAGAGAGAAAAACAGTTATGCAAATCTTTCAGTAACATCAAACAGAGGTTCTGGTGTGTCTAGTGATGCCCAAATTTCATATTTTACAGGTTTATTACCATTAAAAAATGAGATTGCAGTTACAAGCATCATAAAAAATGAAGTAATTGCTTTCCCAAAATTATTACGTGAACAAAAAGAATATAATACTTATATCACATTACCTACCGGAAAGAATTTCTGGCATCAAGAAGAAGCAAACAAGAAATATGGCATAGACAATGTCATTGAGTTTGGTAACAAAGCAAATGATTTCTTTTGTCAAGATGAAGAGCTTTTTAAAAAAATGGAACAAGTTACACATTCTCTAAGAGAACCATACTTGAATATAATATTAACTCTTAGCATGCACGGAGGATATGATGAAGATTTTTTGAAAAAACAGGGCTATAAATCACCATTCAAATACCCTAAGTCATATTCTACGGCATTCCGTTACTACTTGGATAAATGTTACTATACAGATGTCCAAATAGGAAAATATATTAATTATCTTAAGAAATCAAAGCAATATAACAATACAATCATTATGATATGCTCTGACCACGAAGTGCCAAAAGCTTCAAACCAAATGGGATGTTCTGAGAATTTACCTATAATAATACTAAATTCTCATATAGCAAAGGATAAGTTTTATCAAGGACGAATCAACCAGATTGACTTATACCCAACATTACTCGACATGTTTGAGTTGAAAACTAAATGGAGAGGAATGGGACACAGTTTGCTACGAGATGATTACACCAACAAAATAACTCCAGCCGAAAGGCACATTTCAAATATGATAATAAATGGAGATTATTTCTCCCAGCAAAAAAGATAATTGTATAGACATAATATTTTGAATAGAACTACGTTTAATTATAAAAGATATGAACATGAAAAAGATAATGCTAGTATTTGGAACCCGCCCCGAAGCTATTAAGATGGCTCCATTGGTTAAAGCATTCCAAGAAAAGAAAAAAGATTTTGAAACTATAGTCTGCGTTACAGGCCAGCACAGAGAAATGTTGGACCAGGTTCTTCACCTGTTCGACATCAAGCCCGACTATGACCTCAACATTATGAAACAAGGACAAGATCTCTATGACATTACGTCTAGAGTACTTCTTGGCATGCGCGATGTCTTCAAAGTCTGTCGTCCTGACATACTTTTTGTGCATGGAGATACGACAACCAGTACCGCTGCTGCACTTGCAGGATTTTATCAGCAAATCCCAGTTGCTCACGTAGAAGCAGGATTGAGAACTTATGATATATATAGTCCATGGCCAGAGGAGATCAACAGACAAATTACAGGGCGCATTGCTACCTATAATTTCTCCCCTACTCAACTGAGCCGTAAGAACCTCCTGAAAGAGAATATTGCAGATAGCAAGATTTCTGTTACAGGAAATACGGTTATAGATGCCCTACATTGGGTTACTGCAAAAATCAAAAATAACCAAGAACTTAATGTTCGTCTGACTAGAGATTTACAGAAAAAGGGCTATGATACGAAACGTCTTCAAGATGGCAAACGCTTAGTTTTAATTACAGGTCACAGAAGAGAAAACTTTGGAGAAGGTTTCCTCAACATTTGCAATGCTATCAAGGATTTGGCTGCCCAACATTCAGGTGTTGATTTTGTCTACCCTATGCATCTCAACCCAAATGTACGTAAGCCAATCCACGATGTATTTGGTGAAGACTTAAGTAATCTTGGCAATATTTTCTTTATAGAACCTCTGGAATATCTCATGTTCGTTTTCCTAATGGAAAAAGCCAATATCGTATTGACAGATAGTGGCGGCATCCAAGAAGAGGCGCCAGGATTAGGAAAGCCTGTACTAGTAATGCGGGACACAACAGAACGTCCCGAGGCGGTTGAAGCAGGAACGGTGAAGCTAGTCGGTACTAATTATCAGGCAATCATGGACAGCGTTTCATGCTTACTATCAGATTCTAGCGAATATGAGAAGATGAGCAAAGCTACCAACCCGTATGGTGATGGGCAAGCTTGCAAAAGAATTATTGAAACAATATCAAGTATTTCTAACGATTAACATTAGACATAAGCTTCCTTCATTTCCATAAATTGAAGGAAGCTAAAAATATTAGTAAAACATGAAAATCAGTATCATCATTCCAACATATAAACCAGGTCCTTACCTTAAGGACTGCCTTGAAAGCATAAACAACCAAACAATGAACAAGAAATGCTTTGAAGTAATCATTGTTCTTAACGGAGTTATTAAACCCTATATTGAATGCATTTACAATTTAACAAAAATGTATGACTTTAATTCTGTTGTCATACCCACAGAAACTCCTGGTGTGTCAAATGCAAGGAATATTGGATTGACAAGAGCACAAGGAGAATACGTATGTTTCATAGATGATGATGACAAAATCTCACCATCTTATTTAGAGAATTTATACTATAAAGCAACTCCGAATAACATTGTTGCAAGTAATGTCAAAGCATTTTATAACAATAGCAACAAAACTGAAAACGACTACATCGCATCAGCATATGAGAAACTTGCACACAAGAATGCACCGCTATCAGTACTAAAAGGAAGAAAATTTATGAGTTCTGCTTGTTGTAAAATCATAAGTCAAAAAAGCATACAAGACACCCGCTTTGACACAAACTTAAAGATTGGAGAAGATTCTGTATTCATGGCAGAAATCAGTAAAAATGTCAGAAATATAATTCTATCGGACAAGAATGCCATATATTACAGAAGATTAAGAGTTGGGTCTGCCAGCAGGACTAAGCAGACAATATTACAAAAAAGTCACATTATATGCAAGTTGGTAAAAAGATATATAAAGATGCTCACAAGTCCTTATAATATACCTTTTATTGCAACTCGCATTGTCGCTACACTTATGAAATTCATTAGAAAATGACAAGTAAGACATCTTTTTAATTTTTAATCTGATTCACTTTTAATGTGGATACATAGAATAATATAATTTATATACAATGAATAAAGTTAGTATCATCATGCCATCCTATAATGCAGCAAAATTTATAGCCGCATCAATACAATCTGTAATTGATCAGACATACCGCAATTGGGAGTTACTTATAACAGACGATTGTTCTAAAGACGACACAGTAAAAATCGTAGAACAATTTCTTGAAAAAGACAATAGAATCAAATTGTTTTCTACAGGAAAGAATAGCGGTCCTGCTTGCGCAAGAAACAAATCATTGGAAAATGCGACAGGTAAATATATTGCATTTCTTGACAGTGATGACATTTGGGTTTCAAATAAACTTGAAACCCAGATTAAATTCATGATAGAAAAAAACATAGCATTCTCTTTTAGTAGCTATAGCGTCATAAAAGAAGATGGTACCCCAACAGGGAACACCATCAACGTACCAAAAATAATTGGATACCATGGTTATTTACGTAATACTATCATCGGATGCCTTACCGTTATCATAGATAGAGAAAAGACCGGAAATTTCATAATGCCTAACATAAAAAGCTCTCAAGATATGGCTTTATGGTTACTCATTATGAAAAGAGGCTTCAAAGCTTATGGGCTACAAAATACATTAGCATGCTATCGATTAGTATCTACGTCAAATACTTCAAAAAAGTGGAAAGCAGCAAAAGATGTTTGGAAAGTTTATAGAGAAATAGAACACATAAATCCAATATATTCGGCAATATGTTTTATAGGATATGCAATAAACGCTATCATCAAACGTTTATAAAGAAATGAGTACTTAATACACAATATGATTTTAAAATATATATTTGACAGAATAACAGCTTTAGCAGGACTGATTTTTCTTAGCCCAATATTGCTTCTGACATGGATTCTTATACATATAAAAATGCCGGATGGACCTGCCATCTTTACTCAAAAGAGAGTTGGAAAAGATGGTAAATTGTTTACTATGTACAAGTTCCGTTCCATGTCACAGCACCATAGTGGCTCTTCCGTATCCGTTGCAGGAGAAAGTAGAATAACACCTCTTGGTGCTAAACTTAGAAAATATAAGATAGACGAACTTCCTGAACTTTGGAATGTCCTAATTGGCAACATGAGTTTTGTTGGTCCCCGGCCTGACGTACCAGGCTATGCAGATAAACTAGAAGGAGAAGATAGAGATATTCTTAAATTGCGCCCAGGAATCACAGGTCCAGCAAGTCTGAAATATCGTAACGAAGAAGAATTACTTGCCAAACAAGCCAATCCACAAGAATATAACGACTTCGTTATCTATCCAGATAAAGTGAGAATCAATCTCTTTTATCTTAAACACTATAGCTTTATTATGGACATTATGATTATTATAGCTACAGTCACAGGAAAGAGAATATCATATAATAACGAAATCATATAAATAATATGATGCTCAGAACATTTAAATAGGTTTAAAATATGATGAATAGAAAAAGAATATACTTATGCCTTGCTCATATGAGTGGCAATGAAATGAAATACATCCAAGATGCTTTCGATACCAATTGGGTTGTTCCACTAGGACCGAATGTCAATGGTTTTGAGAAAGATTTGGAAAGCTTTGTAGGACAAGACAAAAAGGTGGTTGCATTAAGTGCAGGTACGGCTGCAGTACACCTTGCACTGCTAGACTGTGATGTTAAAGCAGGAGATGAAGTTATGGTACAATCTTTTACATTCTGCGCATCAAGCAACCCTATTAAATATCTAGGTGCAAAACCTGTTTTCGTAGACAGTGAAAAAGAGACATGGAATATGGATCCTCAGCTTCTAGACCAAGCTATTGCTGACAGAATAGAAAAGACAGGCAAAAAACCTAAAGCCATCATCGTTGTTTATCTATATGGTATGCCTGCAAAGATTGACGAAATATTGCAGGTTGCTAACAAATACGACATTCCACTTATAGAGGATGCAGCAGAAGGTCTTGGCTCCCGTTATAAAGAACAAGTGTGTGGAACATTTGGCAGATATGGCGTATTAAGTTTCAACGGAAATAAAATGATTACGACAAGTGGTGGTGGTGCCTTAATATGCCCAGACACCGAAAGCCAGAGTCGCATTATGTTCTATGCAACCCAAGCAAGAGAGTCATATCCATACTACCAACATGAGCACATTGGTTACAATTACCGTCTTAGCAACGTTTGTGCGGGAATAGGACGAGGTCAAATGACTGTACTAAACGACCATATAGCGCATCACAAACACGTACATGACCTATATACAAGATTATTGGCAAATGTCAAGGGCATCACCGTACATAGCAACCCAACACCTGATTTTGACTCAAATTTTTGGCTCAATACGATTCTGTTAGATGAAGGAGTTAAGATTAAAGGCGAAGAAAAGGCATATAGTCAGGTCATTACGGGCGCTGTAGGAGGTGCAGCTGGCGTTACACACAGTGCAAAAAGCGCACATACATCATTGGAGCCAAACAAGAATGTTGAAGCTTTACGAATAGCACTGGATCAAGCATCTATTGAGGCACGCCCTTTATGGAAGCCTATGCATTGTCAACCCGTTTATGCAGACTGTACGTCATACACAAATGGTATCAGTGAAGATTTGTTCCGTAAGGGCCTCTGCTTGCCTAGTGGGCCATGCGTTTCAGAAGAAGATGTACGCTATATCACTGACACGATAAAAGAAAACATTATAACCAAATAATGTTCAATTAAACAACCTGTATCAGAAGCTCATGAACATGAAGTTTTTCAATAGACTATCAAATTGGTATTTCTCCAAAAAATCACTACCATACTGGTGTATTTTTTGGATAGATTGTGCTGTGACATTTGTTTCTTACTTATTTATATATCAGCAGATTAACAGTGGAGCAAAGGCATTGAGTATCTTAGGACAACTCTCTATGTTATTTGCTATATTCACATTGTTCCATGCCATCGGTTTTAGGATATTCCACACATACGACGGTATCCTCAGATACTCATCGTTTATTGATTTGCAAAGGGTATTCTATGCTGTTACTTTTGGTGCGGTACTGTCTGTTATAACGAAAGACATGTTGCTTAGCACTCATTTCTTCCCTGGAGTTGAAATAGAATACCGCAATATTGTACTTGGAGCTCTCATTTCCACTTTAGTATTGTGGGCTATCAGAGTGATTGCCAAGACTATCTTTGATGTCTCTCTCTCAGATTACAACATTAAACATGCATTTATCTACGGCGTGAAAGAAGGTGGGATCGGTCTCGCCAAGCAAATCAAAAACAGTAAACCCATGAAATTCAAACTCATGGGCTTTATCTCTGATGATGCAGAAATTAAGCACCATCATCTGATGGGAACCAAAGTGTATGCTCCAGACCTGAATACCATCAGGAAAATGAGAAATAACAATATCTCTACCCTATTAATTTCTCCTGGTGCCATCAACGTTTTTCGCGCAAATAAAGACTTCCAGGATGCATTACTTGCAGAAGGTATACATATCTATATGCCTACCACACAAGAGTGGAACAGAAATCTACAGCAACAGCTCAAGGAAGTAAGCATCGAGGATCTTTTACCTCGTGATGAAATCAGCATCGATATGGAAAGTGTAGGTGCCATGCTTCATGGCAAAAGCATATTGATTACCGGTTCAGCAGGAAGCATCGGAAGCGAAATGGTAAAACAAATCGCTAAGTACGGCCCTGCAGAATTGATTCTGATAGATAGTGCTGAGACTCCACAGCACGATATACGCTTGATGATGGCTAAGCAATTCCCAGAGATTAAAGCTGAAACCATCGTCACTACTATTTGCAGCAAGTCGAGAATGGAACATATCTTCAAGACATACTTGCCTGACTATGTTTTCCATGCTGCTGCATATAAGCATGTTCCAATGATGGAGAACAACCCATGTGAGAGTATTCAAAATAATGTATATGGCACCAAAATACTGGCTGATTTAGCTGTCAAATATGGAGTTAAGAAATTTGTTATGATCTCAACAGACAAAGCTGTCAACCCAACCAATGTCATGGGATGTTCTAAACGAATCTGTGAAATCTATGTACAGAGTCTCAACAAAGCAATAGAGGAAGGTATCATCAATGGAAAAACCCAATTCGTTACCACACGTTTTGGCAATGTATTGGGTTCTAATGGTTCTGTTATACCTTTATTCAAGAAACAAATAAAAGCTGGTGGACCTGTCACTGTTACAGACCCACGTATCATCCGCTACTTCATGCTCATTCCTGAGGCTTGCAAACTAGTTCTGGAAGCAGGAACAAAAGGTAATGGCGGGGAAATATTTGTTTTCGACATGGGCAAACCTGTCAAAATTGCCGACATGGCACAGAGAATGATCAACCTCAGTGGAGCACAGAACGTTGAAATCAAATACACAGGATTGAGAGCGGGCGAAAAGCTTTATGAGGAAATGCTTAATGAGAAGGAATCAACTAAGCCTTCATTCCATGATAAAATAAGAATCGCAAATGTACGTGAATACGATTATACTGAAGTATCTAAGCAAATCGATAACTTGATAGAAAAAAGCAAGTTATACGATGAAATGCTCACAGTAAAGATAATGAAGGAAATCGTTCCAGAGTACAAGAGCAATAATTCGATTTACGAGAAGCTCGACAAATAAGCTCTTTCACGTTCGTAACAAATGAAAAAACTGATGGAAAATAAACAATATAAAGACAACATGAATAAGACGGAGCAAATTATAAAGCGCTCCGTCGATTTCGTCATCGCAACAGGTTGTCTGATATTCTTCTCTCCTTTAGCCATAGCGTGTGCTATTGCTATCCGATTAGAGGATGGGCTACCTGTAATCTACCGTCAAGAGCGCATAGGTCTACATGGCAAGCCATTCTTTATCTATAAATTTCGTTCCATGAAGATTGATGCAGAAAAAGATGGTCCTGATCTTCTTGAAATAAAAGGTGATCCAAGGCTCACTAAAGTTGGACGTTTTTTAAGAATGCATCACCTCGATGAACTTCCTCAACTTTGGAACGTTTTTAAAGGAGACATGGCATTTGTAGGTCCTCGCCCTGAACGTAAATTCTATATCGACCAGATTATGGAGCATGATCCTCGATATACTTATCTGTATCAGATCCGACCGGGAGTAACTTCTTACGCTACCTTATATAATGGATATACGGATACGATGCCGAAGATGCTGAGAAGACTGAGTCTTGACCTCTACTACCTGGAACACAGATCCTGGTGGTTCGATGCCAAGATTCTGTTCAAAACCATGGTGAACATTATGTTTGGCAAAATATTTTAATGATTAGCTACTGATGCAATAAAGGGGTGAATACTTGTTCATAGCGATCTTTTAAGTTATTTTATCTCAGCAAACTTTGTAAATAGAAAAGAAAGTTGTATTTTTGCATTTTAAATAGGCAAAAATTATGGCGAATAAATTTATATTGTATCTTGATGAATGCGGAGATCAAAACTTAGCAAGTTTTGACCCACAATTCCCTATATTTACACTTTGTGGTATTGTTGTCTCCGAGGAACAGGACAAAGTGTTGACAGAACGAATCAATGTCCTTAAAAAGGAAATCTGGAACAATATAAATATTATTTTTCATAGTCGGGATATAAGAAAGTGTCAAAATGGATTCGAGGTTTTGTTTGACCTTGATGTCAAAAAACGATTCTTCCAGGGTGTTAATGATATACTTGGAGATAATGGATATGTCGTAGTTTGCTGCTCGATATTAAAAGAACCATATATCAGGCAGTATGGTAAACTGAATGATGTATATGGGTTGTCTTTATCGTATATCATGGAAAGAGTCGTGTTTTATTTAGACTCTCTTGGTCTGACTGACATAGAACTTTGTACCATTATCGAAAAACGTGGCAAAAAGGAAGATGCATCCCTTCTTAATTATTATAATCAGCTGTTAGACAGAGGAACATATTGGGTGGATAGTCATCGAATGAAAAAAGTTTTTAAAAAGTTCGACATGAGATGGAAATCTGAAAATATAATTGGACTTCAGATTGCTGACTTGATAGCTTATCCGGTAACTCGACATGTTTTGAATCCTAATGGAGTGAATCTTGCTTTTGATGTACTGAAAAAGAATATCTTCCAATTAAACGGAAAGGTATATGGTATGAAGATTTTCCCAAAAGAACAAGGAAAATAATACAAAAAAAAGAGTCACTGTGAAGTAACCCTTTCCCGACCGGGGACACCCCAATCCTGAATAAAGAAGCCTTTATCCGATTGCAAAGATATGGTAATTCTTTTATATATGCAAATAAATAGATGATTATTTATTGATTTTTTAAAGAATTAACATAAAAATGAAGGTAACAGATCTGACTCTGTTTGCTCCTGATGTAACTTCTATCTCCATAGCTTGTTTGATCTTAAAGGAGTTAACAGAAGAATTTGGAGTTGGAAGACACCGTATCTAACTGTTGGGAAGAATCATACCCAACATAGCATATTGACTATATATTGATGGTAACCATTTTTATAGAGAGTATATCGAATCAAAACTATGATGAAGAGGCTGTTTGGCAAAAGATTTTAGACATCGAACGCCGTGAAAGGGAAAAAGACGGTTTCGTGACAGTTTTTCCATTTCACAGCTTTTTATTTGGCATTATTTATATAAAAAACTATTTTCCCGTACAAATAGAAAAGACTCAGCAAAAGGGTTTTAAAACTTTTTTTAAGTTGATGGTAATTTTGTTGCCATTTTATTTTTTTGTTTCATTTTTTTTTAGTACCTTTGCAAACGTTATCCTGAATACAATCTTTTTACCTTAAAGAAAACTAATACCTATTGAATGTAGAGCAGTTGTCTGAGAAGATAGCTGCTCTTGTCTTTTTTATAGCTCCCCATATAATAAATACCGCAAAACATCCGTTTTTATTTATAGAAACAAGTCTTATCACTTGTATAAATCATCACAGAAGAAACAATGGAAACAGAAGTTAAGAAGATTCCTTATCTCGACCTGAAGGCTATCAATGAGCCTTACGAGAAGGAGATAAAGGATGCTATCAACAAGGTGGTCAACAGCGGATGGTATCTGCAAGGTGAAGCCGTAAAAAGGTTTGAGAAATCGTATGCACAGTTTATCGGTACAGAATACTGCATCAGCTGCGCTAACGGGACGGATGCGCTCAAACTGATGCTGATGGGCGAACTGGCTATCGGAAATCTGCAGAAAGGTGATGAAGTGATCGTGCCTGCCAACACTTATTTCGCTACCGTACTTGCCATCAGCAGCGTTGGACTGACACCTGTATTGGTAGATGCCAATATCGATACATTACAGATAGATGACCAACTGATAGAAGCCCGAATCACACCGAAGACCAAAGCCATCATGATTGTTCATCTCTATGGCAAACTGGCATGGACTCTGAAGATTGCTGAAATCTGCAAGAAACATCATCTCTTGCTTTTCGAAGACAATGCGCAGGGATTCGGATGCTCCACTACTCTAGCTGATTCTTCTGAAAAACCATCGAAAAGAAGATATACCGGAAATCTTTCGGATGCTGCCGCCCACAGTTTTTATCCTAGCAAGAATCTGGGAGCATTGGGAGATGCAGGAGCTGTAACTACCAATAACAGGGAATTGGCGAAAGCCATCATGTCACTACATGAATATGGAAAGATAGAAGACGGCATCTTCAGATACCAGGGCGTCAACTCGCGCATGGATGAGATTCAGGCTGCGGTACTGAATGTGAAACTGCAATATCCTGAAAACGAACAGAAAGCGAGATACAGACAGGTACAGCTATACCTGGAACATCTGGATGACGATATCAAGGACAGATGCATCGCTGCGAAACTCATCTCTCCTGCTCATGAAAATGTTTTCCACGTCTTCCCTTTCCTTACCCCGAAGCGAGACCAACTGAAAGCTTTCCTGGCTGAGAATGGGGTCGGCACAAAGATTCATTACTTCCGCCCACCCTATCTGCAGCCATGCTATCCGGAAATGAATCATCTGGAATTTCCGGTAGCCAAGAGAATAGCTGACGAAGAACTGAGTCTGCCTTGCAACTCATCGCTCAACGATGAAGATATCATCAGAGTAAGCAAACTCATCAACCAGTTCTTGATTTAAAGGTACTGCACTTTGGCACCGATAGAGAGGCCGAAGACATCCCAGAAACCGGCATTGCCGTTACGGAAGAAACGCATAAAGTAGATATCCGTTGTACCCAACTCATAGAAGAACGTAATACTCTTGATACGCTTACGTTTATTGTGCGGAATATCATACTTAAAACGTTCACCCAAGGCGATATTAGGACGGACTCTGGTAGAGAACGGATAGTAGCCGCTTTCATACTTGGTAGGCTGCTTAGTCCAGAAATCATGTCCGAACACCGTATTGAAATACAGGCTGCACTCCAGCGGTTCAAACCACCAGCCCTTACCTATATTACGACGCCAAGGAATGAAATTCTCCTTGAGCGTCATGGTTAACTTCTCATCGTCAGAACTGAACTTCGGGATGTAGCCAAACAAGAGCTGCGTTTCCCACTGGCGGCGCTTACCATATTCCCACCCGATACCCAGCGAAATGATACCCATATTGCCACAGGTCTGAATGATGCCACTAGTAGGTATCAGCAAATCCCAATGCTTACGGTAGCGCATGACGCGGCGGTCATATCGGGTCAGTTTGCCATCCGCCAACACCAGAGTATCATGAACGATACTATCCTTCTGTTCCAACTCCTTACTATTCCCAGTAACCTCATCGGCTGCATGAACCTGTACAGAACCTGCAGCAAGCAAAGCTCCCAGAATGAATATATGCTTAAAACTCAATAACTTCATAACGATAACCTTTTGGAGTAATGGTGAATATATAGTACTGATGCTTAGCGGCATTGGCCACCTGATAATAGATAATTCCATCGCCATAAATGTCATTTTGCTCGGTATGATGACCATGACCGTAAAGACAGCACATCAAACCTGGGAACTGATGCGTATAAAAATTGAAGACCTTAGCTACATTATTATTAAACTGCTCTGAATAAGGGGCAGCATGCATACAGACAATGGTACGCGAAAAGTCATCTGCATCAGCCTTAACCTGCTCTTCCATGAAATCGAAATTAGGTACAGGGCGGGAATAGTCAAACTCTATGGCATTGGTATTGAGACAGACAAACTTTACCTTACCGGCGATGAAACTGAAATCCGGATTACCAAAGATTTTCTGATAAGACTGGTTACCTGTTCCCAAACAGTCATGATTACCCAGCAGAGCCACGAAAGGTATCTTCAACTTCTGAAGATGGTCACGGGTCCACTGAAACTCACGGGTAGCACCAAAGTCGGTAAGGTCTCCACAATGAATCACGAAATCGAGGGAATCACTGCGGCGATTGATATCATTAACCTCACTCTTCAAATCATCCAACCACTGGTGTGAATCGCTGATCATAGCAAAACGGATTGTATCTTTCGACTTTACTGCAGCCTCAATCTTCTGAATATTGGTAACATTCAGATTTCTATCGCCGTCGATTCGCACATCATACGGATGGACATCGAAGACGGTATCGCAGGATGCCATCATACAGAGACAACAGGCAGCCAAGATATAGGAAATAATTTTATGCATTCTTGTCTTATTATCTTTAAAAACTCTTTTTTTATAACTCTCAAATACTACTTTTTCTTCTTTTTCAACCTTGCATAGAAACCTTGCAACCTGCCAGGCTGATAACCGGCATCGAGCAGTTTCTTCAAATCACGATAGGCTTCGTCTTTTCTTCCAAGCAGAATCAGGATATCTACATGATTGAAAGCAAAATCCTCATTACCGGCATCCAACTCCATCGCCTTGGCGTAATCAAACTCTGCCAGCTCAAGCATACCCCTCTCCTTCTCCATGCCACCTCTTGCAGCATAAGCCATCGCACTGTCAGGGTATTGCTCTATCAGACTGTTAATGCCATCGTAAGCCTCGGTATAATGCTTATCTTTCTCATTGAGCAAAGCCAGACCGAGTTGCGCCTGGAAGTTGCCTGGAACAAGTACCAGAAGATTCTGATAATCTAGACGCGCAAAGTTATAACGGAGCAACTTCTCATTGACAAAGGCACGATAGAACAAACCGGCGATATTGGTATTGTTCAGAAAGAGTACCTTATCAAGATCATCCTTCGCATATTGCCATTGCTCCAGCTGTATATTCCAAGCAGCCTTTTTCAGTCGCAGATCGATACTGTCGGGATGATATGCAAGCACTTCTGTAGCCTTGGAGAGTGAATCGCGCAAGGCTTTATTCTGAGCAGCACGTGCCTTGTCGGCATCTACGTTCTGCGCAGATACAGACAAAGAAACCATCGATGCCAATAATAATGTATAAAAACTTTTCATGGTGCAAAGTTAAGAAGACTTTCGCAAACTGCCAAATAAAAAACTATAAAACTTATTTGACTTTACAAAAAGAACTAAATTTCAGAAAGACAGGACAATCAACAAGAAAAGCCTTAAGAGAAAGAAACACTCCTCTTAAGGCTTTTATCAAGAAAGCATCTGGATAGAAAATTCACCCAGCGCCGAAAAATCCATTTACAGATTAAGCATTCTTAATCCAGTTAACGATCCATGCGCCAACCTCAGTTGTGCCATACTGAGCACCACCCTCAACCTGAATTTCAGGTGTGCGGACATTGGCATCGAGAGAAGCATCTACTGCCTTGCGGATCAAGGCACCCTCCTCGTTCAAGCCGAAGTGCTCCAACAACATAGCTGCAGAAAGAATCTGAGCTACTGGGTTAGCCAGGTTCTTGCCAGCTGCCTGTGGCCATGAACCATGAACAGGCTCGAACAATGGTGTGTGCTCACCGAGAGAGCTAGATGGCTGCAAGCCCATAGAACCGGTGATGCAAGAAGTCTCATCGGTCAGGATATCACCGAAGGTATTCTCTGTTACGATAACATCGAAGAATGTAGGCTCAGTCAATACGCGCATAGAAGCGTTGTCGATGAACATATAGTCGGTGTTTACCTCAGGATACTGTGGCTCCATCTCCTTGGCAATCTGGCGCCAGAGACGAGAAGATGCCAATACGTTTGCCTTATCTACTACTGTCAAGTGCTTGTTGCGCTTCATGGCAAACTCGAAAGCTACCTTCAGGATGCGCTCAATCTCAGGACGGGTATAGATATCTGTATCGTATGCCTTATCGTTATCCTGATACTTCTCACCGAAGTACATACCGCCAGTCAACTCGCGGATAACTACGAAGTCAGCACCCTTCAGGAGTTCATCCTTCAATGGTGATTTGTGGAGCAGGCAATCGAATGTGGCTACTGGGCGAACATTGGCGAAAAGGCCCAACTTCTTACGCATAGCGAGCAACCCCTGCTCAGGACGAACCTTGGCTGTAGGGTTGTTGTCGAAACGTGGGTCACCAACGGCTGCGAAGAGCACTGCGTCAGCATCCATACAAGTCTTGAAGGTTTCCTCTGGGAATGGATCACCTACCTCGTCGATAGCGTGAGCGCCGCAGATAGCCTCGTTATAAGTAAACTCGTGGTTGAACTTCTCTGCAATGGCCTGCATAACTGCTACGCCCTGCTTCATAATCTCTGGTCCGATACCATCACCGGCGAGAACTGCAATGTTTAATTTCATCTTATTTGATTTTTTAATTGTTTATTTTTTGAATGATTAAAGCTTTTGCCCTTACAGGGCGCATTGCTAAATGCTATCTTATACCCAGGGTGTTACCCTGGGCTAGGAGCTTCTGCCCCTTCAGGGCGTGCTGCTGAATAGAAACCTTCGGAGATATTTTCGTAATCTTCGGAGATAATTCTGTAATCTTCGGAGATATTCTCATAATCTTCGGAGATATTATTCCATATCAAGATTTCGAGGCGAAACAGCCTGATCGTCGCTCTTATCTGCCTCATACATATTAATCATCTTCAGCGTTGCCTTGATAGCAGCTTCTGTCTGGTCGGCATCCAAGCCTCGGGTGCGCCAGATACGGTCACCTTCACGCCAGGTAATGACGGTCTGAACGAGGGCATCGGTACGACCACCAGGTGGGATGCTTACCTGATAGTTGTCGAGCTTAGGGAAGGTCTTGCCGAGCTTCACCTTGTAGATATTGCGGAGAGCTTTCACGAAAGCATCATACTGACCATCACCGGAGCTCTGGTCTTCATACTCTTTACCCTCTATTTCTACCTTCACGCTGGCTATAGGCTTCAAACCGTATGAGGTTGATACCATGTAACTTACCAGTTTCACCTTATCCTCTGGAGCTCCATGCTTCAATACATCACTCACGATGTATGGCAGGTCGTCCTGGGTTACCAGTTCCTTGCGGTCACCGAGTTCTGTGATTCGCTTGGTCACCGCCTTGGTCTGCTCAGGCGTCAGTTCCAATCCCAGTTCATTGAGGTTCTGCACGATATTCGCCTTGCCAGAGTTCTTACCCAACGCATACTCACGATGTCTGCCGAAACGCTCAGGTACCAGGTCGTTGCAATAAAGCTTGTCCTTGTTGTCACCATCGGCATGCACACCAGCTACCTGGGTAAAGACGTTGTCTCCTACTACCGGAGTATTCGGAGCCACGGCAATGCCACTATATCCTTCAACCAATCGGGAAATATCGTTCAGACGGTCTTCCTTAATATTGGTCTTTGCCTCGAACATGTCTTTCAGAATCACCTGAACACTTGCCAATGGTGCATTGCCACAACGCTCACCCAGACCATTCACAGTAACATGGAGACCCTTGGCGCCGCTCAATACGGCAGCCAGCGAGTTGCTCACAGCCAGATCGTAGTCGTTATGGGCATGGAAGTCGAAGTGAGAATTCGGATAACGGCGCACCATCTGGCGCATATACTCCACACACTGCAATGGGTTCAGAATACCCAACGTATCAGGAAGAAGGAAGCGCTTGATAGGCAGTTTTACCAACTCATCCATCATCATGAAGAGATAGTCACGACTGTCACGCATACCGCTCGACCAGTCCTCCAAATAGAGATTCACGGTGAATCCCTTGCTCAAAGCATAGTCGATGGTTTGCTTGATATGAGCGAGATGCTCCTCAGGCGACATCTTGAGTTGCTGGGTGCAGTGCTTGTAGCTACCCTTAGCCAAGAGGTTGATGACATGACCGCCGCATTCAGCAATCCAATCCACACTCTTGTTGTTATCCACGAATCCCAATACCTCAACGGAATCCAGTTTACCTATAGTCTTAGCATAACGGCAAATTCGAGCGACAGCATCCTTTTCACCTTCTGACACACGCGCTGAAGCCACCTCAATGCGATCTACATTGATGTCGTGCAACAGCATTCTTGCTATCATCAACTTCTCGTGAGGAAGGAAACTGACACCATTGGTCTGCTCGCCGTCGCGCAGCGTGCAGTCCATGATTTCAATCTCCTTGATGCGGGAATTATCTCTCTTTGCGTTAACGTTCATCTTATTATTAATGTTAAGTGTTAAATGTTAAGTGTTAAATGAGACATACGCCCTATCAACCTGCGTCTTATCCTACAAGTTAACATTTAACACTTAACATTCAACATTACCTATTTATTCTTCTCTTCCCAAGCCTCAACCTTGTCGCGGTTCTGAACGAGGAAGTCTACATCGTCCAAACCATTCTCCAAACAGTGTTTCTTGTAGCCGTTGATTTCGAAGTGCTCGCTCTTGCCGGTAGCAAGATTGGTCACGGTCTGGTTAGGAAGATCTACCTTCACCTCTGTCTTGTGATCCTTGTCGATGCTCTCGAAGAGTTCCTTCAGGAATTCCTCGCTTACTACTACTGGCAATACGAGGTTATTCAACTCGTTGTTCTTGTGGATATCAGCAAAGAAAGAGCTGATGACTACACGAAAGCCTGCACCTGCGATAGCCCAGGCAGCGTGCTCACGGGAAGAACCGGAGCCGAAGTTCTTGCCAGCTACGAGGATGACACCACTGTAAGAAGGGTCGTTCATCACGAAGTCTGGCTTAGGAGTTCCGTCAGCATTGTAGCGCCAGTCGCGGAAGAGGTTGTCGCCCATGCCCTCTTTATCGATGGCCTTGAGGAAACGGGCTGGGATGATCTGGTCTGTATCTACATTCTCCAAAGGAAGAGGAATGCAGCTTGATGTAATTACATTGAATTTCTGTTTCATTTCAATTTAACATTTAACATTGAACACTTAACATTACATAAACTCTCTTGGGTCGGTAATCTTACCAGTAATAGCGGCAGCAGCTGCTACGTATGGACTGGCAAGGATGGTGCGGGAACCTGGTCCCTGACGACCCTCGAAGTTACGGTTGGATGTACTTACAGAGTACTTGCCTGCAGGAATCTTATCATCGTTCATTGCCAGGCAGGCAGAGCATCCAGGCTGACGGATTTCGAAGCCGGCAGCCTCAACAATCTTATCAATTCCCTCTTCACGTATTTGTTTATCAACCAACCATGAACCTGGTACAAGCCAAGCAGTTACGCCATCTGCCTTCTTCTTTCCTTTAACAAGAGAAGCGAAAGCACGGAAGTCTTCAATACGACCATTGGTACATGCGCCCAAGAATACATAATCGATAGGATGACCCTCGAGTTTCTCGCCTGGCTGGAAGCCCATGTAGTTGAGGCTCTTCTTGAAACCAGCCTGCTCTTCCTCAGGAATCTCATCGAGAGTTGGGATATTCCCGGTAATGCCGATACCCATACCTGGGTTGGTACCGTAGGTGATACGTGGTTCGATATCCTTTGCCTCGAAAGTCAACTCCTTGTCGAATACAGCATCATCGCCACTCTTCAAGGTCTTCCAGTAAGCCACAGCCTTGTCCCACTCTTCACCCTTAGGTGCATATTCACGACCCTTGATGTACTCGAATGTTGTCTCATCAGGAGCTACGAAACCACCACGGGCACCCATCTCGATAGAGAGGTTACAGAGGGTGAGACGACCTTCCATAGACATATCCTTCACTACATCGCCACTGTACTCAACGAAGTAACCGGTAGCACCTGAAGTAGTGAGTTGGCTCATCAGATAGAGAGCAACGTCCTTGGCAGTAACGCCCTTGCTGAGCTTACCGTTGATGCTGATGCGCATAGACTTTGGCTTGCTCTGGAGAATACATTGTGAAGCCATCACCATCTCGACCTCAGAAGTACCGATACCGAAAGCTACGGCACCCATGGCACCATGAGTAGAAGTATGAGAGTCACCGCAAACGATGGTCATACCAGGAAGAGAAAGACCCTTCTCAGGACCTACTACGTGGATGATACCATTATCCTTTGTGTTCATGGCAAAGTGAGTAACACCGAAATCAGCGGTATTCTTTGCCAAGGTATCTACCTGCTTCTTTGAGATAGGATCCTCGATTGGTTTATCCTGATCGTGGGTTGGAGTATTGTGGTCAGGCATACAGAAAATCTGGTCTGGACGGAACATCTTGAGTCCGCGTGCTCGCATACCAGCGAATGCCTGAGGTGATGTTACTTCGTGACAATAGAGACGGTCGATGTAAAGCTGTGTAGGACCGTCCGGAACAATCTGGACAACGTGTTTGTCCCAAATCTTGTCGAATAATGTATTCATAATATCCTGTTTATTATATATTTATCTGAATTAATTTTATCTTACCTTGAACTTGTTGATACAATCGATGTAAGCCTCAACAGAAGCCGTAACGATGTCGGTATCTGCACCGAAGCCATAATATACATGACCATCGTATTCCACCTGCATGTGAACCTTGCCCACATCATCAGAGCCCTTGTCGATAGCCTGGATGGTGAACTCCTTGAGGTTCATCTCCTTGGTGATGACCTTCTTGAGAGCATTGATAGCAGCATCTACCGGACCGTTACCTGATGATGCAGCCTCAAACTTCTGACCTGCAATATCAAGACCGATACTTGCCACGCTCTTCACGCCCTTACCTGTAGTAACCTGCAACCAGTCGAGCTGAACACCATGCTTATCAGCAGAATCAGCACCGGCAAGCACCAAAACATCCTCATCGGTAACTTCCTTCTTCTTATCAGCCAGTTGGAGGAACTTCTTGTAAATCTTGTCGAGCTTCTCCTCATCATTAATCTCTACACCATTGACATGGAGACGGTACTTCAATGCAGCACGACCTGAACGGGCTGTCAATACGATAGCATTGTCATCCAATCCCACATCCTTAGGATCAATGATTTCGTAAGTCTGGACATTCTTCAAGACACCATCCTGATGGATACCGGAAGAATGAGCAAATGCATTGCGACCCACGATAGCCTTGTTTGGCTGGACAGGCATATTCATCAGGCTGCTCACCATGCGTGAGGTAGGAATAATCTTGGTGGTATTGATGTTGGTATCAATATTGATATGCTTGTGACACTTCAGAATCATGGCAATCTCTTCGAGCGAAGTATTACCTGCACGCTCACCGATACCATTGATGGTAACCTCAACCTGGCGTGCACCATTCAAAACACCCTGCAGGGTATTGGCAGTAGCCATACCGAGGTCGTTATGACAGTGGGTAGAAAGGCGTGCCTTGTCAATGCCATCAACATGCTCCATGAGATACTTGATTTTGTCACCATATTCATCAGGCAGACAATAACCTGTAGTATCAGGAATGTTCACTACAGTAGCACCCGCCTTGACAACAGCCTCTACGACACGAGCCAGATACTCATTATCGGTACGGCCTGCATCCTCAGCATAGAACTCTACGTCCTCAACATACTTTTTAGCATACTTGACAGCAGCTACAGCACGTTCGATGATTTCCTCGCGGGTAGAATTGAACTTATACTTGATATGACTGTCGCTGGTACCGATACCGGTATGGATTCTCTTATGCTTGGCATACTGCAAAGCCTCAGCAGCACAATCAATATCTTTTTCTACGGCACGGGTAAGTGCACAAATAGTAGGCCAGGTTACAGCCTTAGAGATTTCTACCACTGAATTGAAGTCGCCCGGACTTGATATTGGAAATCCAGCCTCAATTACATCCACGCCCAACTGCTCCAGTTGCTTTGCCACCTGAATCTTCTCAACTGTGTTCAACTGACATCCCGGAACCTGTTCGCCATCGCGGAGGGTCGTGTCGAAAATGTATAATCTGTCACTCATATCTTTAAAATTTTAAATTTACACCTTATTATATATAAGAACTACACATTCAGAACGCACTACGTTTATATAGCAATCCGTGCAGAAGCATCAGATAAAGTAAAAAGCCTTTCCCCACTCCATAGACGGAAGTGTAGAAAGGCTTTTAATATCTTAAGCGATGAACTATACGCACACCTTATCACTTCCGCCCACAAACTGCAGTCGAAGTCGAATAATAATGCTTGTAATGTTCAACAATGTTGTTCTCATATCTATCTTATTATGTTATATTCTTAAATTCGCATGCAAAGGTAACACTTTTATTTGATACTAGCAAACAATTTATAACTTTTTTAATAAAAATGATAACAAATTCCTATAATCTTATGGATTTTTTACCCAAAAACGTTAATCCTGTGCAAGAATTTGGCGAAAAAGCCAGTTTTTGAGTGAAAAAATTGACAAACTCTAACCTTAGAAAGGCAGATTCTCTGCAGGCGGCGGTGGTAGCGGACTACCATCCTGCCCTCCGCCATTCATTCTAGAGCCTACAATCTCACCACCTTCTTCGACAGGTGCTGCTGCAGCATCCTGCGGATCCTGGAATCGGGTAAATTCTCCACGGAAGTTCAGGAGAACATCTCCAACAGAGCCCTTACGGTGCTTGGCAATGATAATCTGTGCCATACCATGAAGGTCATTACCCTTTTCATCCTGATAGATGTGATAATATTCCGGGCGGTGAACGAAAAGCACCATATCGGCATCCTGCTCGATGGCACCGGATTCACGGAGGTCACTCAACTGAGGTCGCTTTCCTTCCAAACCCTCACGGTTCTCTACATTACGGGAGAGCTGCGAAAGAGCAAGCACAGGAATATTCAGCTCTTTGGCAATACCTTTGAGCGAACGGGAGATGGTAGATACCTCCTCCTGACGGCTACCAAACTTCATACCATTGGCATTCATCAGCTGGAGATAGTCGATCATCAACAGTTTAACACCCTTTTCCCTTACCAGTCGGCGCGCCTTGGTACGGAGTTCGAAAACAGAAAGACCAGGCGTATCATCAATATAAATAGGTGCACCTGTCAGTTTTCTCAGTTTTTTATCCAACCGTTCCCATTCTGGCTGTTCCAATTGTCCGTTCAGTATTTTCTTACCCGAAATCTCGCAAACATTCGAGATGAGTCGGTTCACCAACTGAACGTTATTCATTTCCAGAGAGAAGAATCCGATAGGCACATCATAATCTACCGCCACATTCTTGGCAATACTCAATGCAAAGGAAGTCTTACCCATGGCAGGACGACCGGCGATTATCACAAGGTCGGACGGTTGCCAACCTGATGTTATATCATCCAATCCACGATAACCCGTAGGAATACCGGTAAGACCACCCGAGTTCTGAGCGGCGCGCTGCAAGATGGCAACGGCCTCCTTTACAACCGGCTCAATCTGTGTATAATCCTGCTTCATATTGTTCTGCGAAAGCTGGAAGAGTTCACCTTCAGCTTTCTGCATCAGTTCATCCACATCCACACCTTCTTCATACGCCATCGTCTCGATGTCGCCGGCATAATGAATCAGCTGGCGCTGCATATATTTCTGCGCCAGGATACGGGCATGCGACTCTACATGGGCAGCCGAAGCCATGCCTGCAGAAATATCCATGAGATATTGTGCTCCTCCCACCTTATCCAGTTCGCCAGTCTTGGCTAACTGATCGGCAAGAGTCATGATATCCACAGGCCGTTCCTCCATGTTCATCACCTGGATAGCCTGAAATATTCTCTTATGACGCGGGTCATAAAAAGTATCCGGCTTGAGCAACTCCGACACCACCGAAAAGGCATCAGAATCTATCATCAAGGCACCCAGTACCGCCTGCTCCACATTCACAGCCTGCGGCTGCAAATGGGCGTAGGTTGGATCTATCTGTACCTTATTCTTATTTTTATTATTCTCCGCCATCTTTATTGTTTTTTCCTTTCCTCGAAAACTTTTTTTGTTATAAATTCCAATTCTATAGGCGCAATACCACGATCATCGAGCCAATCTCCCATCTCGAGCAGGCCGAATGCATCTATATCTTCCTTAGGGGAAAAAGCTGCATGACCAGATGCTTCATCCAAAAATCTGATAGCTGCAGTTCCTCCCTTTTTCACGAGAACGCAGAGTCCATAATAGAAAAATTTCATAGACTCCCATCTGTGGTCTTGTGGCTTGGAAACTTTGCTCACCATCGCAGATAACATTTTCATGAACATGCGTTGCTTATCATCCTTATCCATACCTGTCATGTCTGAATTCAAAATTTCCCTGATCTCATTATCATCACTATTTTGCAGATAAGGTTCTATTAAAGCCATTGCATGGTCAATGTTTTTATCGCCTTCCGATTCTGAAAAGAGCAAAGAGAAAGCCAGTCTGCATTCAACCTGTTCTTCCTTAGGATACTGTTCATCCATCTGGAAAGCCCATTCCAAAGCCTCTTTATAATGATGGAATTTCAATAAGAGATCGGTCTTTTTCAGCTTGAGCTTAAACTGCTTACTCTCATCTGATTCTTCTTTAATCAAGCAATTCAATGATATTAAAGCCGCCGGATCTTTTATCTCTTCTTCTATTTCTAATTTCAACTCCGTGGCAGCCTTATAAGTTGGGCTTGTTTTCTTAATCACATAGAGATGTTCAAGCGCCTCATCATATTTTTCCTCCGATTTGTATGCCAATGCAAGCATCATATGCTCTTCGTCGGTATATTTTTCCAGATTACGCAAAATCTTGCTAACAAAGGCATAGTCACCTCTTTTAGCAGAGAAACGGGCCAGCGACAGGCGATACTTGTCATATTCCGGTTTAGCAAACAGTCCCGTAGTAAAGAAAGGAATTTCCTTCTGCACTTCGAAAGGATTATCAAATGCCTTCCTCATCGGAGAGAGAGTATAGAATCGGTAGAGGTCCTGCACATAGCGATGACGAACCCTGATTGCACGTTTCTTCTTTTCCTCTTCAGAGAGATTCTCTTCATGTTCCATTACCGAATCAAGCAGTGTGACATTTTCTGAATCCTTTGCTTCTGTAGAATCATTCTCATCCTCTACTGGCTCTTCGGTATTCTGCTCTTTTTCCTCCTCATCTTCTTCGTCATAAAAAACAGGACCAGACACCATATTTTCCGGGGCAATATCCAATGATTTAATAAATTCTTTAGATGTATTATTCAATGAAAGAATGATGCTATACAGATCGGTATCACACATAGAGACACCTTTCAACAGATTGTTGATGAAATTGCGATGCTGTTTCATCGTAGCCCGAACATTCTTGAGCGTAGAATTACGGACATAGAAAGGAACAAACCAATTATAGAGTGAATGGAAATGACCGAAGCTCTTCTGGTTGGCAAACTGATGATAATAGACATCAACTCCTATATCTTCTGAATTCAACATATAGTCGAAGGCTCCCTTAAGGGCATCATCAGGATTCTCCCCATCTGCTGAGAAGCAATTAAGTCCCAATTCACCCGTTTGGTCTATCTTTTCGGCCAAATCCTGAGTAAAAGAAGTGAACATGGTCTTCACCACGGAATGTATCATCTCCTTGCTATCCTTTTTACTGGTAAGACATAGACGCATCTGGCGTTGGAGATCAACACAGGCTGCCAAAAATTCATCATCCATGATCAAGCCAGCAGCAGAATCCCAATATTTCTGTTTTTCACCCGGATTGGTTATTGCACAGAAAACGAAACCCACCAAAGCTCGCTGGCGAACACTGCATGTACAGTCGTCAGACTTGATTAAGCGCATCAAGACTGCAAGTCTAGGGGCATCCATGAATACAGAGCATGACAATGAAACAGCCGAAACAATCATATTGATGGTGTATGGATCTACCAAATCGGAAGCGATGATATCAAGAATATTCTTGACAAAATCATCATTCCATTCTTCAGTTGTCAAAATATAAGAAAACACCATATTGCGATAGGCATTAAGCTGCTCTTGTATCTTTTGTCTTTCCTCGTCTATCTGTTCTTCAGACAAGTCTACCCTCAAATTTAACATAGCTTCATCTGTAGCAAATTTCTCAAAGGTTTCCTGTACCTCATCAAAACTTGTCAGATTCTGAGCTCTTTTGCGAAGTGCAACAAATGTAGACTCATTAGCCAAAATCCATTCGTGGCGCATTTTACTATAGAGCTTGTCTATATCCATATCCAAATCTGAAGCAAGATCATAAAGTTCCCGATGTTTAAGTTTGCCATCTATATAATCATGATATAAAGCATCATATCTTTGTTCAATTTCCGCTATTCCAGGCAGACATGGCTCCAAACCCACTTCCTGGTCAATTATCTTGCGAATTGCCTCTATTCTGGATATCGTAGTGACATTTTCATGCGAAAACTTTGTCCAGCTAAAATCTTCTCTTTTCATAAGCCGCTTATTTTTGTGCTACAGCCAGGTCACGACGTCTTGGCTCCATAGCGTGTTCATATTTAAGTTTTGGAAGATTACTGATGGTTTTAGCATCGGCACCCGTATATTTTGTGATGATTCTTGCATAATGCTGTACCCCACGACTGTTTATGCTATCAACAGCAATATTATACGCCTTGATAAACTTGGCAACTTGGTCTTTACGGCGCGGCTCTGAAAGTATTTTCTTGCGGAAAGCCACAACACCCAACTGCAAGTTCTTATCTCTGCTGTCAAAGAGTTTTACATGCTGTTCAAGTCGGGCTTTGGTAGCTTGAGGTTCTGGCAGCAACATGGCATCCATCTCGTTGTTAAGCAACATACGCAGACGGATGTTCAAATCGTTGATTTGAACCTTATAAACATCATATTTAGGCTTACCGCTATCGATTGCTAAAGTAGCCAGATAATCAGTTGCAGAGTAGCGGGTCATTGCCACCATCTTATCTGACAGTTGTTTCAGTTCGGATATACGCGAACGCTTATTGGTGATAAACTGCCAATAAAGATTGGTAGAAATAGGATACGTCAAAGCAGTACCCCGTTTCTCTATATGATGAGCACGAATCAGATCGGTCACGGCTCCCTCTACGCGCTTGCGCTCGATAGCAGTATCACAATCCATTTGTGCAGTATATCTACGCAAATGTACGTCTACACCTTGCTGCTGGAAGATACTGTCATCACATGCCAGAAAGATTGGCAGGCAGTCCATTGTTGGCATCACCGCTATCTTCAGCGCAGCACGGTCTAGGCTATCCAATCTAGCCTTTTCCTTCTTGCTCAAGCGATGACGTTCTGCTTCCGACTTGCCACATCCTGCAAATCCTATAGCCAGCAAGAGCATCAAGGCTGTAAACGTTTTGAACTTATTCATTATCTATCCTTTAATCATTTGTTATTCTACATAGAGAACCAATCCCTTCAAATATTCACCTTCCGGATGATAAATATTGATAGGATGGTCGGCAGGCTGGTGCAACTGGTGCAAGATGCGAACCTTTCTTCCAGCCTGCGCTGCAGCAGTAAACACAGCATTGCGGAACTGGTCCTTCGTAACCACCTGAGAGCAACTGAAGGTAAAAAGGATGCCGCCCTTCTTAATACGCTGCAAGCCCTTTACGTTCAGGCGGGTATAGCCCTTCAACGCATTGCGCAAAGCCGCACGGTGCTTGGCAAAAGCAGGAGGATCAAGAACAATCAGATCATACTGCTGGTCATGTTCATCAAGATACTTGAAGGCATCTTCGCAGATAGCCTCATGGCGTGCATCTCCAGGGAAATTGAGCGCAATATTCTCATTGGTCAATTCTATCGCCTTGGCACTGCTGTCTACGGAGTGAACAGCCTTAGCCCCGCCTCTCATCGCATAAACAGAAAAGCCGCCGGTATAGCAGAACATGTTGAGCACACTCTTACCCTTGGCATAATGCTCGAGCAGCGAACGGTTCTCACGCTGATCTACGAAGAAACCCGTTTTCTGACCACGCAACCAGTCGATATGGAATTTCAGTCCATTCTCTACAGCAACATCGTCAGCATCACCTCCCAGTATAAAGCCATTTTCCTGTCTGAGGTCAGCCTTATACGGTAAGGTTGTCTCACTCTTATAGTAGATATTCTCCAGTGCTTCGCCCATCACCTTCTTCAAGGCTTTGGCTATCTCCATGCGGCAAACATGCATACCCACACTGTGAGCCTGCATGACAGCAGTAGGCCCATAACAGTCGATAACAAGTCCCGGCAAGTTATCACCCTCACCATGAACCAAGCGATAAGTAGTATTGGATGAATTACCGGCAATACCCAAAGCGAGTCTCATTTTATATGCCGAATCCAATCTGGCACACCAGTACTCCTCATCAATCTCAATATCTCTAAAAGAAAGAACACGTACAGCGATAGAACCGATCTGATAATGACCTATAGCAATGAATTCACCACTACGGGTAAACACTCTCACAATGTCGCCCTCCTCTATGCCCTCATCCATTGCCTGGATAGCACCCGAGAAGATCCATGGATGAAAACGCTTGAGCGATTCTTCCTTACCTTTCTTTAAATATACGCTTTTATACATATTTATATATGAAGTTTCTTACGATTATCAATTTCTATTCCTTACCACTTATATCATACCCTGAGTTCATCGAGCTCGTAATCGCCTGTGGCAGACAAACGCTTGAATTCCTCATACAGATTAATGCAGCACCAGGCATCTGTTGCTGCATAGAGAGCTTGCGATTCCTTCAAATCGCTAGCCTCCCAATTGCTCAACCGTTGCGCCTTGCTGATTTTCTGGTGAAACAGGTTAGCATACAGTTTCTGCAGACTCATGTCTGCGATACCAAAGTTCTTTGCAACATCCTGCAACTCGATAAAGTAGCCAGCCTTAAAAGCAGCTCGCTTATGGAGCTGCAGCAAGTCATCGTGCCAGGAAAGTCCTACTTTTGGCACGGTGGTATCTTCGAGCAAGCGAATGATGGCAGGAGTAATGCCCGTATGATGCAGGCGGAAGAGATAACAAGTATCATGTGTACTCACCTGCAACAACGAAACATGGTAAGCCTGACCACGCTTGAATGATGGGCGCGTTTCTGTATCCACACCCAGTATATAATGGCTAAGTAGGTCATTAACAGCCGCTTCTGTATCTTCAGGCTTGTCAACGACTACGATTTTGCCAGGAAACAAAGCTCTTGGCAAATTCGTGATTGCCGCCTTGTCGAAACTAGTGAAAATAATCTTCATTATGCTTTTTATTCTTTACAAGTTGCAAAATTAGAAAAAAAAGATGAGAAAAAGAATTGTTTTCTCAATTATTTTCGCTAATTTTGCAGATAAATTATTCAAAAATATATAAAATGGCTAAAAAAAGAACTGAAAAAAAGACCAAAACCTTTAGCGAAGCTATTGGTTTACAGTATATTTTCAACAATACTATCACCGACTTTTTCATAGGATTAGCCTTGGTAGTCATTGCTGTGGTTATCATCATCGCTATGATCTCCTTTCTCAACACAGGAGCCAATGACCAGAGTTTGCTCGAAAATCTGAAGCCGGGTGAATGGACCAACACGGAAAAACAGTTTCAGAACTACTGCGGATCCTGGGGAGCCATTGTATCCTATTGGCTCATTGCCATCAATTTCGGATTTCCAGCCTTCATGCTCCCATTCTTTGTCATTATGGTGGGATTGCAGATGATGCATGCCTACAAGCTGAACCTGTGGAAATGGTTCTTCTGCATGATTGTGGTCATGCTATGGATGTCGGTAACCTTTGCCAAGTTCATCGCACCTATCATGCCAAGCCTCATCTTCAATCCGGGCGGAAAGCACGGACTCTATGTCGTTCAGAATCTGGAGAACATCATGGGTCCTCCAGGACTTACTGCCATTCTTTTCTTCGTGGCGGTAGCATTCCTCACCTATCTCACCACTGAAACCATTACGGTAATCAGAAAAGCACTCAACCCTATCGGTTATATATCAAATAAGGTGAAATTTGAGATTACTAACCATGGAAAGAACAGGAAAGATATGGAAGCTATCGACGAGGTATACGCCAGCGCAGCATATGGTGCTGGCACAGAGGATGAGAAAGAAGAATATAAGGAAGAAGAACCTGCCAAAGTCATCGACCTGAATCTGGATCCGGACCAGACTTTCGCAACCCCGGACATACCTTCTACGTCTGTTGAACCAGAGGCAGACGGACCGGAAGCTACAGGAACAGAAGGTGATACAGAAAAAGATGAAACCATCGCTATAGCCAACGGCACGCAGAACGAGAATATGTCACTCATTGCACGTCAGCGCGAACTCCGTACAAAACGGGCTGAACAGGAAGCATTGGAAAAGCAAGCTGCCGAGGCTGCTGCAGCTTCTGAGCATATAGGTATGGACATCTCTGTAGCCACAGCCGACGAGAAGGCTACAGGCAATACCTTGAGCAATGCAGAAGTACTGAATACTCCAATCAATCCGAAGGAGCCGTTCACCAGATATAAATATCCGGTACTCAACCTTCTGAAGAAGTATGAGGATGACGGCGTATCCATCGATGAGGAAGAGCAGCGCGCCAACAAAAACCGCATCATCGAGGTGCTGGGCAACTTTGGCGTACAGATCAAAACCATCCGTGCTACGGTTGGTCCTACCATCACACTCTACGAAATCCAGCCTGCAGAAGGCGTACGTATCTCTAAGATCAAGAATCTGGAAGATGACATCGCCTTGAGTCTGGCAGCTCTCGGCATCCGTATCATCGCTCCTATCCCAGGTAAGGGAACCATCGGTATTGAGGTACCTAACGCAAAGGCGAACATCGTTAGTATGGAAAGTACTTTAAACTCAAAGAAATTCCAAGAAACCAAGATGGAGTTACCTATCGCTTTGGGTAAGACCATTACCAACGAAGTGTTTATGGTTGATTTGGCAAAGATTCCTCACCTGCTTGTTGCGGGTGCTACCGGACAGGGTAAATCTGTAGGTTTGAATGCCATCATCACCTCTTTATTATACAAGAAACATCCAAACGAACTCAAACTGGTTCTCATCGACCCTAAGAAGGTGGAGTTTAGCGTCTACTCCCGTATTGCCAACAAGTTTATGGCTGCGCTTCCTGATGAGGAAGAACCTATCATAACCGATGTAACCAAGGTGGTTAGAACACTGAACAGTCTGTGTGTACTGATGGATAGCCGTTACGACTTGCTCAAAAAGGCAGGAGCCCGTAACATCAAAGAATACAACCAGAAGTATATCAACCACAAGTTGAAGTTGACAGATGGACATGAGTATATGCCATACATCGTGGTGATTATAGATGAGTTCGGTGATCTGATCATGACAGCCGGCAAGGAAGTAGAACTTCCTATTGCCCGTATCGCCCAGCTGGCACGTGCCGTGGGTATCCACATGATTATTGCCACCCAGCGTCCTACAACTAGCATCATCACGGGTAATATCAAGGCTAACTTCCCTGGCCGTATCGCCTTTAAGGTTACATCTGCCATCGACTCAAAGACCATTCTTGACCGTACAGGAGCCAACCAGCTGATTGGTCGTGGTGATATGCTCTATCTCTGCGGCAATGAACCTGTCCGTGTACAGTGCGCCTTTGTTGATACACCTGAAATCGAGCGCATCAACGAGTATATCTGCGAACAGCCTGGCCCTATCGAACCTATGGAGTTGCCAGAACCAGCTAATGATGAAGGAAGCGCAGGTGGAAGCGGCAGCATCAGTGCCCGCGAACTGGATCCGTTCTTCGAAGAGGCAGCCCATGCGATTGTTCTTTCGCAGCAGGGTTCTACCAGCATGATACAGCGCCGGTTCAGTATCGGCTATAACCGTGCAGGACGACTGATGGACCAGATGGAAGCTGCAGGCATCGTAGGTGCAGCACAGGGCAGCAAGCCTCGTGAGGTACTGATACAGGATGAAAACCAGCTTAATAATCTGTTAATGGCACTTCGAAACTCTTAATTTTAGTAAATAACTAAGGGTATGAAAGAAGATAATATTGGAAAAGGTTAAATTATTAAACCCAGAAGCCGTGAAAACGTCTAAGAGAGAAAAGACGTTTTTACGGCTTTATGATAGAGAATGAAATTTTAGAAGATATAATATAACATAGAATTTTAAAAGAAAGGAAAAGATAAAAATGAAAAAGATTTTAGCATTGGCTTTCGTTGCAATGATGAGCATCGGAGCCATGGCGCAGACTGCGCAACAGGTACTTGATAAGACCGCTGCCGTTATTGGCAACAAAGGTGGAGCTAGCGCCAACTTCAATATGAGCAGTTCTAAGTATGGATCAGCAAGCGGCAGTATTGCCATCAAAGGCAACAAGTTTAACGCCCGTACCCCGCAAGCCATCGTCTGGTTCAACGGCAAGACCCAGTGGACTTATCTAAAGAAAACCAACGAGGTGAATGTCAGCAACCCTACACAGGCTCAGCAGATGTCCATGAACCCTTATACCTTTATTAATATATATAAGACTGGTTATAAGTCAACGCTCAAGACAGTAGGCAGTAACTATGTAGTACATCTCGTTGCCAATAACCAGAAACGTTCTGTAGCCGAAATGTATATCACCATCAACAAAAAGACACATATTCCATCAGTTGTCAAGATGCGACAGGGCAATACCTGGAGTACCATCACGGTAAGTAACTTCAGAGCCAGGAGCGTTTCTAACAGCACATTCAATTTCAACAGCAAGGAATGTCCAGGAGCTGAAGTCATCGACCTGAGATAATTGCCAGAAAAATCGTATAAAGTTTATTTTCAAATAAGATTCCCCGCCACAACACTCCGGTAGCGTGACGGGGAATTACTTTTTCCAAAAGGGTTTTAGTATCAATAATTTCCAAAAGCGAATCATAGACTCTCCCTTTTTGCACAACAAATCTTAAAACAACTATGCAATTGTAAAATATTCAAAAATACTTTGGAATTTTTGCAAAAACATTTGGCAGATACAAAAGAATTGGTTATCTTTGCATTAAGAAATTATAAAAACAAGTAATTATGAAGCAGACAGAAGCCTATCAAAGACTCGTGGAGAAAGGTATCCGACCATCACTCCAGCGTATTGCCATTATGGATTGGCTCATCAAGCATCCCACTCATCCAACTATCGAGGATGTGTACAAAGGATTAGCCGAGAGTATCACAACATTGAGCAAGACAACCGTTTACAACACGCTCAGAATGTTTAGTGAGCACAATGCGGCCCAGATGATCACAATCGATGAACATCGCGTATGTTATGATGGAAATATTAAAAGCCATGTTCACTTCTATTGCAGAAATTGTGGCAAGGTAATTGACTTTTTCGGCGAACCTGCTCCAACGGTGGAACCAGGAAAGGAAATTGAAGGAAACATCGTATTGGAAGAACAGCTCTACTACAGAGGAATCTGTGCAGAATGCGCTAAAAAAGGTGTAAAGTCACCTCTCACAGAGACTGTTCACTAATTAAAAAGACAATAATTATACAACAATATTTAAAACAAAAACATTATGAAGAAAAAGTTTATTTGCACCGTTTGCGGTTACATTTACGAAGGTACAGAAGCACCAGAGAAGTGCCCTATCTGCAAGGCTCCAGCCAGCAAGTTCAAAGAGATGGAAGATGCAGTAGATGACGATATGACATTTGCTACCGTTCACGTTCTCGGTCAGGCATTTAAGGATGGCGTTAATGAAGACGTTATCAAGGGTTTGAAGGACCATTTCAATGGTGAGTGTGGCGAGGTAGGTATGTATCTTGCTATGGCACGCCAGGCAGATCGTGAAGGCTATCCTGAAATTGCAGAGGCTTACAAACGTTATGCCTATGAGGAGGCTGATCACGCTTCTCGTTTTGCAGAACTTCTCGGTGAGGTTTTGGGTGATACCAAGAGCAATCTCGAGGCTCGTATTGCAGCAGAGAAGGGTGCTTGTGAAGATAAGTTCCGCATTGCCAAGCTTGCTAAGGAGCAGGGTTCAGATGCTATCCACGATACCGTTCATGAGATGGCTAAGGATGAAGCCCGCCACTGTGCAGGTTTTGCAGGTCTCTACAAGAGATACTTCAAGTAATAGATTTTAAAAGACGTAACTTTAAAAATTATAATACGATTATTTAGTATTGTAAGTCAAGCAAACAGGAAAGCCGATTCTTGTATAGTAATATACTTGAATCGGCTTTCTTTATGTGATGATAAATATTGTTACTTTGTTTCAGGAACCAGGAACTTGTCTCCTGTTTGCTTAATAAGTTCCTTGGCATATTTCTCAGGATACCCAGGACGAACAGGAGTTGCACCTAATCCATAAGGAGTCTTCTCGAAACTGCCATCTTTTTTGGTTGGCTTGATAATCATGTCATTATACTTCACTACCATAAACTGGAAGAGCTGTTGCCAACGCGCCAACATCTGCTGTGCCTTCTCAATACCATAATCATTGAGATACTTGACTGCAGCCTGTGGATTCTGTGCATACAGTTCCTGAGCCTTAGCCTCAACACCTGGCTGTGCAGCGAAATAGCTGTTATCCAGACTATCACGAACCTCCTTCAAAGTTGGGAACATCTGGCTGTAACGAGGATAAACCATATTGCTGGTCATATTGCACACCCAGTAAGCATTCTTGAAACTGAAATTCACAGCATCTGCTCCCGGCGTGTTATAACACTCAGGACGAACTGTAGAAGAACAATAGATTGGTGTGAACGCTACCATATTGGCATCATCATTACCAAACCAAAGAACACCGCCAATCTCTCTAGGCATCCATGATCGCATCTGGCTAACAAAAACAAAACCAGTCTGCTGGGTGCTGACCGGACGTTCGTTGAAGCACTGCTTTCCATCCACCTTAAACATCAATGGAGTTGGCCTGTAAGGCATCTGCCAGATACCACCTCCGATATCAGTGCCATCAGCAACAGAAAGAGGTGTACCCTCATAATGGTCACGCATGCAAGCCTCAACATCAGCAACACTCACCTTCTTGTTTGGAACCACCCAGAGAGGCATATCCTTCGCATTAGGATCCTTACCCAAAGCCCAATCAAGATAAGGACTCATATCATAGAAATGATTCAAGAGAGCCCAAGCACGAGCATCACAGAAACGACGTCCTGAGAAATCAGGCTTAGCATATGCCATTTTCCATGAGAAATCAGCATCCTTTCCCTGATACCATCCCTTACTGCGAGCAAAAGAAACGACATCCTTGGCATACATCACGTTTTTCTTATCCTTCATATTGAACTTACCGATGCGACTCTGGTTGGCATGTGCACAAATAGCATTATCAGGAATACGGAGAGCTACCCAAACCACGCCCTTAGAGCCTGGTCCCTTGCCCATCATCTCCATAATCCAAGCTTCGTTCGGATCACAGATGGTAAAGGTCTCGCCTTCTGAATTATAGCCGTAAGTATTGGCGATGGTTGTCATCACTTTGATAGCCTCACGGGCTGTCTTACTACGCTGCAGGGCAACATAGATGAGTGAACCATAGTCCATGATACCTGTAGAATCAGCCATCTCCTCACGACCGCCATAGGTAGTCTCGCCGATGGTAACCTGCCATTCATTGATATTGCCAATCACATTATAAGTCTCGGCAGCCTCCGGAATCTCACCATGATATTTATTGGTATCCCAATCGTAAATCTTACGCATCTCGCCCTTAGCATGCTTACCGGCAGGAAAATGACAGAGATTTTGGAACATACCATAGTCATCGGCACTATATGAACACATCACAGATCCATCAACCGATGCTTTTTTTCCTACTATAAAGTTGGTACATGCCTCAGCCTCAGAGACACTGCCCAACATAGCTACAGCCATTATGGCTGAAGCGAAAATCTTATTCATAAAATATACCTTAATTTATATATACAAAGTTTATATATACAAAAAGAGAAGAGCATTTGAATTCTTCACTCTTCCCTCTTCATTCTTCACTTATTCGCAAGCCTTGAAACTCATATCCAAGCCCTTCACACTATGTGTCAAGGCACCAACTGAGATGAAATCAACTCCCTGCTCTGCATAATCGCGGATGGTATCGTAAGTGATACCGCCAGAAGACTCAGTCTCATACTTACCTGCGATGATGTCTACTGCCTTCTTAGTATCAGGCACAGAGAAGTTATCGAGCATGATACGATTTACACCACCATGCTTCAATACCTGGTCGAGCTCATCGAAGCTGCGAACCTCGATTTCAATCTTTAGGTCGAGCCCCTTCTCCTTGAGATAAGCATGGCAACGGTCGATAGCGTTATCGATACCACCAGCAAAATCGATATGGTTATCTTTCAAGAGAATCATATCAAAAAGACCAATGCGATGGTTCATACCACCACCAATCTTCACAGCCTGCTTCTCCAACATGCGAAGACCTGGAGTTGTCTTACGTGTATCAAGGATATGAGTCTTTGTACCCTCAAGACGATTTACATACTTAGCAGTCATGGTAGCAATGCCACTCATACGCTGCATGATATTGAGCATCAAACGCTCTGTCTGGAGCAAAGAACGGGTCTTGCCCTCTACAATCATTGCAATGTCACCCTTCTTAACATGGGTTCCATCCTGAAGCAACACTTCTACCTTCATGGTAGGATCGAAACGCGCAAATACCTTCTTTGCCATTTCAACACCTGCCAACACGCCATCTTCCTTGATGAGCAAGTGGCTCTTACCCATGGCGTCTTCTGGGATACAACACAAAGTTGTGTGGTCGCCATCACCGATATCCTCAGCAAATGCCAAGTCTATCAACTTGTCTTCTAATTGATCTACGCTTAACATATTATTAATGTTTATGTTTAATGTTTATTGATTACTTTTCCGTTCCACAGGGCACGGAGGATGCCTTCCTCATCGCGTTCCACCCGGATTTCGCCGCCTAACCATTCGGTCATCGGCAACTCCTCGCGAAACTCGAAGTAGTTCACCACCCTACCCTCTTGTATTTCTACCACAGCCTGCTGCAATATCGAGCCATCCGGCAATATCACCTGATGGGCTCCGCATCTTCTCATTTCAGCCATATCTTAAACATCCAGACTAATTACTCGTCATCTGAATAGGTTTATCAGGCATAGGAACCGGTGCACTGGTCGGAGGCGCCAAAGCTCCATCCGGACGTGCTGGAACACTCGGACCTGGTATACGGGTCTTACGAGCAGTATCTACTTTTGCCGAATCAGAAGATGATGCAGAAGAAGAAACCGGTGCCACCTTTTTAGGATGCATACGGATGAGACGAATCTTATTGACAAACATCAGTTTAAGAGTCGTCAAAGAACCGGCATCAGAACTGAAGCCACCCTCACTCAACATAAAGTACCCCTTTATACATTTGATTCCAAGGCTATCATTATCAGCGAGTTCTACACTATAGTGCTGAGCACTCTGAATATGAATTACAGTCTGTGCCACACTATCGTTCTTGAACTGAACAGCCAGCAAAGCGATACCATCACGCATACCATCCTGGAAGATAAACTGCGAATCGAAATCAAGACGGAACCGGTCACCCTTATGGAAAGCAGTATCAGCTTCAATTTTAAAACTGCGACTGTTGAAGCCCTCATCAGGCGAGAATACCATCGAAGTAGCATCTTTCCAGATATTGGCAGTATCGCCAACAGCAGTAAGATTGTCAAAATCACTATTTCCTGCACTGTTTCCACCCAATGCAACCACCTCTTTATCCAATCTTTCAGCCAAATCCTTATACACATCATGCAGCAATTCAGTATGGCGCATATAATAAACCATCGAACTGTCGAAGTCTGCCGAGGTGACATCATGTTTCTTCAGTACAGCCTCGCGATAAGCCAGACTATTCTTCTCACTACCACCGTCTTCGCTCTGTGCCATAGCAAGAGCGATGTGATAATCGAAGAGAATATCCGTCATCTTTCCTTTAGAGAGCACATCTCTTGGCAGCGAAGGCTTGCAAGAAGCGAAGGCTGCACAAAAGGTTACTATCCAACAGAGATAAAGAAAAGCTTTCTTCATGATTACTTGTCCTCCTTATTTTCTTGAGATTGAGACTTTATCTTTTCTTCAGCAGTTTCAATAAAAGAAGAATCTTTAACCTTCTTCTCCTTATCACCACCTCCGAGAGCTTCCAGTTCTTTTCTACAGAAAAGCAAGAGAGAAATGATGCCGACTGATACACAGGAATCTGCAAAATTGAATACAGGATCGAAGAATGTACCATGCTGTCCACCCCAGAAAGGAAACCATTCAGGCCATGTATAGGTGAAGAACGGAAAGCGGAACATATCAACCACCTTGCCCATGAGCACGGGTGCATACCCCTCGCCGAAAGGCACAAGATAAGATACATAATAAGGTGAAGCACCGGTGAAGATAAGTCCGTAGAAGATGGAATCAATCATATTGCCGATTGCACCCGTCAGAACCAACGCCACCAAAATGATGTATAACAAGCGATAGGTACCACGCTTAATGATGCGATGCAGATAAATGCTCAACGCACTGATGGCTACCAGGCGCAACAGACTTAGCCAGAACTTGCCGATAAACGACATACCCCAAGCCATTCCGTTGTTCTCTACAAATTCGATATAAAACCAATCAGTAACACGAACAGACTCGCCAAGGCAAAAATGGGTCTTGATGTACACCTTGATAATCTGATCGATAACAAGAAGCACAACCACCATTGCCGTGACGAGCCATCCGTATTTAATTTTACTTGTTTTCTCCATTTATTACTTCTTTCTAGCCTCCTTAGAAGCTACACTCAAAGTGGCATGAGGTACAGCACGCAAACGCTCCTTAGGAATCAACTCGCCTGTTTCGCGGTCAATACCATAGGTCTTGTTCTGGATACGAACCAAAGCTGCTTCCAATCCCTTAATGAACTTCTGCTGACGCTGAGCCATCTGGATGATTTCTTCCTTGCTTTGTGCTTCACTACCCTCCTCAAGAGCCTTGTAGGTTGGTGATGTATCTACCACATCATTACTGTCTGAGTGGTTCAGCTGAGCCATACAATTATGATAAGTCTGCTTTGCCACCTTCAATTTTTCATCAATGATAGCGCGGAACTCCTCGAGCTCCTGATCGCTATAACGTAGTTTTTCGTTAGCCATAGATGTTATCTATTATGTTATTTGTTAATGTTTTTAGGGAATAAGGGCTAGAAAGTTAGAAGCAAGTAGTCTGGAAATGCTCCTAACTTCTAACTCCTAACTCCTAACTATTTAATTTTTCTCTACGAGAATGTTCAAAATAAAGTCATCAAACTCGGTCTCAACACCTGCGTTGTCGCCGATTTCGATGCTGTCTGCCAATACCTGACCCTTGATGTAGTCGGCGAATGCCTCGATGGCTGCGTCAGTCTCCTCATTAGGAGCCACAGTTACGTTGATGCGGTCGGTAATCTCCAGACCTGTCTCCTTGCGGAGGTTCTGGATACGGTTGATCAACTCACGAGCCATACCCTCCTTCTTCAATTCTGGGGTCAACTCTACCTCAAGCGCTACGGTCAGATTGCCCTCGTTAGATACGAGCCATCCTGGAATATCCTCAGAGATAATCTCAACGTCGGCTACCTCTACCACGGCTTCCTGTCCGTCAATATTCAATGTGATGTTGCCTGCCTTCTCGAAGGCTGCAATCTGGTCCTGATCGAGCGCTGACATCTGGACAGCAACACCCTTCATCAGCTTGCCGAACTTCTTACCCATCACTCTAAAGTTGCACTTCACCTTCTTTACGAGAATGCCCTGACCCTCAATGAAGTTGACCTCCTTCACGTTCACCTCGTTCTTCAACAGTCCGGCTACTGCCTCGATGTGTGCCTTCTGTACATCATCTACTGCAGGAATCATGATCTGCTGGAGTGGCTGACGCACCTTGATGTTCACCTTGCGGCGCAATGCCAATACCATAGAAGTAATCTTCTGGGCGATGGCCATACGCTCCTCCAGGTCGGCATCGATAGCAACCTCATCAGCTACAGGGAACTTATCGAGATGTACGCTCTCCAACTCGCCGCCCAAGTCGTGATACAACTCGTCTGCATAGAATGGAGCGAATGGTGCCAGCAGCTTAGCCACTGTCATCAGGCAGGTATAGAGAGTCTGGTAAGCACTCAGCTTATCCTCGCTCATCTCCTTACCCCAGAAACGTTTACGGTTCAGACGAACGTACCAGTTAGAGAGGTCATCGTTGACGAAAGCATCGATGAGACGGCCTGCGCGGGTTGGATCATAGCCAGCCAACTCTCTGTCAACGCCCTTGATGAGGGTATTGAGTGAAGAGAGAATCCAACGGTCAATCTCTGGGCGCTTCTCGAATGGCACCTGAGCAGCCTCTGCATCGAAACCATCTACATTAGCATAGAGGGCGAAGAAGCTGTAGGTATTATATAAGGTACCGAAGAACTTACGACGGGTCTCGTCCACACCATTAGGGTCGAACTTGAGGTTGTCCCAAGGCTCGCTGTTGGTCATCATATAGAAACGAACAGGATCGGCACCATACTTGTCAATCATCTCGAATGGGTTAGTCACGTTACCCACGTGCTTACTCATCTTGTTACCCTTGGCATCGAGAACGAGACCAGAAGAGATTACGTTCTTGAAGGCTACGCTATCGAATACCATGGTAGCGATGGCGTGCAGGGTGAAGAACCATCCACGGGTCTGATCCACGCCCTCGTTGATGAAGTCGGCTGGATAGAACTTTGGAGGAATAGCATATCCCTCGTAGGTGCTGTGGATGAGTGCATCGCGGTCTGCCTCTGTGCCACGAGCCATCTCACCCTCGAATGGGTAGTGGAGCTGGGCGTAAGGCATTGAACCTGAATCGAACCAAACGTCGATGAGGTCGCTCTCACGATACATTGGCTTGCCCTCCTCGTTAACCAATACAATCTTGTCAACGTATGGACGGTGGAGGTCAATCTTATCATAGTTCTCCTGACTGTAGTCGCCAGGAACGAAACCGTTCTCCTTCAATGGGTTGCTCTGCATGATACCGGCAGCCACAGACTTCTCGATTTCAGCATAGAGTTCCTCCAAGCTGCCGATACACTTCTCGCCACGGTTCTCGTCACGCCAGATTGGCAATGGAGTACCCCAGAAGCGGGAACGTGAAAGGTTCCAGTCGTTCAGGTTCTCGAGCCAGTTGCCGAAACGGCCTGTACCGGTGCTCTCAGGCTGCCAGTTGATGGTCTTGTTGAGTTCTACCATGCGCTCCTTGCGGGCTGTATCCTTGATAAACCAGCTATCCAATGGATAATAGAGGATAGGCTTGTCGGTACGCCAGCAGTGAGGATAGTTGTGCACGTGCTTCTCGCTCTTGAAAGCCTTGCCCTCCTGCTTCAGTTCGTAGCAGAGCACGATGTTCAGGTCTTCAGCCTTATCAGAAGCCTTCTTGTCCCAGACGCCATCCACATTAAACTGTGGGTCGTAGGCATTCTTCACGTAGTCTCCTGCGTGATGAGCGTATGCCTCCTTGTTGACGCAAGCGTTCACGAAGTTGGCATCGAGGTCTTCGATGAGATAGAACTTACCCTGCAGGTCAACCATTGGACGGGTCTCGCCCTTCTTATTAATAAGGTAGAGCGCTGGGATGTTGGCATCCTTAGCCACCTTGGCATCATCGGCACCGAATGTAGGAGCGATGTGAACGATACCTGTACCATCATCGGTAGTAACGTAGTCGCCGAGGATTACGCGGAAAGCCTCACTCTCCATCTCGACGAACTGATCGCGACCATCCTCAGAAGCGAACACCTTCTCAGGATGAGCAGCAGCATATTCAGTTACGAAAGCCGGTGCGAAGAGATCTACCTTCTCGCATGGCTTTACCCATGGCAGGAGCTGCTCGTAGTGCATGCCTTCAAGGTCGGTACCCTTCATGTGGTCGATAATGCGCCATGGGCACTGCTTCTTCTCCTTGTCGAATGGCAGGAGATTGCCTTCCTTGCACTCCTGGTCTGCCTTCAGATAAGAACCTACCAAAGCCTCAGCCATCACGAGTGTCATAGGCTCGCCATTGTAGAGGTTGTAGGTCTCGATGGCTACATAGTCAATCTTAGGACCCACACAGAGAGCCACGTTTGAAGGCAGAGTCCAAGGTGTAGTGGTCCATGCGATGAAGTATGGCTTGCCCCACTTGGTCCACTCTGCCTTAGGATCCTTGATGAGGAACTGGGCTGTGGTGGTAAGGTCCTTAACATCGCGATAGCAGCCAGGCTGGTTCAACTCGTGAGAGCTCAAGCCTGTACCTGCACCTGGAGAGTATGGCTGGATGGTGTAACCCTTGTAGAGCAACCCCTTGTTGTAGAGCTGCTTGAGGAGCCACCAGAGAGTCTCGATATACTTGTTATCGTAGGTGATATAAGGATGATCGAGATCTACGAAGTAACCCATCTTCTCGGTCAACTCGCGCCACTCAGCGGTGAACTTCATCACGTTCTCGCGGCACTTGTGGTTGTAATCCTCTGTAGAGATATACTTCTCTGAAGCCTTGTTGTCGATATCCTTCTTGGTGATGCCGAGTTCCTTCTCGACACCGAGTTCAACAGGGAGTCCGTGGGTATCCCATCCCGCCTTGCGGTGAACCTGGAAACCCTTCATGGTCTTGTATCTGTTGAATGTATCCTTAATACTACGTGCCAACACGTGGTGAATACCCGGGTGGCCATTAGCTGATGGAGGTCCCTCGAAGAAGATAAACTGAGGGCAGCCTTCACGCTCGTCGATAGACTTGTGGAAGATATCATTTTTCTCCCACGCTGCTAGTACGTCATTGTTTGTCTGAGTCAAATTCAGACCGTTGTGCTCGGCAAATTTCTTAGCCATATTATCTTATATTTTTATAATGTTTTTACTTTTGGGCGCAAAGTTACAAAAAAAATATGTTTTACCCAAAAATAGAAAGACTTTTTATATAATTATTTTATTATAAACGAAAAAGTTAGGAGTTGGAACAGCGCCCCGACTCCTAACTTTTTATTTCCCGTTTTATTAAAACTTCGCTGCCATGTATTATAAATTTTCAGCCTCTTGCAACCAGATGGCAGATGCAGCATCACTAGGCATACGCCAGTCGCCACGAGGACTGAGGCTTACGCTACCTACTTTCGGGCCGTCTGGCAGACAGCTGCGCTTGAACTGCTGATTGAAGAAACGGCGCACGAAGGTCTTCAGCCACTTTTTGATAGTCTCCTCATCATAGCTGTCTGGATCATTATCACTGATCTTTACACGCTCCAGTTCGGAATCAATAAATGCCTTCTTTGCCAACATGTAAATCTTGGAAGGACGGAAACCGAAACGCAGGAAATAGTAGAGGAAGAAATCATGCAGTTCGTATGGTCCCACCAAATCTTCCGTCTTCTGCTTGATATTTCCATTCTCATCTGCCGGAATCAACTCTGGACTGATAGGAGTATCGATGATATCACGAAGAGTGATGCGGCTCTGTTCGTCTACCCCACTCTCTGCTACATGATTTACGAGATGTCGGATCAGGGTCTTAGGAATGCTGGCATTCACGCCATACATGCTCATGTGGTCTCCATTATAGGTAGCCCATCCTAATGCCAACTCTGAAAGGTCGCCGGTACCGATAACCATACCACCCATCTTATTGGCTAAATCCATCAGAATCTGGGTACGTTCACGAGCCTGGGAATTCTCGTAAGTCACATCATGCACACTGGCATCCTGACCGATGTCCTCAAAGTGCTGGGTTACAGCCTTGGCGATGCTGATTTCCTTAATGGTAATACCAAGACTCTGCATCAGCGAGATAGCATTATTGTAGGTTCTGTCTGTGGTTCCGAATCCCGGCATAGTGACACCTACGATACCCTTTCGGTTCATTTTGAGTTTATCAAAAGCTTTTACACAAACGAGTAAGGCCAGCGTAGAATCCAAACCGCCGCTAATACCGATTACTACGGTCTTGGCATGGGTATGAACGATACGCTTGGCAAGTCCCATGAGTTGGATATTGAAAATTTCCTCGCAAGAGGCATTCATATCGCTGCTGGTAGGAATAAACGGATGAGGATTCACCTCACGTTCCAACACAAAATCGCGTTCATTTTCGGTAGGATCAGCTTCGATATTACGGATATTGAACTGACCGCCAAGAACCGAATATTTAATATTGCGCTGGGCATTTACATAAGTAGAATTCGTACGACGCTCAGAGCGGAGTTTCTCTACATCTATCTGTGAGATAACCATCTGCGGTTCAATAGAGAAACGTTCACTCTGTGAAAGTAAAACTCCATTCTCATAAATCAGGGCATTTCCACCATAAACCACATCCTGCGTACTCTCACCGAATCCGCAGGAACTGTAGATATATCCTGTCATGGTACGGGCACTCTGCTGGCTGAGCAGACTCTTCAGATAATGATGTTTTCCGATGAGTTCGTCGCTTGCAGAAAGATTGAAAATCAGGTCTGCTCCTGCTAGCGCCAGTTTGTTGCTAGGAGGAGCCGGAGCCCATACATCTTCGCAGATTTCCACACCAAACTGTACGCCATCGAAAGTTTGAAAAATCTGAACATCAGGCGTCAGTTTCACCTTATGTCCGGCATAACGGACTTCGCAATCTCTCAGGTCCTGAGCCGAGGCAAACCAGCGTTTCTCATAAAACTCGCTGTAGTTTGGAAGATATGTCTTCGGTACAATACCGAGAATCTGTCCATGCTGGATAACGATACCACAATTGAGCAACAAGTCGCCCGCTATCACCGGCGCACCCACGATAGAGATGATATCGAGTTTGCGTGTGAAATCGAGCAACATCATCACCGCCTGCTCAGATGATTCGAGAAGCATCTGCTGACGGAAGAGATCCTGACAGGAATAGCCCGTAATAGAGAGTTCCGGAAATGTAATGATCTCTACACCCTTTCCCTCAGCCAGCGCTATCTGTTCCTCTATCTGCTGGGTATTGAAAATGACATCACCCACCTCTACGGCAGGGATGGAACTAGCTACCTTAATAAATCCGTACTTCATAATAAATTACTTTATTGTTACCTGTGTAGCACCATAGCCATACTCCTGGAAAGAAGCATCCTGATAGGTGCAACTCTTATAGCGATAGTTCAACTCATGAATGAGAGTCTGGCGCAACACACCTTCGCCCTTTCCATGAATAAAGATAATTTGCTGTCCTTTCTTTTTCTTATATTCCTCCATGGTCTTCTTGAAGATATCCATCTGATAATGAAGAATATCTGCAGAATTCATTCCAGCAGTTGTTTCAAGCACTTCATCCGCATGAAGATCTATCACAAGGGTACCATCATCCTTCTTGCTCTTCTTCTTGCTGGTGTTGGCGACAACCTTCTCATCCTTATACATCTGCTCTTTCAGACGCTTGGAATCGATAACCAGCGGACGGGCTATTTCATCATTCTCTACAATCGTAAAGAGATAGGCTGGAGTCTCGAAGAAATCGTTCTCCTCGAAAAGATGAAGTTTGTAGAATTTCACGGGATCGAGACGGAACTGAACATCTGTTGCCGGCTTCAGGAGAAATGGCTTGTCCTTCTTGTAGGCTATCATCTGGATGGCGATATGTTCCATCTCGTTCAGAGCCTCACGACCGAATTCCTCGATGAAGAGTTTGGTGTTCGGTTCTATTTCTCCCTCTGCTTTCAGAGTCCATGCATTTCCCTCAGCCACGAGATAGGTATAGTGGAGATAGTAGTTGCTGTCATTCACCATATAGGTCTCGAAACGGGTATTGGTTACGTCCTTGATGTTGATAGGTACAAAGGCGAGATAAGCACTGAGTTTGTTGCCTCCCGTACGTTCCTGAACCGGTTTCACAAAGGTTATCTCACGGTCGGCAGCATCATATTCCTCTACATCCATATCCACGTCATCGTGATCATTCAAGATGGCCTTGATACTCCGACTGTTCTGATGCAGTTCGGTATTGGCATGCTCCTCAGCCTTCTGCTGCGCATCCATTTTAGCCGAAATCATCTTTCCCATGGAGTATTCATCCTGCTCCACCACAACCACCTCGTTGATAGGCATCGGAATCTCAAAACCATCCTCATCCTCAACGAGCACAATATTTTTACCTTGGAAGCCGGCAACCTTTCCGCCACCCACTTCGCTCAAGAATCTGACTTTATCTCCTTTTTTCATAATCTATTAATAATTTGTAATTGCAAAGATACAAAAGATATTGCAAAACAGGGCTTATTTTAATATTTTTAATGCTACTGATAAAAATAATCCTGTAAAAGATGCACCATGTTAGATATTTTTCCGTATCTTTGCAAAGAAAAAGAAATAGTAACGAACCCATTAAACTGAAAAGTTATGATTACATTTCCTTGCGCCAAGATCAATCTTGGTTTAAATATAGTTAGCAAGCGGAAAGATGGATACCACAATCTTGAAACGGTGTTCTACCCTATTCCGCTGACCGATGCACTTGAAATCAAGCTCATGGGCGATGAATTCCCTAGCGATGTTCCTTGTGATCTGAAGATTACAGGTAACGCCGTGGATTGCGACGAACAGAACAATCTCGTTGTAAAAGCTTATAATCTCCTGGCTGCCGACTTCAGGATTCCACGCATCCATGCTCACCTGGTGAAGCGTATTCCTTCGCAGGCTGGTTTGGGTGGCGGCTCTGCCGACGCAGCCTTCATGATCCGTTTGCTTGACGAGCGTTTCCGTCTCAATATCGGTAATCCGGAGATGGAAAGATATGCTGCCAAACTGGGCGCAGACTGTGCCTACTTCATTTCTGCCAATCCTGAGGATGGCGATACTGCTTGCTATGCAGAAGGTATCGGCGAAGAACTGATGCCGGTAAGTGGTCCTGGCGATAATCTGAGGGGCTATCATCTGGTTGTGGTGAAGCGCGATGACATTGCCGTCAGCACCAAAGAGGCTTATGCAGCCATCACCCCACAGGCACCAGCCAAATGTTGTCGCGACATTGTACGACAGCCTATCGAGACTTGGAAAGAGGAACTTGTCAACGATTTTGAGGCACCTATCTTCAAGATGCACCCGGAACTGGCAGAAATCAAACAGAAGCTGTACAACCTGGGTGCCGTATATGCAGCGATGAGTGGTAGCGGAAGTGCCATCTTCGGTATCTTCAAGCATAAACCTGCAAATATAGAGGAACAGTTCGAAGGAATGTTCTGTAAAATAATGAAACTTTAATTTAATTAATAGTTTACTCTAAATATAATGAACGAAGAAACACATCAGAAACTGATGACTATCAAGCGAAGCTTCCGCTTGCTGATGAACGGTCCGGGATCGCAATCTATGCGCGATAAGGGACTGGGATATAAACTGAATTGGGGCGTACCATTCTATGAACTGAAAAAGATGGCTGAGGAATATGGTAAAGACTATGACCTCGCCATCGAACTGTGGAAGGAAGATATCCGGGAATGCAAGATTCTGGCTACACTCATCATGCCTGCCGATAAGATGCTTCCGGAAATCACAGATTTATGGATGGAACAGGTACAGAGTCAGGAGATGGCAGAGATGCTTGCCTTCAACCTTTTGCAGCACGTAGATTACGCGCCTGTCATCGCCTACCAGTGGATAGCAAGTGATAAGCCACTCTATGAGATTGCCGGTTTCCAGCTCCTTGCCCGTCTTTTTGCCAATGGGAAAGAGCCTAACGAGCGTGGCATCAACGAATTCCTGGATCAGGCTGCCACTGCATTGCAGGGTGACAACATGGGAATAAAACATGCTGCCTCTAATGCGGTTCTCCGTTTCTGCGACTTCGGTGAAGATTTCGAGAAAATTGCAAGAGGAGCACTCAAGGGTATCTACGAGATTTAACGCTTCTGCAGATGCGGTCAGAAACAGGCCACACCCCTGCTAAAAATACATCCCGACGTAGCATTTGCTGCGTCCCGACATACAAAAAAATACGTCCCGATGCAGCAAATGCTACGTCGGGACGTATTTTTATGGCTAAATTCAGCGTTACATGAAATACTTCTGGTATTCGTTTTCGAAATTCGGAGTGAAAACACCCTTGCCGATGTTTTCGCTGATTTCATCCTTGGTCCAGAATCTGCCACCGGCCAATTCTTCCTGACTCGGTTTCACCTCGCCATCATATACACAGCGATGTACGTAAACCAGTTCCTTTTCCCGCTGGCTCTCAAAGACATAATGCCCAAGAGATTCCGGTTCAAAATCGGTGATACCCAATTCTTCCCTTACCTCGCGATGCAATGCCTGACTCACACTTTCGCCTAAATCAACATGACCGCCGCAGGCTGTATCCCATTTATCCGGCTGGATATCCTTCCAGGCTGGACGATGCTGCAGATACAGATCACCCCGGCTGTTGAATACATGCAGATGAACTACCGGATGCAATATCTTGCTTCCGTCATGGGCATGACCGCGGGTAACAGCGCCCAGGATGTTGCCCATTTCATCTACTATCGGAAATTCCTCATTCTTATTATCTATCATCGTTTTTTTTAAAAGTTTACTGAACTTTCGCATATCAGGAAGTTAAAGGAGTTAAGGAAGTTAAGGAGTTA
>OHNK01000031.1_pt1 | contig 115703 bp, 100 predicted proteins | sample 1569551 | NCBI WGS metagenome assembly OHNK01 (sample SAMEA3879518, study PRJEB24766) | human gut metagenome | biome: human-associated habitat; feature: feces | place: USA | collected 1985/1987 | reverse complement strand
GCGGACGCCATCGCGAAATTCGCAGGCAGCTGGGCGTTCATCTTTGCCTTCACCGGCGTGCTGATCCTCTGGATGCTCGTCAACACGCTGCTCGCGGTGAAGGCCTTCGACCCCTATCCTTTCATTCTGCTGAACCTCGTGCTCTCGTGCGTCGCGGCCATTCAAGCACCGCTCATCATGATGAGCCAGAACCGGCAGGAGGAAAAGGACCGCCGCCGGGCAGAGAACGATTATAAGGTCAACCTCAAAACGGAGATCATGATCGAAGACCTCTACGACAAGGTCAATGCCATCCTGGCCAGACAGACCGCACTGGAAAAACAGCTGACGGAGAAGGGCGAAAGCGCAGGGCAAAAATGAGGGAGGACAGAGCCGTCCTCCCTCATTTTTTGCTGTTTTTGCGCAACGCGGAATCCTCCTCCGCAAACCTGCGCGCTTTTGTTGAGATGCCCCTCCGGCGCGTAAAGCCCTTATACGTGCAAGACTCTATGTTGCTTTACAGCCGGAAGTGCTTCTTAAGTTCTTGGTTTTCCCCCAGCACCAGCAGCGTCATATCAGCGTCCAGCACAGTTTCCGGGGAGACGTTCACATCGGTCTTGCCGTTCCGCTTCACACCGAGGATGTTGACGCCATAGCGCCTACGGATGTCCAACTCGCCGATGCTGCGGCCCTGCCAATCCTCCGGCACGGCGACCTCGATAATGGCGTGCTGCTCGTCCAGCTCAATGTAGCTGAAAATATGGTTGGCGGTATAGCGGATGGCCGCCCACTTCGCCAGCTGCTTTTCCGGGTAGGTAACCGCGTCCGCACCGTTGCGCAGCAGGAATTTCGCCTGCACATCCCGCTCAGCGCGGGACACTACATACTTTGCCCCCAGTTCCTTGAGCAGCGACGTCGTCTCCAGCGAATTCTGAAAATTTCCGCTGATGGTGACATAGCAGACATCGTAATTGCTCACGCCCAGCGAGCGCAGAAAGTCCACACGGGTGCTGTCGCCGATCTGCGCGTTGGTGACAAAGGGCATACACTCGTTGACGCGCTCCTCGTCTTTGTCCACTGCCATCACCTGATGGCCCAGCTCATTGAGCTGCATGGCAAGATGCCGCCCGAAGCGGCCCAGTCCGATCAATAATACCGTTTTCATCGTGTGCTCCTTTCAGCCTACGGTAATTTTCTCCTGCGGATAGCGGGCGTAAGTCAGATCATGCCCGGAGAATGCGGCGTAGATCAAGGTCAATCCGCCGACGCGCCCGAAATACATCAGCAGGATGAGAATGCTCTGCGACAGGACTCCCAGCTGCGGCGTCAGCCCCAGCGTCAGGCCCACCGTACCGGCGGCGGACGCTGTTTCATAGAGACAGGCACCGAGGGGAAGCTCCTCCGCTGTGCTGATGGCCGCCGCGCCCGCAAAGGTCAGCCCCAGATACAGCAGCAGAATGGCGGCGGCGTTGCGGACGGCGGAGTGTTCCAATCTGCGGTGGAAGATCTGCGGATCCTCTCGCCTGCGGAAGGCTGCAACGGCGTTGGCAATGAGAACTGCCAGCGTCGTGACCTTCATGCCGCCCGCCGTGGAGCCGGGTGCTCCGCCGGTGAGCATCAGCAAAATGGTGACCGCCTGAGAGGCATCTGTCATCTCCGTCAGATCCACTGTGTTATAGCCGGCCGTCCGCGGTGTGACCGACTGAAAAAGGGAGGCCAATATCCGCTCTCCTATCGGCAGGTCCGCAAAATCCGTCAGGAAAAAGAGGACTGCCGGGAGCGCGATCAGCAGCGCCGTCATGCTCAGAATGACCTTGCTCTGCATCCGGTAACGCCGCAGGTGCAGACCGTGCGTACAGACATCGTCCCACGTTAGAAAGCCGATGCCGCCCACGATGATCAGCAGCATGATAACGATGTTGACCAGCGGGTCTGCGGCATAGGCCGTCAGCGAGGGGTAGAAGGAATCCGTCCGCCCCAGAATATCGAAGCCCGCATTACAGAAAGCGGAAACGGAATGGAAAACGGACATCCATACGCCCCGCAGTCCATAATCCCGGCAGAAGATTGGCAGCAGCGCCAGCGCGCCCAGCAGCTCGACCAGAAAGGTCCCCTTGAGGATAAATCTCGTCAGGCGCACGATGCCGCCCACCGCAGGGGCGGAGATGGCGTCCTGCATGGCGCTGCGCTCCTTGAGCGTAATGTTCCGTCCGGCGAGCATCAGGAAGGTCACCGCACCGGTGATCACCCCCAGCCCGCCAATCTGGATCAGCAACAATATGACTGTTTGACCGAAGGCGGACCAGTAACTGCCGGTATCCTGCACCACCAGCCCCGTCACGCAGACAGCGGAAGTGGAGGTGAACAGTGCCTCATGAAACGGCGTCCAGACCCGCTGTACTGTGGCGATAGGCAGCATCAGCACCAGCGCCCCCAATAGAATCACGCCCGCAAAGCCGAGGATCATAATTTGAAAAGAAGTCAGATGCCGCTTTAAGCGAAACACAGTCTCCGTCACATCACACACCTCCTTGAAACAATGGTACTCTCAATTTCCCGTACAGTATAACACGGCTTTTGCAATGTGTCTGTATGTATCTTGTAAAATTTTCAGGTGCAGAGTCCTTATTTGCAGCCCAGAGGCGGGCTGCAAAGCTGCGGTTGGCAGACTTTGGTGCATAGAATTCTCCGCGTGACCTGTGAATCTCTCCTAAATTTTTAGTGAACTCCACATTTATTGAGGCACACTCAGCCAAAAAAAGCAATACATGGCATTTTGGCTATAAAGCCAATATTGGAACCGATGTGCATTATGAAAATCCGCCTCAGCCCAATGAAACACCACATTTTGAAAACTTATTGCTTGACATATGCCGTATCTTGTGGTGTATAAAAATTGTAATTACAACAGGCTAGACAACGGTTAATGGCAGGCCCGGCGTGGGAGGACAGCGGCTTGGTGTTCACCAATGAGTTCGGGCGCTATGTTTCCTATCGCGCGATCTTCGATAGCTTCAAGCGTATCGTGAAACGCATTGGCCTTCCCGATGCAAGGATACATGACCTTCGCCACACTTACGCGGTCAACTGCATCCGCGCCGGTGATGACATCAAAACCGTGCAGAGCAATCTCGGTCATGCAACTGCCGCCTTCACCCTTGATGTCTACGGTCATTTCACAGACGATATGCGCTCGGTCAGCGCGCAGCGCATGGAAGGCTTCATTACAAATGTTCTCAATTTATAAAGGGTACGATAAAGGGTAAAAGGCGTTTCAGGGCAGCAAAAAAGCCTTGAAACTGCTAAGTTTCAAGGCTTTTTTCGTGGTGCGCGGTACAGGACTCGAACCTGTGACCCCATGCACGTCAAGCATGTGCTCTACCAGCTGAGCTAACCGCGCGAACCGAACAGTGATATACTACTACACCCGCTATGTTTTGTCAACACTTTTTTACAGGAATCCAGTTTTTCTTTTTCGCAAAGGGAGACTATTTACAGCATACGCTAAGCGGGCAGGAATGTAAAGAGGGGAAAATAGCAGAAATTGTTCCGCCTTTTTCAGTCATTTTTCTGCGTGCGCCTTTCTTGTCATTTCCCCCTGTTTTCTATATAATGTTTCTATATTATGTGTTGAGAGAATGAGGTGCTTTTTACGATGGGAACGATCGGTTTTGACAACGATAAATACCTTGCCATGCAGTCCGCGCACATCCGCGAGCGCATCGGCCAGTTCGGCGGCAAGCTGTACCTTGAATTCGGCGGCAAGCTGTTTGACGATTTTCACGCTGCGCGCGTGCTGCCCGGCTTCCAGCCCGACAGCAAGATCCGCATGCTCCAGCAGCTGCGCGACGATGCGGAGATCGTCATCGCGGTCAGTGCGAACGACATTGAGAAAAACAAGGTGCGCGGCGACCTCGGCATCACCTACGATGACGACTGCCTGCGCCTGATCGATGCGTTCCGCTCGCTGGGCCTGTATGTCGGCGGCGTGTGCATCACGCAGTACGCCGGCCAGAGCGCGGCGGACGCCTTCATCAAGCGGCTCAACACGCTGGGCGTGCGCAACTACCGCCACTACCCCATCGCCGGCTATCCCTCCGACGTTGCCCACATCGTCAGCGACGAGGGCTTCGGCCGCAACGAATATATCGAAACGACGCATTCGCTCATCGTCATCACCGCCCCCGGCCCCGGCAGCGGCAAGATGGCCACCTGCCTCTCCCAGCTCTACCATGAGCACAAGCATGGTGTGAGCGCGGGCTACGCGAAGTTTGAGACCTTCCCCATCTGGAACCTGCCGCTCAAGCACCCCGTGAACCTCGCCTACGAGGCGGCAACCGCCGACCTTGACGACGTAAATATGATCGACCCCTTCCACCTCGAGGCTTACGGCGAAACGACCGTCAACTACAACCGCGACGTGGAGATCTTCCCCGTTCTGCGCGCGATCTTCGAGCGCATCTCCGGCAAGTGCCCCTACCAGTCCCCCACCGACATGGGCGTCAACATGGCGGGCAACTGCATCATCAACGACGAAGTCTGCCGTCAGGCTTCGCGTATGGAGATCCTGCGCCGCTACTATGCCGCGCAGGTCGACGTGGCGCGCGGCGTGGCAGACGCCTGCCAGCTCAGAAAGCTCGAGCTTGTGATGCAGCAGGCAGACGTGACGCCCGAGCTCTGCCCCGCCATCGCCGCAGCCAGCCAGAAGGCCGAGGAGACCGATGCGCCCGCAGGCGCGATGATGCTGCCCGACGGCCGCGTCATCACGGGCAAGACCTCTTCCCTGCTCGGCGCTTCGGCAGCGCTGCTATTGAACGCGCTCAAGGCCATGGCCGGTATTCGCAGCGACCTTGACCTCATCTCCAATCAGGTCATCGAACCGATCTCCGCGCTCAAGATCCAGTCGCTCGGCCATCACAACCCGCGTCTGCACTCCGACGAGGTACTCATCGCGTTGGCGATCTCAGGGCTGACGAACCCGCTGGCAGACATGGCCCGTGATCAGCTCGGCAGCCTGCGCGGCTGCGACGCGCACTTCTCCGTCATCATCTCGGAGGAGGACATCAAGCTTTACAAGCGCCTCGGCATTCACGTCAGCTGCGAGCCGAAGTATGAGTCCAAGCGCCTGTACCACAAATAATATTCGATTTTCAAGGACTCCCACACCATGCAAAATGAAATGAATTCCCTCTACGCCGTCGTCTGCGGCGGCGCAAATATCGACATCGGCGCTCATTCCTTCGCTCCCCTGCGCGACCGGGACTCCAACCCCGGACGTGTCGAGTTGAGTCTCGGCGGCGTGGGGCGCAACATTGCGCACAACATGCGCCTGCTCGGCGTGCCAACCTATCTTCTCACCGCCTTAGGCGGCGACTCACGCGCTTTGCAGATCGAGCAGAGCTGCCGAGAACTCGGCATCGACCTCTCGCACGCCCTGCGCGTGCCCGACGGGCGCACCTCGACCTACGTTTTCGTCGGCGACAGCGACGGCGATATGGCCATCGCCGTGTCCGACATGGAGATCTGCGAAAAGCTGACGCCGGACTATTTTGCCTCTCAGCTCGATCTTCTCAACGGCGCGGCTGCTGTGGTCATCGACGCAAATCTGCCGCGAGGATCCATCGCGTACCTGACCGAGCACTGCACCGCGCCCATTTTCATCGACCCCGTCTCCACCGTCAAGGCAGAAAAGCTCCGGGGGCTTCTTGCCCGCGTGCACACGCTCAAGCCCAACCGCATCGAGGCAGAGCTGCTCTCCGGTGTGCAGATCACGGACGGCGAGAGCCTGCGTCAGGCCGCGCAGGCGCTGCTCGATCAGGGTGTCAAGCGCGTGTTCCTCTCCCTCGGCGGCGACGGTGTGCTCGCCGCACAGCGCGGCGAAGTGCATGCAGCGCCCATCTGCAAAGCGGAGATGCGCAACGCCACCGGCGCGGGCGACGCGATGATGGCGTCACTCGTCTGGTCGTTCCTCTCCGGCAGAACGCTCGCGGAAAGCGCCGCCGCCGGCACGGCAGCAGCCGCCCTCGCGGTGGAGAGCGAAGAGACCATCAACCCCGCCATGAGCGCCGAGGCCGTGGAGCGGCGCATGGCGCGCTGATCTTCCGCCCCCTTATAAAGCAGCAAAAAAGAACCGTCCGATCGGACGGTTCTTTTTTCTTACTTTTCGATGAGATAGCTGCCGCTGTCCGTCGCCTCTCCCACAATGGGGACAAATTCGACATCGTAGGCCTTCATCGCCTCCGTGACGCTCTCAAGCTGCTCCGCCGTCACCTTTACATACATGCGGTCGAACGTCTCCGCAAGCTCGCTCATCACGATGCCGGACTTCTCTTCGCTGCCCGCAAGCGCGATGTCTGCGTCCACGCTGACGGAGAGCTTTCCCTTGTAGCCCGCCTGCTCCAGCGCGGCATGGAGATCGTCCGAAAGCAGCATCAGCGCTTCCTGCTGCGTCATCGTGCGCTCGTCTGTCTTGATGCGGCTCAGCCGTCCCTCGCGCGGATAGTGGAAATCGTCGAGCAGCAGCTCGTCAAAGCCCATCTGTGCGCATTCCGTGACGAGATCGGTCACATACTGCCGCGCCGCCTGCTTTTCGGGTGCGAGCCAGTGGGTGCTGTTCGTATCGTACCAGACAAAGCCCGTCAGCTGGCAAACGGCGGCATCCGTCATGTGCTTGTAGGCATACAGGCTGTCGTGGAGCGTGCTGATGCGCCCGATCGTGTAATAGTCCGAGTCCGCCAGACCCGCAATGGCGCTGCGCGAGGCGCTGCCGCCGCTCACCGCGCCGCAGTCGATCGCACCGGGCACCTTGGACTCGTAATAGATCTTGCCGCTTGCGTCCTTGAGCTCGACAGCCACGGCGTTCACGTCCTTGTCAAGGCCGTCCAGCGCCGTCTGCCACTCGCCGCCGAGCACCGAAGCGTCCAACTCGACCGCGTGGGTATCCTTGATGGCGGGCTTTTCCACAATGATCTCAAGGTCGTCCTGCTTTTCCCCGTCGCCGCTATCGCTATTGTCTGCCGTGTCGTCCTGCGCTGTCTTTTTCGCCCATGGGAGCTCAAAGCGGACAGAGCCGTCCGCCTCATAAACCATATAGCGCTGCGCAAACAAAAAGCCGCATGCCAGCAGCAAAACGAACACCAGCAGCACCGCCAGCACACCTCTGCCGCGCCTGCGCCCATGATAGCCGGCATAGCCCTTCGTTCCGCTCGTTTTTCTTGCCATTGTCCGCTTTCGCCTCCTTTTTTCCGTACCCCAATGTTACCTTCTGCAAAGCAAAAAATCAACAAAAACCTCTCGGTTTTTGTTGATTTCCCGCATTTTGTATGGCTTCAGCCCTGAATGCCGTCGAGCAGCGCAACGCGGCGGGCATGGCGGCCGCCCTCAAACGCGGTGGAGAGGAAGGTCTCGACCATGGCCGAAGCCAGCTTGGGGCCCGTGAAGCCCGCGCCGATGGCCATCATGTTGGCGTTGTTGTGCTGGCGGCAGAGCTGCGCTTCGAGCGCATCGGCACAGTGCGCGCAGCGGATGCCCTTGACCTTGTTCGCCGCGATGGAGATGCCGATACCGGTCGTGCAGACGACGATGCCGTACTCGCACTCCCCGCTTGCCACGGCACGCGCGGCAGCCTCGCCGAAGATGGGATAGTCGCAGCTCTCGGTGGAGTAGGTGCCGCAGTCCTTGACCTCGTGGCCCAGCCCCTCCAGCTGCTTTTTGATGTCTTCCTTCATGGCGTATCCGCCGTGGTCACAGCCCAATGCGATCTTCATAATTTTTCTCCTTTTATCGGTCAGATTTTGTGAAAAACCGGTTTTTTCTTTTCAAACGTACACACATAGCCGAGCCCGCAGCTCTTCAAAAGCTCCTGCGTTTCCCGCACGTGCGTGCCGACAAATTCCGGTGTGTGGGCATCGGTGCCGATGGTGATGATCTCGCCGCCAAGCTCGCGGTAGAGCTTCAGCCACTTCCCGTCCGGCAGCGGCGTGTTGCCGCGGTTCACGTTGCACTCGATGCCGCAGCCGTTTTCGATGAGCGCGCGGAACACCTGCGCGACCTCATCTTCAAAGCCGTCGAAGCTCATGTGCATACCGTGGTTCTCGTTCATGTAGCGCAGCGGCAGCGTCAGGTGCCCCAGCACGGAGAATTTGCCCCACTTTGCCGTTTGCAGCACAAGCGTGAGATAGTCGGCGATCTGTTCTCTCGCCTCCTGCTCCGTGGCCTCTGGCATGAAGTAGAGATCGTCCCAGTCGTACTTTTCCGAGAGCTGATGCTGCGAGCCGATGACAAAATCCAGCTCCTCAAGGCGTGCAAGCAGCTCGTCGGCGTAGGCAAAGTCGCGCATCGCTTCGCCAAGCTCGATGCCGCGGCGCACGATGATCTTCCCCTCTGCGGCGCGATCGGCGCGCGCAAAGGTCTCCGCACGCGCGGAAAAGTCATGCTCCCAGTGCGTATATTCTCGCGGGCGATAGAGATCCACATGATCGGTCAGGCACATCTCCTGAAGGCCCTGCGCGATGCCTGCGCGCACCATGTCCTCCACCGGCGTTTTCGAGTCGAACGAAAGCGCACAGTGGGTATGATAATCCGATAAATACATCTTTTACCCTTTACAGCTTGAACTTTCCGAAAAAGCCCTTGTGCTCTTCATAATTCTTCTCGCCGAGCAGCTCGCTGAACTTCCTGAGCGCTTCCTTCTGCTCGCGGTTGAGGTTGCGCGGCGTTTCGATGTTCACGGTGACATACTGGTCGCCGCGGCCGCGGCCGTTGAGACCGGGGATGCCCTTGCCCTTCAAGCGGAAGGTCGTGCCGCTCTGCGTCCCCTCGGGGATCGTGTACTTCACTTTGCCGTCGATCGTCGGGATCTCCAGCTCTCCGCCAAGCACCGCCTGCGTAAAGGTGATGGGCGCCTCGCAGAGGACGCTCGTCCCCTCACGGCGGAATATCTCATGCGGCCGCACGGCAACAACGATCAGAAGGTCGCCCGCGGGGCCGCCGTTTTTGCCGGCGTTGCCCTGCGCACGCAGGGAAATGGTCTGCCCGTTGTCGATGCCCGCAGGAATGCTGACCTTGATGGTCTTGCGGTGGCGGATCATGCCCTTGCCGCCGCACTTGGGGCAGGGCTGATGAATGATCTTACCCTTGCCGCCGCAGCGCTGGCAGGGAGCCGAGGTGGACATGAAGCCCAGCGGCGTCTGGCGGCGCTGCTGAACCACGCCGCTGCCGCGGCAATCCGGGCAAACCTCGGCGGTCGTGCCCTGGGCGCAGCCCGAGCCGCGGCAGTCAGGACACTGCTCGATGCGGTCGATGCTGACCTCTTTTTCGCAGCCGAAGGCCGCTTCCTCAAAGCTGATGGTAACGCTCGTGCGCAGGCTCTCGCCGCGCTGCGGCGCATTGGGGTTTGCCCGCGCGCCGCCGAAGCCCCCGCCGAAAAAGCTGCCGAAGATGTCACCAAGGTCGCCGAAGTCGAACCCGCCCGCGCCGTAAGCGCCGCCGCCGGCGCCTGCGCCGTAATTCGGGTCGACGCCCGCAAAGCCGAACTGGTCATAGCGCGCCTTCTTGTCGGGGTCGCTCAAAACCTCGTTCGCCTCGTTGATCTCCTTGAACTTCTCCTCCGCTTCCTTGTCGCCGGGATTCATGTCAGGGTGATACTTGCGCGCAAGCTTTTTGTATGCTTTTTTGATCTCTTCTTCCGAAGCGCCCTTGGAAATACCCAGCACCTCGTAATAGTCTCTTTTATTTTCAGCCATAGACTACGCTCCTAAAAACGCCGCAATCGGGGGCAGTATAAACTGTCCCCGCTGCGTCGAATGGTTTTTCTTACTTCTTGTTGTTGTCGTCGTCATCCACGACCTTGTAGTCAGCATCGTAATACTGCTGACCGTTCGGGCCGGTCTGTGCGCCGCCGTTTGCGCCGCCCATGTCAGGACCGGCCTGCGCGCCGCCCTGCGGATTGGCCTGCTGATAGAGCTTCTCGCTCATCTGATAGAACATCTGCGTGAGCTCCTCGGTGGCAGCCTTGATGGCGTCGGTATCGTCGCCCTTGAGGACTTCCTTCAGCTTGTCGATCCCGGCCTGCACCTTGGCCTTCTCGTCCGCGGGGATCTTGTCGCCCACTTCGCCGAGGGTCTTCTCGCTCTGGTAGACCATCTGGTCGGCCTGGTTACGCACTTCGACCTTCTCCTTGATCTTGGCGTCCTCGGCGGCATACTGCTCGGCTTCCTTGACGGCCTTCTCGATGTCTTCCTTGCTCATGTTGGAGGAAGAGGTGATGGTGATGTGCTGCTCAGTGCCGGTGCCGAGGTCCTTCGCGCTGACGTTCACGATGCCGTTGGCGTCGATATCGAACGTGACCTCGATCTGAGGCACGCCGCGGCGTGCCGGCGCAATGCCGTCGAGGTGGAAGCGGCCAAGGCTCTTGTTGGCAGCGGCCATCTCGCGCTCGCCCTGCAGGACGTTGACCTCAACGCTGGTCTGGTTGTCGGCGGCGGTGGAGAAGATCTGGCTCTTCTTGACGGGAATGGTGGTGTTGCGGTCGATGAGCTTGGTGCAAACGCCGCCCATGGTCTCAATGCCGAGGGACAGCGGGGTAACGTCGAGCAGCAGCAGGCCCTTGACGTCACCGGTCAGCACGCCCGCCTGAAGCGCTGCGCCCATGGCGACGCACTCGTCGGGGTTGATGCCCTTGAAGCCTTCCTTGCCGGTGAGCTTCTTGACCATTTCCTGCACGGCGGGGATACGGCTGGAGCCGCCGACCATGAGAACCTTGTGAATGTCGTTGCCGGTGAGGCCCGCGTCGCTCAGCGCCTGACGGACAGGGCCTGCGGTGGCCTCGACGAGGTGCGCGGTCAGCTCGTTGAACTTGGCGCGCGTAAGGGTCAGGTCGAGATGCTTCGGGCCGGTGGCGTCGGCGGTGATATACGGGAGGTTGATGTTGGTGGAGGTCACGCCGGAAAGCTCGATCTTGGCCTTCTCGGCAGCTTCCTTCAGGCGCTGCATGGCGACCTTGTCGCCGGAGAGATCCACGCCGTCGGTGCGCTTGAACTCGCTGACCATCCACTTCATGATGCACTCATCGAAGTCGTCGCCGCCGAGACGGTTGTTACCGGCCGTAGCGAGCACTTCGATGACGCCGTCGTCAATGTCGAGAATGGACACATCGAACGTGCCGCCGCCGAGGTCGTAGACCATGACCTTCTGGCTCTGCTCCTTGTCGACGCCGTAGGCAAGCGCCGCAGCCGTCGGCTCGTTGATGATACGCTTGACATCGAGGCCGGCGATCTTACCGGCGTCCTTGGTCGCCTGACGCTGCGCGTCGGTGAAGTAAGCGGGAACGGTGATAACAGCCTCGCTGACGCTTCCGCCGAGGTAGGCTTCGGCGTCCGCCTTGAGCTTCTGCAGGATCATTGCGCTGATCTCCTGCGGGGTGTACTTCTTGCCGTCGATCTCGACCTTATAGTCGCTGCCCATCTCGCGCTTGATCGAAGAGATCGTGCGGTCGGGGTTGGTGATGGCCTGACGCTTTGCGACCTGACCGACCATGCGCTCGCCGGTCTTACTGAACGCGACGACGGACGGGGTGGTGCGGTTGCCTTCGGCGTTGGGGATAACGACGGCTTCGCCGCCCTCCATCACAGCCACACAAGAGTTGGTCGTACCAAGATCGATACCAATAACTTTAGACATAATGTTGTCCTCCTAAAATCTATCGTAATTTTTTTGTTAACGAAATAAATTTATCATTTCGCGCTTCCGCGCGGAATTTGCACTTTAATTGGCCACTTTTACAATGGCAAATCGCAGCACCTTATCGCCCAGCGTAAAGCCCTGCTGCAAAACCTCCACCACGGTGTTTTCCCCGTAGCTTTCGTCCTCAATGTGCATGACGGCGTTGTGCTTTTCGGGATCAAAGGGCTGGCCCACGGCGTCCATTGTTTCAACGCCCAACTTCTTGAGGCTCTCCTTGAACTGGTTGAACACCATCTCAAGGCCCTTGCGGTGGGGCGACTCCTCGTCGCCGTACTGGGCAAGGCCGCGCTCGAGGTTATCGTAAACGCCCAGCAGTGCCTTGATCGTGTCGATCTTCGCGTCGGTGTAAAGACTTTCCTTCTCCTTGGCGGTACGCTTGCGGTAGTTGTCATATTCGGCGGCAAGGCGCAGGTATTTGTCCTGCTCGTCGGCAAGCGACTTGGCAAGGCCTTCCATTTTCTCCATCTGCTCGCGCGTGACGGTGAAGGTCTCGGGCTCCGTGCTCTTTTCGGCGGTCTCGTCAGCCTTGGCGGTCTCTGCGGTCTTAGCCGCTTCGTCTGCTGCGGGCTGCTGCGCCGTGTTCTTTTCCGGCGTGCTCTCCGCCGCGTTCTGCTTGTCTTTCTTACCCATTTCTTACTCCTTATCTTCTTCCTTGGGCGGAAGCTCGTTCTTGCCGAACATCCGCGTCAGGCTGTCTGCAAAATAACTCAGCCGCGCCGTCACGGTGGCGTAGTCCATTCTGGTCGGACCCACCACGCCGACAAGGCCGCGCATTCCATCGCCGATATCGTAGCTGGCGACGACCACGCTCGTTTCCTTGAGCGCCTCGTTCACGTTTTCCGGGCCGATCAGAATTTTGAGCGGCGCGCCGTCGTCCGGCACGGGAAGCTCTTCCTTGTTGTCCACAAGGAAGGTCACAAGCTCGTGCGCCTTGTCTACGTCGCGGTACTCGGGCATCTTGAGGATCTGGCTCGCGCCCGCGGTCTCTACGCTGCGCTGCGCGCTCTGCTCGAGCATGCTGATCGCATACTCGACCGCCTTGGATACCACGAGAAACAGCTCCGGGGAAAGCTGCTCGGACAGGCTCATCAGCCTTGCGCTCATCTCGTCGGGCCCGCAGGCGGTGAAGTGGGCGTTCAAAAGCTCCTTGACGTCCGCAAGCCGCTGGGCATCAAACGGAAGATCCGAATGCTGCAGCTGGCTTTTCACACGGTTGTCCTCGCCCATCATCACGACGATGAAGCTCTGCGCGTCAACGGCGATGAGCTCGAAGCGCTTGACGCTTGCCTCGCGCCGCCCGCCCGTCACGCTGTAAACGGGGTAATTGACGATGGAGGACACCATCTGCCCCGCCCGCGCGATCACGCTGTCCGTGCCGCCGAGCTTACTTTTGAGCTGCTCGTTGATCTCCTCCGCTTCCGCTTCGGAAACCTCGCGCTTTTCCATCAATTCGTTGACGTACAGCCGGTAGCCCTTCGGAGACGGGACGCGTCCGGCGGAGGTGTGCGGCTGCTCAAGGTAGCCCATTTCGACCAGATCCGCAAGCTCGTTGCGGATGGTCGCGGAGCTCACCGAACCGCCCATCTCCTCGGCCAGCGCCTTGGAGCCGACCGGCTCAGCCGCGGCGATGTAATCCTCGACAACGCGCTTGAGAATCTGCTTTTTGCGCTCGGTCAAGTCCATACGCCGCGCTCCTTTCGTAGCTTTAGCACTCCTTTCCCTCGAGTGCTAAACGCAGTGTACCACCGAGGTTTCCCGTTGTCAATAGTCCCCAGTGTAAACAGTTTGTGAACTACTCAAAAGCCGGGCGGCCTGCCGCTTCGGGACACAAAAAAAGAAGAGGAACGCCGGAGCGTTCCTTTTCTTTTTCGTATTGCTTACTCCGCCTTGGGAGCCTCCGCAGCGCTTGCTTCGGCGGCTGCCTTGGCGGCAGCGGCCTTGCGCTCGGCGGCAGCCTTCTGCGCAGCCTTGAACTTTTCCTTCTCCTCGGGAGTCGGGATGGGCTCGATGGCATTGCGCGGGCAGGCCTTGGCGCACATGGTGCAGTTTCTGCACTTGTCGTAGTCGACGACGGCCACGTTGTTGACAACGTGGATGGCGTCGAACTTACAGGTCTTTTCGCACAGGCCGCAGCCGATGCAGGAGTTGGCGCACACCTTCGTGACGGCGGGGCCTCTCTCCTTGTTGGCGCAGTTGACGAAGACCTTCTGCTTGTAGGGCACCTCGACGATCAGCTTGCGCGGGCAGACCTCGCGGCAGGCGCCGCAGTCGGTGCACTTTTCCTTGTCGACCTCGGCAACGCCCTTTTCGTTGATGTGGATGGCGTCGAACTGGCAGGCGGCCACGCAGGTGCCGTAGCCAAGGCAGCCGAAGGCGCAGGCGGTGGGGCCGCCGGCGACCTTCGTCGCGGCCACACAATCGTGAAGACCGACATACTCAAAGCTCTTCACAGCGGCCTCGCCGCCGTTGCAGGTCACGTGAGCGACCATCTTTTCGCCGCTGGGGGCTTCCATGCCCATGATGGCGGCGATCTTCGCCGCGCCCTCCGCGCCGGCGGGCGCGCAGGCGTTGACGGGAGCCTTGCCGGCCAGAATGGCCTCGGCGCAGCCCGCGCAGCCGGGATAACCGCAGCCGCCGCAGTTCGCACCCGCAAGGCACTCCTGGATCTTGGGCAGGCGCTCGTCGACCTCGACCTCAAAGGCCTTGGCCGCAACGGACAGGATCAGGCCGAACACGACGGCGATCACGCCCAGCACGAGAACAGCAAAAATTACATTCATCATTTCTTCGTTTCCTCCTTACATGGGCCACACCTGCAGGCCGGAGAAGCCCATGAAAGCAAGGGCGATGAGGCCTGCGGTGATGAGCGCGATGGGGAAGCCTTCAAAAGCCTTGGGATAGTCGGCAAACTCCAGACGCTCGCGCACCGTGGAGAAGAGGTAGATCGCCAGCAGGAAGCCAAGGCCGCCGGTGATGCCGTAAACCACGGACCCGATGAAGTTGTAGTCGTTCTGCACGTTGAGCAGCACCACGCCGAGCACGGCGCAGTTGGTGGTGATCAGCGGCAGGTACACGCCGAGCGCGGTGTAGAGCGTCGGCATGGACTTTTTGAGGAACATTTCGATGAACTGCACAAGGCTCGCCACCACGAGAATGAAGGCGACGGTCTGCATGTAGTCAAGCCCCAGCGCAACGAGGAGCTTGTTCACGCCGAAGCAGAACGCCGAGGCAAGGCCCATGACGAACGTAACGGCGAGACCCATACCGACGGCCGTGTCGCTCTTTTTCGACACGCCGAGGAACGGGCAGATACCCAGGAACTGCGAGAAGATGAAGTTATTCGTCAAAATCGCGCCGAGGGAAATAGCAAGAAGTTTCGTGACACTCATTTATTTGCCCTCCGTTTCTTTCTTTTCCGCATGCTTCTTCTCGTTTTTGGCGAGCGCCCACTGCATGATGGCGATCAGCGTGCCGAGGCAGAGGAAGCCGCCGACGGGCAGCGTGAGCATACCGGCAGGAACATAGGAAGAAGGCATGATCCGGATGCCGAGCAGCGTGCCCGCGCCCAAAAGCTCACGGAACGCGCTCAGGATCAGCAGCACCACCGTGTAGCCGATGCCCTGGCAGATGCCGTCCACCGCGGAGGCGGCAACGGAGTTCTTGCTGGCAAAGGCCTCGGCGCGGCCGAGGATGATGCAGTTGACGACGATCAGCGGAATGAACACGCCAAGGCTCTCGGCGATGTCAGGGAAAAACGCCTGCAGGCACAGATCAACGATCGTAACGAAGCCCGCGATGACGACGATGTAGCACGCGATACGCACTTCATTAGGAATGATTTTGCGCAGAAGGGAAATAAAGATGTTCGAAAGCGTCAGGATGATGAGAACGGAGATGCCCATGCCAAAGCCGTTTGCAACGCTCGTGGTGATGGCCATGGTGGAGCACATACCGAGCACCTGCACCAGAACGGGGTTTTGGTAGATCAGACCGTCTTTGAGCTGTTTGTTAAAATTCATAGATCGTTCCCCCTTTCTCAGTTCATGGCCTCGGCGGCAGCCAGAGCGGCGTTAACGCCCTTGGTCACGCCCTTGGTGGAGACCGTCGCGCCGGTGACGGCGTCGATGTTCTGCTTGACGACGAGCGTGCCCGCGCCGGACTTGCCGACGAACTGATCGAGCGCGCCGGTGCCGGCGGAGGTCGCTTCATTGTCGATGACCTTGGAGCCGATGCCCGCGGTCTCGGAAGCCTTGACGATGGAAACGCCGGTGACGGCGAGGTCGGCGTCCACGCCGACGATCATCTCGATGTTGCCCTGAGAACCGCTTGCGGTGACCTTGAAGGCATAGCCCGCATTCTCGCCGCCGACGAGGATCTCATACATTTCGCTCAGCTTGCCGCCCTGGGCGTTGGCCGCGTCGATGACCGCCTGCGGGATCTCCTCGACGGGCGGGAACTCGCAGTCGGCCGCAGAGACGACCTTGGCGAGCGCTTCCTCGGTCTTCTGCTTGTTGATGGCCGCGATCTTGTCCGCGGTCAGCATGTTGGTCAGGCCCAGCAGCAGCGCGACGACCAGAGAGATCGCCGTCAGGGTACCTGCTACCTTGAAAATGAATTTACCTTCGATCTTCATTTCTTTGCCGCCTCCTTTGCCGCTTTCTTGTCCACGCCGAAGCGGGTTGGCTTGGTGTACTTGTCAATGATCCAGGTGCAGCAGTTCATCACAAGGATGGAGTAGCAAACGCCCTCGGGATAGGAGCCGAAGTAGCGGATGAACACCGTGATAAGGCCGCAGCCGAGACCGAAGATGAGCTGGCCCTTCTTCGTCACGGGAGAGGTGACATAGTCGGTCGCCATGAAGAACGCGCCGAGAAACAGGCCGCCGCCGAGCACGTTGTAGAGCATCCACGTCAGCGCGTCGTTGCCCTGGGGGAAGAGGAAGGTGAGGATCGCCACGGTGCCGATATAGGCCACGGGGATCTGCCAGGAGATGACCTTGCGGAAGATGAGGTACAGTCCGCCGATGAGCAGCATCATCGCGGAGATCTCGCCCATGGAGCCGCCGATCTTGCCGATGAACATGTCAGACAGGCTGTACTGCGCGGTCAGCGCCTCAAACTCGCCGCCCTTCATCATGGCAAGCGGGGTCGCAGCGGTCACCACGTCGGCGCCGCCGAAGAGCGCAGCCTTGGCGCTCGGATCGATCCAGCTCGTCATCTGGCTGGTGTAGCACGCGACGAGCGCGGCACGGCCGGCGAGCGCGGGGTTCAGGAAGTTCTTGCCGAGGCCGCCGTAAAGCTGCTTGACGACAAAAATGGCAAAGAAGTTGCCAACGATCAGCATCCAGTACGGAAGCGTCACGGGGCTGACGAACGCCAGCAGCATACCGGTGACGGCAGCGGAGAGGTCGCCGACCGTCTGCGTCTTGTGCAGGAGCTTGCGGTAGAGCCACTCAAAGAACATGGCGGACGCCATGGAAACGACGACTGCGATCAGCGCGCGGAACCCGAAGCGGATCACGCTCATCAGCAGCGCGGGGCAGAGCGCGATGACCACGTCGAGCATGATCGAGCGCGTATCTTCATTGTTGCGGATATGGGGGTTGGAGGAAGCGATGAGCTTCAGACCCTTATAATCATTCAGCATCTCTTAAGCCTCCTTCTTTGCTTCTTCGGCAGCCTTGGCAGCCTCTGCCGCGGCCTTGGCCTTGGCGGCGGCTTCCTTGACCTTCTGCTTGCCGACCTTGAACGAATGCGTCAGGTGCAGTCTGCCGGGGCAGATGTAAGAGCACGCGCCGCACTCGATGCAGTCCATCACATGGGCAGCCTCGAGATCCTCGATGCGGTTCTTCTGCACATATAAATAAAGGTACAGGGGCTCAAGGTGCATGGGGCAGGCCTCGACACAGCGGCCGCAGCGAATGCAGGTCGGGTCGGCGGAGACCTTGTTCTCATTGCCCGCAAACGCCAGCACCGCGCCCGTGCCCTTGGCAACGGGGAAATCGGCGGACGCCTGCGCCATACCCATCATCGGGCCGCCGGCGATGAGCTTGAATGTCTCGTCCTTCAGACCGCCGCAGGCATCGAAGAGGAGGGAGACCGGCGTACCGATCGGGCACTCAAGGTTCTTCGGCTCCACAACGCCGCTGCCGGACACGGTAACGACCTTGCGCACCACGGGCATGCCGTCCTTGATGGCGTGGTAGATGGCGATGGTGGTGTTGATGTTGAACACGGCGCAGCCGATGTTCGCGGGAAGACCTCCCGGGGGCACCTGCTTGCCGGTGATGGCCTGGCAGAGCTGCTTTTCGCCGCCCTGCGGGTAACGGCAGCGCAGCGATTCGACCACGACCGGAGCCTTCTGCTCGGCGATGACCTTGTTGAGGGCTTCGATGCCGTTTTTCTTGTTGTCCTCCACGCCGATGACGACCTTGTTCACGCCGAACATCTTGGCGAGGTAGCAGCAGCCGCCGATGATCTCAGCGGGACGCTCGAGCATCGCGCGATGGTCGCCGGTGATGTAGGGCTCGCACTCTGCGCCGTTGATGATCACCGTGTCGACCTTGCCGATACCGCCGGAGATCTTAACGTGAGTCGGGAACGTTGCGCCGCCCATACCGACGATACCGGCCTGCTTGACCATTTCGACCATTTCCTCAACGCTCAGCGCGTCGGGGTCGGCGGGGGCTTTCACCTCTTCGCTCAGCTCGTCTTTAAAGTCATTGTCGATCACAACGGACATGACCTTGCCGCCCATGGAATAGGGACGGGGCTCCACCGCGGCAACCGTACCGGATACGCTTGCGTGAATGGGAGCGCCGAGACCTTTGAATTCGCCGATCTTCTGTCCGAGCTTGACATAGTCGCCCTTGGAGACCGTCGGGGTGCAGGGTGCGCCGAAGTGCATCGACATGGGGATCACCACCTGAGCAGGTGCTTGGAGCTGCTCGATGGCCTTTTCATTGGTAGCAGCCTTCATATCATTGGGATGAACGCCGCCAAAGAAAGCTTGTGCCATAGTCTTCACCTCATCTTTATACTGCCAGAACAGTGGAAACACTGCTCCATAATCGGACTGATTATACAACCATTCCTTTCCGTTGTCCAGAAAATATTCTGCCCCGGCAGCATTTTCCTCTATATTTTATCAGGTTTCGCCATTATTTTCAGGCAAAAACAGCGTTTTGCCATACACTTTTCCCCTGTGCGCAACTTACCGGTGACAGATCCCCTCTCCCGCTCCTTGACGGGCTTCCCCGCCGATGCTATAATAAAATATGATTTTTTCTATTCTTTTCCGCATGTTTAACACTTGCCCGTCCGCTTTTTTTGCGGACAAGAAAGGAGCTCCCCTATGCCTCTCCAGCTCGACTCCCGCGCGATCAAGGCCGAAGCGCGCTCGCTTCTGCACACCGGCGAGGTCAATCCCTTCAAGCTGACGCTGTTCTACCTTCTTATCTCCCTCGTGCTCGATACGGTCAATGCCGGCGTAAGCTATGCCATCGGGTCGGCAGGCGGCTTCACGGTGCTTTCGTTCAGCTTTGTGAGCATTCTGATCGGGCTTGTCTCGCTCGTTCTGAACGCGGGCTACTTTTGCTACTGCTTCGGCATCCTGCGCCGCGAGCAAATGCCGTATGATAGCCTGTTCGACGCCTTCCCCTTCGCCGGAAAGGTCATTCTCCTGTCCATCGTCGAGGGTATCTTCATCTTTCTCTGGTCGATGCTTTTCGTCATTCCCGGCATTGTCGCGGCCTACCGCTACTCGTTTGCCATGCTGAACCTGTGCGAAAACCCGGATCTTGGCGTGATGGAGGCGCTTGATTTAAGCAAGCGGCAGACGAACGGCTACAAGATGCAGCTCTTTCTTCTCCAGCTCAGCTTCATCGGCTATCAGCTCGCCGCCGCGCTCATCGCCGTACTCTATGAATATGCCATCATCAGCTTTCTCCCCGATTCGCTGCCCGGCGTCCTGCTCGGCACGCTGATCTACTCCGTACTCGCCGCCGGTGTGGGCGTTTACCTGACGCCATATCTGAATCTTTCCATCTGCCGCTTCTATCTGCTTGCCACCGGCAATCAGGCAGGCGGCGCCGAACCACCCCACACTGACCCGTGGGATACGCAGTTCTGACAAATCCGAAAAAGAGGGATCCCTCCTTGCGGGGGATCCCTCTTTCCTGTTCTCTTATTTCAGCACGTACACGGTCTTGATGCCGAGCAGCGCGCAAAGCTCGGTCTTTTCGGCAATGTCCGTTTCGCTCTCGTACCAGACAACGGTCGTCGAGCCGTCCTTCTCCTTGCAGATAAGATAGGAACTGTCGAAGCGGCCGGAGCGCGCCTTCTGCACATCGCTGCCGCTCAAATACGCGCTCAGCTCGTCCTGCGTCAGCTCGCGCAGCGCACCTACCTTGCCGCCTTTCACCGTCTGCGCCGCGGGGACGGCGTTGATGGTCACGCTGCCGCCCCTGCCCGCCTTGACCGCCGCATCGTAGACCTGCTCCACCGCCGCGCGCGGAGAAAGCGGCACCGCGCCGCTCGTACCCGTCAGGCTCTCGGTCAGCACCGCGCCGGCGGGCGCGGCAGATGCCGCCGTCACACTGACTTTCGCCTTGAGTCCCTGATAGGCGCGCAGCAGCACCGCCGCGGCCTGCTCGCGCGTCGTGTCGCTCTTCGGGGCAAAGGTCGCCGCATTCATGCCCGTCACAAGTCCCATACGCCAGGCGAGCGTAATGTAGCCGGGATTGGTCGTCACATCGGTGAACGGGCACTCGTCCTGCACCGTTCCGGAGAGCGTGCTGTAGCCCAGCGCGCGCACGGTCATCGCGGCCATCTCTTCGCGCGTGATGGCGTCGTTCGGGCGGCAGGTCGTGCTGTGGCCGGGAAAGACGTCATGCTCGCTCGCGGTCTCGATGGCGCTAAAGTACCACTTTTTCGTGTCCTGATTGTCCGTGAAGCTGCCCTTTTCGGGCGTGACGGTCTTCCAGCCCATCAGGCGGCACAGCGCCGCGGCATAAGCCGCGCGCGTCATCTTCTGCCCGAGGCCGAATTTGCCGCTGCCGATGCCCTGAAGCAAATTGTACTGCTTGCACTGCGCGATGCTCTCCGCCGCCCAGTGCTTGTCCGGCACGTCGGAATAGCCCGATTTGTTGGCGGCAAGCGCGAGCGTCGTGGTCATCACGAGAGCAAGAAGCAGCGCCGTCAGGCGCACTGCGATCTGTTTCATTGTTATTTTCCCCCTTTTGGGTGATCTTTCTGCCGTATTGTAGCACAAAGTCGCGTGAATAGTCAAATTCCCTCTTTACCTTTGCAGAGGACTTTGTTAAAATAATAGATTGTATTAGTATGATGAGGTAGTATTGTCTGAGATAGTATGCCCCATATTTTCCAAAAAGAAAGAAGGTGAGCCGAACCATGAAGTACGAGCACTGGCAGATCCCCGCCGCGCCGGAGGACGCCATCAAGACCCTGATGGACGCGGGATACCCCTATCTCGTTTCATCGGTGCTGGCCGCGCGCGGCGTGCAGACGAGTGAACAGGCCGCCGAAGCGCTCGAGCGTGAAGCGTCGCTCACCTGTTCGCCGTTTTTGATGAAGGACATGGACAAAGCCGTATCCCGCATCACGAAGGCACTGGGAAGCGGCGAAAAGATCGCCGTCTTCGGCGACTATGATGTGGACGGCATCACCTCCACCTGCCTTCTCACCGATTATCTCCGCTCCCGCGGCGCGGATGTGACCATGCATATCCCCCGCCGCATTGAAGAGGGCTACGGTCTCGGCTGCGACGCCATTCGCGCGCTGAGTGAGTCCGGCGTCACGCTGATTGTCACGGTCGACTGCGGCATCACGGGCGTTGATGAGACCGCCTACGCCGCAACGCTCGGCGTCGATCTTGTCATCACCGACCATCACGAGTGCAAAGAGCAGCTCCCCGCCGCCGCGGCTGTCGTCGACCCCCACCGGCCGGACTGCCCGTATCCGTTCAAGCATTTGGCGGGCGTGGGCGTGGCGCTCAAGCTCGTTTTAGCCCTTGGCGAAGGGCGCGAAGCGCCCCTTTTCGCGCGCTATTGCACACTTGCCGCCATCGGCACCATCGCAGACGTTATGCGCATGGAGGGCGAGAACCGCACCATCGTGCAGTGCGGTCTCGAGGGGATCGACCGCAGCGACTTCATCGGCCTGCACGCGCTGCTGCGCGAGGCGGGGCTCACGTCGCGTCCCATCTCGTCGATCCAGATCGGCTTTGTGCTGGCCCCGCGCATCAACGCCGCCGGGCGCATGGGCAGGGCCGAGCTTGCCGCAGAGCTTCTGCTCACCGACGATCCCGCCCGCGCGGAAAAACTCGCGCGCGAGCTGTGCGAACTCAACCGTGAGCGGCAGAGCGTGGAGCAGGACATCTTCCGCCGCGCCATTGAGCAGATGGAGTCTCTGCCCGAGAGCGAGCGCAGCGCGCTCGTGCTTTCGAGCGAGGACTGGCATCAGGGCGTTGTGGGCATTGTGGCCTCCCGCCTTTCCGAAAAATTCTCCTGCCCGAGCTTTATGATCCACCTCTCCGGCGGCTCCGGTAAGGGCTCGTGCCGCAGCTACGGCGGCTTCAACCTCTTCAACGCGCTTGAAGCCTGCTCCGATCTTCTGGTGAGCTTCGGCGGGCATGAGCTGGCCGCGGGCTTCACCATCGAGGAGAAAAACATCCCCGCCTTCCGCACGCGCATGAATCAGTATGTGCGCGCCCACACGGGCGAGCATGCGCCGGTGTCGCTGCTTGACGTGGACGTTGACTTGCAGCACCCCTCGCTCATCACGCTTGAAGAGGTCGAGGCACTCTCGCTCCTCGAGCCCTACGGCGCGGGCAACAACCGTCCCGTTTTCTGCCTGCGCGGCGCAACGCTTGAAAGCGTGCAGGGCGTGGGCCAGAACCGGCACTTAAAATTGAAATTTCAGAAAAGCCGCGTGAATTTCGACGGCATTTTCTTCTCCGTCACCGCCGACGAGTGCGGCGTGTGCGCGGGCATGCGCGTGGACGTGGCGTTCTACTTGCAGGTGAACGAGTTCCGCTCCCAGCGCTCCATTCAGCTCCAGCTCATCGACCTGCGCCCTTCGCTCGATCCCAGCGGCCGCGAGAACGAGGCGCTTTCCCTCTGCCGCACGGTGCTGGACGGCGGCGCGCTCTCCCCGCGCGACGCGGCGCGTGCGCTTCCCTCGCGCGACCAGTTCGTGCGCGCCTGGCGCATTTTAGAGCGCGAGGTAGGCGGCAGCGGCGTCAGCGCCCCCATGCTGCCGCTGCTGAGAAAGCTCAGCGCGGAAATGGTCGGCGCGGAAACCTTTTTGCGCACGGCGATGTGCTTGCAGGTCTTTGCCGAGCGCGGACTTTTGACCATTGAACACGAGGATACGACCCTCACCCTTCGCCTGACGGCGGACGGAAAAAAGGTAGAGCTTGACAAAAGCCCCTATCTCTCCGCCCTGCACGGCTTTCTTTCATAACCAAAGGAGATGATTCGGATATGACAGCACAGGACAAAACGTTAAAAGAGAATACCGCGTCTTCTCCCCTTCCCATCGTCGCTCCCGGCACCTGCGTGGAGACCGGCGAGCAGGCAAAGCTCGTGCTCGGCATGTACGACCATCTGGTCGAGACGGTGCGCGAGTATAATCCCAGCGCTGACTTCCCCCAGATCGACAAGGCCTTCCGCTATGCCGACACCCATCACAACGGCCAGCTCCGCAAGGACGGCTCGCCGTTCGTCACCCACCCGCTCGCCGTTGCGCAGATCATCGCCGAGGAGCTGCGGCTGGACTCTGAGTCCATCGAGGCCGCCCTCATGCACGACTGCATCGAGGATACCTCCGCCACGTATGCCGAGATCGCCAAGGAGTTCTCTCCCGCGGTGGCGGATCTTGTCGAGGGCGTTTCCAAGCTGACGCGCGTGCAGTACGCCAGCAAGGAAGAAGAGCAGATGGAGAACCTGCGCAAGATGCTCATGGCCATGGCCAAGGACATCCGCGTCATTCTCATCAAGCTTGCTGACCGCACGCACAACATGCGCACCATGGAGTATCAGACGGCCGAAAAGCAGCGCCAGAAGTCGCTTGAAACGATGGAGATCTACGCCCCCATCGCCCACCGCCTCGGTATGCAGCGCATCAAGTGGGAGCTTGAGGATCTGTCGCTCAAATATCTCGACCCCGTCGGTTACACGGAGATCACCCAGTCGCTTGAAAAAAAGCAGCGCGAGCACGAGTCCTTCATGGAGCGCGTGCAGGCGCAGATCGAAGCGCGCCTCAAAGAACAGCACGTTCCCTATCTCAGGGTCTACGGGCGCATGAAGCACCCCTACAGCATCTACCGCAAGATGTACGCGCAGAATAAGACGATGGACGAGGTGCTCGACCTCTTCGCCTTCCGCGTCATCGTCGACACCGTGGCAGACTGCTACAACGTGCTCGGCATCATTCACGACCTGTACCGCCCGATCCTCGGCCGCTTCAAGGACTATATCGGCACGCCCAAGCCGAACATGTACCAGTCGCTCCACACCACGGTCATCGGCGCGGACGGTATCCCCTTCGAGGTGCAGATCCGCACCGAGGCGATGCACGAGATCGCCGAATACGGCGTTGCCGCGCACTGGAAGTATAAGCAGGGCATCTCCGGCAGCGCAGGCGAGCACAACTACGAATGGGTACGCCGCCTCCTTGAAAACCAGGAGAACACCGACGCGGAGGAATTCGTCCACACGCTCAAGGTCGATATGTTTGCCGACGAGGTCTTTGTCTTCTCCCCGCGCGGCGACGTGACAAACCTCCCCGCCGGCGCAACGCCCATCGACTTCGCCTACTCCATCCACTCCGCCATCGGCAACCGCATGACGGGCGCAAAGGTCAACGGCCGCATCGCTCCGCTCGACTATCAGCTCAAAAACGGCGATATCGTCGAGATCCTGACCTCCAAGAATGCGCACGGCCCCAGCCGCGACTGGCTCAAGATCGCCAAGTCCAGCGAGGCGCGCAGCAAGATCCGCCAGTGGTTCAAGAAGGAGCGCCGCGAAGAGAACATCATCAACGGCCGCATGTCGTTCGAGGCCGAGCTCAAGCACCTCGGCATTCCGATGAGCGACGTGCTCGGCACGGATCTGGAAGCCGCGCTGCTCAAGAAAACGTCCTTCGGCTCGATGGACGAGATGTACGCCGCCATCGGCTACGGCGGCTTCTCCGCGCAGAAGGCCGTCAACCGCATCCACGACGAGATCGTCAAGCTCGAAAAGCAGCGCCAGGCCGAGCGCGCCGCCACGGTGCCGGTGGACAATTCCGGCGCGACGCGCCCCGCCATTCCCAAGCGCACGAAGAGCGAGCAGGGCATCGTGGTCGAGGGTCTTTCGAACTGCCTTGTCAAATTCTCCAAGTGCTGCACTCCCGTTCCCGGCGATGAGATCGTCGGCTTCATCACACGCGGCTACGGCGTGTCCGTTCACCGCTGCGACTGTCCCAACGCCGCGCCCGAGCGCAGAAAGCCCGAGGAGCGCGGCCGCTGGATCAAGGTCAGCTGGGGCACGGACGTCAAGGAGTCCTATCAGACCGCGCTCGATATCTACGCTAAAGACCGCCTCGACCTCGTGCTCGACGTTTCCGCCGCGCTCTCGACCTCGCAGACGCGCGTGGCGTCCCTCAACGCGACGACGACCTCTGACGGGTTTGCCGTCATTCACCTCAACATCTTCATTTCCGACGCGAACCACCTCGCCGCCGTCATGCGCAAGCTCCACCAGATCAGCGGTGTGATGAAGGTGGATCGTCCCGCGGGCTAACAATACTTCCCCCTTTCACGGGGCAAAAAAAGGAGAACTACCATGCGAGCAGTACTGACCAAGGTAAAGCATGCCTCCGTCACGATCGACGGAGAAGTCAAAGGTAAGATCGGCAAGGGCTTTTTGATCCTGCTGGGTGTCGCGCCCGACGACACGGAGGAAAAATGCCGCAAAATGGCGGACAAGCTCTGCTCGCTGCGCATTTTTGACGACGAGAATGACAAGATCAACCTCTCGCTCGACGATGTGGGCGGGGAGCTGCTCATCATCTCGCAGTTCACGCTCTACGGCAACTGCCGCAAGGGCCGCCGTCCCGAATTTTTAAGCGCCGCACGCCCTGAAATTGCGATCCCGATGTATGAAAAGTTCGTGGCCATCTGCCGCGAGAAGGGCTACCACGTCGAAACCGGCGAATTCGGCGCCTACATGGAGGTCGAATCGCTCAACGACGGGCCGTTCACGCTGATCGTGGACTCCGCCGATCTGGACGCACCGAAAAAGCAGTAAAGAAAGGGGTATTTCCGATGAAAGTCATCACCACCGTTGTCGGCTCTTTGCAGACGAATTGCTACCTGCTCATCGACGAGGAGACCAAGTGCGCCGCGCTCATCGACCCGGGCGACGAAGCGGAAAAGCTGCTTGCGCTCATCGAGCGCGAGGGCGTCACGCTCCAGTACATTCTGCTGACGCACGGCCACCGCGACCATACGCTCGCCGTGCCCGCGCTCAAAAAGGCGCTGCCGGACGTTCCCGTTTACATCGGCGAGGCAGATGCCCATTCCACCGGCATTTACCACTACCCGATGGCTGACCTCGTCCCCGACCTCAAATTCTACGGCGAGGGCGATACGCTCCCGCTCGGCACGCTCACGATCAAGGTGCTCGCCACCCCCGGCCACACGCTCGGCGGCGTCACGCTGCTCGCCGGCGATGCGATGTTCCCCGGCGACACGCTCTTTGCAGGCTCGATGGGCCGCACCGACCTTCCCGGCGGCAACGACGCGCAGATGCTTCTCTCCCTGCGCCGCCTCGGCGAGCTCAAGGAGGATTACACCGTTTACCCCGGCCACATGAACACTACGACCCTGGCGCGCGAAAAGGCCATGAATCCGTATCTGCGTCAGGCACTGCGATAAAGGACTTGTTCACATGAAAGTTGAGCTCATTGGGCATGATGAAAAATACGCGCTGGAGCAGAGCTTGCTCACGCTCTTCCCCGGCGAAAAGCCCGTCTACGGCACGGTCGATGAAACGGCCGACGCACACTGGGTGCGCGTGACGCTCACCGAAGAGGACGAGCGCGTGCAGGTGACGACGGAGCTTGGCATCGACGGCCGCTCCGCCGCCCACAGCTACGATTATCCCCTCTCCGGCACGGACTATGAAAAAGAGGGACAGCGCCGCCATGCTGTCGGCATCAGCTTTTTCGGCGCGGCGAAGGATCTGCTCGGCATCTCCCCCGCGTGGGGAAGCCTCACGGGCGTGCGCCCGGCAAAGGTCGCGCTCTCGCTGATCCGCGAGGGCGGAAAGGCGAAGGCGGAGCGGGAGCTTCAGGAGCTTTACTGCGTGCAGCCCGCCCGCGCCCGCCTCGCCATTGAGGCGGCCGACGCCGGCATCCGCGCGGCGGCGGAGCTGGAGCCGAACGACATTTCACTCTACGTTGGCATTCCCTTCTGCCCCACGCGCTGCGCCTATTGCAGCTTCGTCGCCCAGAGCGTGGAAAAGTCCTTCTCGCTCGTCGAGCCGTATCTTGAGGCGCTTTTCGACGAGATCACCGCGGCGGGGCAGCTCGTGCGCGAGATGGGGCTGAACATCAAGTCCTTCTACATGGGCGGCGGCACGCCGACCACGCTGACGGCCGATCAAATGGATCGCCTCCTCACAAAGCTTGAGCAGAATTTTGATTTTGGAGGTCTCGCCGAGCTGACGATCGAGGCGGGCCGCCCCGACACGATCGACGAAGAAAAGCTGCGCGTGCTGCGCGCGCACAACACCACGCGCGTTTCCATCAACCCCCAGACGATGGAGGATAACGTGCTTGCGGCCATCGGCCGCCGCCACACGGCGGACGATATCCGCCGCGCGATGGAGCAGGTCAGGCGCGCGGGCTTCCCGCATGTCAACATGGATCTCATCGCAGGCCTTCCCGAGGATACGCCCGCGGGCTTTGCAAGGAGCCTTGACGAGGTTATCTCCATGGGCGCGGACAACATCACGGTGCACACCTTGTCCCTCAAAAAGGGCAGCCGCATCACGCTTGAGGGAAGCCGCATTCCCGGCGCGGAGGAAGTTGCCGAAATGCTGGACTATGCCGACCCCACGCTGCGTAAGAATGGTTTTGCCCCCTATTACCTCTACCGCCAGAAGTACATGTCCGGCAGCTTTGAAAACGTTGGCTGGACGAAGCCCGGCGGCACAGGACTTTACAACATCTACATCATGGAAGAGCTGCACTCCATTCTCTCGCTCGGCGCGGGCGGCTCGACCAAGATGGTCGGTGGCGGGCAGATCCGCCGCGCGTTCAACGCAAAGTATCCGCGTGAATACATCGACCGGCCGGAAAAGCGCCGCGCGAATCTGATGGACTTCGCCCGCTTTTACGCCGAACAAGGAGAATGACGACCATGATTTATAATTCTTCACGCTCCCATTACCTGTCGGCAGATCTTGTCAAGCCGCACTTCACCTACGACGATTACTGCGAGAGCGCGGACGTGATCGCCTCTCACCTCGGTTCTTTTCGCCCCGAGGTGCTGCTCGTGCTCGGCAGCGGTCTCGGCTTTCTCGGCGATCAGGTCGAAGGTCCCATCTTTATGCGCTATGCCGACATTCCGCACTTCCACGCCTCCACCGCGCCGGGACACGAGGGCCGCTTCGTCTTCGGAACGCTTTGCGGCAAGCGCGTCGCGGTCATGCAGGGCAGAATGCACTGCTACGAGGGCTACACCATGGAGGACGCTGCCTACGCCGTTCGCGTCATTCGCTTGCTTGGCGCGAAGACGATGATCGTGACGAACGCCGCGGGCGCTGTGAACACAGACTATCAGGCGGGTGACCTCATGCTCATCTCCGACCACATCAAGCTCTTCGACTTTGGCCCGCTCTGGGGGCCGAACATTGAGGAATTCGGCACGCGCTTCCCCGATATGTCCAATGTCTACTCCCCGCGCCTGCGTGCCCTTGCCAAAGAGGTCGCGCGCGAGCAGGAGCTCACGCTGCAGGAAGGCGTTTACATGTACTTCCCCGGCCCGCAGTTCGAAACGCCCGCCGAGGTGCGCGCCGCGCGCATTCTGGGCGCAGACGCCGTGGGCATGTCCACCGCGCCGGAGGCCATCGCCGCCGCGCACTGCGGCTATGAAATTCTCGGCGTGACACTCTGCGCCAACATGGCCGCGGGCGTTCTCCCCCAGCCGCTCTCGGGCGAGGAGGTCAACGAAATGGCAGAGCAGTCCGCCCCGCATTTCTCCTCTCTTATCCTCGGCTGCCTTGAGCGGCTGTAAGGCTTCGCAACTCTTTGGAACAAAAGGTCGTATTTTCTATGGCTACCGAAAAAAAGCAATCTTTTCTTGGCGGCGCGGCGGTGCTGGCATTCGGCATCATGGCCGTCAAGGTCATCGGCGCGGTGTTTAAGATTCCGCTGCGCAACATTCTCGGCGAGGGCGGAAGCGCAGACTTTTCCAATGCCTACAACATCTATGCAACGATGCTGACCATCTCGACCGCGGGTCTCCCCGTCGCGCTCTCCAAACTTGTGAGCGAGGCCTACGCGCGCGGCCGCACGCGGCAGGCGCAGCGCACCTTCAACCTCTCTCTGACCGTTTTTCTGGTGCTGGGGCTCGTCTCGTTCTCGCTGATGTGGTGGGGCAACGACTATCTTGCCTCCCTTCTCAATAACCCCCGCGCGGCCTACGGCATCCGTGCGCTCGCGCCCGCGGTGGTGTGCGTGGGGTGCCTGTCCGCCTTCCGCGGCTACGCGCAGGGCCGGCAGTATATGACACCCACGGCCGTCTCGCAGATCCTGGAGGCATTGTGCAAGCTCGTCTTCGGTCTCGCGCTCTCGCTGTGGCTTTTGAAGATCGGTCAGCCGGACTACATCGCCGCGGCAGGCGCCATCGGCGGCGTGACCATCGGCACCATTCTCTCGCTCGTCTACATGGCGGCTAACTATCTGCGCCACCGTCCCGCCCTGCAAAGCGGCGAGCGCTGCGCGTCGGGCCGCGCCATCGTGCGCCGCCTGCTGGCGCTGGCCATTCCCATCACCATCGCCTCGTCGATGGTGTCCATCATCACGCTGATCGACACCTCGCTCGTGCAGGGACAGCTCCAGAACGCGCTGGGCTACTCGCTCGATGAGACCCGCGCGCTCTACGGCAACTATTCTGCCTGCATGGATCTCTACAACCTGCCTTCTTCGCTGATGGTCGCGCTCACGGCCTCGGTCATTCCGGCAGTCTCCGCCTCCATCACGCAGCACAACGAAAAGCAGACCGCGCGCATCGTGCGCTCGTCCTTCCGCGTCACGGCGCTGCTCGCCTTCCCGATGGGGCTTGGCCTGTGGTCGCTCAGCGGCCCTATTTTCCGTCTCTTTTATCCCCGCTACGACGGTGCGCTCGGCGGGCAGCTGCTCTCGGTGCTCGGCATCGCGAGCATCTTCGTCTGCCTGATGCTCATCACAAACTCCATTCTGCAATCCTACGGGCGGGTGAATGTTCCCATCTTCACCATGCTCATCGGCGGCGTTGTGAAAATCGTGCTCAACTATAACCTCACGGCCGTCCCGTCCATCAATATCCACGGCGCGCCCATCGGCACACTCGTGTGCTTTGCGCTCACAGCCATTTTAAACCTCATCGCTGTTTCGCGCGTCGCAGCCTTCCATCTCAATTATCCCGGCTACTTCCTGCGCCCGCTGCTGGCCTCCCTTGCGATGGCCTTCTCCGCGCGCAGCGTGTATGCGCTCTGCGCGCACTTCCTTCTTTCCGAGGATAGCGGCAGAACGATCATGCTCGTCTGCGTGGGTGCGGCGATCGCGGTGGCCGTCGTCGTATACGCTGTACTTGTCCTTGCGCTGCGGATCGTCACGCGCGATGATCTCGCGCTGCTGCCCAAGGGCGAAAAGCTCGCCCGGATCCTTCATGTGCGCTAAAAAGGCCTGAAAAATCAAGGAATTTCCGAGAAATGCCTTGCAATGGGAGGGAATGTATGATAAATTATCCTGAGAAAGCTGTCTACACATATGACGATCTTGTCGATGTGCTGCGCATTTTGCGCGCACCGGACGGCTGCCCGTGGGATCGCGAGCAGACGCATCATTCCAACCGCCGCAACTTCTTAGAAGAGGCTTACGAGGCTGCCGAGGCTTTCGATCTCGACGATCCGGAGCTGATGGAGGAAGAGCTCGGCGATATGCTGATGCAGGTGCTCTTCAATATCCACATGGAAGAGGAAGCCGGCCGCTTCACGACCGACGATGTGACCGACCATGTGGTACGCAAGCTCATCTTCCGTCACCCGCACGTGTTTGCAAGCGGCAAGGCGGACAACAGCGACGAAGTGCTTGTCAACTGGGACAAGCTCAAGCGGCAGGAAAAGGGCCAGCGCACCACGGCAGACGCCATGGATTCCGTCGCGCGTTCGCTCCCCGCGCTCTGGCGGGCGGACAAGCTTCAGAGCAAGGCAGCAAAAGCGGGCTTTGAATTCCCCGATGTTTCCGGCGCGCTCGATAAGCTCGACGAGGAAACGCAGGAGCTGCGTGCTGCCGTGGAAACCGGCACCAATTTCGAAGAAGAGCTTGGCGATGTGCTCTTTGCCGCCGTCAAGGTCGGCCGCTTCTGCGGCGTCGATCCCGAGGCCGCGCTTGAAAAGACCTGCGAAAAATTCATTGCGCGCTTCCGCAAGGTAGAGCAGGCGGCCGATGCCCGCGGAGAATCGCTCTCCTCTCTGCCGCTCGAAGAGCTGACGGCCCTCTGGAACGCCGCCAAAGACCAGACCCGATGATCAAAAGCAAAATTGCTTTTTGCTCATATAACCCCGGAAGCTCCGCTTCCGGATACTTTTCAGGAGGATCTAACGATGAACAAGACTGAACTCATTGCTGCCGTGGCAGAAAAAGCCAGCATTTCCAAGAAGGAGTCCGAGGTCGTGATCAACGCCGCCCTCGAAACCATTATCGACTCCCTGAAGAATGACGAAAAGGTTCAGCTCGTCGGCTTCGGCTCTTTCGAGACCAAGCACCGCGCTGAGCGCACCGGCCGCAACCCCAAGACCAAGGAGAGCATCACCATCGCTGCTTCCAAGGTTCCCACCTTCAAGGCCGGCAAGGCGTTCAAGGACGCCGTCGCGGAGTAATTTCCCAGTCAAGCTCTTTCATCATCAAAACGGCGGCGCAGTGCGCCGCCGTTTGAGTATGGTGGACGATCCCCCCCGATTCCCCCGCATCTTTCTGAAAAGGAGACTGATCCCATGCGTCTTGACAAATATCTCAAGGTCTCGCGCCTCATCAAGCGCCGCACCGTGGCAAACGAAGCCTGCGACGGCGGCCGCGTGACCGTCAACGGCAAGGTCGCCCGCGCGTCTTACGACGTCAAGGTCGGCGACGTGATTGCTCTGCACTTCGGCGAGCGCGTGCTCGCGGTCGAAGTGCTGAACGTATCCGAGACCGCCGGAAAGAGCGAGGCCTCGCTCCTCTACCGCGAAGTGAACGCACAGTAAGCGTACTATTCCGGACGCGCCCTTCATACGATGTCGTATGGAGGGCGCTTTCTTTTGCGCCCAAAGCGAAAGGACGGACACTACCATGACGAATGACGCTTTCCCCGCTTCTCCCCAGCGCATCGAGTTATCCGGACGCGAAAGCCTGACGGTCTCCGGCGTGGAGGACGTTGAGCGCTTCGATGAAACGGAAATCGTGATGAATACGTCGCTCGGCGTGCTTGTCGTCACGGGCGACAGCCTGCACATCGGCAAGCTCAGCCTGGACGGCGGCGAGCTGCACGTCGACGGGCGCATCGACGCCATTGCCTTTGAGGACGCGCCCATCGGCCGCGGCGGCTTCCTCGCGCGCCTTTTCGGGGGCTGAGGGCGTGGGCGTTTCGCTCTCCGGTCAGGCGCAGGGCTTTTTCGCCGCGCTGCTGCTCGGCGTTTCGCTCTCGCTGCTCTACGACCTGCTGCGCGCCGTGCGGCTGCGGCGGGCGGCAAGGCGGCGTTTGACCGGCGCGCTCGACGCGCTCTACTGCGTGCTTGCCGCGCTTCTCACCTTTCTCTTCGCGCTGCGCGTCGGCGGGGGCGAGCTGCGGCTTTATATGCTCTTTGCCGCCCTGCTCGGCGCGGTGTGCTATTTTACCCTCTGCGCGCGGCTGCTGCGCCCGCTCTGGGACTTCTGGGCGGAGGTATTGTTCGCTGTTTTCCGTCTTTTTGCAGCCCCGCTGCGGTGGCTGCAAAAAGTTTATGGTAAACTTGCCAAACTTTGCAAAAGATACTTTCTTTTTTCCAGAAACCGGCTTATAATAAAGTCGTGTGAGCGCAGCGCCCGTTTTGCACTGCGCCGAACCCGGAAAAAGGAGGGACAGCGGCATGGCAGCACAGGTCAAAAAAGGGAGAAGGCACACCAGTTTTCTCACGGTGCTTGTCATCGCGATCCTGATTGCGCTCGTGGGGGTGCAGCTCATTCACCTCAGAGCGCAGATCGAATCGGCGCAGAATCAGCTCACGGCACTCAAGAGCGATCTCGACAGCGCCAAGCAGGCGAACGACGCGCTGGCCTCGGCGCTCGAAAAGGCCGACGATCCTGAGTTTTTGCAAGAGCTTGCGCGCGATCAGCTCGGCTATGTCACGCCGGGCGAGAAGTCTTTCTACGATGTGAGCAACTAAGCGGCATCATCCTGAAAAGCGCCCTGAGGGGCGCTTTTTTTCTGCGCAGGCAAAAAAAGGGCCGCGGGCGCAAACGGCCTGCGGCTCAAACGGGTGGGATATTGGAAAGCTTCCGATCCTTATGATACAAGCCCCGCGCGCAAACGTCAATGGGAGCTTTTGTCGCCTTTCGACCGCTTCGGTCGAAGGCGGTCGGGCGCGTTACACTTTTGCTCTTTTGCACAAAAGAGTGTTTTTCACACATCGTTCATTTGAAATTTTCGTTCATACGTGCTACAATACAGAAAAGGAAAAAGAAGCTCCCGTCGGTCTTCTTTTTCTTTCCTCACCAACGAAAGGAGCCAACACTATGAAATTCACCTATACCTGCAAGAAGATCTCCCTGAACGATTCCGTCAAGGCCTATGCCGAGAAAAAAGTCGGCAAGCTGGAAAAGTTTTTCAAAGAGGAGCCCGAGGCTTCCGTGACCTTCTCTGTGGAAAAGAAGAACCGCTGTGTTGTCGAGATCACGCTTCGCGGCGCGAGCGGCCCCCTGTTCCGCGCGGTGTGTGAGGATCCTGACGGCGATATGCGCGGCGCGATCGACGAGGCCACGACCCAGATCGAGCGCAAGATCCGCAAGAACAAGACCCGCCTTGCCAAGAACCTGCGCGCCGAGGCGGTGCTCCCCGAGCTGCCCGAGGAATTCGAAGTGCACGAGGAGGGCGCGTTCGACATCGTGCGCACCAAGCGCTTCACCGTCAAGCCCATGGGCGTGGAGGAAGCCATCTTGCAGATGAACCTGCTCGGCCACAGCTTCTTTGTCTTCCGCAACACCGATGCGCTCGACGCGATCTGCGTCGTTTATCGCCGTAACAACGGCGGCTACGGCATCATCGAGACCGAGGACGACGAGGAGTAAGCCGCTGAAAGAGAATACAAAAGGGGCGGGATCCAATTCCGCCCCTTTTTTTATGCGCCGATTCGTGTTATACTGGATTTGTTATTCTGAGAAGAGGAGAATCGTTCCATGAACTCATTTGCCTGCCGCGCATTCCAGTGCTGCTTCGGCGCGGGTGCGCGCCTGCTCCCGTGGCGGACGCCGGAAGTCTATACGGGAGACGGGAGCCTTCTTCGCGTGGCGGACATTCTGCGTGAGAACAGCCTGCGCCGTCCCTTTGTTATCGCAAGCCGCCGCCAGTGCGCGGACGAGCACTTCCGCCGCTTGCAGGAGGTTCTGGATATGCAGGATATTCTGCTCTCCATCTTTTCCGCCGTTGAGCCGAACCCCTCGGTCGAAACGGTCGAAAAAATCGCCGAACAGTACCGCATCGACCGCTGCGACTGCTTCCTCGTCATCGGCGGCGGCTCGCCGATGGACGCGGCCAAGGCCGCCGCGGCGCTTCTTGTCCGGCCGAACAGGAGCCTTTCCTCGCTCGCGGGACTTTTGAAGGTTCGCCGCCGCATTCCGCCGTTCATCGCCGTCCCCACCACCGCCGGCACGGGATCGGAAACGACCATCGCCGCCGTCATCACCGGACGCGACCACCGCAAATATGCGATCTCCGACCTCTGCCTTATCCCGCGCTACGCGATCCTCGACCCCACGCTTTCCGCGGGGCTGCCGCCGCACATCACGGCGGAAACCGGCATGGACGCGCTGACGCACGCGGTGGAGGCGTATCTGAGCCGCTTTTACAACACCCACAAGACCCGTGAGCAGGCCGAGCGCGCCGTTGTGACCATCTTTTCCCACCTTGAGCGCGCGTACCGCGACGGCGCTTCCCTCCCCGACCGCGCGGCCATGCTGCAAGCGTCGTTCGACGCGGGCGCGGCCTTCACGCGCGCGAGCGTCGGCAATGTGCACGCCATCGCGCACACGCTCGGCGGGCTGTACGGCACGGCCCACGGCCTTGCCAATGCCGTGCTGCTGCCCATCGTGCTGGAGGATTACGGTGCCGCCGCCTATCCGCGCCTTGCCCGCCTTGCCCATCTCGTCGGCATTCAGGAAGCAAGCGCGGAAGCGTCCGCCAGGGCGTTTATCGCCGAGATCCGCGCGATGAACGCGCGCATGGGTATCCCCGACCACTTCGACTGCATTTGCAGCGAGGATATTCCCCTCATGGCGTCGTGGGCCTGCCGGGAGGCCAATCCCGTCTACCCCGTCCCCGTCATCTACGATCAGGCGCGTTTCGCGCGCGTGATCGAGCGCTCCCGCGCGGAGCCGTGACCTTGGCAGCATTTTTACTGTGCTTTTTCGCCGTTATCTGGTATCATAGCTTTGTATTCCAAAAAAGATCGGACGTTTTATATGATCGGAGTTTACGACTACACTGTCATCGCAACCTATCTCTCGCTGCTGCTGGGGCTTGCCGGCATTTATTCCGCCGCGCAGAACGCACCGCTTGCCGCCATGCTCTACCTGATGCTCGCGGGGCTGCTCGATGCCTTTGACGGGCGCATCGCCCGCACCAAGGCTAACCGCACAGACGCGGAAAAGCGCTTCGGCATTCAGATCGACTCGCTCAATGACCTCGTCTGCTTCGGCGTGCTGCCCGCCGCCATCGGCTGGAGCACGGGCTGCAAGAACTTCTGGTTCATGGCCGTCATGTCGTTTTTTGCGCTCTGCGCGCTCATTCGCCTCGCCTACTTCAACGTGGCAGAGGAAGAGCGGCAGGGAAAAACCGCGGAAAACCGCAGCTGCTACCTCGGCGTGCCGGTCACGGCCTCCGCCCTCGCAGCGCCGCTTTTTTATCTTGCCGCGCAGTATTTCCGCCTGAACTGCGCAGCGGTCTATGCGCCGGGACTTTTTCTGCTCGGCGTGCTGTACATCACGCCCCTGCGCGTGAAAAAGCCGCACCTTGGCGGCATTCTTCTGCTCGCCGCGCTTGGGCTTGCCGAATTTGTCTCCCTCGTCTGCGTGCTGACACGATAGTCTGCCTCCCGCCGCCTGAAAGAGATCCTTTCAGGCGGTCTTTCTTTGTCCGGGATCACAACGCACAGAAGAAAACGGCTGAGCGAAGAACGCTCAGCCGTTTTCTTTCAGTTCAGAAACTCGTTCGGGTCGCAGGGCGCGCCGTCCTGCTTCACGGAAAAATGCAGGTGCGCCGGAACGGAGATCTCCGCGATGGCGCTGCTGCCCACCGCGCCGATGACCTCGCCCGCGGAGACGTACTGCCCCTCGCTCACCCCCGGCGAGCTGCGAAGATTGGCATACGTCGTCTCAAAGCCGCCGTCATGCGCGATGGTCACAAGCGTGCCGAGCATGTCATCCTCCCGCACGCTCGTCACCGTGCCGCTGCACGCGGCGAGCACCTGCGTGCCGACCTCGGCGGCAATATCGACGCCGTCGTGCGTACGCCAGTCGCCGAAGGTCTCGTTGTAGCGCAGTTCATCGACGGAAAACGACGCGATCTCCTCCCCCACAAGCGGCGCGACCACGAGCCGCGGCGCATCGGGCGTCACCTCTTCGCTGCTCTCCATGACGGGGACGGTATCCTCCACGCCGGTCGCCTCGTCCATCACGGTGACGTCCTCCTCCGGCTCCGCCGCCTGCTGCGGCAGCTTTGCCTCCGGCATGCGCGGCGCTTCCTCCCGCACGGGAAGCTCCTGCTGCGAGGAGACCTCCTCCGTCTCTGTGTTCGTCGTATTTTTCGGCAGCAGCGTCCAATAGCCCGCGACGGCCAATGCCGTCACACCGAGGAACAGGGCTATGTATAAGCCCGTCCCGCCGAAAAAGTGCCGCTTTGCGCGGCCGTTCGATCCTGCCATGTTTTCATCCTTTCCGCCGCCTTGCGCGGCTTGCGCGAAGTTGAAAAGCCAAAAAAGCTCTGACGGTAGTTTGTACCGTCAGAGCTTTTTCTAAACATGGCAAATGCGATTTTTCAGCGGACGATGAGCGTCTTGCCGTCCATTTCCGTGGGCTTTTCCAGCCCCATCACATCGAGAATGGTCGGCGCGATATCGGCAAGGCGGCCTTCGCGCAGCTCCGTGCCGGCGCCGCAGAGAATGAAGGGCACCACGTTCGTCGTATGCGCGGTCATGGGGCTCTTGCCGTCGCTTTGCAGCATCTGCTCGGCGTTGCCGTGGTCGGCGGTGATCATGGCGATGCCGCCCATCTTGAGCGTTGCCTCCACGACCTGACCGACGCACTCGTCGACCGTTTCAACGGCCTTGACGGCAGCGTCGAACACGCCTGTGTGGCCGACCATGTCGCAGTTGGCAAAGTTCAGAATGATCACGTCGTACTTGCCGGACTCGATGCGCTCGACGCACTTGCTCGCGACCTCGTAGGCGCTCATCTCGGGCTGGAGGTCATAGGTCGCGACCTTCGGGGAGGCGACGAGCACGCGATCCTCGCCGGGATACGGCTCTTCCACGCCGCCGTTGAAGAAGAACGTGACATGGGCGTACTTCTCGGTCTCGGCGATGCGCAGCTGCGTCATGCCCATCTTGCTGAGGTACTCGCCAAGGCCGTTTTTCACGCTGATGCGCGGGAAGGCGACCAGCACGTTCGGCATCGTGGCGTCGTACTCGGTGTTGCACACATAGGTCAGCGGAAAATACTCGCGCTTGAAGCCGTCGAACGCGGGGTCGACAAAAGCGCGCGTGATCTCGCGGGCGCGGTCGGGGCGGTAGTTGAAGAAGATGACCGAGTCGTTGTCGGAGATCATGCCGTCCTTGTCGCAGACGACCGGCTCGACGAATTCGTCCGTCACGCCGTTTTTGTAGCTCTCCTCAATGGCGTGGATCGGGTCGGGATCCTGCACGCCCTCGCCGTAAACGAGCGCGTCGTAAGCGTTCTCCAGGCGGTCCCAGCGCTTGTCGCGATCCATCGCGTAGTAGCGGCCCATGACGGTCGCGATCTTGCCGACGCCGATCTCACGGCACTTTTCCATGGTCTTTGCGACAAAGTCGCGGCCGGAGGTCGGGGGCGTGTCGCGCCCGTCGAGGAAGGCGTGGATATACACGCGCTTTAAGCCCTTGATGTGCGCCATCTTTAAGAGCGCATAGAGGTGGTCGAGCGTGGAGTGCACGCCGCCGTCGGAATGCAGACCGTAAAGATGCAGCGCCGAGCCTTTTGCAAGGCAGTCGTCCATCGCCTTGTTGTAGGCGGGGTTTTCGAAAAATGTGCCGTCCTCGATGGAACGGGTGATGCGCGGCAGATCCTGGAACACGACGCGGCCGCCGCCGATGTTGGTGTGACCGACCTCGCTGTTGCCCATCTGCCCGTCGGGCAGACCCACGTCAAGGCCGGAGGCCTTGAGCGTCGTGTGGGCATACTCGGAAAAAAGACCGTCGAGCACGGGGGTGTTGGCAGCGCGCACCGCGTTGCCGACGGTATCGTTGGACAGACCGAAGCCGTCCATAATGATCAATGTGGTCGGAGCTTTATTCATAAGCTGCTCTCTCCTTTTCCTGTCAATCCTGGTTAGCGGCGTGAACGATCTCCATCAGCGAATTGGGTTCGAGCGACGCGCCGCCGATCAGGCCGCCGTCGATATCCTCGTGCGAGAGCAGCTCGTGGGCATTCGAGCCCTTCATCGAGCCGCCGTACTGAATGGTCACGCTGCGGGCGACGCGCGCGCCGTACTGTGCGCGGATCAGCGCGCGGATATAGGTGCAGACCTCGGCAGCCTGCTCGCCCGTGGCGGTTTTGCCCGTGCCGATCGCCCAGATGGGCTCATAGGCAATGACGCAGCGGCGCATCTGCTCGGCGCTCACACCGGCAAGGGCGCTCTTCACCTGAAGGGCGATGAGCTCCATCGTCACGCCCATCTCACGCTGATTCAGGCTCTCGCCCACACAAATGATGGGATTCAGGCCGGCGCTCAGCGCGGCATGTACTTTCTTGTTGACGATCTCATCGGTCTCGCCGAAGAGGGCGCGGCGCTCGCTGTGACCGACGATAACATAGCGCACGCCGAGATCAGCGAGCATATCGGCCGAAATTTCACCGGTGTAGGCGCCGCTCTTTTCAAAGTAAACGTTCTGCGCGCCCACGGCAATGCGGCTGTCCTTGAAAGCGCGCACGGCGGCACTCAGGTCGGCGGCGGGCACACACACGACGATGTCGCACCACTTGGTCTTGGGAAGAATGGCCTTGAACTGTTCGGCAAAGGCCTTGGTCTCGCTGGGGGTCTTGTTCATTTTCCAGTTGCCTGCAATGATGGTTTTACGGTATCTGCGATTCATGGTGGGTCTTTTCTCCTGTTACTGTCTAAGTCTAAGATCTATGCGAATATTTGAAAATCAATGATGATTTTTCTCACTTGTCCAGAAGGCAGGCAACGCCCGGAAGCTCCTTGCCTTCAAGGAACTCGAGCGACGCGCCGCCGCCGGTGGAGATGTGTGTGATCTTGTCGGCAAAGCCGAGCTGCTCGGCAGCCGCCGCGCTGTCGCCGCCGCCGATGATGGTGACCGCGCCGCTCTCGGCGAGCGCCTTGGCCATGGCCTTGGTGCCGTTTGCAAAAGCGGGGAACTCAAAAACGCCCATGGGGCCGTTCCAGACGATCGTGCCCGCGCCCTGCGTCGCTTTGCAGAAAAGTTCGATGGTCTCAGGGCCGATGTCCATACCCATCATATCGGCGGGAATGTGCATCGCGTCGACGACGTGGGGCTCCGCGTCGGCGGCAAACTCCGTCGCCGCGACGGTATCGACCGGCAGCAGGAGCTTGACGCCCTTTTCTTTGGCCTTTTCGATCATTTCGAGCGCGTAGGCGCACTTGTCTTCTTCCAAAAGGGACTTGCCGATCTCGCCGCCCTGCGCCTTGGAGAAGGTGTAGGCCATGCCGCCGCCGATGATGACGGTGTCGGCCTTGTCGAGGAGGTTATTGATGACGGCGATCTTGTCGCTGACCTTCGCGCCGCCGAGCACGGCGACGAACGGGCGCTTGGGATCGTCGAGCGCCTTGCCCATGACCTCAAGCTCCTTGGCAACGAGGAAACCGGACACGGCGGGAAGATACGCCGCTACGCCCGCGGTGGAGGCGTGGGCGCGGTGCACCGTGCCGAACGCGTCGGACACATACAGCTCCGCCATGGAGGCGAGGGCCTTGGCAAGCGCGGGATCATTCTTTGTTTCGCCCGGCTCGAAGCGGGTATTTTCAAGCAGCATGATCTCGCCGCCCTTGAGCGCCGCAGCTTTGGCTCTCGCGTCCTCACCGACGACGTCGTGGGCGAAGATGACGGGCTTGCCCAAGAGCTTTGAAAGATGCTCTGCCACAGGGGCGAGCGTCAGCTTTTCAAGGGACTTTTTCCACTTTTCCTCCGTGAGCGTTGCGGGATCCTTGCCCTTTTCCGTCTGCTTTTTGACCCACTTGTCGAACTTTGCTTCGGGCTTTCCGAGGTGGGAGCAGGCGATCACGGCCGCGCCGTGGTCGAGCAGGTACCGAATGGTCGGCAGCGCCGCCACGATACGCTTATCCGAAGTGATCGCGCCGGTCTCCTTGTCCTGGGGAACGTTGAAATCGCAGCGCAGCAGCACCTTCTTACCGCTCACGTCTACATCGCAAACCGTTCTCTTATTATAATTCATATTGTTTCCTCCTCATAATGTACACATACGATTTGGTTACTCATTTTGAAACGAAACCGTTTCCCTACGGGGTTTCCAGCATCTCTCCCTCATGCTTGAGCCCGGGAAAGTCTGTCTGCCGCAGCGCCTCATACGTCAGGATCGCCACGGAGTTGGAAAGGTTCAGGCTGCGCGCCTCCGCACGCATCGGCAGGCGGATGCAGCGCTCATAGTGCGCCTTGCGGAAATTCTCCGGCAGGCCCGCCGTCTCTTTTCCGAAGAAGAGCCAGCAGCCGTCGCGAAACTCTGCCTGGCAATAGTCCCGGGGCGCTTTGGTCGTTGCGAGCCAACAGTCGTTTTCCGCTTCGGGGTGTTTTGCAAAAAGGTCCGCCAGATTTTCATACACGCTGATATCCACCAGATGCCAGTAATCCAGTCCCGCGCGCTTGACCGCACGGTCGGAAATATCGAACCCGAGGGGCTTTACGAGGTGCAGGTGCGCTCCCGTAGCGGCACAGGTACGCGCGATATTGCCGCAATTCTGCGGGATCTCCGGCTCGACGAGCACGATATTCAGCATGACAGCACCTCCTCCACGCGAAAGTTTTATCATTGTACCGCAAAAATATTGCGAATTCAACCAAAAAAGCAGCCTTTTGAAACGAAATTTCTAAAATGTGAAAGTGAAGGCCGCGAATTAAAAAATTTTTGTTTTTTTTGTGAGAAAAGGTGGATTTTTCGGGCAGCTTTGCTATAATGGCGTTAATACACTGCAAGTGAAGTGGAGAAGGGAGATGAACCCCAATGGATCAGAAGCTGGCCGTTCTCTTTATGCCGGACGATATGACCCTGACAAAAGAAAAAACGCCGCTGATGCTCAGACCCATTTTGTTCTGCCCCATTCTCACGTGGATGGTCGAAGAACTGATGGGGCAAGGTGTCGAGCGGTTTTTCATTGTCTCTGACGTGCGCGCGCACGACATCATGCGCCCTTATATCCCCGAGCAGGCCGACGTCACCTATGTTGACGGGGCGAAGCACGGGGAGGAACTGCTGAAGCTCCTCAAGGGCGAAAAGGGCAGCGTGCTCATCGTCAACGGCGCGGTGCTGCCCGTGGGCGTGTTTTCCGGCGGCGCGGTCTACTCTGCGGAGGCCGCGGAGTGCTGCAAGGTACTCAAAGAGCACGGCGCATTTGCCGCCTTCCCCAAGGGGGCGGAGATCACAAAAGGCTTTCTTCCCGTGGGCGACGATGAGGAGATCCGGAGCGCCCAGGATATGTGCCGCCGCAAGATCGCCGACAAGCATTTCGCCGCGGGCGTTTCCATCATGGACGCGAACAACACCTACATCGATCCCCGCGTGACCATCGGCAGCGGCACGGTCATTCTCCCCGGCACGATCCTGCGCGGCAGGACGGTCATCGGGAAAAACTGCACCATCGGCCCGAACACCATGATCCGCGACTGCGTGATCGGCGACGAGACGGAAGTCAACGCCTCGCAGCTCAACGAAAGCCGCGTCGGCAGCCACACGAACGTGGGGCCGTTTGCCTATGTGCGCCCGAATTCGACGATCGGCGACCATGTCAAGGTCGGCGACTTTGTCGAGATCAAAAACAGCGTCATCGGCAACGGCACGAAGATCTCGCACCTGACCTACGTTGGCGACAGCGACTGCGGCGAGCGCATCAACTTCGGCTGCGGCACGGTGACGACGAATTACGACGGCTTTAAAAAATTCCGCTGCACGATCGGCGATGACGCCTTCATCGGCTGCAACACCAACCTCATCGCGCCCGTCACGGTCGGCAGCGGCAGCTACATCGCCGCCGGCTCCACCATCACCGACGAGGTGCCCGCGGACTCCCTTGCGCTGGCGCGTTCCCGCCAGGTCAACAAGCCCGGCTGGGCGGTGACGTGGCGCGCAGCGCACGGAAAAAAGTAACTTCATAAATTTATCAATAAACAAGAGGAGTACTTCAACATGATCTCTCACGGTAAGGACATCAAGATTTTCACCGGCAACGCAAACCCCAAACTGGCAGCTGACATCTGCAGGATCATCGGCACCAAGCTCGGCGAGAGCGAGGTCAAGAGCTTCGCTGACGGCGAGGCTTCCGTCTCCCTGTACGAGACCGTGCGCGGCAGCGACGTGTTCCTCGTTCAGTCCACCTGCAAGCCCGTCAACGACAGCCTGATGGAGCTTCTTATCATGGTCGATGCCTGCCGCCGCGCTTCCGCCGGCCGCATCACCGCCGTCATGCCCTACTTCGGCTATGCCCGTCAGGACCGCAAGGCCAAGAGCCGTGACCCCATCTCCGCCAAGCTCGTCGCCAACATGCTCGTCGCCGCCGGTGTTGACCGCGTGCTGACGATGGACCTGCACGCCAACCAGATCCAGGGCTTCTTCGACATTCCCGTGGATAACCTCTTCGGCAACCCCATCTTCGTCGACTACTACGCCAAGAAGTTCGGCTCCGCCTGCGAGGACATGGTCGTCGTCTCCCCCGACGTCGGCTCCGTCGCCCGCGCCCGTACCTTCGCCCAGAAGCTGCACATGAATCTCGCCATCGTCGATAAGCGCCGCCAGAAGGCCAACCAGTGCGAAGTCATGAACGTCATCGGCGACGTTGCCGGCAAGGAGTGCATCCTCTTCGACGATATGGTCGATACTGCCGGTTCCCTCTGCAACGCTGCCAAGGCCATCGTTGAGGTCGGCGGCGCGAAGAAGGTCTACGCCTGCGCTTCCCACGGCGTCCTCTCCGGCCCCGCGCTCGAGCGTCTTGCCAACAGCAACATCGAGGAGCTCGCTCTGCTCGACACCATTCCCGCCCCCGTCGGCGACGATGAGCTTGCTAAGTCCCGCATCAAGTACCTGACCGTTGCGCCCATGTTCGCCGAGGCGATCGAGCGCACCTATCAGGAGATCTCCATCGCAAAGCTCTTCAACTGACCCGAGCGGATCGGCGAGAAAAGCTTGCTTTGGCCTGCCGCACGAAAGCACGGCCTTTTGCGCAGCGCGGAAATACTGCAACGAAAAGGGGGTATTCTCTTCCGAAGAGAATACCCCCTCCCTTTTGACCGGCGGCGCTTTGCGCCGCAGTTCCCTCCGCGCCCGCGCGGAAAGAAAATTTCCCCCCGGTCGGGGAAGCATTGAGGATAGTGATTATGATTTTCAAAAAATTGGGCTCGCCGGAATGGCTGCTGGTCTGCCTTGGCAACTATGGCCGCGAGTATGGAAACACCCGCCACAACATCGGCTTCATGGCCGCCGAGCGGCTCATTGACAAGCAGGGCCTGCGCTGCAACCGCCTGCGCTTCCGCGCGCTGACGGAGGTGATCGAATTCGGCGGGACAAACGTTCTTCTGATGATGCCGCAGACGTATATGAACCTCTCCGGCGAGGCGGTGGGCGAGGCGGCGCGCTTTTATAAGATCCCCGCCGACCACGTGATCGTCATTTCCGACGATATTGCCCTCCCGCTCGGCAAGATCCGCGTGCGCGGCAGCGGCAGCGCGGGCGGCCACAACGGTCTCAAGAACATCATCGCCCACCTCGGCACCGACAAATTCCCGCGCGTAAAGGTCGGCGTTGGCGCGCCGGAGCACGACATCGTCGACTGGGTCATCGGCTCGTTCTCCGCGCAGGAGCGCAAGGTCATCGACGCTTTGCTCGACCGCGTGATCGACGCGGCGGAGTGCATCATCACCGACGGCGTGATGAGCGCGCAGAACCGCTACAACGGCTGAACGCTTTTTGCCGCCAAAATTTAAAAAATCGACATAGACTTTTTGCCAAAAGCCTATATAATAAAATGACTGACGACCACGGGCATGACCCGCCGCGGCTGCGGCGGATCTGCCCTTTTGCGCGCTGCGGGAGGAGGGATACGGTATGGCGCAGGGAATGCGAAAACTGAATGAAGCCATTGCCGCGCTGCCCGAGGTGCGCGAGCTGCTGCTCTCGCTTGACGCGGGCACATCGCCCATCGCCGTGTCGGGCCTTTCGGGTGTGCATCGCGCGCAGCTCATCTCCGCCGTGCGCGAAAAGACGCAGCGTCCGCTGCTGATCGTCTGCGCAGATGAAAACGAAGCAAACCGCATGGCGCTCGACCTTACCGCGCTGCTCGGCGAGGAGGCAAGCCTTCTCTTCGCGCGCGAATGGCAGCTGCGCGACCGCGTGGCCGCCTCGCACGGCTGGGAACAGCAGCGCATCGGCTCTTTGTGTCGTCTTGCCGCCGGAGAGGCTCCCGTCCTCGTCGCCACGGTCGACGGTCTGATGCAGCGCACGCTGCCGCCGGACGCGCTGCACAGCGCAGTGACGCAGATCACTCCCGGTGCGCGCTTTGATCTGAACGCGCTTTCCAAAAAGCTCGTCGAAAGCGGCTACACACGCGCGGAAACGGTCGAGGGCGTCGGACAGTTCGCCCTGCGCGGCGGCATTCTGGATATTTACTCGCCCCTGAGCGCGCCCGTGCGCGTCGAGTTCTTCGACGACGAGGTGGACGCGATGGGCGAATTCGACCTTGCGACCCAGCGCCGCACGCAGAATGTCAAGACGCTCACCGTCCTGCCCGCGGCCGAGGTGCTGCCCGCGCTTTCTGACGGCGGACGCGAAAAAATGCTTGAGCGTCTCTCCCGCGCCGCGCAGAAGATCGAGAAAAAAGCGGCGGACAGCCCCATCGTAAAAACGCTGCGCGACGACATCGAGCGCCTTGCAAATGATCTGCCGCTCGGCGGCATGGACCGCTATCTTGCCGCCTGCTACCCCGACGAGGTCTGCGCGCTCGACTACCTTTCCCCCGATACGCTCATCGCCGTCAGCGACGGCATGCGCGTTTTGGAGCGCAGCAAAAACTATCACTGGGAGCTTTCCGAAGACGTAAAGCCTCTCATCGAAGAGGGCGTTTTGTGCGGAGAATTTGCTTCTCTTGCGCTCAGTCAGGAGGCGCTGAGCCACCGCATGAGTGCCTTCCCCGTGCTGCTGCTCGATGCGCTGCCGACCTCGCGCAATCTGCTCGCGCCAAAGATGCTTCTCAGCATGAACGCGCGCTCGCTGCCGAGCTACGGCGGCAGTCTTGAGACCGCCGCGGGCGATATGGAGCGCTATCTTGGTGCAGGCTGCGGCGTGCTTGTCCTCTGCGGCAATGAAACGCGCGCGAAAAACCTCCAGCGGCTTCTCGAAGAGCGCGGCATCCGCGCGCAGCTCGACCTGAAAAACACCCGCCTGCCCGTCCCGCACGAAACCGTCATCGGCCTCGGCGCACTGAGCGCCGGCAGCGAATACCCGCAATTGAAGCTCGTTATCCTGACTGAGGGGCAGCTCACTTCTCCCCTTTCCGGCAAGCGCACGCGGGCAAAGCCGAAGAAGGAAAGCTCGGCGCGCGCCGCGCTGCGCTCTTACGAGGATCTCTCCCCCGGTGATCTCGTCGTGCATGAGCACCACGGCATCGGCCGCTTTGCGGGCATCGAACGCATGCGCGTAGACGGCGTGGACAAGGACTATATCAAGATCTGCTACGCGGGCAACGACAGTTTGTACGTTCCCGCGACACAGCTCGACATGGTGTCGAAATACATCGGCGGCCACGGCGAGGACGAGGACGGCCAGCCGCGCGCAAAGCTCAGTAAGCTCGGCGGCACGGACTGGTCGCGCGCCAAGACGAAGGCGCGCGCCGCGGCGAAGGATCTTGCCAAGGGGCTCATCGCGCTCTATGCCGAACGGCAGCGCCGCCCGGGCTTTGCCTTCTCGCCCGACTCCCCGTGGCAGAAGGAATTTGAAGAGGCCTTCGACTATGAAGAGACCGACGATCAGCTGCGCGCCATCGCCGAGATCAAATCCGACATGGAGCGCTCGACGCCCATGGATCGCCTGCTCTGCGGCGATGTCGGCTACGGTAAGACCGAGGTCGCGCTGCGCGCCGTGATGAAGTGCATCTTAGACGGCAAGCAGGCGGCGATCTTGGTGCCGACCACGGTGCTCGCCCAGCAGCACTACGCAACGGCGATCAACCGCTTCCGCTCGTTTCCCGTGCGTATCGAGGTGCTCTCGCGCTTCAAAACGCCGGCGCAGAAAAAGCAGATCATGCAGGACGCGGCCGCGGGCAAGATCGATCTTCTGATCGGCACGCACTCGCTGCTGCAAAAGAGTTTGCACTTCAAGGACCTTGGCCTTCTCATCATCGACGAGGAGCAGCGCTTCGGCGTGACGCATAAGGAAAAGCTCAAGGAGCTTTCCCGCCAGGTCGACACGCTGACGCTCTCGGCAACGCCCATTCCCCGCACGCTCAATATGGCGCTCTCGGGCATTCGCGACATGTCCACCATCGAGGTCCCGCCCGTCGACCGCCAGCCGGTGCAGACCTACGTCCTCGAGCACAACTGGGGCGTCATCGCCGACGCCATCCGGCGCGAGCTTGCCCGCGGCGGGCAGGTCTACTACATGCACAACCGCGTGGAGACCATCGACCGCTGCGCAGCTCAGCTCAGAAAGCTCCTCGGCGAAGAGGTCTCGATCGGCGTCGCCCACGGCAAAATGGACGAAAAGGGCTTATCGTCCGTGATGCAGCAGCTTTCGGACGGAGAAATCCAGGTGCTTGTGTGCACGACCATCATCGAAACGGGCATCGACATTCCGAATGTCAACACCCTCATCATCGAGGACGCCGACCGCCTCGGCCTCGCCCAGCTCCACCAGATCAGAGGGCGCATCGGCCGCAGCGCAAGAAGGGCGTATGCCTATATGACCTACCGCGCGGGCAAAATTCTCACGGAGGTCGCCGCCAAGCGGCTCACCGCCATCCGCGAGTACGCGGAGTTCGGCTCGGGCTTCCGCATTGCGATGCGCGACCTTGAAATTCGCGGCGCGGGCAATTTGCTCGGCCCCGAGCAGTCGGGCTACATGATGAGCGTCGGCTACGATATGTACTTGCAGCTTTTGGAGGAAGCGGTGCTTGAGCAGCGCGGCGAAAAAGCCCCGCAGCGCACCGAATGCTCCGCCGACCTCACGGTTTCGGCGAACCTTCCGGAGAGCTACATTTCCTCGGGCGAGCAGCGCATGGACATCTACCGCCGCATCGCGGCGCTGCGCACCGCCGAGCAGTCGCAGGAGCTGCTCGACGAGCTGATCGACCGCTACGGCGAGCCGCCGCCGCCTGTTCTCAGGCTCATGGACGTCGCGCTGCTGCGCGCGGAGGCCATGCAGATCGGCGTATGCGACATCGCCCAGCGCGGCAGCGAGATCTCCTTCACCTTTGCCGGCGCGGACGCTGTGCCGGTAAATGCCGTGATGGCGCTCTGTTCGCTGCCGAAAAACCGCCGCAGGCTCACGCTTTCCGCCACGGGAACGGAGCCGAAGCTCCTGCTGCGTCTTACACCAAACGAGGACGCATTGGATACTGCCTTGACGCTGGTCGGAGACCTGCGTGTGAATAAGGAAGAAAACGAAAAAGAGGTAACATTATGATCAAAAAGAGATTGCTTTCGTTCCTTGGCGCGGCGGCCATTGCCGCAGCGCTTACCTTCGCCGTCACTTCGCTCTCGCCCTCGAACGGCTTCACCTCCGGCACCATACACTCCGGCCTCTGCTATGAAGCGACCGGCGTCGCGCCCGACGCGATCGTCGCAAGCGTCGACGGCAACGGCGCAAGCGCCGACCTCATCGCCTACTGGACGGGCTACAACGTGTCGTATCTCGACAGCTACATGCAGTATTACACCGGCGCCGCGTTCGACTGGGATTACACCTTCGAAGACGGCACGAGCATCACCGACTACGTCAAGTCCAACGTGCTCATGGCCGTCAAGCAGCACCTGGTGCTGGAAAATCTTGCCGAGGAATACGGCGCGACGCTCACCGACGAACAAAAGGCCGCCATCGAGGCAAGCGACCAGGCCTATATCGACCAGTACGGCAGCGAAGAGGCCTTTGAGGCGGAGCTGAACAAGCTCGGCATGCGCCGCGAGACCTACGACCGCGTTTCCACCTCGAACTACCTTTATCAGAACCTCTATCAGCTCTACAACACCGAGGGCAGCAAGCTCTACGCCTCCGACGAGGATCTTGCCCTCTATGCCGCTGAGAAAAATTACATCACCGTCGACCACATTCTGCTCACCACGAAGGATACCGCCACGGGCGAGGCGCTGAGCGACGAGGAAAAGGCCGAGAAGAAGGCGCTCGCCGAGGAGATCAAGCAGAAGCTCGATGCCTACGAGGGTGATCTCACCGCGCTGACCGCGCTCTTCCGCGAGCTGGCCGACGAGTACAGCGAAGATCCCGGCCGCGAGACCTATCCCACGGGCTACACCTTCACCACCGGCGCAATGGTGCCGGAATTTGAGGCTGCCGCTTATGCCCTCGCCGAAGGCGCGGTGAGCGAGATCGTTGAATCGAGCTTTGGCTATCATATTCTGCTCCGTCTGCCGCTCGACAAGGCCGCCGCCGCGGATGCGGTGCGCGAGACCTACTTTACGGACTTCTTCTCCGGCCGCGTGGAGAGCGCCGTCATCGCCACCAGCGCGGAATTCGACAAGCTCGACCCGCAGGTGCTGTACGAAACGATCCAGGCTGCCGCTCAGGTGGAAGGTTAAGCTCCTCCCCGCGCAGAAACTCCATGAAAAAGGGACATTCTCTTTCCGAAGGGAATGTCCCTTTTTTTCGACCAATGGCGGCACGCGATGATCTTCCACACACAAGAAGCGTCCGTGCCCAAATTTTCGCAGCATTCTGTTCCTTTTGGACGCGCAAACCGCGCCATGACGCATGATATCCTTCATTCTTGTTAAATAGTTAACGAAATGAAAGAAATAAATCAAAATTTCACACATTTTTCATTACTTTGCAGTTGATTTTTCATTTTCCCCTGTGTATAATCAAACTCGAAGAAAATCGGAGCTTTCATCCGGATTTACAAATGTTAAAGGAGAAGTCAAATGAAAGAATTGTACGTCGTCAACTGCTGCCGTACCGCTGTCGGTTCCTTCGGCGGTTCCCTCAAGAACACCCCCGCCGCTGAGCTCGGCTCCATCGTTGTCAAGGAAGCCCTCAAGCGCGCGAACGTCGCTCCCGAGAATGTCGATGAGCTGATGTTCGGCTGCATCCTGACCTCCGGCCTCGGCCAGAACGTTGCCCGTCAGGTCAGCGTGGGCGCGGGCCTTCCCTACTCCGTCCCCGCTTACACCGTCGGCATGGTCTGCGGTTCCGGCATGAAGTCCGTCATCGAGGCCGGCCGTGCCATTCTCGCCGGCGACGCTGACATCATCGTCTGCGGCGGCACCGAGAACATGAGCGCCGCTCCTTATGCCGCTCCCGACGCCCGCTGGGGCGCCCGCATGGGCGACAAGAAGCTCGTCGACACCATGATCAAGGACGGCCTGTGGGATGCCTTCAACAACTACCACATGGGCACCACCGCCGAGAACATCTGCGACGTTTGGGGCATCACCCGCGAAGAGCTCGACGCCTTCGGCGCCGCCTCCCAGCAGAAGACCGAGGCCGCGCAGAAGTCCGGCCGTTTCGACGACGAGATCGTCCCCGTCCCCGTCAAGGTCAAGAAGGAGATCGTCGAGTTCAAGAAGGACGAGTTCCCCCGCGCCGGTTCCACCGTCGAGGGTCTTGCCAAGCTGCGCGGCGCGTTCCCCGTCGGTCCTGAGGGCGTTGAGGACGAGATCGTCCACACCTTTAAGCCCACCGAGATCCACGAGGCGGATACCCGCAAGCATGTTCAGCGCGTGACCGCCGGTAACGCCTCTGGCATCAACGACGGCGCTGCCGCTATCGTTCTCGCTTCCGGCGAGGCGGTTGCCAAGTACAACCTCAAGCCCATGGCCAAGCTCGTCAGCTGGGGCCAGGGCGGCGTCGACCCGAAGATCATGGGCGTCGGCCCCGTGCCCGCTTCCCGTCAGGCCATGCAGAAGGCCGGCCTGACCATCGACGATATCGACCTCGTCGAGGCCAACGAGGCCTTCGCGGCCCAGTCCATCGCAGTCGCCCGTGAGCTGCACTTCGACATGAGCAAGGTCAACGTCAATGGCGGCGCGATCTCCATCGGCCACCCCGTCGGCGCTTCCGGCGCTCGTATCATCGTCACCCTGCTGCACGAAATGCTCAAGCGCGACGACGCCAAGAAGGGTCTTGCCACCCTCTGCATCGGCGGCGGCCAGGGCGTTGCCACCATCTTCGAGAAGTGCTAAAGCACCGCTAACCCCTGAAAATAAAAGGAGACCTCTTTCGAGGTCTCCTTTTTTTTGCCGCCTGCGGGCGGCGTCTTTTTCGCGCCCCCGCCGCATAAAAGAAAGGGACGCCCCGTTCGGGGCGTCCCTTTTGATCGCAATGTAATGAATTCTTCTTCGCAGAAACGAATTAGAACTTGGGCTTCTGGGCCTTGACCTTGGGCTCCTGACCGTTGCAGACAGCGACGATGTCGTTGGCGACGGAGGTGCAGCAGTTCAGAACGCTCTGCTCGGTGGTGGCGGCCATGTGCGGGGTCATGATGACGTTGTCGAGGTCGAACAGCTCGCGGCTGGACTCCTGGATGGGCTCATGCTCGAAAACGTCGAGACCGGCCTGGAACAGGGTGCCGTCCTTCAGGCAGTCGATCAGCTCGTTCTCCTTGATCAGAGCGCCGCGGGCGCAGTTGATGAAGGAAGCGGTGGGCTTCATCCAGCCAAACTGCTCACGGCCGATGGAATGCTCGGTGGAGGGAACGACGGGCAGATGCACGGAAACGAAGTCGGCCTGCTCCCAGACTTCCTTGGCGGTGGCCTTCAGCTCGCACAGATCGCCGATCTTGTCCTGGGTGAGGTACGGGTCGTAGCCGATGACCTTCATGCCGAAGCCGTACTTGCACTTCTGCATGGCCAGCTGGGAGATACGGCCGCAGCCGATCATACCGAGGGTCTTGCCGCCGAGCTCGTAGGTGTGCTCCATGCCCATACGGACGAGGAAGTTGCCGCTGCGGAACTGCTTGTCAACATAGTTGAAGCGCTTGGCGCACATAAGCATCAGCATGACGGCGTGCTCAGCAACAGCGTTGGCATTGCCGGCGGGCGCGTAGACGACGGTGATGTCCTTGGCGTGGGCGTGGTCCATGTCGATGTTATCGAGGCCGGCGCCCTGCTTGCCGATGACCTTCAGGTTGGTGCAGGTGTCCATCATCTTGGCGGTGATGGGCTCGGTGCGGCACATGATGGCGTCGGGCTGGAACTCGGCGAGCTCCTTGACGTAGGTCTCCTCGTCGTTGTGGCTGCACAGCTTGACTTCGAAGTCGTTGGACTCGAAGATCTGGGTAGCGATCTCGTTCAGCTCGATGGTGTAGTAAACTTTGAACTTTGCCATGGTAAAGATCTCCTCTCAAAAATTTAATTTATTGATCCACCCAATGATTTCATACGGTTCTTTCATTATACCTTTGCCATTTCCCAAAAGCAAGGGATTTTGAAAAAGTTTTGCAGGAATTGATTCAATTATTTGAAGCTCATCTTTCATTTTGACAATCTGCCGTCATGTTTTTTGGTCATTCTGCATTTCTGGTCTGCAAAATCAGAAAAATCCGTCTCCCACTTGACAACCTACGACAAGTGTAGTATATATAAATCAACGACAATTGTAGTAAATTCTCAAGGGAGGTCATCGCATGGAGGAAAAGAAACGCCTGCCCGACGCGGAGCTCGCCGTAATGCAGGCCGTCTGGGCGCAAAGCGGCGAAGTAGGCCGCGCGGACATCGAGGGCGCGCTTACAAGCCACGGCTGGAGCGCCAACACGCTCAACACCTACCTCACGCGCCTTTGCGAAAAGGGTTTTCTCACGAGCCGCCGCGAAGGACGGAACAATTTGTACACGCCGCTCGTCTCAAGAGACAAATACCTCGAGTTTGAAAGCCGCAGCGTTTTGAAGCGGCTCTACGGCGGGTCGCTCGGCAGCTTTGTCGCCGCGCTCAACGCCGAGCAGCCGCTCGAGCAGCGCGAGATCGACGAGCTGCGACAGTTTCTGGACGATATGAGCCGCTAACGGACAGAGGATCGAAAAAAAGGAGGATCGCCATGGAACAGTTTTTGCTGAATCTCTTGAAAACCTCGCTGCTCGGCGCGCTCGCCATCTTGCTCATGCTCGTGAGCAAGCCCCTCTGGCGCGAGCGCTACCGCGCCAAGGTGCGCTGCTGGCTGTGGCTGGCGCTCGCGGCGTTTCTGCTCTTCCCCGTCGACTTTTCGGTGAAGGACGCGCCCGTGCAGGCCGCTCCCCCGCAGGATTACACGCTCTTCGTCGGCACGGATAAAACCACCATTCAGTCGACCGACCATCTCTTCGGCGACATGGCCGAGAGAAGCGGGCAGACGAGCACGCAGGTGCGCGACAGCATCATCGCCCGCCCCGTAACCGACCCCGCGCAGAAGGCCACGCGCTACATTCCCGTCACAACGATCTTATTTTACGGCTACCTTGCCGGCGCGGCGGCGTTTCTCCTCTGCCAGGGCGTATCTTACGTCCGCTTCCGCCGCACGGTGCGCCGCTGGCGCAGCGGCGTGACGCGCGGCGACTACCGCGCGCTGCTGCAAGATACCGCGCGCTCCCTCAACGTGACTGCGCCGGAGATGTTCGTCTGTGAGGCCATCTCCACGCCCGCCGTCACAGGGCTTTTCCGCCCCACGCTCCTGCTGCCGCACGAGGGCTATGACTTAAACGAGCTTCGCTACATTCTGCGCCATGAGCTGTGCCACCTGAAGCGGCGCGACATGCTCTTCAAGCTTGTGCTGCTTGCGGCGAACGCGATGCACTGGTTCAATCCCGTGGTGTATCTGATGCTGCGTCAGGCGGACGAGGACATCGAGCTTGCCTGCGACAGCGCGGCGACCGATGGGCTTGACCGCGCCGAGCGCGCGGCCTACAGCCGCACGCTTCTTGCGGCCGTCCAGTCCCATGTGCGGGCGCTGCCCGCGACGACCTGCTTCGGCGGCACGGTCGAGCGCCTCAAGCGGCGCATCACGAACGTCCTCGGCGCGCAGAAAAAGCGCGGGCTTGGCGTTGTCGCCCTCGTGCTGGCGCTGACGCTCACGGCGGGCTGCGCCGTCGGCTGGGGCGAGCGCGGCAGGAAGAATGATGACCCCTTCGACGGCTCGCGCTACAATCCCGTGTTCATCACGGGAAACGCAGAGCTTACGATCGGGAAGAATTTCCGTCCCCTCTACTATGTCTCCGATGAAAGCGGCACCTACTTCCGTCTTTCCCGTGAGGGTGGTGTCAACACCGTCACGATGATCTACGACGGCGAAGAGATGTCCTTCTCGCCGATGGAATCCGTCACGCTGACGCAGGAAAACTTCGACGGCACTTTGCTGCCGGATCTGGACGCACTGCGCAGCGACAACAAGACCGCGTGGCGCGCGCAGCTGCCGGACAACTTCGACGATCATGACCCCGATGCCGCGCCGAACCTCGCCTTTCTGCTGAAGCAGGAGGACGGCACGCTGTATCTGTGCATCGGCTATCACTTCGTCGGCGGCGACGCCTTTCCCGAGGATACCGACCGTATCCGTTGGGTCTACCGGCTCGAAAAGGGAGACGACACGCTCTATGCCTCGATGGACGACTATGCCGCCGCTTGCGTGGCGGAGCTCAAAAAGGGTACGATGAGCTACTGCACGTCCGAAGACGGCAATTACGCCTCTCAGGTGGCCGAGGATACGGTCGCCGACGTGCGCGTGACGCGGCTCGAGCTGGGCGATTCGCTCGGCAACCTCTCCCCCGACGGCACGGCGCTGGAGCTGTGGTACTTCCAGTACGAGATGAAGCCCACGAACGAGAATGGCGCAGAACTCGCCCCCATCGGCGGGCAGGTCGTAACGGACGACGGCTATCTCAACGAAAACTGGACGCACTATCTCACCGTCCTGCACCACACGAGCGGCGAGGAGACCGGCTATCAGATCATCGGCACCACGATGAGCAACGACGGCCTCTTCTACAACGGCTGCGGCTACAGCGGCGAGGAAACGTCTTACCTGCACGACTTCTATGTTGACTATGCGGGGCTCGAGCTACCGAAGATGTTCATTCCCAACCTGCTGAACGACACGGCAACGGACGGCTACGGCCGCGCCAACCAGTGCGAGGCACAGCTTGTTGCGGGCGATGGCTATTACTACTATGTGCCGATCACCGCGTGGGCGCGCAGCAGCGACGCGGAGTTCTGGTACTCGCGCTACGACACCGGCTCGTATTTCAGCGTCAAGAAGCTTTCGCAAAGCCTTGCCGCCGCAAAGGCGGAATGGGAGAGCACCGGCGCGAAGGCGGAGAAGACCGATACCGGCTGGCGCTTCGTGACAAATGAGGGCATGAGCAGCACGGTCATCACGCTCTTCGACGCACCGGACAACACCTGCTATGAAGTAGATATCCACTGGAGCTTTGACGGCAGCACCGCGGAAAACGAGTGGGGCTGGAACCGCGACCGCGCCGTTGAGGGCGAGGCCGAGGTGCTCCGGGCGATGGTCAAGCGCTTCACGGTCACCGCTGCAATACAGCCCACAAAGAATGACGCGGACAGCGCGCTCGACGCCGCGCTGAAGCAGCTTGGCGACACGAGCGGCGAGGTCACACTGTCGCTGAGCGTGAACGGCACTGACAGCAGCATCTATGACGGCAGCACCGTTACCAACCGCGCCTACTTTGCAAGGAAGCTGAGTGAAAGCCTTGTCTGGCGCGAAGCGAACGACAGTGCCGCGCCCTCGGCGCAGAACTGCATCCTCCTCATAACGGCGGACGGCGGCGTGCTGACGTTCTGCGAATCTCAGCCCATGCATCTCTGGCTGACAACGCCGGACGGGGCGGCGTATTGCTTCAAGACCGACTCATACGATGAGCTCAGTATTGTAGACGGCGACGGGCGCGCACTCTACAACATGATGCGCCTGTGGTACGACGAAGCGGAGTACGACGCGCTGCTGCGCGACGTCAAGCCGCAGCCGAAGAGCCTTTCCTGGCAGGAGGCGGCGCAGCACTGGGCGGACGCCTACTACGGCGCGCACACGAAGGCAGCGAGCGGCAGCTCCTTTAAGTACACCTGGGTCAAGGCTCTCATCACCCCCGCCGAGGACACGACGAAGGCCATGCGCGAGTGGGGCGAGATCGACGAGAACACTTACTGTTTTTACGTGGAGGTGCAGTTCACGCCCGAAAGCGAGACGGCGCTCTATTACGCGATGGCGGGCAACACCGTCGAATGCACCGACCCGTCCGCGCCCAAGGGCGCGTATGCGTTCCAGCGCTGCTGCACCATTCAACTGCAAGAGGACGGCCGCTGGCACGGGGTGATGCTTGGCACCGGCTGGTAAAAAAGCGCACCATGAAAAACGGAGGGGACTTCCCCTCCGTTTTCTCATGCGAAAAACAGAAAAAGTTCTGGAACATCTCAAAGATATGTGGTACAATAGGAATATTCCAAAACATTTTTCTCGGGAGGCTCCCGTCATGGAACAGAATCCGATCCTCAAGCTCCCGCTGTCGCTCGACAGTGAGATCCCCCTCTACTCCCAGCTCATGGGCATCATCAAACGCAGCATCACCTCCGGCGCGCTCAAGGTCGGCGACCTGCTGCCGAGCGAGGCCGAGCTTTGCCGCGCCTACGACATCAGCCGCAACACCGTGCGTCAGGCCATCGGCGCACTGGAGGAGGAGGGCTTTGTCGTGCGCAAGCGCGGCAAGGGCACGTTCGTCTCCGACCCGAACACCCGCCGCAAGGGCGTGCAGTATTCATTCACGACGGAAATTTCCCAGCTGGGCAAAACGCCGTCGTCCACGCTGGTCGACTTCGCGGTCATCACGCCGAGTCCCCGGATCGTGGCGCTCATGGGCCTTGAACCGGGCGTGAAGGTCTACCGCTTCACGCGCGTGCGCAACGTGGACGGCGCGCCTCTCATTCTTGAAACGTCCTACTATCCCGAGTACATCTACCCCAACCTGACGCGCGAGCTGCTGGAAACGCACAGCTTTTACAGTCTCCTCTACCATGTGGGCGTGATCCCGTTTTCCGCGTCAGACACCTACGAGGCCGTCGTCCTCTCGCCGCACGAGGCGCAGCTTCTGCACTGCGCGCCCGGCTCGGCCGCGTTCTTCCATCAGCGCCGCACCACGACCGAAAACGGCCACATCTACGAATATACGACAAGCTACATGCGCGCCGACCGTGTCAAGCTGGACGTGCGATTCCAGAAGGGCTCGACGAGCTTCATGCGCACCGTGGACTAAAGCAGAATAAAAAAGGGAGCAGCCATGCGGCTGCTCTCTTTTTCATTGCTCTTTTTACTTTTCGCAGATGACCGGCTTGCAGCGGTCGGCTTCGACAAAGGCCTTTGCCTTTTCAACTGCCTCCGCGCGCGGCAGCTTCACCTGCTCGCCCGTGCGCATATCCTTGCACGAGACGACGCCCGCGGCGATCTCGTCCTCGCCGAGGAAGTAGACATACGGCACCTTGAGCTTGTCGGCATAGTTCATCTTGGCCTTGAACTTTTTCTTTTCCGTGTAGATCTGCGTGCTGACGCCCGCGGCGCGCAGGTCGGTCGCGAGCGCGATGGCCTCGCTCAAGTCCTCGGTCATCGGCAGGATGAGCACGTCCGCCGGCGCGGTGCAGACCTCGTCGTTCAGCAGCCCCTGCTCGCCGAGGACATAGAACAGGCGCGTCACGCCGATCGAAATGCCGACGCCGGGGAGCTTGCGGTCAGTGTAGTACTCGGCAAGGTTATCGTAGCGGCCGCCGGAGCAGACCGAGCCGATCTCCGGGTGATCCAGCAGCGTGGTCTCATAGACCGTGCCGGTGTAGTAGTCGAGGCCGCGCGCGATGGTCAGGTCGACCGCGAAGTTCTCCTGCGGTACGCCGAACGCGCCGAGGTACTTTGCAACGGTCGAGAGCTCATCGAGACCCTGGTCGAAGACCTCGTTGCGTCCGCGATACTGCGCGAGCGCGGCGAGCACCTCTTCGTTCGTGCCCTTGATGCCGATGAAGGCAAGGATCTCGTCCGCCTTTTCGCCCTCGATGGCGTAATCGTCCACGAGAATGGCGCGCACGAGGTCGGGGCCGATCTTCTCGATCTTGTCGACCGTGCGCATGATGTCGCCCGCCTTGTCGGAAAGCCCGAGCATCGCGTAGAAGCCGTTTAAGATGCGGCGGTTGTTGATGCGGATCTGGAAGCGTTTGAGGCCCAGACGGGAGAAGACCGTATAGATGATGGCGGGGATCTCGGCGTCGTTCGTGATGTCAAGCTCGCCATCGCCGATGATGTCGATATCCGCCTGATAGAACTCGCGGAAGCGGCCGCGCTGCGCGCGCTCGCCGCGGTAGACCTTGCCGATCTGGAAACGGCGGAACGGGAAGGCGAGGTCGGCATAATGCAGGGCAACGTACTTTGCCAGCGGCACCGTCAGGTCGAAGCGCAGGGAGAGGTCGCTGTCGCCCTTGGAGAAGCGGTAGATCTGCTTTTCCGTTTCGCCGCCGCCCTTGGCGAGCAGCACGTCGCTCGCTTCGATGATGGGGGTGTCGAGCGGGGTAAAGCCATACACGCCGTAGGACGAGCGCAGCACCTCCAGAAGGCGTTCCATCTGTGTCTGCGGCGCGGGAAGCAGCTCCATAAAGCCGGATAAGGTGTGAGCTTTGATCGTTGCCATGATAGTGTGTCCTTTCGTGATATAATGTACGGACAGCTTACTGCACCGTGGTGGCACAGCAGCGTATCGGAGTGGTTGGGAGATATTTTACGGTACGGCGCGTGGATTGTCAAGCGCTGCCGCTGCGATCCTTCCACTTTTGGCTCAGTATAGCATTTTCCGCGGCGGATTGCCATAGATTTCCCCGGATCCGGTGCAAAAATTTTCCTCCCCTGCCGGACAGAACCGGCGAAAAGAGAAGTTCTCCCGCAAAAAGCACGAATTGCGCTTGACGGAATCGCCGCTTTTTGCTACCATATATTTAACTTTAGTCAGGTGTACCTCTGCGGAGGGATCGCACCTGCAAAAAACGGCTTCCGGGCAGCCGTCATTCGGCGTCCGCTGCGGTATGCACCGTGCAGACAGTGGCCAATCCTTTCAGCATCGTTGAGGAGGAACGTTGGATGTACCAGAGCAAAATGAAAAGTGAGGAGACCGATCATCTGTTCAAGGCGATCCTGTCTCTGAGGACGGAGGAAGAATGCTATCGCTTCTTCGACGATCTCTGCACCTTCAGCGAGATCGAGGCGATGTCGCAGCGTTTTGAGGTGGCGTCGCTGCTGGCCGATGGCAAAACCTTCACGCAGATCTCGCAGAAGATCGGCGTTTCGTCCACGACCATCACGCGCGTAAACAAGTGCCTTTGCTACGGGGCAGACGGCTACAAACTGCTGTTCGACCGGGCAAAGGAAGAGAAGTAAGTCCCGTCATGTCAGGGTCAGAGCAGGCGCGATGCGTCTGCTCTTTTTCCCGTGTCATGCTTTACTATAATACCGCATCACCACATCGGTTCGGCACCATGTCACCCAGATATATGAGAAATGACTAAATTATTTTTAAAATTTTGTCAGATTTTATTGCTTTTGCCAAAGTGGTATGTTACAATTAATTCACAAATAGATTAGGGATAGATGTGCAGCGTGCAAGGAACCGTTTGCCCGACGGTGCTGTGACTCTATCCTGCGTCTGTTTTTTTTGCGGAACCCCTCCGCAGAAAACGCACGTCCCCTCGTGCGGTGATAACAGGCCCGTCTGGGGGAGGAGCGGTTCGCCGCTTCTTGCCGGGCAAGTATTTTTATGAAGAGAGAGGTAAATATCAAAAATGGCAAACGAAAAGAAAGTCGCACGGGAGCCCAGTTTTATTCTGGCGCTGATCCCCATTGTGGCAATGATCGGGTTCATGCTTTACTGCTTCCTCGGTCATTCCGAATCCGGTTATCATGACGCGCACATGCCCCTGGTCCTGTCCATCGTCGTCGCCTGCATCGTCGGCTTCGCCTGCGGCCACAGCTTCCAGGATATGCTCGCCGGTATGATCGATCGTCTGGCAGCTTCCATGGAAGCCGTTCTGATCCTCTGCACCGTCGGTTTCCTCGTCGCCAGCTTCATGGCCTCCGGCGCGATCCCTTCCCTGATCGTCTACGGCCTTGACCTGCTGACCCCGAAGCTGTTCCTGCCCATCGGCTGCATCCTCTGCGCGATCGTCGGTATGGCGTGCGGCTCCTCCTGGACCACCACCGCCACCATCGGTCTTGCGTTCCTCGGCATCGGCGCGGGCCTCGGCATCCCTGCCCCCATCACCGCCGGTATGATCATCTCCGGCGCGTATGTCGGCGATAAGTTCTCCCCCCTGTCCGATACCACCAACCTTGCCGCGGCTGTTGCCGAGACCGGCCTGTTCGACCACGTCACCGCGATGGTCTCCAGCACCGGCCCGACCCTCGTCATCGCCCTGATCCTCTACACCATCCTCGGCCTGAACGTTGACACCAGCGCCTATGATCCCGCTGTTGCTCAGAGCATTCAGGACGCGTTCCGCGGTTCCTTCAATATCTCCCCGGTTCTGCTCATTCCCATCATCGTTGTTATCGTGATGTGCGTCCTGCGTGTGCCCGGCCTGGTCGGCATTGCCGCCTCCGTCGCCACCGCAACGATCTTCATGATCATCTTCCAGTCCACCGACATCTACGGCTCCCGCGCCCTGGGCGACATCTTCAACACGCTGCACTACGGTATCGGCGTTGAGACCGGCAACGAAGTCGCTGACTCCATCCTCGGCAAGGCCAAGGGCATGGACGGCACCATGTGGACCATCAACCTCATCCTTGTCGCTCTCGCTTACGGCGGCGCGCTCGAGCGCTGCGGCTGCATCGAGCGTCTGTTCGGCGGCCTGAAGCACAAGATCCACTCCGTTGGCAGCCTGATCCTCGCCACCCTGCTGACCTCCATCTTCTGCGACGCCACCATGTGCGACCAGTTCCTCGGCATTGGCGTTCCCGCCCCCATCTATGCCGACAAGTATGATGAGCTCGGCCTCGGCCGCAATATGCTCTCCCGTTCTCTGGAAGATGCCGGTACCCTCTGGGCCGTTATGTTCCCCTGGACCGGCTGCGGCGCTTACCAGACCGGCGTTCTCGGCATGAGCCCGCTGGTGTTCTTCCCGTACGCGTTCGTCAACCTGCTCAACCCGATCTTCGCGTATGTGACTGCTGCCTTCGGCCGCAACATCTTCTGGGCTGACGGTTCCTACACCAACATCTTCGGCAAAACCAAGGCCGGCAAGCCCGCCGGTGCTCCGGAAGAGGCTCACGCCAAGGCTGTTGCCAATCTGGAAGCCCTTCGTGCTGCGGGCAAGGCCCCCAAGATCAGCGCGTAATCTACGCTCCCTGCTTTACTTAGAAAGGAATCACCGCTGTGAAACAATCGCTTCCCTGGGAATCTGTCCCGCCCCCGATCTTCCCCGCCCAGCTCACGCTCAAGCCGCGTAAGAAATGGGTGCAGGTCGGCGGATGGGTCCTGGTCGTTCTCCTGCTGCTCTACGGCTTATCGCAGCGCGGACGCAACCCGCTGCTGTCGATCATCTCCCTCGTGTTCTCCGTGATGTACCTTGTGACGATGATCACCAAAAAGAACGCCGCTCTGACGAGCCGCGGTCTTGAGATCTTCTATAACATGCAGTTCACCACGAACTATGAGTGCTATCCCTGGGAGGACATCAGCGTCATCGTATGCGAGGATCGCAGCCACGCCGAGCTCGTGCGCCTGCACATCGGCTACGGCAATGCGGAAAAGGCATTTTTCTTCCCGCGCGCATCACTCGACGAGATCGCTGCCTTTGCGAAAAAGAAGAATCCCGCCATTCGGATCATGGATTACGAAGCACCCGAACCGAAGTCCTCTGGGAAGCGGAAAAAGTAAACAACTGTGAACTTTTCACAAATTTTGAAAAGTGCTCCGCATTTGCGGAGCGCTTTTTTTATTTACTTTTCACAAATTAGCGATTTACCTTGTTAACGTGTTATCTTGATATGGTGATAACGCACAATAAAGAAAATATTTTTAGCGAGAAAACTATTGATTTTGCACAAAAACATGCTATACTGTGATAGAACAATCTCGTGGGATATTCCCCGCGGGCGGAACGCTTCCACATCGGGCAAATGCGGAGATATCAGGGGTGCGTTCCGAAAGGTATCTTGCATCCGGCGGCACGGTTCGCCGTGCGTGCCAAATCACCGGGCAACCGGAAAAAAGGAAAAAGAGAGGATAATTACCATGATCATGAATCCTACCGCGATCAAGCATGTCGTCGTCGATGGCCACAGCCTGACCCTCGAATCCTTCGTCGCCATTTCTCGCTACAATGCGACTGTCGAGCTGGCTCCCGCTGCCCTGGAGGCCATGCAGAAGTCCCGCGCTCTCGCCGAGAAGATCGCCGCCGAGGGCCGCGTCGCCTACGGTATCACCACCGGTTTCGGCGAGTTCCAGAAGGTCGCCGTCCCCAAGGAGATGAGCAACCAGCTCTCCACCAACCTGATCCTCAGCCACTGCACCGCCGCCGGCGAGCCGTATGCTGACGAGATCGTCCGCGGCATGATGCTGCTGCGTGCCAACGCTCTGTGCGGCGGCGTGAGCGGCGTTCGTCCCATCCTCGTGCAGATGCTGCTCGAGATGCTCAACAAGGGCGTGACCCCCGTCGTCCCGCAGAAGGGCTCCCTCGGCTCCTCCGGCGACCTTGCTCCTCTCGCTCACATGACGCTCCCCATGCTCGGCAAGGGCGAGGCCATGTACGAGGGCGTGAAGATGCCCGGCGCCGAGGCCATGGCCAAGGCTGGCATCAAGACGCTCGACACCCTGGTCTCCAAGGAAGGTCTCGGCATGACGAACGGTACCTGCGCGATGACCTCCGTCGGTGCTCTCGCTCTGTACGACACCATCTGCGCCGCCCAGCTCGGCGACGTGATCGCTTCCATGTCCTTCGAGGGCCTGACCGGCCTGCGCAATGCCTTCGACCCCCGCATCCATCAGGTGCGCGGCCAGAAGGGCCAGATGCTCGTCGCCGCGAACATGCGCAAGCTGCTCGACGGTTCCGAGATCCTCGACAACTGCCAGAAGGATCGCGTTCAGGACGCTTACGCCCTGCGCTGCATCCCGCAGCTGCACGGTGCCTGCCGTGACGCTCTCGACTATGTCCGCGAGAAGGTCGAGATCGAGCTCAACGCCGTCACCGATAACCCGCTGATGTTCCTCGACGACGAGGCTGTTATCTCCGGCGGTAACTTCCATGGCGAGCCCATGGCCCTGCCGTTCGACTTCCTCGGCATCGCCGCGAGCGAGCTGGCCGACGCTTCCGAGCGCCGCACCGAGCGTATGGTCAACCCGGCTCTGTCCAACGGCCTGACCGCGTTCCTGACCACTAAGGCCGGCGTCAACTCTGGTTTCATGATCGTTCAGTACGCTGCCGCTTCCATGGTCAGCGAGAACAAGATCTACGCTCACCCCGCTTCCGTCGACTCCATCCCCTCCTCCGCCAACCAGGAGGATATCGTCTCCATGGGTACCACTGCTGCCCGTAAGGCCAAGATGATCCTGCAGAACACGCAGGACGTCCTCGCCGACGAGCTGATGACCGCCTGCCAGGCCATCGATATCCGTCGCCGCCTGAACACCCACGGCCAGGGCATGACCCCGCTGCACGAGGCTCTCTACCAGCACGTCCGCGAGAAGGTCGCCTTCTACGAGATCGACCGCGAGATCTGGCCTGACATCCGTGCGGTGGAAAAGATGATCCGCTCCGGCGAGCTGCTCGACATCGTCAAGGAGTATATCCCCGACTTCGAATAATCGAAATCGTGCTCTTTGTGCCGCAAACGCACTGTGCGCGGCGTAAATAGTTGACAATACAATGCAAGGTGGTGTAAAGTCTTAGTAGGCTTTACACCATCTTTTTGTCGAATTTTGATAGAAACGGAGGGAACTGCCATGGAACTCAATATCCTGCGGGCGGACCCCGCGGGGAACATCACGATCTTCGTGCTCGACCAAGTCGAAAAGGCACAGCGCGCGGCCATCGCAGAGAAGATCATGGCGATTCCGGCACTCAAGGCCGAGCAGGTCGGCTATGTCTGCCCTGCGGAAGATGACGCGGACGGACATATGGAGATGATGGGCGGCGAATTCTGCGGCAACGCAACGCGCGCCTACGGCATGTACATTGCCCGGCAAAAGGGAGGACTTTCTTCCGTTAAGCTGCGCGTGAGCGGCTGCGACCATATCGTGACCGTGCAGGTCGATCTGGCAGCAGGCACGGCGCGCGCCGAGATGCCCTGTCCGCGCAGCGTTCAGCGCGTCACCGCAAACGGTCACGAGGGGACGCTTGTTGACTTAACAGGTATTGCCCACCTTGTGGTCGAGGGCGTGAAACCGAGCGAAGAGTTCTTCCGCGCGGTCGAGCCCGTCTTTTCCCAAATTGCAGGGCTGGATGCCTGCGGTGTCATTTTCTTAGATGCGGAAACACACCGCATGACGCCGCTCGTTAAGGTGATCGATACGAACAGCCTTGTCTGGGAGGGCAGCTGCGGCAGCGGCAGTGTCGCCTGTGCGGTCGCGCAGAGCGAGCAGATGGAAAACGGCGGCTTTTCCTGCGACTATATTCAGCCTGCGGGCGTCGTCCGCGCGAGCGTTGAGCGGCAGGGCGGCAAAGTCGTCGCGGCTCACATCGGCGGTAAGGTCACGCTGGACGAGCCTGTGCGCATCACGCTGTAACGCCCGCACAAATGAAAGAATGCTTCCCCCGTCCGTCGCTTTCCCCTTTTTGTGCGCGGCGCAGGCGGCAAAAATCGCCCAAAATCCCTCTTTTTTCTCTTTTTTCAAGGAGGAAAAAGAACACTTAATTTTTTAAGGTTTTTGAAAAAAAGAGGCTTGCAAAATCGTTTACCTTTTCTCCGCCTTCGGATATAATTCCAATTGTCAATTAGAGAGAATTCTCTGCGTTTTAGATACTTAAAAAAATCAGGAGGTAATTCCCATGACCGACATTGAAATCGCCCAGGCGTCCCAAATGCTCCCCATCGAGGAAGTTGCTGCTAAGGTGGGCATCAAGCCCGAGCAGCTGGAGAACTACGGCCACTACAAGGCCAAGGTCGACATCCACGCCCTGAAGGATCTGCCCCGCAAGTCCAAGCTGGTTCTCGTTACCGCCATCAGCCCCACCCCCGCTGGCGAGGGTAAGACCACCACTTCCGTCGGCCTTGCCGACGCGCTGAACAAGCTCGGCAAGAACACCATCGTCTGCCTGCGCGAGCCCTCTCTTGGCCCCGTGTTCGGCGTCAAGGGCGGCGCTGCCGGCGGCGGCTACGCTCAGGTCGTCCCCATGGAGGACATCAACCTGCACTTCACCGGTGACTTCAACGCCATCGGCATCGCCAACAACCTCATGGCTGCCCTGATCGACAACCACATCCAGCAGGGCAACCTTCTCGACATCGACGTGCGCAATATCCCCTGGAAGCGCGTTGTCGATATGAACGACCGTCAACTGCGTCACATCGTCTGCGGTCTCGGCGGCAAGGCCTCCGGCGTGCCCCGCGAGGACGGCTTCGACATCGTTGTTGCCTCCGAGATCATGGCCGTTCTGTGCCTCGCTACCGACCTTGCTGACATGAAGGCCCGTCTTGCCAAGATGGTCGTCGCCTACAACCGCGCCGGTCAGCCCATCACCGCTCATGACCTGAAGGCCGAGGGCGCTATGGCTGCCGTCCTGAAGGACGCCATCAAGCCCAACATGGTCCAGACCCTCGAGCACACCCCCGCTTTCATCCACGGCGGCCCCTTCGCCAACATTGCCCACGGCTGCAACTCCATTCAGGCCACCGAGACCGCGATGAAGCTCGCCGATTACACCGTCACCGAGGCCGGCTTCGCTGCTGACCTGGGCGCCGAGAAGTTCCTCGACATCAAGTGCCGTGCCGGTGGCTTCCACCCCGACGCTGTTGTCATCGTTGCCACCGTCCGCGCTCTCAAGTATCACGGCGGTGTGCCCAAGGCTGAGCTCAACAACGAGAACCTCGAGGCTCTCGAGAAGGGCCTGCCCAATCTCCTCCAGCACGTCGACAACGTGAAGAACGTCTACGGTCTTCCCTGCGTCGTCGCCATCAACGCTTTCCCGACCGACACCAAGGCTGAGCTCGACCTCGTTGAGGCCAAGTGCAAGGAGCAGGGCGTCAACGTCCGTCTGTCCGAGGTCTGGGCCAAGGGCGGCGAGGGCGGCAAGGCTCTGGCTGAGGAAGTCATCCGCCTCGCTGAGGACACCACCAACGATCACTTCCAGTTCGTCTACGACCTGGAGGATTCCATCGAAGAGAAGCTGAACAAGATCGCCACCAAGGTCTACCGCGCTGACGGCGTGGTGCTCGCCGGCGACGCCAAGAAGCAGGCTGCTCAGCTCACTGAGCTCGGCTTCGACAAGATGCCCATCTGCATGGCCAAGACGCAGTTCTCCTTCTCCGATGACGCCAGCAAGCTGGGCGCTCCCCGCGGCTTCAAGATCACCGTCCGCGAGATCAAGGTCAACGCCGGTGCCGGCTTCCTGGTTGCCAAGACCGGCAACATCATGACCATGCCGGGGCTTCCCAAGGTTCCCGCTTCCGAGCGCATCGACATCGACGCCAACGGCAAGATCACCGGCCTGTTCTAAGAAACGGCTGCCTCACAGATTTTACTCTTTTGATCCCCAAGGAAGAGGCGGAACCATCCGCCTCTTCCTGACATATTCTCTTCTGACTCTAAAATTACCGGGAGGAACGCTATGAAGATCGCAGATATGAAAGTTACCGAGCTCATCAACGAGGTCGGTTCAGGCACTCCCGCGCCCGGCGGCGGCGCTGTGGCCGGTCTTGCCGGCGGCGTCGGCGTCGCGCTGACGATGATGGTCAACGGCCTGACGCTGGACAAGAAGGGCTTTGAGAACGACCGCGAGCGCCTTCTGGACGCCATTGCCAAGGGCAATGAGCTCAAGGAGCGCTTTATCGACGTCATGAACCGCGACAGCGAGGTCTTCGACGTTCTGATCGAATCGCTCGCCCTCCCGAAGGACGACGACGCGCACAAGGCCATTCGCCGCGGCGCCGTGCAGGCAAGCTTCCGCAGCTGCACGCAGGTACCGCTGACGATGATGGAGATCTGCGCCGAGGCCATCGACCTCTGTGCCGAGCTTGTCGGCACGACGAACCCGAACGTCGTCAGCGATCTTGGCATCGCCGCGCTCACGCTCAAGACCGCCATGCAGAGCGCATGGCTGAACGTGCTCATCAACCTTTCCTCCCTGAAGGACAAGGCCTTTGCCGATGAGTGCTGCAAAAAGGGCGAAGAGCTGCTTGCACACGCCATTCCCGTGGCGCAGGAAAGCTACGAAAAGGTGCTCAAGGTCATCACCGAAAAGTAACGCTCTTCCGGCCGGAAACGGCCTTTCCAAACTCTCTTTTTTCTTTGATACACGCCGCCCGCCGCGCAGAGAACGCGCCGCGGGCGGCGCGTTCATTTCTTTTTTGGATTTTTGCAATTTATAGTAGCATTTTGCAGATTTTGTGGTACAATACCATCGGTTCTATTGACGGATCCCAAATTTTGCACGAAAGAGGCTTTTTTATGGATTTTGTTGCAAACGGCTCCAAGAATGTCGAAATCGAGACTTCCACGGGCATTTACCTTCGCCACGCCATTCAGACGCACTTTGTCGAGATCGGCGAGGATTATATCGAGCTTGTCAACCGCTACGTCAAGCCCCTCTATGAAGAGGGCGACCTTCTGAGCATCAGCGAAAAGATCATCGCCCTGTGCCAGAAGCGCGTGGTCTATCGCAAGGATATGAAGATCTCGTGGCTGGCAAAGTTCCTCAGCCGCTTTGCCATTCAGCACAACAGCGCCGGCATCGGCGTGGGCGAAGTGTGCAAGATGCAGTTCGCCATCGACGAGTGCGGCGCATGGAAGGTCCTCTGGGCCGCCATCTGCGCGGGCTTCGGCAAGCTCGTGGGCAAGCACGGCATTTTCTACGATATGGTCGGCATGGAGGTCACGGGACTCGATGGCTTCTACCCCGACGTGTTCCCGGTTTATGGCGATTACGGCATTCGCATCCCTGAAAATCCCTCGGGCGTTTGTAATGAGATCTTCGAAAAGACCGGCGTGCGCGCGATGATCGTCGATGCCAACGACCTCACGCGCGACATTCTCGGCAAGGCCGACTGCGTGACCCTCACCGACGAGCAGCTCTGCGAGATCATTCGCGACAACCCCGCCGGTCAGGACGACCAGTGCACCCCGTTCATTCTGATCCGCAAGAAACAGTGATCCTTTTTTCGTTCCCTGCCACCCGCAGCGAGCGTGAGAAAGAGGGCGATCCTCTCACATGAGAGAATCGCCCTCTTTTTTTTATGAAATTCTCAGTCCAATCCCGTATCGAGCCAGCCGGGGCGCTCCATTTCCACAACGGGCGGCTCCGTCGTGGCGCCGGGGTCGGTCACACCGGGATCGGTGGTCGTACCGGGGTCGACCGGCACGGTGGGGTCGATGGGCGCGGTGGTTCCGGGATCGACCGGTGCGGTCACGCCGGGGTCGGTCGGCACCGTGACGGCGGACTTGCCGACGTACACGATGCGGTTGCGCGCCTTGTAGTTGCTGTTCGCCTCAAAGGTCGAGGAGATGAGCTTGCCGTCGCCGGAGTAGACATTGCGGTAGGTCTTTACCTTGTAGCCGGTGTAGGCGGTCTGCTCGACCTTGCGCTCGCCGGGAGCCAGCTCGTCCGTTTCGATGATCTCCTCCGTAAACGGAATGGTCTCAAGCACGTCGGCGCGGATCTTCACATAGGTGTCGTCCACCTTGGTGCCGAGAATGGTGATCTTGAGATAATTCTTGTTGCCGCTCGTCGTATACTCGGCGCAGACCTTGATGGGATAATCGGTATTGTTGCGGAGCTCAAACTCAGGGCCGCCCTCGGCGACCGTCGCGTCAAGGCCGAGGCCGATGTAGTCGGAGGCAAAGCCGTGGTTCGTGCGCTGCACGATCTCAAGGTTGGCGTAGAGCGCGGCGGCATAGAGCGTAGAGCTCGCCTGGCACGCGCCGCCGCCGACCATGTCAACGGTCTTGCCCTGCAAGTAGCCCGGCGCGGGGCTGTAGCCGTTCGCCGCGGTAAAGGGCGTGACGAGCGGGCCGTATTTCATCGTTTCGCCGGCGTTCATAATGTAGCCGTTGATGCGCGAGGCGGTGAGCTTGACGTTCGCACGGCGGCCGGGTGCGCCGCCGACCTTCGTGGTATAAGAGCTGAGCTCGTCGCGGAAGATCACCTGCTCAAGCTGCTCGGTCGTCACGTCCGGCAGCTCGACCGCGGCGTTCGGCACATCGACGGTCTCCCCCGCCGCAGCTTTGTCATAGGCGGCTTGCAGGTCAGAGAGTGCAAAATCCACCCCCGCGTGTCCCGGCACGACGGTGCCGCTTTCCTTATCAAAGGACGCGTTGACCTTCTGCCCGATGATCGCCTCGCGCTGCGCGGCAAGATCGGCCTCCTGCGCGGGGATCACATCGTAAACGCCGCCCTCCGCGTCACTCTTCAGCACGATCTCAGACGGCTTGCCGCCGCTGAGGTACGCGCCGCCAAGATACATACTGAGCTGCTCTTTCGCGGTGTCGGTCGCGGCGCGGCCGTCCATCGGCTTCGTAACGCTGACCTTACCGTCCTCGGTCACGTGAATGGCAAATTCCACCGGATCGCAGGTTATGTCATCGCACAGCGTGTCGACCAGACTGCCAAGCTGATCGGGCGAATAGTACAGCCCCACCGCCGCAGCGGCGTCCTGCGGCTTAATGAGCGCGCGCACATACCTGGCGCCCGCCGTCAGAATGCTGTCGTTGCAGCCGTAGACATTGTAGATGTGCTTGGCGAGGCCGTCAAAGTCGACGTACTCCGGCATCTCGTTGAGCGCCACGTGCGCGACCTCCGTGCCGTCGGGCAGAACGAAGTCGACGCCCGCGCCCCTCGCCTGCGCCGCGCTCTTCCGGAGCTGCTCGGCTACCTGCTGCTCGCTCATGCCGCCGTAGTTGACCTCGCCGAGCATCACGTTGGGGTAAATGCACTGCCCCGCCGACACCCATGCGCCAAAGGCCAAATAGGCCGCCTCCAGCACGGCGGCGACGATGGCGATGACCTTGCCCGCCTTCCCCGATGTTTCACGTGGAACGCGCGGCGGCGTCTCGCCGCAGGACTCCGCAGACGCTCTGACGGCCTTCTCCGGCTTCATCAGGCGCTTGCCGCCCTTTTTCCTTTTCTTTTCCTCAAAGGCGCCGATGTTTTCTTCCATCTCTGGCTCCTCCCTGTTTCTTCCGTTCTTTGCGGTGGGGCTTTCCCCGCCGACTGCATCAGTATATCACAGAACAGGAGAAAAAGAATCACAAAAGGGTGACAATTTCAACTTTTTTCTCAGCGCTTTGCACATTTCGGGATCCGAATGGTCAAAAGAATATTCTCCTCCGTGTCCTCGCGCTGCATATCGGCCTCCACGCCCGCCCGCTGCATTAGGCCGAGAGAATGGCGGATCGTGTTGAGGAAAATACGCACATCTTTGACAACATAGGTCGGCAGGCGCGGCGATGTTTGCTTTCTCTTCAGCATTTCCTCGATGAGCGCTTCGCTCTGGGCAACATTGTAGCCGCGGCGGATAATGGTCTGCAAGGCATGCAGGCGATCCTCCTCATCGGCAAGGCGCAGCAGCGCCCGGGCGTGCCGCTCGGAAAGGTCATGCGCGCACAGCAGGCGCGTGCAGTCCGGTGACAGGCGCAGCAGACGCAGCTTGTTGGCAACGGCGGACTGAGATTTCCCCAGCTTTTCCGCCGCCTGCTCCTGCGAAAGGCCGTAGGACGAGATGAGCCGCGCGATGGCGGCCGCTTCTTCGAGATAATGCAGGTCGCGGCGCTGCAAATTTTCCACAAGCGCAAGCAGCGCGCTCTCCTCCTCGCTCGAACGGGCAAGCAGACACGGCACCTCGCGCAGCCCCGCAAGCTTTGCCGCGCGCAGCCGCCGCTCCCCGGCGATGAGCTCATAGCCCTCGTCCGTGCGGCGGACGGTCAGCGGCTGCAAGATCCCGTAGCGGCGAATGCTGTCGCTCAGCGCGCGCAGGGAATCCTCGTCGAACTCCACGCGCGGCTGGTTGGGATTGGGGCGCAGCGCGTCAACGCTCAGCTCGAGCACGCGGCGCGGGAACAGCTGCTTTTTTGCGGACATTTCCATGGATTTCCCCTCCTTTTTCTCCACTTTTAGCACAAATTGTGTGCAAAACGCGGCGAATCCGGGCGAAGAGGGCAAAAAAGATCCGCGTTTTTGAAAACGCGGATCTTTTTTCTCTTTATTTCCCGTCGCGCTTGACGTGCATGCGGCTCACGGCGCGGGCGATGCGCGCGCGGGCAAGCGCCTGCTCCTGCTCGCTGTGCCTGGCGTCAAGCTCGGCGCGCGAAGCGGCGGCCATCTCCTCGGCGCGGCGCAGATCGATCTCCTCCGGCCGCTCGATCGTATCCACCAGCAGCAGCGCTTCCCCGTTTTCCATCTTGAGAAGTCCCTCGGATACGGCGGCGATCTGCTCATCGCCGTCCTGTCCCCGCAGCGTCAGCTTGCCGGGGACAATCGCGATCACAACGTCCTCATGCTGCGCCATCACGCCGTACATGCCGTCGATCGTCGGCACGGTGAGCGAGGCGCAGGCGCCGTCGAAAAACGTGCGCTCCGGCGCAAGAATACGAAGGTGAAACGTGTTCATCACACTTCCCCGCTTTCCATCTTCTTCGCCTTGGCAAGCGCATCGTCGAGCGTGCCGACATTGTAAAATGCCATTTCGGGATAACCGTCCATCTCGCCGGAGAGGATCGCTTCAAAGCCGCGCAGCGTTTCCTCCAGCGGCACATATACGCCCGGAAGGCCGGTGAACTTTTCGGCAACAAAGGTCGGCTGGGCAAGGAAACGCTGAATCTTGCGCGCGCGGTTGACCGTGAGCTTGTCTGCGTCGCTCAGCTCGTCCATGCCGAGAATGGCGATGATATCCTGCAATTCGCGGTATTTTTGCAGCGTGGCCTGCACGCTGCGGGCAATGCGGTAATGCCGCTCGCCCACAATATCCTCCTCGAGAATGCGGGAGGACGATTCCAGCGGGTCGACCGCGGGATAAAGTCCCTGCTCGGCGATCTTACGGCTCAGGACCGTCGTCGCGTCGAGATGGGTAAAGGTCGTGGCGGGGGCGGGGTCGGTCAGATCGTCCGCCGGAACATAGACCGCTTGCACGGACGTGATCGAGCCGCTTTTTGTGGAGGTGATGCGCTCTTGCAGCTCGCCCATTTCGTTGGCAAGCGTCGGCTGATAGCCGACGGCGGAGGGCATGCGCCCAAGCAGGGTAGAAACCTCGCTGCCCGCCTGCACAAAGCGGAAGATATTGTCGATAAACAGCAGCACGTCGCGCTGCTCCTCGTCGCGGAAGTATTCCGCCATCGTAAGACCCGTGAGCGCCACGCGCATGCGGACGCCCGGCGCTTCGTTCATCTGGCCAAAGACGAGGGCAGTCTTGTCGATGACGCCGCTCTCGTGCATCTCGTTCCAGAGGTCGTTTCCCTCGCGGCTGCGCTCGCCGACGCCCGTAAAGATCGAGTAGCCGCCGTGCTCCACGGCGATGTTGTGGATCAGTTCCTGAATGAGCACCGTCTTACCGACGCCCGCGCCGCCGAAAAGACCGATCTTACCGCCGCGCGGATAGGGCTCCAAAAGGTCGATGACCTTGATGCCCGTTTCCAGAATTTCAACGCCGGGGTTCTGCTCGGCAAAAGCCGGCGGCTTCCTGTGGATGCTGCGGCGCGGCTCGTCCGCGCCGATGGGCGCACCGTCGTCGATGACGTCGCCGAAGACGTTGAACAGCCGCCCAAGGGTACATTTGCCGACGGGCACGCGCAGTCCGCTGCCCTCGCCCGTCACGTCCATGCCGCGCGCAAGGCCCTCGCTGCCCGAAAGCATGATGCAGCGCACCGTATCGCTGCTCAGGTGCTGCGCGACCTCCATCACGCGGCGCGCGCCGTCCACCTCAACGGACAATGCCTCGCGAATGCGCGGCAGGCCGCCTTGCGGAAAGCGCACGTCCACCACGCTGCCCGATACCTGAATGATCTTACCCGTGCGCATGCTGCTGCGCCTCCTTCCTCATGCGGTTCTGCCTGCTGCGCGCGCCGGCCGAGACCTCGGTGATCTCGCTTGTAATGGCGCTCTGCCGCTCGTGGTTGTACTCGAATTGCAGCTCCCGCAGCATGTCGTCCTCGTTCCGGTTGGCAGCGTCCATCGCGGAGGCGCGCGCGTTCTGCTCAGCGCAGAAGCTGTGTACCATCGCCGAATAGAGGAAGCCCGTGATATACGCCGGAACGATCTTGGCGAGCACCTCCTCGGCCGAGGGTTCAAATCTGATATGCGGCAGAGGCGCGCCGCCCTCAAACTCTCCGCTCTCCAGCGGCAGGAGCCTTGTGGTGTGTACGCTCATCTCCATGCCGTTTTCAAAGTCCGTATAAACCATATAGAGTTTGGAGATCTCCCCGCGGTCAAAAAGGTCGAGGAGCTTTGCCGTGATCTCGCGGGCGCGGCGCAGCGTGGGGCTCTGCGCGGTGTACTGAAAGTTCTTTTCCATCGGTACGCCGTGGCTTGCAAAAAACTGCCGGCCGTTGTCGCCCACCACGAAAACGCGGCTGTCGGAATGGCTTTTGATCCGCCCCAGCGTTTCCTGAATGACATTCTGGTTGTAAGCGCCCGCAAGGCCGCGGTCCGCCGTGACGACCAGATAGGCGTATGTGCCGGACTGATCGGAATCGTCCGCATCGCCGCAGAACACATAGGGGCTTCTGATCTCGCCCCCGCGCTGGAAAATGCGCTCGATCTCCCCCGTCAGCGCGTCAAAAAACGGGCGTGTTTTTTCAAGATCTTCCTTCGCCCGCCGCATTTTGGTCGAGGCGATGAGGTACATCGCGTTCGTCACCTTCTGCGTGCTTTTGATGCTTTCAATGTGTCCGCGGATCTCCTTCATGCCCGCCATGTCCTCTCACCTCACTTGCTCAACTTTGAAAATTTTCTTTGACAAACGCCTTGGCGATCTCAACGATCTGCGCCTGCTGCTCGTCGCTGAGAAGGCCCGTCTGCTCGATGGCGCGGCACAGCGCGCCCTGCGTATCGGCAAAGTGCCGCAGCAGGAGCGGCAAAAAGCCGTCGAGCTTTTCCGCCGGGATCTCCGCAAACGTGTGGCTCAGCCCCGCAACGAGCAGAATGACCTGCTCATACTGCTTGTAGGGGCGGAATTGCTTCTGTCGCAGCATGCGCGTCAGTCCCTGCCCGTAGGCAAGCAGCTTTTTGGTCGATTCGTCAAGGTCGCTGGCAAACTGCGTGAACGACTCCATCTCGCGGTACTGCGAGAGGTCAAGGCGGATCGTCTTGGCCGCCTTTTTCATCGCCTTGGTCTGCGCGTCGCCGCCCACGCGGGACACGGACAGACCCACGTTCACCGCCGGCCGCTGGCCGGAGAAGAACAGGCGCGATTCCAGAATAAGCTGACCGTCGGTAATAGAAATGACGTTCGTCGGGATATAGGCCGACACGTCGCCCGACTGTGTCTCGATGATCGGCAGCGCCGTGATGCTGCCGCCGCCCTTTTCATCGCTCAGGTGTGCCGCGCGCTCAAGCAGGCGGGAGTGCAGATAGAATACGTCGCCGGGGTAGGCCTCGCGACCGGGCGAACGCTCCAGCAGCAGGCTCATCGCGCGGTAGGCGACGGCGTGCTTGGAAAGATCGTCGTAGACGATGAGCACGTCGCGCCCCTTGTGCATAAAGTACTCGCCCATGGCGCAGCCCGCGTAGGGCGCAACATATTGCAGCGGCGCGGCATCGCTCGCCGAGGCGTTGACGATGATCGTATAGTCCATCGCGCCGTGCGATTCCAGCGTCTTTCTGAGCTGGGCGACGGAGCTCGCCTTCTGTCCGATGGCAACATAGATGCAGATGACACCCTTGCCCTTCTGGTTGACGATGGTATCGAGGGCGATGGCGGTCTTGCCGGTCTGGCGGTCGCCGATGATGAGCTCGCGCTGGCCGCGGCCGATGGGAAACATCGAGTCGACGCAGAGAATGCCCGTTTCAAGCGGCGTATCGACGCTCTTACGGTCGATGATGCCGGGGGCGGGACTTTCCACAGCGCGGTAACCGTCGGCGCGGATCTCTCCGCCGCCGTCGATGGGTACGCCGAGCGCGTTTACCACGCGGCCGAGGAATCCCTCGCCCACGGGAACGCCCGCCGTGCGCCCGGTGCGGCGCACCGTGCTGCCCGCACAGATGCTCGCGTCGTCGTCAAAGAGGATACAGCCGACGCTCTCCTCCGAAAGATCCTGCACCATGCCGCGCACGCCGCCGTCGAAAAGCAGCACCTCGCCGTAGGCCGCGCCGGAAAGTCCGTCCACGCGGGCGATGCCGTCGCCCACGGTCATCACCGTGCCAACCTCCTGGGCAAGCACATCCGGCGTCCACGAGAGCACCGTTTCCTTCAAAAGCGGGATCACATCGCCCTGCGCGGCAGCAAGCTTTTCCAGCGCGCTCTTGAACTGGCTCAGTCTGCCGCCCGCGCTCCAGTCGTAGACCTCCGCGCCCGCCTCGAGACGAAAGCCGCCGGGATAGGCGTCGCTCTTCTGCCAGACGAGCGTCGTTCCCTCGCCGTACTTTTCGGCAAGAAAGGCCAAAAATCGTTTCTCCTGCGCCGGTGTCGGGCGCTCGGCAGAACGAAGAACGGCCTCAAGATGCTCCGTGCGCTCAGCCATTGTTCTTGCGCTCCTCCGCCGTGTCCAGGAACTTGTCGTAAGCGTCCGACGTGCTGGAAAGCACCAGCTTTTCCGCCGCGGCGCTCATCAGTTCGGCGATCTCGCCCCTGGCCTGCTCCATCACGCGCTCGTGCTCGCTCGCGGCGGCATCGTGCGCCTTTTTGATGATCTCTTCCGCCTGCTGCTCGGCCTGCGCGCGGCGCTCGTCCACCGCGTGCTGCAAAGCGTCGTTCGCCTCGCGCTGGCGGCGCGCGATCTCCTCGTCCGCACCTTTCAGCTGCGCGGCGAAGTCCTCCTTCGTCTTTTCCGCCTGCGCGAGCGCGGCCTTGGCATCTGCGTCCATCTTCTCATAGTGCGCCTTGCGGCTGTCCATGAAGTCTCTCACAGGCTTGTAGAGAAGGAAATACAGCGCGCCGAAGAGAATGACAAAGTTCAGCGCGTGCAGCAGGATCTGCTGCAAATTGATATTAAGCGGCATGCAAAAGCCCCTCCTTCTTGGGCGTTTTCTTCATCAAAGGACGAAGATGATGAGGATCGCCACGATCAGCGCGTAAATGATGACCGTTTCGATGAACACAAGACCCATCATCATCGACGCGCGGATCTGCCCCGTCGCCTCAGGCTGGCGGGCAATGGCCTCGCTCGATCTGGCCACGGCGATGCCCATGGCCAGCGCGCCGCCGAGGCACGCAATGCCGATCATCAGGCCCGAACCCATGGCCTTGGCAGAGGTCACGTCGCTTTCGCCGCTCTCGTCCGCCACCGCTTCGGTCGCGTTTTTGGCAGCATCGCTTTCGCCGGCAGCGAAGGCCGGAATGGTGCAGATCATCAGCGCGCAGAGCAGCATCATCAGCGCTGCAAATCTTTTCATGTTTTTCATGGCAAATTTACCTCTTTCTTCACGCAGCCGTTTTGCTGCGGGATTTTTTGACCTTTCCGGATTTTGGTGCTTTCGCGTGCTTCTCGGTGGATTCCCCGTAGAACGTAGAGACCAGCATCGTCAGAACATATGCCTGGATCAGCGCGTGCAGCAGCGTGAACAGCACGCCGACGATCACCGGCAGCACATAGGAAAGCGCCGCATAATAATACACCATCTCCGTCACGAGTGCGCCGGAGAGCAGCGCGCCGAAGAGTCGGAAGCTCATTGAAATGGGCAGCGAAAAATCCTTGAGCGCGTGCAGGAAGCCGCTCGGCCCCGCGGCGATCAACCCGCCGAAGAGGATCACGCCGTAGCTCATGCAGCCCATGGCGATCGCCCCGTTGATATCGGACAGCGGCGCGGGAAGGCTGATCGTCAGCCCGGACGTGGTCACCGCCTGCACGCCGAGCAGCTCAAAGAGCGTGCCGACAAAGATGTAGACGCCCGCCGAGAAAATATATCCCCGCAGGAATTTGTTCCGGTGCGGGCTGCTCCCCTCGGCAAGGCCGTCGAACAATCCGACGAGCTGCTCCAAAAGGAGCTGGAACTTTCCCGGCACGTATTGGAACCTGGGGATCACAAAGAACCGGCAGATCAAACCAAACACGATCAGAATGCCCGTCACGATGTAGGCGGAAATAAGCCCCGGATTCACCTCGGTCAAACCGAAGAGGCTCACCTTGTTCTGCTCGTGCAGCACCGCGTCGCGCATGACCTCCTGGATCGACTCACTCTCCCCGCCGCCTGACGGCGCGAGCAGGCAGCCCGCCAAAAGCGCCAGCACAAGACCTGCGAACACGATCAGCTCCCGCGTTCGCTTTTTCTTATCCACGCATCTTACCCCCTTTGTCTCACTCGCCCAGTTTTCATCTTAAAAGGCAGCCTTATTTATACCACTCGCATGAACAAAATGCAAGGCTTCCTGCAAAATGTGCGTTCTCTTTTTGCGGCTTCTTTGCATTTTCTTAACGCAAATTTCATTCCCGTCCGTTCTGGTGGAAAAAGCACAGCGGAAGAGGGGTTCTTCGCCCTCTTCCGCCTTTGGTTTTCTTCTGTTATTTTCTGCGATTTACAGCACAAAAATGATGAGGATCGCCACGATCAGCGCATAGATGATGACCGTTTCGATGAACACAAGTCCCATCATCATCGACGTGCGGATCTGCCCCGACGCCTCGGGCTGCTCGGCGATATTTTCCGCCGCCTTTGCAACGGCGTGCGCCATGCCGAGCGCGCCGGCGAAGCACGTCACGCCAATCAGCCCCGCGACCGCCCAGATCTTGCGGATCTTCGAGCTGTTCTTCTCCGACTCGTCGGCTCCTTCCACCTCGCTCAGCGTCTGCACCGACGTCTCGCTGCTCGTTTCGCCGCCCGCAGCGGCCATGGCCGGGATCGTCAGCGCGCACAGCAGCGCCAACAGGGCGCACAGTGACCAGATTCGTTTCATTGTTCCGCTCCTTCCCGCAAAACGCAATTTCTTTATAAAATCTTTATATCCTATATGATGACTATATCCCCTCCGCGCAGCAAAGGCAAGCTCTTTTTTCCGAAAGCGCAAAAAAGAGCCGCCCTGCTTCAAAGGCAGAGCGGCCGATTTTTTATTTTCTCTTCTGCCGGCGGATATCCTCGCCGAAAAAGAGGAGGATCTGATACTCGCCCTGCAAACGCGAGAGCACCGGCGCGCCGTAGCGCCGTCCGAGCTCGTCGGGGCTCAGGTTTGTGGAGATGACGGTCTTTTTCCCCGTGATGAGGCGGGTGTTGACGATCTGATACATCGCGCTGTGGACGAAGCTCGTCATCAGCTCGGTGCCGAGATCATCGAGGATCAGCAGATCGCAGCCGAGCGCACGGCTCACGGCGCTGTCGGCCTCCCCATCGTCGCGGCCAAACTTCTGCGCTTCAAAGCGGGAAAAGATATGCCCCGCCGTGTCGTACACGACGCTGTGTCCGCTCGCGCTCACCACACGCGCTATGGACGCAGAGAGAAAGGTTTTCCCCAGCCCCGTGCCGCCGGTGAGCAGAAGGCTGCCGCTCCTGGGCGAAAATTCGTGCGCATAGTCCTGGCAGATATCATACACGCGCTCCATGTTCGTGCGCGGCGATACGCCAAGCTCCGCATCCGGCAGCGGAGAATAGTAATCGAAGTTGAAATTCTCAAAGCACTGCGAGCCGAGGTCCAAAAGGCCCGAGAGCTCCTTGTTCTGCTCTCTGGCGTAATAGCCGCGCAGGCACGAGCAGACCTCGCTGCCGAGAAAACCCGTGTCGTTGCAGCGCGAGCACTTGGGCTTTTCCTCGAGATAGTCGCCCGGCAGTCCCAGGCGCGTCAGGAGAAGGCGCTTTTCCTGCTGCAAATTGAGATTCTCCTCCCGCAGCGCCTCGATCGCCGGGCGCGGGTCCGTCCCGCGGCGCAGGCCGGAGGCGATGATCTTCGCCATCGTGTGCGACAACTCGCGGTCGATCTCCTCGATGCGCGGACATTTTGTGTAGATCGCGCGCTCGCGTGCGCGGAAGTTTTCCGCGCGGCGCTGCTTGTCCTCGTCAAAGCGCGCCAGCGCCTGACGCATCAGCCGCCCGTCATAAGACATCGTTCTTCCCCCGCTTTCGTTACTGGTTCAGGTATTCCTTCATCCAGGCGTTGCCGCCGTCGTTGGTGTTCTTCTTCGGCTTGCTCAGCTCCTTGGCGTTCTCAGCCTTCACTTCGGCGAGCGTGTGCAGGCCCTTTTCGTGCCAGCGCTTCAAAATGCCGTTGCAGTACGGCCAGCGGAACTCGTGGCAGTGCAGGATCGTACGGTCGTAGGCCTCGGCCACCGTTTCCGCCGGAAAGCCCATCTCCGCCCATGCGGAGAGATACTTTTCCTCGCTCGGCGCGCTCGCGCGGCCCTGCATACGCAGTGCCGCCATGTACTCGGGATATTTCCCGCGCAGCGCCTGCTCGCGCTTCATATACTCGCTGGCCTTTTCGATGGAAAAGAGCTCCTTGCGCGCCCAGACGTATCCTTCCTTTTCAATCTCGCGCATGTTGGGAAGTCTTCCCTCGCCGAACTGCTGCTCCTTCTTGCCGATGCAGTAGTTCACCAGCGTGTAGACCACGTCCGCCGGCAGGCCGAGATTTTCGTAAAGCCCAAGGAGCTTTTTGACCGACGGCGTCGAAAGCGGGCCGAGCTTGTGCTCCACCTCGCGCAAAAGGCAGGCAAAGCGCCCGTCTCCCTCCAGCTTGCGCGCGATGTCCTCGCGCGTGTACTCGGGCGGTTCGTTGAGCTGCGGCGGAAGCGGCGCTTCCTCTTTTTTCTCCGGCGCGCCGACGAGTTTCATCTCGTAGAGCGCCTGTTCCGCCGCGCGCAGGCGGTTTTCGTCCCACTTGAGCTCGCGCGCGAGCTTTTCCGCGTCGGCTGCACCGCGCGCGTGCAGGATGGCGAGGTACAAAAGCGCCGCGTCGCCGTTTCCGAGCGCGATCAACCGCTTGACCGTTGCCGGAGAAAGCGTGATGTTTTCTTCCGTGTTCAGATGCAGCACATAGCCCGCCATGCGCCCCGCCTCCTTTCGTCCTGATTCGATTCTAACATTCTACATGAAATTTTCCCGTTCGTAAACATGAAATTTTCGCTGCCCCCTTTTCACATTTTCACTCTCGTGTTATACTATTGGGGATTATATGGGTGGAAATTTCCCTTTTTTGTGCAACGCCGAAGAAGAAAGGAGCACACAATCATGGAAAACCGCATTACCGTCTCTATTTGCGACGAGGAATACACCTTTGTCGCCGAGGAAGCCCCCTCTTACATGCAGAAGGTCGGCTCCTACGTCAACGACAAGATGAGCGAGCTGCTCAACTCTGCCAAAGTCGGCCGCACGGACGCCGCCGTGCTGACCGCTGTGAACATCACCGACGAGCTTTTCAAGGAGCGCGAGGCCGGCGACGCGCTGCGCCGCCAGCTCAAGCAGTATCTCGACGAGGCGAGCCATGCCAAAAACGAGGTCAGCGAACTCAAGCGCGAGATCTTCAAGCTCCAGCAGCAGAAAAAGTAAGCCTTGACGACTGAACTGTTGGCGCCCGCAGGCGGGCGGGAAGCGCTCGTTGCCGCCGTGCAGAGCGGCGCGGACGCAGTTTATATGGGTTTCGGCGCGTTCAACGCGCGCCGCAGCGCGAGGAACTTCTCTGACGAGGAATTCCGCGCGGCGGTCTCTTATTGCCATTTGCGGGGCGTGAAGGTCTATCTGACGCTCAACACGCTCGTCACCGACCGCGAGCTGCCCCTGCTTGCCGACGCGGCGCGCGTTGCCTCGGAGTGCGGCGTGGACGCCATTCTGGTGCAGGACTGGGGCGTTCTGGCGACGCTGCAAAAAATCATTCCCGACGTGCCGCTGCACGCCTCCACGCAGATGAGCCTGCACACGCTTTCGGGCGTCAAGGAATCGGCTCGTCTCGGCATGACGCGCGCGGTGCTCGCGCGCGAGCTTTCGTGCGGGGAGATCGCCGAAATCTGCCAAAAAAGCCCCATCGAGATCGAGACCTTTGTCCATGGCGCGCTGTGCATGTGCTACAGCGGCCAGTGCGAGATGTCCGCCGTCATCGGGCGGCGCAGCGGCAACCGCGGCGCCTGCGCCCAGCCCTGCCGGCTTCCCTACGGCTTTTCCGGCAAGGCAAACGCCCATCCGCTGAGCTTGAAGGACGCCTGCCTTGCGCCCTTTGTGCCGGAGATGATGGACATGGGCGTTGCCTGTCTCAAGATCGAAGGGCGCATGAAGCGCCCGGAATATGTCGCCGCCGTGACGGAGATCTACGCGCGCCTTCTGCGCGAGCATCGCGCACCGACGACAGACGAGCAGAAAAGGCTCGCCCTCGCCTTCTCGCGCGACGGCTTTACTGAGGGATACTATCGCGGCGTGCGCGGACGTGAAATGTTCGGCACGCGGCCCGAAAACGCAAGATGGCCCGAGGACTGGTTTGCCGAGGTCCGCGCGCGCTATGAAAAGGAAAATCTGCGTCTCGTGCCGCTCGCATTAAATTGCACCATCCGCGCCGGTCAGCCGATGACCCTGACGGCGGAAGATGCAGACGGCCACCGCGTGACCGTCACCGGCGCAGTGCCCGAGGCGGCGCGAAACCGCGCGCTCACGGCGGAAGAGGTGGAAGCACGCCTCAAAAAGACCGGCGGCACGGCATTTACGGTCGATCTCTGCGCGGTCACGCTGGACGATGGCCTCGCCGTCAGCGCGGGCGCGCTCAACGCGCTGCGCCGCGAGGCGCTCTCGCAGATGGAAGCGCTGCGCACCGCCGCGCCCGAGCGCCGCGCGTTCGGCTTTGTCCCGCCAACGACGGTCAAAAACAGCGCGGAAAAGCCGCTTCTGACGGTTTCTCTCCACCGCGCCGAGCAATTGAGCGAGGAGCTCATCGCTCTCTCCCCCGCGCGCGTCTATCTCCCCGTCGAGCTGCTGCCGCAGCTTGACCTTGCACCCTATCGCGGCAGGACGGATTTTTTCGCGCTCTTGCCGCGCATCTACCGCACACAGGACGAGCCTATTTTGCGCGCGCTGCTCGAAGACGGCGTCAAAAAGGGCGTCACGGGCGTGTCGATCGCCAACCTCGGCCACCTTTCGCTCGTGCGCGGACTCGATATCACGCTCCACGGCGACTGGGCGCTGAACGTCTATAACTCCACCGCGCTCTCTTTCTGGAAGAAGGAGGGGCTTTCGAGTGCCTGCGCTTCCTTCGAGCTGCGCGACGCGCAGCTGCGCGACCTCAGCAAGTGCCTGCCCTGCGAGGCCATCGTCTACGGCAGGCTCCCGCTGATGGTCACGGAGAACTGCCTGAATGCAAACGAGTCCGGCTGTCGATACTTTAAGGAGCGCCCTGCGTCCGTCCCGGCGGACGGCGCGTGCGCAAGTGCGCCGGAGCTGACCGACCGCCGCGGCGAGCACTTCCCCGTGCTGCGCGCGTGGGGCTGCCGCAGCGAGATCGAGAACGGGAAAATTCTCTACCTTGCGGACAAAGCGCGCGACTGGCAGAGCCTTGGCCTGCGCTATGCCTGCCTGCGCTTCACGACGGAATCGCCCGAGGACTGCGTGCGCATGCTGCGCACCTATCGGGGCGAGGCCGTCGATGCGCCGGAAAATATCACGCGCGGTCTCTTCTACCGCGGCGCAGAATAAATCCGAATTGTAATTTTTTATCTTGATTATACTTTTTATTATCAAATAGTGAGGCAATATCATGGCAATCGTTTTGGCATCTCAATCCCCGCGCCGTCAGGAGCTGCTCGCCCGCATCGGCGTGGAGGACTTTAAGACCCTCTCGCTCGACATTGACGAGAGCTATCCGGAAGGTCTTTCTCCCGAGGACACGGTGCGCTACATTGCAAAGAAAAAATGTGACGCAGCCGCCGCCCTCTGCTCTCCCGACGATCTCATCATCACGGCGGACACGATGGTCTTTTTGGGCAATGACCGTCTTGGCAAACCGCGCGATGAGGAGGACGCGCTGCGTATGCTGCGCGCGCTTTCCGGCCGCGGCCACACGGTCTGCACGGGCGTAAGCGTTCGCCGCGGCGCGCAGGAAGAGCGCTTCGCCGTATCCACGCGCGTCTTTTTCCGCCCGATGACCGATGACGAGATCCGCGCCTACATCAAAACCGGCGAGCCGATGGACAAAGCCGGCGCCTACGGCGTGCAGAGCCGCGGCGCGCTCTTTGTCGAGCGCATCGACGGCGACTTTTTCAACGTCATGGGACTCCCCGTGGAGCAGCTCGGACTCGTGCTCGCGCGCTTCGGCGTGAAGCTGCTCTGAGCCTCTCCCCTGCCCCACTGCGAAAGGAGGGTAAGCCTTGAAAGAATTTTTCCGCCGCCACGGATTGCGCATTCTGGCTGCCGCCGCGGCGGTCGCCGTGCTTTTGAGCCTGCTGACGTATTTTTCCTCGACCTCGTCGGTGCTGGAGAATATCGCAGGCGTGCTGACCTCGCCGTTCCGCGCCGCCACCACCGCCGTGAGCGGCTGGGTGGCCGACAAGCGGCAGTATTATGAGGACGTCACCTCGCTCAAGGAGGAAAACGCGGCGCTCAAAAAGGAGGTCGCGGAGCTGCGCGCCCAGCAGCGTCAGGCGCAGGCCGACAGCGAGGAAAACAAGCTCCTGCGCGAGCTTTTGAAGCTGCAGGAGCAGCGGCGCGACTTCCAGTTCGTCTCCACGGCCGTGCTTGCCCACAGCGAGAGCAGCTGGACTTCTTCGCTGACGCTGAACCACGGCACCGATCAGGGCATCGCCGCGGGCGACTGCGTGGTGAGCGCCGAAGGTTATCTTGTCGGCATCATCTCCGAGGTTGGCTACAACTGGTCGACCGTCCTGACCATCATCGACACGGATACCGAGCTTGGCGCGCGCATCTTCCGCACCGGCGAAGTCGCCGTGGCGGAAGGGGACTTTGCCCTCATGGGTCAGGGCAGGCTGAAGCTCTCCTACCTCACCTCGGACGATGAGGTGCTCATCGGCGACCAGATCGTCACCTCGGGTCTCGGCGGATACTATCCGAGCGGGCTTGTCATCGGCGCGGTCGAGTCGCTCAAAACGGGCGACGACGGCCTTGCCCGCTATGCCGTTCTTGCCCCCATGATGGACTTCAACACCCTCACCGAGGTGTTCGTCATCACGGACTTCGCTATCGTCGACTGAGGAGGGTATCCATGAATTTCTCTCAAACCGCCATACTCAAATGGACGTTTTACGCGCTCGCCGCGGCGGCGCTGTTCTTCCTGCGGCGGCTGTTTCTCGGCTCGATGACGTTTTTCGGCGTCCTCCCCTTCCTGCCGCCCGTCGTTCTCGCGGTCATCGCCTCGTTTGAGCTGCCGCAGCCGTCGGTGATCGCGGGCATCGTGTTCGGCGCGCTGTGTGACCTTGTGCTGCCCGCGCCGTTTCCCTGTCTGTACACCGTTGCATTCACGATCTCCGCGCTGCTCATCTCCACGCTCGTCAGCAATCTCTTGCAGCAGGGCTTTCCCCGCGCGCTGCTCTCGTGCGTGCTGACGTTTCTGATCGTTGATCTCTTGCAGGCTGCCGCGCTGCTGCCGCGCGGCGGGAGCAACGCCATCGTGCCGATGCTCTCGCTCTTTGCGCGCGAAACGCTGCTCTCGTGCCTGCTGCTTGCGCCGGTATATCCGGCGCTGCGCGCCGTGCGCCGCACTTTCCCCGACTGATTTTTCCTAATTCCCCCATCGCCTTCGCAGAAAGGAGGCCGCCATGGATTCCAAACGCTTTACCCGCCGCCTCGTTGCGCTCGGCGCGGTGATGTTCCTCTGCGCGCTCGTGTTCGTCGTCACGCTGTTCGACGCGCAGATCGTCAACGGCGACGATTACCTTGCCCAGTCCGTGCGCGCAAACGCCAAGGTCGAAACGGTCAAGGGTACGCGCGGCGTCATCACCGACCGCAACGGCAAGGTGCTTGTATCGAACCGCGCGGTCTACACGCTGGATTTTGACTCTTCTCTCGTCCCGGACGACGAGCTGAACGACGCGCTGCTGCGCCTCATCGCGCTGATGAACGCGCAGGGCGTCGAGATCAAGGACACGCTGCCGCTCTCCCAAAGCTCCCCCTACGTCTACGACACCGCAACCGGCAGCGCCAAGACGCTTTCCAAATACCTTGTCTCGCTCAAGTGGATCAGCGAAAGCGCCGTCGATGAGGACGGCCTGCCCACCACGCTCACCGGCTCGGCGCTGTTCCTCAAGCTGCGCGGCGAATATGACATTGATGAAACGCTCCCTGCCGCCACGGTGCGCACGCTCATCGGCCTGCGCTACTCCCTCGCCGCTGCCAAGATGAACGGCTCGACGGTCTTTGAATTCGCAAGCGACGTGGATATTCCGCTCATCTCCCTCATCAAGGACGGCAACTATCTGGGCGTGCAGGTGGACACCTCGTCCGTGCGCGTTTACGAGACCGACTACGCCGCCCATGTGCTTGGCTACACCGGCAGCATTCAGGATTGGGACGACTACAAGGATAAGCCCGGCTACACGCTTGCAAGCATCGTCGGCATCTCGGGCGTGGAGAGCGCGTTTGAAGACTATCTGCACGGCAGCAACGGCAAGCGCCTTGTCACGTTCAACGACTCCGGCAAGATCACAGGCGAGCTCTACTCCGAGGAGCCGAAGCCCGGTTCCACCGTGGCCCTGACCATCGACATCGACTTTCAGGCGCAGGTAGAAGAATCGCTCAAAAGCACCGTCTCTTCGATGACGAAGGCGGACGGCGTCGAGCGCGGCGCGGCGGTTGCCGTCGTGCAGGTCGGCACGGGCGATGTGCTGGCGCTTGCGTCGTACCCGACCTATTCCCTCTCGACCTTCCGCGAGAATATCTCCGAGCTTTCCAATGATTCGATGCGTCCGATGTGGAACCGCGCCACACAGGGCAAATACGCCCCCGGCTCCACCCTCAAGCCCCTCACCGGCATTGCCGCGCTCGAATCCGGCGCGACCACCGTGCGCGAAAAGATCTACGACTCCGGTAAGTGGGTCTATCCCGGCTACTCGGCGAGCTACACCTACTGCTGGAAGCGCAGCGGACACGGCGCGCTCAACGTGCGCGGCGCGATCATGAACTCCTGCAACTACTACTTCGCCGAAATGGGCTACCGCATGGGCATGGATACTCTGCGCAAGTACTACGCAGACTTCGGTCTCGGCGCGCCGACCGGCATTGAGATCGGCGACACTGCCGGCCGCCTCCCCTCGCAGAACGAGGGCGAAAACCTTGCCCCGTGGGCGGCCTTCGGTCAGGCAAACCAGGAGTACTCTCCCCTCCAGCTTGCCAACTACATTGCAACGCTCTGCGGCGGGGGCGAGCGCTATACCACCCACCTTTTGAAGAATGTCCGCTCCAGCGGCTCCGGTACGCTCGAATACGTTTACGACGCCGCGCCGGTCGAAACGGTCTCGGTGAGCAGCGAAAATCTCTCCGCCGTGCTCGCCGGCATGCACGATCTCGCCGCCGAAGGCGCGGTGTCGTCCTACTTCCAGGACTGTATCGTCGACGCCGCCGCCAAGACCGGTACGATCCAGACGGGCGACGCGAAGAACAACAACGGCGCATTCGTCTGCTTCGCCCCCTACGATGATCCGCAAATCGCGGTGGCGATCGTCATTGAAAAGGGCGGCACGGGCGCGGCGCTGGCCTCCACCGCCGTGCAGGTGCTGAACGCTTATTTTTCCAATGCGTCCGCCTCCTCTGCGGTCACGGGCGAAAACGCACTCTTGGGTTGAGCGCGCCATTTTGGCGCGCTCTCCCTTTAGTTATAGCCGCCGCAAAGTGGCAGAAAGGAATGTTATGTCAACTTCTTGGTTTGATCCGCGCGATCTGCGCTGCAAATCCCCCTTCGGCGCGGTGCCCTGCGGCGCCGCCGTCACCTTCTGCTTTCGCCCCGAGCGCGGCGCGGCGATTACGCGCTGCGAGCTGCTCGCCCACGGCGAGTTTGCCGACCGGTGGACGACCTTGGAGCTCGCGCCCGTCTTTGAGGACGGCGGCATGGTCTACCGCGGCGTTTTCACCGCCCCCGATGATATAGAGCTCGTGTGGTATCACTTCCGCCTCTCGTGGGCAGACGGCGGCACGAGCTGCTGCGGGAAAGCTGGCCTCTGCGCGTGGGACGCGGTCGAGCCCTGGCAGCTCACGGTCTACGACGATACGCGCAAGACGCCGGAGTGGTTCGGCCGCGGCCTCACCTATCAGATCTTCCCCGACCGCTTCTGCCGCGCAAAAAAACGGGATGTTGCAGGTCTTGTCGGCCCGCGCACGCTGCATGAGCGCTGGGACGAGCTGCCGGAATACCGCCCGAACGCGCAGGACGAGATCACGTGCAGCGACTTTTTCGGCGGCGACTTGCAGGGCATCACGGAAAAGCTCGACTACCTCGCGTCCCTCGGCGTGACGACGCTCTACCTCTGCCCCATCTTTGAAGCGTCCACCAACCACCGCTATGACACCGCCTGCTATGAGCGCATCGACCCGCTGCTCGGCGACGAAGAGGATTTCCGCACGCTCTGCGCGGAGGCAAAAAAGCGCGGCATTCACGTCATGCTCGACGGCGTTTTCAACCACACAGGGCGAAAGAGCGTCTACTTTAATGCCGACGGCTTCTATCCCGGCCTTGGCGCGGCGCAGGGCGAGCAGTCGCCCTACTACCGCTGGTACAACTTCCACCCTTTCCCCGATGAGTACGACGCTTGGTGGGGCATCAAGAACCTGCCCGCGGTCAATGAGCTGGAGAAAAGCTACGTTGACTACATCATCGAGGGGGAAAATTCCATCATCAAGCGCTGGCTGCGCGCGGGCGCGTCCGGCTGGCGGCTCGATGTTGCCGACGAGCTGCCCGATGTGTTTATTGAAAAGATCCGCGCGGCGATGAACGAAGTATGCCCCGATACCTACCTCCTCGGCGAGGTCTGGGAGGACGGCACAACGAAGATCGCCTATTCCCAGCGCCGCCGATACCTTTTGGGCCGCGAGATCAACGGCTTGATGAATTACCCCTTCCGCACGGCGCTGATGGCCTTTCTGCTCGGCGGCGGCGCGGAATACTTCCGCGACAGCATGGAGCAGCTGCGCGAAAACTACCCCGCGCCCGCGTTTTACGGCGCGATGAACTTCCTCTCGACCCATGATACGCCAAGACTTCTGACGATCCTCGGGCTGAGCACGCCCGCGCCGCAGACGCGCGATGAGCGCGCGGTCTACCGCCTGAGCGAGGAAGAGCTTGCGCACGGCAAAGCGCTTTTGAAGCTCGCCTCGCTGATCCTCTACACCTTCCCCGGCACGCCGATGCTCTACTACGGCGACGAGGCGGGCATGCAGGGCTTTGAAGACCCCTTCAACCGCGGCACTTACCCCTGGGGACACGAAGACGAGGAACTCCTGCGCTGCTTCCGGCAGCTCGGCGCGCTGCGCCGCGCGCACGAGGCGCTGCAAAGCGGCACGATCGTCTACCATGCCGCGCAGGGGCGCGTACTGGCCTTTTCCCGCCGCGCAGCGCACGACCACTGCCTCACGGTGGTCAACGCGGGTGAGGAAGTCGTCACCCTCACCCTTCCCTGGGACGCCGCGCTTGCCGAAGACGCGCTGTCGCATCAGGCATTCTTCTGCGGCGACGGTATGCTCCGCCTGACCCTTGAACCCTACGGCGCGATGCTGCTGACAGAACCGCAGGACTGAGTTTTGTTTCACGTGAAACACTGATTTGAGCGTCATGGTAAAGGTTTCCCCCTTTACCATGAGGCTCTTTCATTCCTCCGCACGCCTGCTCAGCAGCACCCAGATGGCAGCAGAATCAAGGCGTAAAGGTCTGCACCTTGTCATGTTTCACGTGAAACAAATTCGCAAAATTTGAGCTTTTCTGTTGAAATCAGAGCATTTTGTGTTATACTGAACAAGAATGTAAACGGATCAATGCAGTTACGACTAAGGTGGGTGTTTTTTTGGCTAAAATCGTTGCAATCGTCAATCAAAAGGGTGGCGTCGGCAAGACGACGACCTGTGTCAACCTGACCTCTTCCCTCAAGGAAAAGGGAAATCGCGTTCTGCTGTGCGACTTTGACCCGCAGGCCAACTCCACCTCCGGCATGGGCGTGGACAAAACGACCGCGCGCAGCGTGTACGACGTGCTCATCAACGGCGCGGACGTGACAGCCTGCGTCACGCACACGCGCTACGGCGACGTGCTGCCCTCCTCCAAGGCGCTGGCAGGCGCGGGCATCGAGATGATCGACCGCGAAAACCGCGAATTCCTGCTCAAGCAGGCGCTCGACGTTCTCTCCCCCAATTATGACTATATTCTCATCGACTGCCCGCCCTCACTTGAGCTGCTGACGGTCAACGCGCTCTGCGCGGCCAATTCCCTGATCGTTCCCGTGCAGGGCGAATATTATGCGCTCGAAGGACTTTCCGACCTGATGCACACCGTCCGCATGGTGCGCCGCAGCCTGAATCCCGGCTTGGAACTCGAAGGCGTTCTGCTCACGATGTTCGACGGGCGCACCAATCTTGCCCTGCAAGTGGCCGAAGAGGTCAAGCGCTACTTCCCCGGCAAGGTGTATTCGACCGTCATCCCGCGCAACGTGCGCCTTTCCGAGGCGCCGAGCCACGGCAAGCCCATCAACTACTACGACCGCACCTCGCGCGGCGCGGAAGCGTACAGCGACCTCGCCAACGAGTTTTTGAAGCAGAACAAGTAATACATAAAATATGAGGGCATATTCGCCCTTTCACCCCCGCAGAAAGGAGATGTTCCCCTATGGCAAACGCAAACCGCGGACTCGGCAAGGGTCTGGGTGCGCTGCTCGGCGATGTCGCCCTGCGCACCGACACATCGGACAGCCTCTACCTCCCCATCTCGCAGATCGAGCCCTACGCCAACCAGCCGCGCCACCACTTCGACGAAGACGCTTTGCAGGATCTCGCCGATTCCATCCGCGAGCACGGCATCATTCAGCCGCTGACGGTTCGCCGCCTTTCTTCCGGCTATTATCAGATCATCGCCGGCGAGCGCCGCTGGCGCGCCGCGCGCATCGCCGGTCTCAGCGAAGTGCCCGCCATCGTCATCGAGGCAGACGACCGCAAGATGACCGAGCTTTCGCTCATTGAGAACTTGCAGCGCGAGGATCTCGACCCCATCGAAGAAGCCGAGGGCTACAAAACGCTGATGGACAACTATCAGCTCACGCAGGAGGAAGCCGCCGAGCGCGTGGGCAAGTCCCGCTCCGCCGTGGCAAACAGCCTGAGATTGCTGGGGCTCTGCCCCGAGGTGCGCGAAATGCTGCAAAATGGCGTTCTTTCCGGCGGCCACGCCCGCGCGCTGCTGCCGCTCAAGGCGGACTTGCAGCTGGAAGCGGCCAAAGCGGTCGCCGCGCAGGGGCTGAGCGTTCGCCAGACGGAAGCACTCGCCAAGCGCCTTGCAAACCCCAAGGAGGAGCGCAAACTCTCAAACGACGAGCGCATCGCCGAGAGCTACGGCCGGTTGGCCGCGCAGGAGCTGAGCGACAAGATCGGCCGCACCTGCCGCATCGTTTCCGGCAGGAAAAAGGGACGCGTTGAGCTGGATTACTACGGGATCGACGATCTGAACGACCTGCTTGAAGCGCTCGCCGCCATCAAACGCAGAAAGGACGGAAGCGAAAAAGAATGACCGATTTTGTTCACGAAGCCCCCAAGGACCCGAACAAGGCAAGCGCGCCCAAGGAGGAAAAGCCCACCACTGAGCGCGAGCGCATGAAAAAGGTCTACACCTACGTCGCCATTCTCTTCTGCGTGGCATTTCTGCTGATTTTATGGACATTTTTAATGAATCAGCGCAGCAGTCAGGCGATCCGCGACGAGATCAAGAGCGGCAACAGCGCCCTGCAAAGTACGCTCGAAGAAAACGACACGCTCGAAGCACGCGTCAAGGAGCTGGAAGCACAGCTTGCCGAGGCGGAAGAGGACAAGGATTCCCTCAGCGAGACCGTCGAGCGCAAGAGCGAACAGCTGCGCGCGCTCGACTGGCTGCTTGAGATCGAAAACGCCTACAACACCGGTGATCTCGACGCCGCGAAAGACAACATCCGCTCGTTCGAGGAGACCGGCACGGTGGAATTCCTGCCCAAGGAGCCGCTGCGTACCGGTATCACCGGCGACGACGCCCCCTCCCCCGCCGCGCGCTACCAGTCCATTGTGGACAAGCTGTTTCCGGACGGCGTAAACTGAACGATCAAATCGTCATTTACTTTACAACGATAACGAGGTAAATCATTATGCTGGATATGAAATTCCTGCGGGAAAATCCCGATCTGGTCAAGGAAAACATCAAGAAGAAGTTCCAGGACGAAAAGCTCCCCCTCGTCGACGAGGTCATCGAGCTCGACGCCAAGAACCGTGCCGCCATCACCGAGGCGAGCGAGCTGCGCGCCAGCCGCAACGCCCTTTCTAAGCAGATCGGCATGCTGATGGGTCAGGCGAAGAAGGACCCGAGCAAGCTCGAAGAAGCCGAAAAGATCAAGGCAACCGTCAAGCAGAACGCCGACCGCCTGGCCGAGCTTGAAAAGCTCGAAGAGGAGTATGAGCAGAAGATCCACAAGATCATGCTGCTGATCCCGAACATCATCGACCCGAGCGTCCCCATCGGCCCGGACGACAGCTGCAATGTCGAGGTCGAGCGCTTCGGCGAGCCGAAGGTCCCCGATTTTGAAATTCCCTACCACACGCAGATCATGGAGAGCTTTGACGGCGTCGACATGGACGCCGCGGGCCGCGTCTCCGGCGCGGGCTTCTACTATCTGCTCGGCGACATCGCGAGACTGCACGAGGGCGTGCTCGCCTACGCGCGCGACTTTATGATCGACAAGGGCTTCACGTTCTGCATCCCGCCGTTCATGATCCACGGCAACGTGGTCGAGGGCGTCATGAGCCAGAACGACATGGACGCCATGATGTACAAGATCGAGGGCGAAGACCTCTACCTCATCGGCACGAGCGAGCATTCGATGGTCGGCCGCTTCATCGGCGAGATCCTGCCCGAAAGCAGCCTTCCCCAGACGCTCACCTCCTACTCCCCCTGCTTCCGCAAGGAGAAGGGCTCCCACGGCATTGAGGAGCGCGGCGTTTATCGCATCCACCAGTTTGAAAAGCAGGAGATGATCGTCGTCTGCAAGCCCGAGGACAGCAAGGAATGGTACGAGAAGATGTGGAAGTGGAGCGTTGAGCTGTTCCGCTCGCTGGATATTCCCGTGCGTCAGCTGGAGTGCTGCTCCGGCGACCTCGCCGACCTCAAGGTCAAGTCCTGCGACATCGAGGCCTGGTCCCCGCGCCAGAAGAAGTACTTCGAGGTCTGCTCCTGCTCCAACCTCGGCGACGCGCAGGCCCGCCGCCTCAAGATCCGCGTCAAGGGCGAGGACGGCAAGATGTACCTGCCCCACACGCTCAACAACACCGTCGTCGCGCCCCCGCGCATGCTCATCGCCTTCCTCGAGAACAATCTCCAGGCCGACGGCAGCGTGCTGATCCCCAAGGTCCTCCAGCCCTACATGGGCGGCAAGACCGTGCTAACGCCGAAAAAGTAATCCCTTATAGTAATATTTTTATTATTTTATACGATCAGTTGTCGGATTCTCCCTCAAATTCCGCCAAAGGAGCCTTCTGAATGAAGAAGTTTTTTGAAGAATTCAAAGCCTTTGCCATGCGCGGCAATGTACTCGATATGGCCGTCGGCGTTGTCATTGGCGGCGCGTTCGGCAAGATCACGACCTCGCTCGTGGGCGACATCATCATGCCGCTCATCTCCATGCTGACCGGCGGCGTCGACTTCTCCGCGTGGAAGTGGGTGCTCAAGGAAGCCGTCATGGAGGGCGCGGAGGTCGTCACGCCCGAGGTCGCCGTCAACTACGGCAGCCTCATCGCCGTCATTCTCGACTTTATCATCATCGCTTTCGTCGTGTTCTGCATGGTCAAGTCCATCAACAGAATGCACGAGAAACTCACGGGGCCCGCCGAGCCAGAGCCGGAAAAAGAGCCCGAGCCAACGAAGGAAGAACTCCTGCTCACCGAGATCCGCGACCTCTTGAAGGAGCAGAACAAATGAGAGAGCTTCTCTTGCAGGGACTTTCTGAGCTGGGGCTGGACACAAGCCGTGTGGAAACGCTCGAGCGCTTCTCCTCCCTGCTGCTCGAAAAAAACGAGGTGATGAACCTCACCGCCATCACAGAGCCCGATGCCGTCGCGCAGCTCCACCTGCTCGACAGTGCGGCGCTGCTGCAATTTGTCGACCTCAAGGGAAAGAAGGTCGTCGACGTCGGCACCGGCGCGGGCTTTCCCGGTATGCCGCTGCGCATTCTGGAGGACGACTTTGACCTCACGCTGCTCGACTCGCTCGGAAAGCGCGTCCACTGGCTCAGTGAGGTCTGCGATACGCTGCATCTGACGCACGTTTCCTGCGTCCACGCGCGAGCGGAGGAATTCGCCATGCAGCAGCGCGAAACGTTCGACGTTGCGACCTCGCGTGCCGTGGCGCAGCTCTCCGTTTTGTCAGAGCTGTGCCTGCCGCTCGTCAAGGTCGGCGGACAGTTCATCGCCATGAAGAGCGTCGACACCGAGGACGAGATCACGGCGGCGAAAAGCGCCATCAAAACCCTCGGCGGCCGCATCGTCAAGGTTGAGGATTACAAGATCCCCACGTGCGAAGTCGTCCACCGCCTTGTGCTCATTGAAAAGGTCTCCCCCACCCCGCGCGCCTATCCGCGCGCCTTCGCCAAGATCAAAAAAGCCCCGCTATAACGCATCAAATTTGCAAAAAAGGAGGTACGAGCCTTGTCTCAGGTCATCGCCGTCGTGTCCGGCAAGGGCGGCACGGGAAAAACTTCATTCACCACGCTCACCGGCATGGCGCTCGCGCAGCTCGGCAAAAAGACGCTGCTGCTCGACTGCGACATCGGGCTTCGCAACCTCGACCTCTACCTCGGCGTCTCGGATCGCGCGCTCATGGACTTTACCGACGTGATCGCCGGGCGCACCACGCTTACCCAGGCCGTCGTGCGCCACCCGCTCTACCCCAATCTCTACCTGCTCACCGCGCCCGTGAGCTTCGGCGTGCGCCTGCCGAGCAAGCACGAGATGCAGCGGCTTATCGACGAGATCCGCCGTCACTTTGACTTCTGCCTCATCGACGCGGCCGCCGGCATCGGCGAAGCCTTCGCGCTCGCCACCTGCTGCGCCGACCGCGCCGTGGTCGTCACCACGAACGATCCCTCGAGCCTGCGCGACGCGCAGCGCACCGTGATGGAGCTGCACCGCTTCCCGACAGGACAGCTGCACCTCGTTGTCAACCGCGTGCGGCGGCGGCTCCTGCAATCCCTGCACACCACCATCGACGATGCCATCGACGCGGCAGGACTGCCGCTGCTCGGCGTCATTCCGGAGGACGAGAACGTCCCCGCCATTTTGGGGCGCGGGCTTTCCCAGCGCCTCAAGTATCACTCCGGCGCACTCTGCGCCTGCGAAAACATCGCCCGCCGACTCTGTGGCGAGCGTGTGCGCCTGATGCGGCTGTAACACCGGTTCGCAAAGGCAAACACGACTTTTTTGTGAATCGCCCCCTCTCCCCGAAAAAAGCCTGCTTGCCCTTGTCAACCGATGAGCGGCTGCTGAAATAGAAAAATCTCACATCAGAAAGGATTGTGACCCCATATGAACATCGCCCTCATGGCACACGACAACAAGAAAGAACTGATGGTTCAGTTCTGCACGGCCTATGCCGGCGTTCTGTCCCGTCACACCCTCTGCGCCACCAGCGTGACCGGTAAGATGGTCAGCGAGGCGAGCGGTCTCCCGATCCACCTTTTTATGGCGCGGATTCATGGCGGCGCGGAGCAGATCGGCGCGCGCATCGCCTACAATGAGATCGACATGGTGCTCTATTTCTGCGACCCGAACAGTCCGCAGTATAACGACAACCTCACCTATATCACCAAGCTCTGCGACCAGAACAACATTCCCTTCGCCACCAACCTCGCCACCGCCGAGATGCTCATCATGGGCCTCCAGCGCGGCGATCTCGACTGGCGCGATATTGTCAACCCCAAGACCAAGCCCTTCACCACCTGAGCAAATCCGGGCATTTCAAAATACGTTTCGTAATTTTTATTTTATAATATACAAACAGGAGTGGATTTTACCATGATGCAATCCCGTACACACAACTGCGGCGAGCTTCGCGCGCAGCATGCCGGCGAGCACGTCAAGCTCGTCGGCTGGATGGAGAACGTGCGCGAAGTCGGCGGCAGCCTTGCCTTCGTTGTCCTGCGCGACTTCTACGGCACGACGCAGATCGTCATTGAGACGAGCGAGCTGCTCGCCCAGATCAAGGGCTACAACAAAGAGAGCACCATCTCCGTTGAGGGCACCGTGCGCGAGCGCGCGAGCAAAAACCCCAACCAGCCCACCGGCGACATTGAGGTCGTGCCCGAGAAGATCGTGCTGCTCGGCCGCTGCCGCTACAACTCCCTGCCGTTCGAGATCAACCGCAGCCGCGAGGCCGACGAGACGCAGCGCCTCAAGTACCGCTATCTCGACCTGCGCAATCCCGCCGTCAAGAAGAACATCATCCTGCGCTGCAACGTCATCGCCGCGCTGCGCAAGGCCATGATGGAGCACGACTTCCTTGAGATCACCACCCCGATCCTGACGGCCTCCTCCCCCGAGGGCGCGCGCGACTATCTCGTTCCCGCCCGCAAGCACCCCGGCAAGTTCTACGCCCTGCCGCAGGCCCCGCAGCAGTTCAAGCAGCTTCTGATGACCTCCGGCTTCGACCGTTATTTCCAGATCGCGCCCTGCTTCCGTGATGAGGACGCGCGCGGCGACCGCAGCCCCGGCGAATTCTACCAGCTCGATATGGAGATGGCGTTCGCCACGCAGGAGGACGTTTTCGCCATCTGCGAGGACGTGCTGCCCCCGGTCTTTGCCAAGTTCGGCACCTACGACATCGCCTCCAAGCCTCCCTTCCGCCGCATCAAGTATCTCGATGCGCTCGAGCTCTACGGCTCCGACAAGCCGGATCTGCGCATCGACCTGACCGCGACGAACGTCTCCTCCCTCTTTGCCGGCAGCGCCTTCGAAGTCCTCGCGGACAAGACCGTCAAGGCTGTCGCCATCTCGAACTGCGCGCTCACGCGCAAGCAGATCGACAAGCTCCTCACCGACTGCGAGGTGCAGGCGGGCGCGAAGGGCTACTGGTTCAAGGTGGACGAAAAGGGCGAGCTTGCCGGCGGCATCGCAAAGTTTGTCGACAAGGAAGCGGCCGCAAAGCTCCTGCCGCTCAAGCCGAACACGCTCGTGCTCGTCGCGGGCGGTGAGCTTGCCACCAAGCTCGTCGGCGTGATGATCAAGACCTTCGGCCCCGCCTGCGAGGGTCACATGGACAAGGAGCGCTACGAGTTCTGCTGGATCGTCGACTTCCCGATGTACGAGATCGGCGACGAGAGCGGCGAGCTGGAGTTCTGCCACAACCCGTTCTCCATGCCCTCCGGCGGCCTCGAGGTGCTGCTCAAGGCCGAGCGCGGCGAGATTGACCCGCTGAGCATCACCGCCGACCAGTACGACCTCGTCTGCAACGGCGTGGAGCTCTCCTCCGGCGCCGTGCGTAACCACGACCCCGAGATCATGATCAAGGCCTTCGAGCTCGTCCGTCTCGGCGAAGAGGACGTGAAGGCCAAGTTCCCCGCCATGTACAACGCCTTCTGCTACGGCGCGCCCCCGCACGCCGGTATCGCCCCGGGCGTCGACCGCATGGTGATGCTGCTCGCGGGCGAGGATTCCATCCGCGAGATCATCCCCTTCCCCATGAACAAGAACGCGCAGGACATCATGATGGACGCGCCCAGCGAGGTGACGCAGAAGCAGCTTGACGAGCTGCATATTGCGGTCACGGCGCACGAGGAAGAATAATTTAGCTCTCACTGCGTGAAGGTGCAATGGTTTCCCTGCGCCGCGCAGGGGAACGGCAAAAGGGGGGGCTATTCTCTTTCCTCGGAAAGAGAATAGCCCCCCTTACACCCCCCAAGAGAAAGGGACGAGGGGCCTTCCCCCTCGACCCCGCACATTGGCAGTCTCGATCTTGAAGAGCTGCTCAGCCTGCGGAATCAGGTGCGGTGTACATGGCTTCGCCATGAATCTTCTGCAATTCGTTTCGTCTTGCAACCGCGCCTTACTACCGTGAGGCGCGAGTGACGTTTGCTTGGCGGCAGACTGCCTGCGGAATGCGGCATTGCTAACGCTCGCCGCATTGATGGGTGCCTCGGTAGACGGAAATTACTGCGCACTTCTACAAGATCAGCAGAGCGGCAGCGGATAATAGAAGCAGAGGCAAATCGTATAGCAATGCTAACGCGGCAACGCCGCGCTATGGGCAGTGCAATCGGCAAGCATTGCAGCTCTTCGAGTTGCTCGCTTGCAATGTGAAAACCTTTCTCTTGGGGGATCAAAAGGGGGATATTCTCTTTTGTGAAAGAGAATATCCCCCTTTGCCCCGCTCCCCTGCGGGTACGCAGGGATTCTCGGTTTGTCTTGACAAACAATATCAGTCATGGTATGCTGGGCGCAATAAAGGCAGCGAGAAAGAAGCCTTTTCTTAACGCTTCGCTTCAGAGAGGGGACGGACGGTGCAAGTCCCCGCGGTGCAGAAAAGGCGGCGCTTTTGAGCCGCGCGGCGGAAATGCCGCGCCGGACCCTCCGTTACAAGGGAACGAAGTGCCCCGCATCCAACGGGGAATTCAGGTGGAACCACGGACAAATGCTTTGTTCGCCCTGAGCCTACTTTAATAGGCTCAGGGCGTTTTTTATCTCCTGAGCCAAACATCGAAAGGAGAAATTCACCATGAAAAACACCGAAAAGACGATGGAAAAGATCGTCGCGCTGTGCAAAAACCGCGGCTTTGTCTTCCCCGGCAGCGAGATCTACGGCGGCCTTGCCAACACCTGGGACTACGGCCCCCTCGGCGCGGAGCTGAAGAAGAACATCAAGAACGCCTGGTGGAAAAAGTTCGTGCAGGAGAACCCCTACAACGTCGGCCTTGACGCGGCGATCCTGATGAACCCGCAGACCTGGGTCGCGAGCGGCCACCTCGGCGGCTTCTCCGATCCTCTGATGGACTGCCGCGAGTGCCACGAGCGCTTCCGCGCCGACAAGGTCATCGAGGACTGGTGCGCCGAGAGCGGCTTCGAGCTGCCCAAGCCCATCGACGCCTTCTCCCAGCAGGAGATGAAGGATTTTGTCGAGGAGCACATGATCCCCTGCCCCACCTGCGGCAAGCACAACTTCACCGATATCCGTCAGTTTAACCTCATGTTCAAGACGTTCCAGGGCGTGACCGAGGACGCAAAGAACACCGTCTACCTCCGCCCCGAGACCGCGCAGGGCATCTTCGTCAACTTCAATAACGTCCAGCGCACCACGCGCAAAAAGCTCCCGTTCGGCATCGGCCAGATCGGCAAGTCCTTCCGCAACGAGATCACGCCGGGCAACTTCATCTTCCGCGTGCGCGAGTTCGAGCAGATGGAGCTCGAGTTCTTCTGCAAGCCGGGCACCGACCTTGAGTGGTTCAACTACTGGCGCACGTTCTGCCACAACTGGCTGCTCTCCATCGGTCTCAAGGACGAGAACCTCCGCCTGCGCGACCACGATCCCGAGGAGCTGTGCTTCTACTCCAAGGCGACGACGGACTTCGAGTTCCTCTTCCCCTTCGGCTGGGGCGAGCTGTGGGGCGTGGCCGACCGCACGGACTACGACCTGACGCAGCACCAGACCGTCAGCGGCGAGAAGATGGTCTACCGCGAGGGCGAGGGCAAGGATATGGTCGAATATGTGCCCTACGTCATCGAGCCGTCGCTCGGCGTGGAGCGCAGCGTGCTCGCCGTCCTCTGCGACGCTTACGATGAAGAGGTCGTCGGTCAGGACAAGAAGGGCAACGACGATGTGCGCGTCGTGCTGCACTTCCACCCCGCGCTCGCGCCGTTCAAGGCCGCGATCCTGCCCCTTTCCAAGAAGGAACTGCTCACCGGCCCCGCTCAGGAGCTGTATGCCGAGCTTTCCAAGGAGTTCATGGTCGACTATGACGAGACCGGCTCGATCGGCAAGCGCTACCGCCGCGAGGACGAGATCGGTACGCCGTACTGCATCACCTTCGACTTCGACACCGTCGGCGACGAGGCGAACGGCATTGCGGCCGACCACTGCGTCACCATCCGCGAGCGCGACAGCATGGAGCAGGTGCGCGTTCCCATCAGCGAGGTCAAGGACTTCCTGCGCGAGAAGATCGCATTCTGATCAAAGTTTTCCACAGGATAGCAAGCCGTCAAAAAGGGCAGCTCACGAAAGAGAGCTGCCCTTTTTTCTGTTTTTGCCGGCGCACACATGGCGCTTGGCAGAATAGGAAACATGCCCGGTTGCGTTTTTTCGACTGAAATGATATAATTCCTTATTATGGTTTTTGGAAAGGGGACAACCCCAACATGCGTTTTTTCTCCTCCCTGGTGCGGCCTGACGAGTCCACGGGCGCGGTGATGCGCTGGGTGCACCGCATCTGGGTCTTTTTCTGGCTCACGGCGCTCGGCGCGGGCATCGGCCTGCTCTCGCTCTATCTCACAGCGCACTCCTATGCCGCCATCGACGCGACCGCGCTTTTGCAGTCGTACTTCAAAATCCCGCTGCTCGTGGTGATGAATCTGCTTGCGCCGGTGCTGCTCGTCTACCTCGGCTTTTTTCTCTTCGCGCGGCCGTGGGCGGCGTACCTTCTCTCGGCGCTGCCGTTTCTCACGCTTGCGCTCGCAAGCTACTACAAGGTGCAGCTGCGCGGCGACCCGGTACTGGCAAGCGACCTGCGCCTGCTGCGCACGGCGGGCGGCATCATGGACAAGTATACCTTCGACATGACCGCGCCTGTGCTCGTTGTCATCGAGGGATTTTTGCTGCTGCTGGCGCTGTCGCTGCTGATGCTGCGCAGGGAGCGCATGAGTTCCCGGGCAAGGCTCGCGGGCATCATGGCGGCGCTCTCGCTCACGCTTGGCTGCTGCTTTGAGTACTACCCCAGCACGGACATCTACAAGGCGACCGCCAACACCGATCTCATCACCCCCTGGTCGGCCGTCGAGGTCTACATTTCCCGCGGCACGACCTATCCCTTCCTTTTCAGCGTGCAGGATATGTTTCCCGACGCGCCGGATGGCTACCGCGACAGCGACGCCTATCAGGCGCTCTCGCAGTATCGGGACGCCGGCATTCCGGACGAACAGAAGGCCACAGTCGTCGGCATCATGCTCGAGGCGTTCTCCGACCTGACGGATTTTCCCGCGCTGGGCGAGCTTTCCTCGGTGCGCGGGGTCTATGAGCCGCTGCACGAGCTGGAAAAGCGCAGCGTTTCCGGCGACCTTCTCACCAACATTTTTGCCGGCGGCACAACGGACACCGAGTGGGGCTTCCTCACCGGTTACAGCGAGCATGAGGAGTTCCGCAGCGCAACGGATTCCTTTGTCCGCTATTTTAAGGCGCAGGGCTACGACACGCTCTACCGCCACCCGGGCTATTCGTGGTTCTATAACCGCAGCAATGTGAACGAATACCTCGGCTTTGACGAGAGCGTGTTCAACGAATCGGGCTTTGCCGAGCTCATTTCCATCGACGAGGCGCTCTACGCGTCCGACGCCGTGCTGGTCGATTACCTCCTGAACGACATCGACACACGCACGGAGGACGACGCCCCGCTCTTCCTCTTCTCCGTTTCGTATCAGAACCACGGCCCGTACCCCTCCGAGACCTATTGGGAGGAATACGTCACGCCGGAAAAAACCGGCTGGTCGATGGAGAGCTGCTGCGTGGTGAACAACTATCTGGCGGGCATCCGCAGCACGATCGAGCAGATGCTCCGCCTGACGCGCGAGCTGGACGCGCGCGACGAGCCTGTGGTGCTCGTGCTCTTCGGCGACCACAAGCCGTGGATGGGCAACGGCAGCAGCGTGTATGCCGAGCTGGGCGTGAGCCTTGACCTGTCCACGCAGGAGGGCTTCTACAACTATTTCTCCACCCCGTATCTGATCTATGCCAACAAGGCCGCCAAGGCGGCGCTCGGGCAGGACTTCACCGGCGAGGGCGGCGACATTTCCCCCTGCTTCCTGATGGAACGCCTCTTTGATGCCTGCGGCTGGACGGGAGACCGCTTTATGCAGCTTCAGCGCGCGACGAGCGCCGTCTCCCCGCTGATGCATGAGGACGGCTACCGCATGATCGACGGCGTCATTACAACCGATGTGGAGGGCACGGCGGCGGACGTCTGCGAGCGCTACCTCTGCGCGCAGTATTACCGCGAACACCATTTCACCGCCGCGTCCTGATGAAAGGAGATCTTCTGATGAAAACGACCAGACTGAGTGCGCTTTTGCTTTCGCTTCTTCTGCTGCTTTCCGCCTGCGGGACAAAGCGGCAGGACGCGCCGGACCCCGATCCCGCGCCAGACCCTGCGCCTGTTACGCCGCAGCCGGTGGAAAAAACGCCCGACGAGCGCATCGACGACATCATCGCAGACATGAGCCTTGAGGAAAAGGTCGGCCAGCTCTTCTTTGTCCGCTGCCCCGAAACGGGCGCTGCGGAGGACGTCGCTTCCTATCACCTCGGCGGCCTTCTGCTCTTCGGGCGGGATTATAAGGACGCAAGCGGCGAATGGCTCACCGAGGACGACTTTACCTCCTCGCTCGCGTCGTATCAAGCTGCGGCGGCGATCCCGCTGTTCATCGGCAGCGACGAAGAGGGCGGCACCGTCACCCGCGCGAGCAGGAACCCCAACCTCTTCTCCGCGCCGCTTTCCTCCCCGCAGGCGCTCTATGCCTCGCTCGGCATGGAGGGAGTGCTCACCGAAACGCGCCGCTACAACGAAGCGCTCAAAACCCTCGGCATCAACGTGAACTTTGCCCCCGTGTGCGATGTTTCGACCAATCCCGACAACTTCATCTACGCCCGCTCGTTCGGGCAGGACGCGCAGACGACCGCGGACTACATCGCCCAGGTCGTGCCCGCCTACGAAACGGCCGGCGTTGCCTGCGTCCTGAAGCATTTCCCCGGCTACGGCAACAATGCCGATACGCACACCGGCGTTGCCATCGACGCGCGCCCCTACACCACATTCGAACGGTCCGACCTCGTCCCCTTTGAGGCGGGCATTGCGGCGGGCGCGCCGTTCGTGCTTGTGAGCCACAACGTTGTCGAGTGCATGGACAGCGCCTATCCCGCCTCGCTGTCTGCGAAGGTGCATTCTCTGCTGCGCGATACGCTCGGCTTTTCCGGCATCATTGTGACGGACGATCTCGCGATGGACGCCGTTAAGGCCTACGCGCAGGACGGCAGCGCCGCCGTACTGGCCATTCAGGCGGGCAATGACATGGTCGTGACCACCGACTACCGCGAGCAGATCCCGCAGGTGATCGCCGCCGTCAGAAACGGCGAGATCGCCGAGAGCGAGATCGACGCGCACGTTTTCCGCGTGCTGCACGAAAAACAGGCGCTCGGCCTGATCGACTAAAGGAGCCTATCCAACATGCAAACCAGAAAACTCTACTATGAAGATCCCTTCCAGAAGGGCTTTGCCTCCACCGTTGTCTCCTGCGAGGAGACCAAGGGCGGCTACGCCGTCGTGCTGGAGGAAACGGCCTTCTATCCCGAGGGCGGCGGCCAGCCCTGCGACGTCGGCACGCTGGGAAGCGCCAACGTTCTCGACGTGCGCGAGAAGGACGGCGTCATCGTCCACCTCTGCGACCGGCCGCTTGCCGCGGGGGCAAGTGTCTCCGGCAAGATCGACTGGGCGCGCCGCTTCGACCACATGCAGCAGCATTCGGGCGAACACATCTGTTCGGGTCTCATCTGCGCGCGCTTCCACTGCGACAATGTCGGCTTCCACATGGGCGCGGACACCGTGACCATCGACTTCAACGCTGATATTTCGTGGGAGGCGCTGCTCGAGATCGAGCAGACGGCCAACCTCTACATCTACGAGGATCACCCCATCGACATTCAGTTCCACCGCGGCGCGGAGCTTGACAAGATTGACTACCGCAGCAAAAAGCCGCTCGAGGGCGACGTACGCATCGTCGCTTTCCCCGGCGCAGACTGCTGCGCCTGCTGCGGCACACATGTGGCGCGCTCCGGCCAGGTGGGGCTTGTGAAGTTCCTCTCCGTGCAGAAGTTCCGCGACGGCGTTCGCATTGAGATGCTTGCAGGCCGCCGCGCGCACCACTATCTCTCCGCGTGCTGGGAGCAGGACGTCCACGTCGCGCAGGCGCTGTCCGTCAAGCCCACCGCCAGCCTTGCCGGGGTGGAGCGCGTGCTCGCCGAGCTTTCCGCGCTCAAGCTGCGCTGCGCAAGGCTGGAGGAATCCGCCTTTGCCCAGACTGCCGCACAGTATGAAAGCAAGGGAAACGTGCTGCTTTTTGAAGAGGAAATGGGCGGCGACAGCCTGCGCAAGCTCTGCGACGCAGTGACGAAGACCTGCGGCGGGCGCTGCGCGGTCTTTGCCGGGGCGGACGGCGCTTACAAGTACGCCATCGGCCACACGGACGGCGATCTGCGCGAGCTGACCAAAGCGCTCAACGCGGCGCTTTCCGGGCGCGGCGGCGGCAAGCCGAACTTTGTGCAGGGCAGCGTGAGCGCGTCGCGCGCCGAGATCGAAGCGTTTTTCAACGCCTGACGCAGCAGGCGCAGAAATGACGACAAAAAAGGAGTCTCTCTTAGAAAGAGAGACTCCTTTTTTGATTTGTACCGGAACGATCAGAAGCCGAAGCCGCCGAGGCCGAGACCGCTTGTGAGCGCGTTCATCTTGCCGTCCATCGCCTCTTCGGCCTGGCGCAGCGCCTCGTTCACAGCGGAGATGATGAGATCCTGGAGCATTTCCACGTCCTCGGGGTCGACCGCCTCGGGCTTGATGGTGATGTTCGTGACCTCTTTCTTGCCGCTCACTTCCGCGCTGACGACACCGCCGCCGACGCTTGCGGAGAAGGTCTTTTCCTCGACCTCCTGCTGCGCCTTCTGCATGTCCTCCTGCATCTTCATGATCTGCTGCTGCATCTGCTGCTGCTTGAGCATCTGGCCGCTGCCGTTGGAAAAGCCGCGGCGTGCGCTGTAACCCTTTGCCATAATTGTTGTCTCCTTTTTATTTTACTGTAAAATTGTCGAATTTACTGCCCATGCGCATGAGATCCTGCATCCTGTCGCGCTTTTTCGCGCCCGGACACTCGCCCACAAGGAAGCGGACGCGGATCTCTCTGCCGACCGCACGAGAGGTGACTTCGCGCAGAACATCTGTCACGACCTGCTGATCGAGCATGGATTTCTGCACCTCGGTCGTGCAGTAGACGGTCAAAAGATCGTCCTTCATCGTGCCCTGCGCCATGCCGATGAAGGCGCGCTTGTCGGGCGTAAGGCGGTTTTTGTAGCTCTCCAGCAGCTCGAAGAAGAGCTCGCTGTCGCCGTCGCTGTCCGCCGGAGCGTCCTGCCCGGCCGCTGCGCTTGCAGGCGCTTTCTGTGCGGGCGCCGCGTCATCTTTCGGCACTTTACGCACTGTCGCCGCAGTCTCCACCGGCTCGCCGTAGGGCGGGGGCGCGTCGTAATCGTCCGGCAGCGGCGGCTCGTCCCACGGAAGCGGCGCTTCCTCGGCGGGCTTTGCGCTCTCCACGCTCGCGGGCGCGGCCTTCTGCGGCATAGGGGAATCCTTTGCCGCGGGAGCGGCTGCCGGCGCGCTCAGAGCATTTCTTGCCGCAAACTGTACGCCCGCGGCGATCTGCTCTTCCAGCCGCGCAATGCGCGCGCCGAGCGCAGCAAGATCGCCGGAAAGCGTTTCGTCGCAGAGCTTTAAAATGCACAGCTCCGCGTCCGTGCGGCGGTTGACGCTGAACTGGAGCTGCGCCGCCGTTTCCTGCAAGATCGTGCAGAGCTGAATGAAGCGTGCGCTCGTTCCCTGCGCGCGCAGAGAGTCAAGCGTGGAGGCGTCGTAAGCGCCGCTGAGCAGGCTCTCGCCGCCCTCGCCCGCCGTTGCGCTGATGAGCAGCTCGCGCGAGAGGGCGGAAAGCTCGCCGAGCACTGCGCCGACGTCCTTGCCGCCGTCGTAGAGCCTGCCGAGCAGCGCGAGCGCGCCGCGCGCGTCGCGCGTCAAGATGAGGGACATGAGCTGCGCGGTCTGCACGTTTCCGGCAAGACCCAGCGCATCGAGCACCGCGGGCGCGTCGATCGCGCCGCCGACGGCGGCACACTGGTCCAAAAGCGACAGCGCATCGCGCAGCGCCCCGTCGGAAAGGCGGGCTAAAAGCGCCGCGCCGTCGTCTTTGAGGTCGATATTCTCCTGCTGCGCGATGTAGTTGAGCCTTCCCACGATGTCCTTCGGCTGGATGCGGCGGAAGGAGAAGCGCTGGCAGCGCGAGAGAATGGTCGCGGGCACCTTGTGCAGCTCCGTTGTCGCCAGAATGAACATCAGATGCTCGGGCGGCTCTTCTAAGATCTTGAGCAGTGCGTTGAACGCGGGCGTCGAAAGCATGTGGACTTCGTCGACGATATACACGCGTTTTTTCACCTGCGCGGGCGAATAGATGGCCTCGTCGCGCAGCGCGCGCACGCTGTCTACGCCGTTGTTCGACGCCGCGTCCAGCTCCACCACGTCCAAAAATCGCCCGCTCTCGATGCCGAGGCAGCTCGGGCAGCGGTTGCAGGGGTTGCCGTTTTCCGGGTGCTCGCAGTTGACCGCGCGCGCGAGGATCTTCGCGCAGGTCGTCTTGCCTGTGCCGCGCGTACCGGTGAAGAGATAGGCGTGCGACAGCCGCCCCTCCGCCACCTGGCGCTGCAAGGTCTCGGTGATATGCTCCTGGCCGACCACGTCGGCAAAGGTTTTGGGACGCCACTTGCGGTAAAGCGCCTGATACATCCGCAGCCCTCCCTTTTCGATAAAAATACTCCTCCGTATACAGCTGCGGAACCGGCGTCCTTGCGGCACATGGATGGTCCCGCTTAATGCTGCTCGGTTCCCCGCCTGACATGGTTCGCAGGTACCCATTGCGCAAGACCGATTCCGCAGCTGTATGCGGAGGAGTTGTTGAACAAATGGTATTCTACTATATTTCAGAAAAAATATCAACAGAAAAATGAAAAAGGGGGTTCACAAATTGAAAAAAGTGTGTTATGATAATCCGCGCTGAGATATTTCAGTATCTTTTTGGGCCTGTAGCTCAGTTGGGAGAGCGTACGGTTCGCATCCGTAAGGTCGTGGGTTCGAATCCCTTCAGGTCCACCAAAAAAGAAGAGACAACCGTTGGTTGTCTCTTCTTTTTTGGTTTCGCCGCCGCAGGCGGCTCAACCCAAGGGTAATTCAAAATGCTCGGGCGAAGTGAATTCGCCCTCCGCCAAGATTTTGCTGGCGCAAAATGCTTGTACGGCGCAAAAGCGCCGGTTTTACTATCTGCGGGACATTTCACAGCGCCGCCCCCTGCCCTCACATGAAGTTTGCGAACACCGATGCGCCGGCGACCGTGAGCAATCCCGCCACAACGATCGACAGGCCGCTCATTGCGCCCTCGACCTCGCCAAGCTCGATGGCCTTAGCCGTACCCAGCGCGTGCGCGGCCGAGCCGATGCTGACGCCCTTCGCAATGGGGTCGGTGATATGAAAGAGCCTGCACACCGCCACGGCGGTCACATTGCCGAAAATGCCCGTGATGATGATCATGGCGACCGTCAAGGTCACATAGCCGCCGAGCTCTTCCGAAACGCCCATGCCGATGGCCGTGGTGATGGACTTGGGGAGCAGCGTCACATATTCCTCGTGCGAAAGGCGAAAGAGTCTGCTCATCACAAGCACGCTGCACAGCGTGGTGACAACACCCGCAAAAATACCGGCAAAAATGGCCTTGTAGTTCTGCCGGAGGAGGGCGAGCTTTTCATAGAGCGGCACGGCAAGGCAGACGGTCGCGGGTGTCAAAAGATAGCTGAGGTACTTTGCGCCCTCGTAATATACGTCATAGTCGATGCGCGCGGTCACAAGCAGCGCGATGGTCACGGCGACGGAGATAAGAAGCGGGTTGCAGAGCGCAAGCCTGCACTTTTTTTGCAGCAGCACGCCGAGGCCGTAGGAAACAAGGCTCACCGAAACGCCGAAAAAGACGGACTGTTCAAAAAATGTCATTTCCTGCCCTCCCCTTTTCTGCTTCTTTTCAGCACGCCCTGCGTCACAAGGCCGGACACTGCCATCACGGCAACCGTCGTCACCACGGCGATGACGAGATAGGCAAGGAGATTCTCTTTGATGACGCTCCACGAGGCCATCAGCCCCACGGCAGCGGGAATGAACATCAGGGGCATGATCTCGATGAGAAAGCAGGCCGTGTCGCGCACGGCGTCAAGCTTGATGATCCCCGTCAGCAGGCAGACAAGCATCAGCACAAGGCCGTAGATGCTCGCCGGCACAGGCAGCGGCAGAAGATAATTGAGCAGCTCTCCTGCAAAGGAAACCAGCAGGATCATGGCAAATTGTTTGACGTATTTCATCGTATTTCCCTTCTTTGCATGATACCGTCTCATTGTACGGCGGCAAAAAAGGGCTGTCAATCGACAAAGGGGCGGAATCTCCGCCCCTTTGCCCTTATAAAAGTGGAATATTTTCAAAAAGAATGTCGAGCAGCTTGTCGCCGTGCGGGACGTCGGGGCCGTTCATGCCGTTTTCTTCGGTGTAGGTCACACCGCGCTTCGTATCCACGCGGCTGTCATACAGAATAAACGGGACCGGCGAACCCTCGTGCTGCCTCGTGCGCACGAACGTTCTGTGGTCGCTGATGATGAGAAGGCGATATTCCATCTTCGCCTCGTCCATCTTCCCGAGCAGCGGCGTGATGAGGCGGCTGTCGAGCCATTCGATGGCCTGGATCTTATTCTTGAGATCGCCCGCGTGCGCGCACTCGTCCGGCGCTTCCAGATGCACGAGCACGAAATCGTGGGAGTTGACCATCTCCCACGCGGCTTCGACCTTGCCCTCGATGTTGGTGTCGATCTCACCGTTCGCGCCCTCAACATCGACCATGTCAAGGCCGCACATCGCGCCGAGCCCCTTGACCACGGGCACCGCCGCAACGACCGCGCCGCTCTTGCCGTAGCGCTCCTGAAGGCTCGGCAGCTTTGCCGCCTTGCCCTCCGCCCAGAGCCAGATGCCGTTGGCGGGGAGCTTGCCCTCTTTTCTGCGGCGCTCGTTGATAGGTGCGTGCTCGAGCGCCTTGTTGGCAAGGCGCATCAGCGTGAGATACGGCTCGGCCTTTGCCTCGTTGCCGCGGGGGAACACCTGCTTGCACGGGCCCTTGACGCCCTCCCAGTTGGTCTCAAAGTACAGGCCCTCAAAGTCGCCGTGATGGTGGATCAGGATCTGGCGGAACGTCGGCGTCTCGCGCAGCTCCATGTCGTACTTTTTGAGCGCGGCGGCAAAGTCGGGGTCTGCCTTGAGCGTGCGCACGACCTCGAGCGCGTCCTCGCCCTCGATGCAGCCGGCATTGAAGGACACAAAGCCCTTTTCGTCCAGCGGCCCGTCGCCGTCCTCCATCGTCAGCAGGTTGCAGCGGAACACCGCGTCAGTCGGCTCGACCGCAAAGCCGAGGGCAGCGGCCTCCATCGGGCCGCGGCCGTGGAAATGCTTGCTCGGGTCACAGCCAAGGATCGACAGATGCGCAATGTCGCTGCCGACGGAGAAACCCGGCGGGCAATTCTGCGCGTGACCGACGACGCCCTGCCGCGCCAGACGGTTGATGGTAGGAATATTGGCAACCTCCAGCGGAGACTTGCCGCCCAGCTGCGGCATGCGCTCATCAGCCATGCCGTCGCCTACAATGATCAGATACTTCATAATGTGCTTTGATCCTCGCTTTCTATGGATTGGTATTGTCAAAAAACGGCGCCCGCTCCGCCGCACAGCGGACAAAGCGGCCTTTCGTTTTTATTCGCTCGCTTTTTTCAGATCGAGAGTTTTCTCATACGCGGCGATCACCGCGTCGAACACGACGCCTCGCATGCCGCCCTCCTCCAGGGTGCGCACCCCCTGAATGGTCGAGCCGCCGGGAGAACAAACGCGGTCTTTGAGACTGCCGGGGTGCTCGTTCGTTTCAAGCACCATCTTCGCCGTGCCGAGCATCATCTGCGCGGCATACTGCACCGCCGCTGCGCGCGGCAGTCCGCACGCCACGCCGCCGTCGGCCATCGCCTCGAGAAACATGGCGGCAAAGGCCGGACCGCAGCCCGCCACCGCAGAGCCTGCGTCCTGCAATTTCTCTTCGAGCGGGAAGAGCCTGCCCGCGGGCTGCATATAGCGGAGGAATGCCTCGAGCTGTGCCTTTTCGCAGTTTTCGCTGCACGCGTAGAAGATCACGCCCTCGCCCACGGCGGCAGGCATATTCGGCATGATGCGGATCACCGGATAGTCCCCGCCGGCAAGCTCCCGAATGCGCGCAATGGTCACCCCCGCCGCCATGCTCACGAGCACGGGGGCGCTGCCGCGCTCTTTGAGCGCGGGGGCGATGCCCGTAAGCATGTCCGCCATCATCTGCGGCTTCACGCCGAGGAAAATGTGGTCTGCCTCTTCTGCGATCCTCTTGTTGCCGCTCACCGCCGCACCGATGCGCGCGGCAAGCGCCTCCGCCTTTGCTCTGGTGCGGTTGGCAAGCAGCACCTGCGCTTCGCCGCTTTTCGCGGCGGCGCTCGCCAGTGCGCCGCCCATATTGCCCGTGCCGATAAAACCGATCTTCATGTTGCATTCCCTCTTTTTGCTTCCACCGGCGGTCAAATGACTTTCACCGGTGTAATTTTTTCCCCTATTGTAATACACTCTTGCCCAACAGTCGAGAAAAATTTTTGCAGATTCGTCATTTTTTTGCAGTGTGTGCCTTTTCTCCCTTTGTTTCCGGCGGGCGGCAGCAAAATTCAAGTCAAAAATCGCCGCAACGCGCGTGCCAAAAAGCGCTTGCGGGCTGCAAATTGATAAAAAAAGAGAGGCCGGTAAAAAACCGGTCTCTCTTTTGCCGTTAGTTATAAGAGCATCGTGACTCCGTTTTCCTCGATCCCGATCTCAACGACCGGCGCGCCGGGGTCATATTCGCCGTCGAGCGTCCAGGGAATGTCCTCGGCCGTTTCCGCCGTGACATGCCTGACATGGCGGAAGATCAGCCCCTCGGAGTCGTAATAATTCTTGTTGACAAGCGCAAGAATGAGCGCCTGCATCGCAGCGGGCGTCCGCGGCACGGGCACGAGCAGCAACTCGAACTTTCCGTCGTCAAACGACACCTCGTCGGGCGAGAGCTTCATCAGTCCCGCGATCGACGTTGAATTGCTGATCGCACCGAACAGGTATTCCCCGTCGAACACCTCCCCGTCCGCCGTGATCTTCATGCGGTAGGGGCAGAGCGTGTCGAGATTCTTCACGCTCTCGAGCAGATACGCAAAGTGCCCGAACATATTTTTGATGTCCTGCGGCACGGTGTAGGTCGTCTTTGTAAACGCGCCGAACGAGGCAACATAGATGAAGTTCCGCTCGCCGAACTTTCCCACGTCCAGCGATCGCGGCTGCATGCGCATGGCGGAGGTGGCCGCCTCGGCGGGGCTTGCGGAAATATTCAGGCTTGCGGCAAAGTCGTTCGTGCTGCCGCCGGGCAGATAGCTCAGCATCGGGCGATACTGCGGCGGAATGCGCATCACACCGTTCACCGTTTCGTTCAGCGTACCGTCGCCGCCGTGGCAGACAACAAGGTCGTATGCCGCGCCCAGCGACTCGGCAAGCTCCGTTGCCTCGCCGGGGTACGTGGTCTTATGCACGGAGATGAGATAGCCCGCCGCGGAATAGATGGCAGCCGCTTCAAACAGCGGCGCAACGGATTTGGTCTTTCCCGCGCGGGGATTGACGATAAAGAGCAGCTTTTTGTCGTCCATGGGTGCCTCCTCGTTTGCTCTTCACAGCATCAGACCGGCAAAGCACCCTGCGCCCTGTCGGTCAAAATCACCCTCTGCCAAAAAAGTCAAGTTCTGTTCATCTTCATTAACAGAGAGTAAAGATTATCATAACACACGAAATGAGCGGTTGCAATTCCCGGCAAAAAATAGTAAGCTGTTTTTGGTATCTTTTTAGCAGTCACTTAACGCCTTTTGCCCAAAAAAAGGGGGAGCCCATGAAGCAGAACAAAACCTATCTTCACCTCGGCGTAACGCTGATCGTCTCGGCCTGCGCGGTGCTGATGTTTTACGACACGTTTTTCCAGTCCCGCGTGCTGCTGGACTTTTTCGACAAGCTGATGCAAGTGCTCTCGCCGGTCATTTACGGTCTGGCGTTCGCCTATCTGCTTGCACCCATCGTCGACTTTTTCGACCGATATATCCAAAAGGGGCTGCCGAAGGTCAAGTCCTCGCTCGTCCGGGGGCTGAGCATCCTCGTCACGTGGATCTGCGTCATTGCCCTCATCTACCTGATGTTCAGTATCCTCATTCCCGAGCTGGTCGACAGCGTAAAGACCCTTGCCGCCAACTTTGAGACCTACTATAAAACCGTATACAACTGGGTCACGGCGCTGATGGAAAACGAGGATCTCTTCTCCGACGAGGTGCTTTCCGACCAGGTACTCTCCGCGCTCAACGGCTACTATGACAAGCTTGTCAAGTGGATCACGGATACCGTCATTCCGCAGGCGCAGGTCGCCATCGTCGCCGTGACGGGCGGCATCTGGAGCGTCATCATCTTCCTCAAGAATTTGCTCATCGGCATGATGATCTCGGTGTATCTGCTCGCGCGCAAGGAAAGCTTTGCCAAGCAGTCGAAAAAGCTGCTGTACGCTCTCCTTCCCGAAGTGCCCTACCGCCGCACGCTGCGCGCCGTGGCGGAGGCCGACCGCATTTTCAGCGGCTTTGTGCGCGGAAAGCTGCTCGATTCGCTCATCATCGGCATCATCTGCTTCTTCTGCTGCTCGCTGCTCAAGTTCCCCTATACGCCCATCATTTCGGTCTTTGTGGGCGTGACGAACATTATCCCCATCTTCGGTCCCTTCCTCGGCGCCGTTCCGAGCGCCTTCCTGATCCTGCTCGTCAGCCCGCGCCAGTGCCTGTACTTTATTCTCTTCATCATCGCGCTCCAGCAGTTTGACGGCAACATCTTGGGCCCCAAGATCCTCGGCAAATCCACCGGCATTTCGAGCTTCTGGGTCATCGTGGCCATCGTGGTCGGCGGCGGCTTCGGCGGCGTGCTCGGCATGTTCCTGGGCGTGCCCATCTTTGCCTGCATCAATTCGCTCGTGCATTGGTTCACCGACCGCACGCTTGCGAAAAAGGGCGTGACGGACGATGCGCTCTTCGATCCCGCGCCGATCCCGCCCGCTGACGAAAAAAAGGACTGATTCCCGCATGAAAGCATTTTACCGCGAAAATAAGGGACTGCACCGCTGGCTTTTTGCCTGCGGCGCAGCCCTTGTGCTTTTTTCCCTCCTGCGCGAAAGCCGCGCGGCGATGAACGCGCTGGTCTACGGCGTCACGCTGCCCCTTGAGCAGCTCTTCGGCCGTGCGTGCGCGGCGCTGCCGTTCTCGGTCGCGGAGCTTTTGTACGTGCTCGCGGCGGTCACGGCGGTCGTACTGCTCGTGCTGATGGTGCGCTATCTGGTCAGATCGCGCAAAAAAGGGCGCGCCGCGTATCGCTGCGCGCTCTTTGTGCTCGACGTATTCCTCACGGTCTGCGCCGCGTTTTCGCTGCTCTGGGGCGCGAACTACTACGCGGACGATTTCTGCGACAAAAGCGGTCTTTCGCCCGCGCCTGTCGCCTACGAAGATCTGCTGCACGTCACGCGCTATTTTGCAAACCGCCTCTCGCTTGCCTCAGGGCAGGTCGCGCGCGACGAAAACGGCCTCTTCGCCGCCGACCGGCAGGAGATCCTTGCCTATGCCGATTCGGTCTACGACTGCCTGTATGAAGAATTTCCCTTTCTCGACCTGCCCGATCATGCGCCCAAGGGCATCTTCTGCTCGAAGATCATGAGCGCGATGAACTTCACGGGCTTCTATTTCCCGTTTACGGGCGAGTCGAACGTCAACATGGATTCCCCCGCGATGCTGCTCGCCTCGACCTGCGCGCACGAGCTTGCCCATCAGCGCGGCATCGCCTCCGAGCAGCAGTGCAATTTTCTGGCCGTTCTCGCCTGCACGCGCTGCGACGACGCAAATTATCATTACGCCGGCTGGCTGCTCGGCTACATTCACCTCTCCAACGCCCTCTACCGCGCCGACCGCGAGGCGTGGCAGGAGGTGCGCGACAGCCTTCCCGCCGAGGTCCTTGCCGATCTCCGCTGCAACAGCGCCTACTGGTCGCACTACCGCGGGCTGACCGCGCGCTTCACCCAGTCGCTCAACGACAAAATGATCCGATCCTACGGCGACACCCTCGGCACGCAGAGCTACGGCGCGGTCGTCGACCTGCTCGTTGGCTACTACGCCTGAGCGGCGGAAAGCCGCGCGCTTTTTCGGCGCTTTGCGCTTGTTCTTTCTTCCCCCTTGTGCTACAATGCAAGCAACAATATTGATCGCAGGAGGCCTTTTTTATGCTGTCTATTGATATCTCCCATGCCGCTTCGTTTCTTCCCCTTCCCTATCAAGCGGCGCTGCGCCCGCGTCTGGAGCGCGCGGCGAACTGGTTGCAGCAGGGCGGCGGAAAGGGCTCTGACTTCATCGGTTGGGTCAAGCTGCCGCGCGACTACGACCGCGAAGAGTATGACCGCATTCTTGCCGCGGCCAAGACCATTCAGGCTGATTCCAAGGCGCTCGTCGTCATCGGCATCGGCGGCAGCTATCTCGGCGCGCGCGGCGTGATCGAGTGCCTTTGCTCGCCGAACTACAACCTGAAGAAAAAGTCCACGCCGAACATCTACTTCATCGGCAACGGCCTCTCTTCCGACGCGCTTGCCGAGGTGATGGAGCTCATCGGCGACGATGATTTTTCCGTCAACGTCATCTCCAAGTCCGGCACGACGACCGAGCCTGCCGTCGCCTTCCGCTTCTTCCGCGAAAAGCTCGAGCAGAAATACGGCAAGGAAGGCGCGGCGAAGCGCATCTACGCCACGACCGACGCGCACAAGGGCGCTTTGAAGAGCCTTGCCGATCAGGAAGGATATGAAACCTTCGTCGTGCCCGACAACATCGGCGGGCGCTACAGCGTGCTCACGGCCGTGGGTCTTCTTCCCATCGCCGTTGCCGGCGTTGACCTTGCTGAGCTGATGGGCGGCGCGCAGGAGATGATGGAGCTCTGCGCGCGCAGCGATTACAGCAACCCCGCCTGGCAGTACGCCGCCATGCGCCACGAGCTTTACCGTCATGGCAAGAAGGTGGAGCTGCTCGCCTGCTTCGAGCCTGCGTTCCGCTTCATGGCCGAGTGGTGGAAGCAGCTCTACGGTGAGAGCGAGGGCAAGGAGGAAAAGGGCCTCTTCCCCGCAAGCGTCGACTTTACCGCAGACCTGCACTCCATGGGCCAGTACATTCAGCAGGGCGAGCGCATGCTGATGGAGACCGTCGTGCGCTTTGCGCCCGCGGAGCACCAGATGCGCGTCCCCTTTGACGAAGCGAACGGCGACGGGCTCAACTTCCTTGCGGGAAAGACGATGGACTTCATCAACCGTCAGGCGATGGACGGAACGCTCCTTGCCCATGTGGAGGGCGGCGTGCCGAACATCATTCTCAACCTCGGCGAAAACAACGCGCGCACCATGGGTCAGCTCATTTACTTCTTTGAATACGCCTGCGGCCTGAGCGGATACCTCCTCGGCGTGAATCCCTTCGACCAGCCGGGCGTGGAGGCCTACAAAAAGAATATGTTCTCCCTGCTCGGCAAGCCCGGATACGAGGAGATGGGCGAGGAGCTGAGAGCGCGCCTGCACTGAATTTTTTGAATAAACCTGAAACTTTCCATTCAGCATTGCAAATTTGTTTCATTTATGCTATGCTGATGCCATCAGGAACCATACCCCGCGCAAAAGAGGCGGGGAGCTATTGAAAGGAGTGAATTCTATGGTCAGACTCATCATGGGTGAAAAGGGCACCGGTAAGACCAAGAAGCTGATCGAAATGATCAATACCACTGCGCAGGAGGATAACGGCAGCGTCGTCTGCGTCGAGGCAAAGTCTACCATGACCTTTGACCTGCACTATCACGTTCGTCTGATCTCTGCCTACGAGTACGACCTGTCCAACTACGAGGCCCTGCGCGGCTTCCTGTTCGGCCTGTACGCGGGCAATTACGATATTACCCATATCTTCATCGACAACCTCTTCAAGATCACCGGCGGCGAGTGCAACCAGGCGGCCGACGATTTCCTGAACGAGCTGGATCGCTTCAGCAACGCCACCGGCGTCAAGTTCACCATCTCCGTCTCCGGCGACCCCGCTCTCGCCACCGACGGCATGCAGAAGTATCTGTAAATTTTACTTTCGCAAAAATAAGAAGAACGCCTCGGAAGAGGCGTTCTTTTTTCTTTGCTGAAAGGCAAA
>OHNK01000026.1_pt1 | contig 124028 bp, 135 predicted proteins | sample 1569551 | NCBI WGS metagenome assembly OHNK01 (sample SAMEA3879518, study PRJEB24766) | human gut metagenome | biome: human-associated habitat; feature: feces | place: USA | collected 1985/1987 | reverse complement strand
GATCACCCACCCCCAGCAGTACGCCGAGGCTTTTGCCAAGGCCGGTGCCAGCCTGGTAGATGCGGGCAAGATGGAGCAACTGCTGGCTCTGCTGGCCAAGTATGGCGTGCAGGCCGTCACCCAGCTCCAGCCGGACCAGTACGGTGTCTTTGCCACCGAACTGCGAACGCTGGGCGCACAGCTCTAAGGAGGTGCCCTATGCCTCCCGAAAAGCACGCCCTGCTTTCTGCCTCATCGGCATCCCGCTGGCTGAAATGCACGGCTGCCCCCCGCTTTGAGGAGCACCTGCCGGAGCGCACCAGCGAATATGCGGAGGAGGGCCGCCTGGCCCACGCCATCTGTGAGCTCAAGACCCTCAAGAAATTCACTGTGATGACCTCCCGCACCTACACCACCCGCCTCAACAAGCTCAAAAAGGACCCGCTTTACTCTGAGGAGATGGACAAGACCAGTGACCTCTACATTGAGCACCTGATTGAGCAGGCCATGCTCTATGACAGCACGCCCACTGTGGTAGCGGAGGTGCAAGTGGACTTTGGGGAGTATGTCCCGGAGGGCTTTGGCACCTGTGACAATGTGATGATTGGCGGGGACACCCTCAGCATCACGGACTACAAGCACGGCAAGGGTGTCCCGGTGTCCGCCGTGGGCAACCCGCAGATGCGGCTCTACGCTCTGGGTGCTCTCAAGCGCTATGCCCCCGTGTTCGGCGATGCCATCAAGAAAGTCCGCATGTCCATTGACCAGCCCCGCCTTGACAGCTACACCACCGACACTATCACCGTGGAGGAGCTGATGGCCTGGGGCGAGAACATCAAGCCCATTGCACAAAAGGCTTTCTCCGGGCTGGGTGAGTTTGTCCCCGGTGACCACTGCCGTTTTTGCCGTGGCAAGGCTCAGTGCCGTGCCCGTGCCAACACCAACACGGCGCTGGAGGACTTCAAGGACTGCGTGCCCTCCGCCTCCGTCCCGCCTGACGCTATGGCCCCCCAGGAATTTTCCCACATTGGCCCGCATGGGAATGAGGTGCACCCGCTCCTCTCTGATGCAGAGATCGGTGACCTCCTCATCCGTGGCAAGGAGCTGGTGGCCTGGTACAAGGACCTGGAGGAATACGCCACCAAGGCCCTGCTGGATGGCAAGCCCATTGAGGGCTGGAAACTGGTGGCTGGCCGGAGCATCCGCACCTTTACGGACCAGGATGCCGCCATCCAAGCTGCCATTGCCGCCGGATATGATGAGGCCCTGCTCTATGACCGCAAGCCCAAGACGCTCTCTGAGATGGAGAAACTGATGGGCAAGGCGGAGTTTGCTGAGAAAATCGGCGGCTATGTGACCAAGCCCCTGGGTAAGCCCACGCTGGCCCTCAGCACAGACAAGCGTGAGGCCTACAACCCCGCCGCTGCTGACTTTGCCGGGGTGGCTGCCAATGAGTAAGTACCAGACTTGCGCCCATTCCGCCCCATGGCAGCCACCCATCCCGCTGGATGATGAGGAAAAGGGCTACCCCGTGGGCCGTTTCTGCAAGCACGCCTGCCGCAGTATGGCGGTCATCCGTGACCCGGCAGTCTGCGAGAGCTGCACGCAGTACACAGACCCCTCCAAGCTTATCACCATCAACACCGGGGACTACCACGCAGACATCTATTTTGACCGGCTGGAGGACATGCCCCTCTCCAACATCCGCAAGGTTTTCAAGCTGCTCCTGGCTGACCCGTGGAGCAATGAGGGAGCCATCCGTCAGACGACCCTCTACCTGGATGCCGCCGTGATTGAAAGCAAAGAGGCCTGGAAACAGGCCAGCATTGAGTATCAGAACGGCTGGCGCAATGTGTTCAATAAGAAAAGCCGCCTCAAAGAGGACCGCCAAAAGCTCCGGGAAAACAACCGGCTGACCGCTGCCGTAAAGCGGACCAAAGCCCGGCATGAGCGCTGGGTGAAACTTCAAACCTGCTGGGCCGATGCCCAGCCTGATGCAAACACCAAAGTGTAATTTAACTGTAAAGGAGATCAAAAGATTATGTATCAGAATGATGCCATGAAAGTCCTGACTGGTGAGGTCCGCCTCTCCTATGCCAACCTGACCACCCCCAGAGCTGCCCAGCAGGGCGGTGAGCCCAAGTATTCCGTCACCCTGCTCATCCCCAAGAGCGATGCCGCCACCAAGGCTGACATTGACGCTGCCATCCAGGCCGCCGCCAGTGATGCCCTGGCCAAGGTGTGGAACGGTGCCCGCCCGCCCATGCTCAAGGTGCCCATCTACGATGGTGACGGCGTGCGGCCCTCCGGTGTTCCCTTTGGTGATGAGTGCAAGGGCCATTGGGTGATGACCGCCTCCACCAAGAACAAGCCCCAGGTGGTGGGCATCGACAACATCAACTGCGAACTGTCCCCGGCGGACATTTACAGCGGCATGTATGGCCGTGTCACCGTCCGTTTCTTCGGCTACTCCAACAGCGGCAACAAGGGCATTGGCTGTGGTCTGGGCAATGTTCTCAAGACCCGTGACGGGGAGCCCCTGAGCGGCCAGGCCTCCGCTGCCTCCGACTTCGCCGGGCTGGGCGGCATTCCTGCGGCCACTCCCACCTACGGTGCGGCGATGCCCGCCACCCCCGGTGCCTACGGTGTCCAGCCTGCGGCCCCCGCCGCCCCTGCTGCTCAGGTGCCCTGGGCTACCACCGGCGGCATCAACCCCATCACCGGCCAGCCCATGTAATTGGAGGACACCATGCACCATCTCAGCATTGACCTTGAAACCTATTCAAGCGTGCCGATTGCTAAAGCCGGGGCGCAAAAGTACATCTCCAGCCCGGACTTTGAAATCCTGCTCTTTGCGTACAGTGTGGATGGTGCGCCTGTTGAAATTATCGACCTGGCACGGGGGGAACGCCTCCCCCCGTGGCTGGTCCAGGCCATCACCTCCCCGGAGTACATCAAGCACGCATACAACGCCCCCTTTGAGTGGGGCTGTCTGTCCAAGTTTTTGGGCACCCTGCCGCCGGACCAATGGCGCTGCACCATGTTCCACGACCTCTATTGCGGTTACACAGCGGGCCTGGATGCCACTGGCAGGGCCCTGGGGCTTGCTGAGGACAAGCGCAAGCTGAACACCGGCAAGGCGCTCATTCGTTATTTCTGCGTCCCCTGCGCCCCTACAAAGGCCAATGGAGGCCGCACCCGCAACCTGCCCCAGCATGACACCGACAAGTGGGAGCTGTTCAAAGAATACTGCCGCCAGGATGTTGTGACTGAGATGGAGATTGAGCGGCGGCTCTCTGCTTTCCCCGTGCCGGACTTCGTGCAAAAGCAATGGGAAACGGACCTCATCATCAATGCCCGTGGCGTGGCCGTGGACATGGACCTGGTGAGCGGTGCCCTCTATCTGGGCAATGTGACCCGCCAAAACCTCACCCAAGAGGCCATGAACATCTCCAAGCTGGACAACCCCAACAGCGTGGCACAGCTCACGCAATGGCTCCAGGAGGCCATGGGAGAGGAGCTTGCGGACCTCCGCAAGGACACCGTGGCCCGCCTGCTGGGCAAGGAGGACAACAGCCCCCAGGTCCAGCGGATGCTTGAGATACGCCAAGAGCTGGGCAAGACCAGCACCAAAAAATATGACGCTATTGAGGCTGCTGTGTGCCCGGATGGCCGTGTCCGTGGGCTGCTCCAATTCTATGGAGCGAACAGGACGGGGCGCTGGGCGGGCCGCCTGGTGCAGGTCCAGAACTTGCCCCGCACTTATACAGAGCCACTGCCGCTGGCCCGTGAGCTGGTGGAGCACCGCAAGCTGGATGCCCTCCGGCTGATCTATGGCTCCGTGCCTGACACTCTCAGCCAGCTCATCCGCACCGCTTTTGTGGCCCCGGAGGGTCATGTCCTCATTGATGCTGACTTTTCGGCCATTGAGGCCCGTGTCATCTCCTGGCTGGCCGGTGAGCAATGGCGGCTGGAGGTGTTCCGCACCCACGGCAAAATCTATGAGGCCTCTGCCTCTCAGATGTTCGGCGTGCCCATTGAGCTCATCAAAAAGGGCAATCCAGAGTATGCACTCCGGCAAAAGGGCAAGGTGGCAGAGCTGGCCCTGGGCTACCAAGGCAGCACCGGCGCACTCATCAACATGGGAGCTTTGGACATGGGCATCCCGGAAGAGGACCTGCCGGACATCGTGAGCCGTTGGCGTGAGGCCAACAAGCGCATCCGTGACCTGTGGTATTCCATGGACAATGCCGCCGTGCAGGTCATCACCCAGGGTGGCAGTGTGGGGGTCAATGGCCTCCTGCTGGCCCGTGAGTATGACTACAACCAGGGCACCGACTGTTTCACCATCCTGCTCCCCTCTGGCCGCAAGCTCTACTATGTAAGCCCCGGCATTGGTGAAAACCAATGGGGCAACCCATCCATCTCCTACATGGGCATGGACCAGAAAACCAAGCGCTGGAAACGCATCGAAACCTACGGCGGCAAGCTGGTGGAAAACTGCGTCCAGGCCATTGCCCGTGACTGTCTGGCGGACACCATTGAACGCCTTGAGGCCGCTGGCCTGCCGGTGATTTTCCACATCCATGATGAGGTGGTCATTGACATTGCCCCCTGGGCTGATGAGGACACCATGCTGGACACGGTGGTCAACATCATGCGCCAGCCTGTCCCGTGGGCCACTGATCTGCCGCTCAACGCTGATGGCTGGGTGGGCACATTCTTTAGAAAGGACTGATGGGCTATGCAATACATGGGCGGTAAAAGCCGGATTGCCCGGTCCATCGCTGACATCATCAATGAGATACCAAGGCGGAAAATCCCGGATTGCCCAGCCAATAGCCAAGATAATCACCACGGTGGCGGGGGGGGGAGAGATGCTTTGTTAGCCTCTTTTGCGGCAGTTGCGCTGTTGAAAGTAAGGTGCAGGGCTTTACCCGCAAAATCCTCAATGACCGCCACCAATACCTCATCGCTTTACTCCAGGGTGTTCAAAACGGCTATGAGCTGCCGGAAAGCATCACCGCAGAACAGTATCTACACATACGGGAGCATAAAGATGAGGACCCTGTCCTGGCCGGTTTTGTAGGCTTTGGGTGCAGTTTTGGCGGCAAGTGGTTTGGCGGCTATGCCAGAAATGCCACCGGGACCAACTATGCTCTGCAAAGCAAGCGCTCCCTCCTCAAGGACATGGCAACCCTGCAAGATGCCAGTTTCGTATGCAATGACTACCGGCGTGTGTGCATACCTCCAGGCGCTGTGATCTATGCGGACCCACCCTACAACAACACAACCGGGTATAGCGGTGACCGTTTTGACAGCGCTGAGTTTTGGGTGGCCATGCGCCTCCTGGCAGACACCGGTCACACTGTCTTTGTAAGTGAGCAGGAGGCCCCGCCGGACATCACCTGCATCTGGGAACGCCAGTTCACCCGCACTTTAGACCGAAACAAGGGCAATCAATTCACTGTTACTGAAAAACTTTTCTATTTACCACCAACGATTTAGCCCCCCCCCGCTGTTTGCGGAGGCGGGGCGAGGGAGGCTACATGCAATTCAAGCGTGAAAAATGGGAGCTGCGGCAGATGCAAGCCATGCCGCTGCGGCTCAAAATCCAAATGACAGCCCAGCGTATTGAAAGCTGGTATGAGTATTGGGATAGCTATAACATCCGCTGGCCAGCGTATTGAAAGCTGGTATGAGTATTGGGATAGCTATAACATCCGCTGGGAGGATAATGGCCCGCCTGGTGTCTACCTCTCTTTCAGCGGTGGCAAAGACAGCACAGTGCTCCGGCACATTCTGAAAAATCACTGCATTGCGGTGTATGACTGCCCGGTGGTGTTTGTTGACACTGGCCTGGAATACCCGGATGTCCGCAACTTCGCCATGCAAAATGCAGATGTGGTGCTCCGGCCTAAAATGAACTTTCGGCAGGTCATCCTCAAGTATGGCTACCCGGTCATTAGTAAAAACCAAGCCCGCTACATCCGGGACCTGCAAAATGCCCACGGCCAGAATGATGCCACCGTCAACCTGCGCTTGACTGGTTACAACCGGGCAGGCCAGTATTGTCCCACTATGAAACTGGCAGACAAGTGGCAATTTCTCAGAGGGGCCCCGTTCAAAATCTCTGAGCAGTGCTGCGATGTGATGAAAAAGGAGCCCATGCGGCGCTACCAAAAAGAAACCCGCCGGGTACCCATTGTGGGAACGATGTGCACCGAGAGCCAAAGCCGTGAGAAATCCTGGCTGATGAATGGATGCAATGCCTTTGAGGCCAAATACCCGCAATCCCGGCCCATGTCTTTCTGGACTGAAAACGATGTGCTCATGTACCTGTTTCTTTATGATGTGCCCTATGCCTCAGTGTACGGGGGCATCCGATGCAGATTTAAGGGTGAGGAGTGTGCCCCAGAGGATGCAAGACGGATGCTGCTGTCAGATCGGCCAGCGGATGACTACACCTGGGAAAACAATTTTGAGTTTTACACCACCGGCGTGAGCCGTACCGGCTGCATGTTCTGCGCCTTTGGAGCCCATCTTGAGAGCTGCCCCAACCGTTTCCAGCAGATGCAGGTGTCCCACCCCAAGCAATATGACTATTGTATGCGCCCAGTGGACCGGGGCGGCCTTGGCATGGCTGAGGTCCTGGACTACATCGGCGTGGACCACTAAGGAGGACCGTGACACATGAAAATCATTAACCCCTATACTGAAATCCTCACCCCGCTGGATGGCCAGGCTATCCTCCAGCACATTGAGCTGTGCGGGCGGGTCTGCTACAAGTCTGAGGACAAAATCACCGACACCAGCGCCGCCAAGTTTGTGGCGGGCATCATCAAGCGGGGCCATGAGGCCGTCCTGGAACACTTTGACATCACGGTCAAGTTTGTGTGTGACCGGGGTGTGTCCCATGAAATTGTCCGGCACCGCATGGCCTCCTACTGCCAAGAGAGCACCCGCTACTGCAACTATTCCAAGGATGCCTTTGGCAGTGAAATCACCGTCATCCGCCCCTCTTTCCTGACGGAGGGCACACCGGGCTGGCAGTATTGGAAAGTGGCTTGCAGAATGGCTGAAAAGTCATATTTTGAGCTGCTGGACTGGGGCTGCACCCCGCAAGAGGCCCGTGCCGTCCTGCCCACCTGCCTCAAGACTGAGGTGGTGATGACGGCCAACCTGCGGGAATGGCGGCATTTCTTCAAGCTGCGGACCGCTCCGGCGGCGCACCCGCAGATGCGTGAGGTGGCCATCCCGCTGCTCCACCAGATGCGCTCCCAAGTGCCGGTCATCTTTGATGACATTGAGGAGGTGCCTAATGAAACGCTCTGAGATTTTAGAGGCCGCCCGCCGCTGTGTCTGCGGTGAGCGTGAGCAGGACTATGGCACGCCTGAGGACAGCTTTGGCCTCATCGGACAACTGTGGACTGCCTACATGGGGACGCTGTTCACCTCTAAGGATGTAGCCATGATGATGGCGCTGCTCAAAGTAGCACGCATCAAGGCTGGGGACAAAGCTGATAGCTTTATTGATCTGGCAGGCTATGCGGCCTGCGCCGGTGAAATCGTGACAGAAAGGAGCTGCCCCTATGAAAAAGCGGAAACCCAGACCCAGGAGTGAAAAGCCCCGGATGTGTGACCCCGGCATGTGCGACTGCTGCCAGTACATTGGTGAGGGTGACTTCATCTGTGACAAAGGCCCTGGCCAGCCGGTCCTTGTGGTTGAGGACTGGCAACCCAATGAGAACGCCGGGCGCTGCCGGAGAGGCACAAAGCGATGAACAGAAAAGAGCGGCGAAACCTGCAACGCCAAGGTGTGCAGGTGCCCAAAGACCCCACACTCAACATCAAGCTCTCCGCTCTGGGCAAGTCCATAATGACCCCGGAGATGCAGATGGCCATGATGCACGAAATCAACCAGCAGTGTCTTGAGAAAGATGACTTGCTGGCTCTGGATGTGGACTGCATGGTGCTCTGGACACTGCACCGGCACCTGGGCTTTGGGGTCAAGCGGCTCCATGACTTTTATCTGGCGATGGCCGCAGAACACCGCCGGATGCGTGACTTTTATGAAATGGATGACCTGTACCCGGAACGGCTCAAGCTCAAGGAGCTGGGTGCAGATGTCGAACAATGGCAAAAGGAGGTGCTGGCCAATGAGCCCAAAACCCTGGGAAAACGCTGAGGGCTACGCAGACCCAACGGCATACAACGCCATCAAGAAAGTGTCCGCAGAGGGGCATGAGGCGCTGGATGCCAAGGTCAACACTCTCATCAAGGTCCTCAAGTTTATCATTGCGGAAAGCGGCTTTGAGCTGGCAGCCCGCATTGAGCTCCGGGACCGCAAGACAGGGAGGTTTTTTAGATGACAACCATCACAACGATTTGCAAGCGCTGCGGGCGCCCCCGTGTCACTAAATGTGTGGACACCTTTTACTCCACCGCAGATATGTGGTCCAGCGCTTGCGGATTTTTCCACGGCATCACCCGTCACTGGGGCACACTGTCCCCGAAAGCTCACAGATGGGCCCCGTTTTACTGCGTGGTGGTGCCCCTGCACCTCATCCTGGCGCTGGTCTGGGACCTGCTCCGGGCAACGCTGCTTGTGGTGACTTGGCCCGTCTGGTGGCTGCATGAGGAGGTGCTGGGACGATGACCAAATGCGAAACGGCAATCTGCCAGCTTGCGGTGAATGTCTATGGCAAGACCAGCCAGTGCACGGTCTGCATGGAGGAGATGGCAAAGCTCACCAAGGAGCTCTCCAAAAACCTCCGTGGCCAGGACAACGCCGCCCACATCGCCGAGGAGATCGCTGATGTTGAGATCATGCTGGAACAGCTCAAGCTCATGTTTAGCATCCGTGATGAGGTGACCCAGCAGCGCACCGTCAAGCTCCAGCGGCTTGACAACCGCATTTCTCAATCCCTGATACATCCGAAACCGTGAGGTGTGACCCATGCAATTTGACCGCAAAATAACCATCTCCGCCGGTAGCAGCCGGAGGGCCATGGTCTGGCAGGCGCAAACCCTGCTCATTTCTGAGCTGTGGGCAAAGCTCCAGACCCCCGCCAGAGGCACTGAGCCCCTGGCAGAATATCTGAATATGAAAAAGGCCCAGCAGGATGACCTCAAGGATGTGGGCGGCTTTATGGCAGGCACACTGTCGGGCCCCCGCCGAAAGGCCAACAATGTGACCGGGCGTGATGTCATCACGCTGGACCTGGACAACATCCCACCCGGCGGCACAGAGGATGTCCTGCGCCGTGTTGAGGGGCTGAGCTGCGGCTATTGCATCTATTCCACCCGTAAGCACAGCCCGGCGGCACCCCGCCTGCGTGTCCTGCTGCCGCTGGACCGCACGGCCTCAGCGGATGAATATGAGCCCATCGCCCGCAAGATGGCGGAGTACATAGGCCTGGAGCTCTGTGACCCCACCACCTTTGAGGTGTCCCGTCTGATGTACTGGCCAAGCTGCTGCTCAGACAGCCAATACATTTATGTGTGGAAAGACAAGCCCCTGCTGTCCGTCAAGGGCCTGCTGGGCCAGTATGAGGACTGGCGTGACTGCACCCTCTGGCCCCAGGTGCCCGGCTCCCAAAATCTGCCCACTAAGCTGGCAGTCAAGCAGGGTGACCCGGAGGCCAAAAACGGTGTTGTGGGCGCTTTCTGCCGCACCTATGACATCTACCGTGCCATGGATGAGCTCATCCCCGGCATGTATGAGCCAGTGGAGAGTATGCCAGGCCGCTACACCTACCTGGGCGGCTCCACAACCGGCGGCGCTGTCATCTATGACAGCGGCAAGTTTCTCTACTCCCACCACGCCACTGACCCGTGCAGCGGCAAGCTGGTGAACGCCTTTGACCTGGTGCGCCTGCATCGCTTTGGGGACAAGGACGATGAGGCCCAGCCGGGCACCCCCACCAACCGCCTGCCCTCCTACCGTGCCATGTGCGAACTGGCCACGCAAGACCCCGATGTGTCCGCCCTGATGAGCCAGGAACGCTACCAGGAGGCCGTCAAGGACTTTGAGGGCGTGGAGGCCACCAACGATGCAGAGCCCGCCAACTGGATGGACCGGCTGGAGATCAACAGCCAGACCGGCCTCCCAAAGGCTACCATTGATAATGTCTGGATTATTCTTGAGAATGACCCGCTGCTCAAGGGCAAGTTTGCCCTCAACCAGTTTGCGGGCCGTGGTGAGGTGCTGGATGCGCTCCCCTGGAACGCCTCCACCAAGCGCCGCCTCTGGGATGACAATGACAACAACGGCCTCTACTGGTACATGGAAAAGGTGCACCACATCACCGGCAACGGCAAGATTGATGGTGCCCTCTCCCTCCACACCACACAGCACGCTTTCAACGAGGTCCAGGACTATCTCCAGAGCCTCAAGTGGGACGGCGTGCCACGCCTGGACACCCTTTTCATTGACTACCTGGGGGCGGAGGACAGCCCCTACACCAGAGCGGTGACCCGCAAGGCTTTCACCGCCGCCGTCACCCGTGCCATGGTGCCCGGCAGCAAGTATGACAACATGCTCATCCTGGCTGGGCCCCAGGGCATTGGCAAGAGCACCCTGCTGGATAAGATGAGCCGGGGCTGGTTTAATGACAGCATCCGCACCTTTGAGGGCAAGGAGGCCTCTGAACTTTTGCAGGGGGTCTGGCTGGTGGAAATCGGTGAGCTGGACGCTTTCCGCAAGACGGATGTGGCGTGCATCAAGCAGTTTCTCTCCCTGCGCTCTGACCGTTTCCGTGCGGCCTATGGCCGCCATGTCAAGGAGCTGCCCCGGTGCTGTGTGTTCTTCGGCACCACCAACACCTCTGACTACCTGCGGGACCGCACCGGCAACCGGCGTTTCTGGCCGGTGGATGTGGGCCTGGCCCCGGCGGCCAAAAGCGTCTGGACTGATCTGCCCGGAGAAATTGACCAGCTCTGGGCTGAGGCCATGGTCCGCTGGCAGACGGGAGAGCCGCTTTTCCTCAAAGGGGAAATTGAGGCCGCCGCTAAGGAGGCCCAGGAGGCCCACCGTGAGGTTAACACCCGTGAGGGCATCATACTGGACTTTCTGGAGCGCCCGGTGCCGGAGGACTGGCAGAACTGGCCGCTTGACCGCCGCCGGATGTTCTGGGGCGGCGCTGTGCAGGGAGATGTCAAGCTGGTGCCCCGTGACCGTGTGTGTGCTCTGGAGGTCTGGTGTGAGGCTCTGGACGGCAAGCAGCGGGATATGAGGTACAGTGACACGGCAGAAATCAACAGCATCATTGAGGCCAGCGCCTTGTGGGAAAGGGCCAGAGGCTCCCTGCGCTTTGGCTACTGCGGCAAGCAGCGGGGCTTTCAAAAGGTGCGGCTTTGACCCGGAACATTGCCCGGAACATTTGAGATTTTCAGATGTTCCAATGTTCCGGGCAGGTGGAACATGTTCCGGGCAATGTTCCGGCAAATGTTCCGGGCAAAAGCCTTGCGCCGCAAGGCTTTTGGGCTAAGTGGAACATTGGAACATTCATTTTCTATATTAGGGTAAAAGAGAGGATTTAGAGAGAATAGAGAAAAATAAAACTCTCTAAACCGCCTGTTTGCGCTACATACACGCGCGAATGTTCCACTGTTCCGAAAGGAGGAAATCCATGAAAGAAAGCTATATTGAGAGCTACCTTGTTCGCAAGGTGAAAGAGCACGGTGGCCTCTGCTATAAGTTTGTGTCACCCGGAAATCCCGGTGTGCCTGATCGACTGATAATCACCCCCACCGGCAAGACCATCTTTGTTGAACTGAAAACGGAGGTGGGCAGGCTGGCCAAAGTCCAGAAATGGCAGCGGAGTGAGATGGAGAAACGGGGGGCGGACTGCCGGGTGCTGTTTGGGATGAACGCAGTAAAGGACTTTTTGAGGGAGGTTTTCCCCGCATGAAATATGTGCCGCATGACTACCAGGCCTATTGCATCCAGCGTGTAGTTGAGGACCCTGCCGTTGGGCTGTTTCTCCGTCCCGGCCTTGGCAAAACAGTCATCACTCTGTCAGCGGTCAATATTCTCAAGTATTTTCGCTGGCAGGTGCAAAAGGTCCTGGTAGTGGCTCCCAAAAAGGTGGCAGAGGCCACCTGGAGCAAGGAGGCCGCCAAGTGGGACCACCTCCAGCACCTCCGCACCTCTGTGGTGCTGGGCAGCGCCACCAAGCGCATCAAGGCCCTCAACACTCCGGCGGACATCTATGTCATCAACCGGGAAAATGTGGAGTGGCTGGTGGACTACTACAAACAGGCCTGGCCCTTTGACATGGTGGTGCTTGATGAGAGCACCAGCTTTAAGAACAGCCAGAGCAAGCGCTGGAAAGCCATGAGGCGGGTACGGCGTTTCATCAAGCGGATGGTCCTGCTGACCGGCACGCCGTCCTCTAAGGGCCTCATTGACCTGTGGGCACAAGTTTACCTGCTGGACTGCGGAGAGCGCCTGGGGCAATCTCTGAGCGCCTACCGTGAGCGTTATTTTGACCCTGACCAGCGGAGCCGCACACAGATTTTTTCCTACAAGGCCAAAGACGGTGCGGAGAGCGCTGTGTTGGATGCCATTTCTGACATCTGCATCTCCATGAAAGCGGAGGACTACCTGGAGCTGCCGGACTTCATCCAGCATGAGGTGCCGGTGCTGCTGGATGCCAAAGCCCGCCGGGCCTATGACCAGTTTGAGCGTGACCTGCTGCTGGAGGTGGACGAGGATGTCATCACCGCCGCCTCTGCCGCCGTTCTTGTGGGAAAACTCCTGCAAATGTGCAACGGCGCTGTGTATAGCAATGATGGCCACATCGTGCCGGTCCATGACTGCAAGCTGGAGGCCTATCTGGAGCTGCTGGAGCAGTTGAACGGAGAGCACTGCCTGACTTTCTACGGCTACCAGCATGACCGTGACCGCATCCTGGAGGCGCTGAAAAAGCACCGCAAGGACCTCCGGGTGAGGGTCTACAAAACCGTGGAGGATGAGGAGGCCTGGAACAACGGAGAGGTTGATGTGCTGCTGGTGCATCCGGCCTCCTGTGCCTACGGCCTCAACCTCCAGGCAGGCGGCCAGCATGTGGTGTGGTACGGCCTCAACTGGTCCTTTGAGCTGAATGACCAGGGAAACTGCCGCTTATACCGGCAGGGCTCCCCCTATGACAAGGTTTTCGTCCACTATCTTGTGGTGCAGGGCTGCCAGGATGAGGATGTCATGGCTATGGTGCGAGATCGCCAGGACACCCATGAGGCCGTCATGTCCGCACTCAAGGCCAGAATTAAGCGAGTAAAGGAGAGCGCAAAATGAGCAACCCTACTGTGATTTTGAATGGTGACCAGGTTTATTGTGATGAGCTCATCCGGGAAAATGCCCGGTTGACCATCCAGCATGAGGCTGACCGGCTGACGCTGGAGCAGATGAGGAAACAGTGCGTTTCCTCTGAGGAGTGCACCGCCAAGGTGGCGGAGGCCTATGCCCGTGCCGATAAGGCCAAGCGGGACGCTGAGGCGCTTAATTCCAAGCTGCGCCAAGCCATTGCGGACCTGCATTTTGTCATGGCTGGCGGCGATGCCTGCAAGGTGTGCGCCGTCAAGTGTGCTTTTGGCGAGGGCAACTGCAAACCCGTGTGGCGTGGAGAGGATGGTGCTGATTTGTGACTTTGAAAGAATTGTCCCAGCTTTACTACCTCAACCGGGAGATCGAGATGGACAAAAAACGCCTCCTTGAGCTGGAGGCCAGGGCGGTGTCCTGTTCGTCAGATCTGTCCGGGATGCCCAGGAGCTCCGGCGTGGGGGACCGTGTTGGCCGCTATGCGGCGGAGATCGTGGACCTCAAGGGCATCATTGAGGCCAAACTCCAGCAGTGCATCTATGAGCGCAACCGTTTGGAGAGGTACATCACCACCATTGAGGACAGCCTCCTCCGGCAGGTTTTCACATATCGCTTTGTGAATGGACTGCCGTGGCAGCAGGTGGCCGCATGTATCGGCGGGAGTAACACTGCTGACGGCGTGCGGATGATATGCAACAGGTACATCAAGGCCACGGAGCCGGAAACAGATGACGGCACAGAGGTCCAACTGTAACTTGTTCGTTCTGTTCGGTGTTTCTGTGGTACACTATATCCTGCGGGTAGTGCCTCAAGATGATGCAATACCTCCTTGGTTGAACAGCGGCAAGGTGACGGATAATGAAACCCAGACCCTTGCCGCTGTTTCATTCTAACGATTTTTTAGAGCCGTCCGATGAGGGCGGCTTTTACTATGTGATGGGGTGGTGAGATGGCAAAGCTGACTGAAAAGCAAAAGCGATTTGTGCAGGAATACCTTGTGGACCTCAATGCCACGGCGGCTGCCAAGCGTGCCGGATATAGCGAAAAAAGCGCCTCCCGGATAGCCGTGGAACTACTCAATAAAACTCAAGTTTCTGCCGAAATCCAAAAGCAGCAGGCCAAGCGTCAAAAGCGGGTGGAAATCACCCAGGAAAAAGTGCTTGAGGAGCTGGCTGCAATCGCCTTTGCCAACGGTGCTGACTTCGCCACCGTCAACCAAAATGGCATTGTCCGCATCACCCCCACCTCTGAGCTGCCGGATGAAAAGCGCAAGGCCATTGCCTCCATCAAGGAGGGGCAATATGGCACGGAGGTCAAGGTGCACGATAAGGTCAAGGCCCTGGAGCTGCTGGCCAAGCACCTGGGCATGTTCGACAGCAAGAACGGTGGCAGCGAGGCCCCAGAGAATAACATCTTTGAGGTCATTGACCAAAGCACCAGAGAGGAGATAGGCACAGATGAAATACCAGAGATTGAGCACCCGGCAAAACCTGGCCATGACCTGGTGGAATAGACCCGGCTTTGAGGTCTATGACGGCATCATCTGTGACGGCTCCATCCGCTCCGGCAAGACAGTGGCCATGACGGTGGGCTTTATCATGTGGGCCATGACCCGCTTTGATGGCTGCAATTTTGCCATCTGCGGCAAGACCATTGAGAGCCTGCGCCGCAATGTGACAAGCAATCTGCCCGTCTGGCTGGCGGGCGTTTTCTCTTTCAAGGAGCACCGCACTGAAAACAAGATCGTGGTGAGCGCCAACGGCAAGAGTAACAGCTTTTACCTGTTCGGCGGCAAGGACGAAAGCAGCGCCGCACTCATCCAGGGCATCACACTGGCAGGCATCCTGCTGGATGAGGTGGCCCTGATGCCGGAGAGCTTTGTCAACCAGGCCACGGCCCGCTGCTCTGTTGAGGGGGCCAAGCTGTGGTTTAACTGCAACCCGGAGGGCCCCAGCCATTGGTTTTATACCAAGTGGGTGCTGGAGGCCAGCAAGCGGAAAATGCTGCACCTCCATTTCACCATGGATGACAACCTCAGCCTCTCCGCCTCAGTCAAGGCAAGGTATGAGAGCCTTTACTCCGGCGTTTTCTATGATCGCTTTATCCGGGGCCTGTGGGTGGTGGCGGAGGGGCTTATTTACACGATGTTCAACAAGGACTTTCATGTTGTGCCCAGCGTCCCCAGGCCCTATGAAAAGTATGTGATGTCCTGCGACTACGGCACCATCAACCCCACCAGCATTGGCCTCTGGGGCAAGGCTGGCGGCAAGTGGTACAGGATGCGGGAGTATTACTATGACAGCCGCAAGGAGGGCCGCCAGCGCACCGATGAGGAGCACTACACGGAGCTGGAGCGCCTGGCTGATGGCCTGCATGTGTCCGCCATCATTGTGGACCCATCGGCGGCCTCTTTCATTGAGGTCATCCGCCGCCATGACCGCTACCGTGTAGAAAAGGCCTCCAACTCCGTGCTGGACGGCATCCGCAATGTGGCCACCCGGCTCCAGAGCGGTGACATCTTTTTCTGTGACTGCTGCACGGACTGCATCCGTGAGTTTGGGATGTATCGCTGGGATGAAAAAGCCCAGATGGACCGTCCCATCAAAGAAAATGACCATAGCATGGACGATGTGCGCTACTTCGTGCACCGTGTCTATGCGCCTGATCTGATTAGCTTTAAGTGAGGTGAGAAACCAATGGTGACACTCAATCTGAGGGATGATTGCAATGGCCGTGTGGCCACCAATTTCAAACGGGGCATGACGGACAAGCGCTTTCTGGAGCTTGAAATCACCGCATGGCTCACCAGCCCGGAGCGCAAAAAGCAGCTTGAGGGTGAGGCCTACTATGACGGCTACCAGGATGTGACCCACCGGGAACGCCTGGCGCTGGATGAGGACGGCAAGCCCATTGTGCTCAAGAACTTGCCCAACAACCGGCTGGTCAACAACCTCTATTCCAAGATGGTGGACCAAAAGACCAACTACTCCTTTGGCCGTCCGCTGTCCTTTGACACCGAAAACAAGGAGTATGCCAAGGCCCTGGGCTCCGTGTTTGGGGCCCGTTTCCTGCGTACCATGCACAATGTTGGTGAGGGCGCATGGATTGGCGGCAAGTCCTGGCTCTATCCCTACTACGAAAACGGGGAGCTGGCTTTCCGGCGCTTTCCTGCTGATGAGGTCCTGCCATTCTGGGCGGACGCTGACCACACCATCCTGGACGCTGCTGTCCATGTCTATGTGGTGCAGGAATACGATGCGGCCGAACACGCCAAGAATGTGGTCAAGGTGGAGGTCATGCACGGCGGCGGTGTGGACTGTTTCATCCGCACGGATGACGGCGTGCTGGAGCCGGACAGCTTTGCCTACTCCGGCCCCTATATCATCACCCGGCAGGACGATGAAACCGGCAAAGTGGAGGGCTACAACTGGGAGCGCATCCCGTTGGTGTGCTTTAAGAGCTCCCACCATGAAATCCCACTCCTCTCCAAGGTCAAGTGCCTCCAGGATGCCTACAACAACATCCTGAGCAACTTTGCCAACCAGATGGAGGAGGACATCCACACCACCATCCTGGTCATCAAGAACTATGACGGTGAGGACCTGGGCACATTCCGCCGCAACCTGGCCACCTATGGTGCCATCAAGGTGCGGTCCTATGAGGGGGATGAGGGCGGCGTGGACACTCTGGAAATATCCGTCAACGCTGAAAACTACAAGACCCTGTTGGCCCTGCTCAAGGATGCCATCATTGAGAACGCCAGAGGCTATGATGCCAAGGATGACCGCATGAGCGGTGACCCAAACCAAATGAACATTCAGAGCATGTACTCTGACATTGACCTGGATGCCAATGGCATTGAAATGGAGTTTCAGGCCAGCATGGAGGAGCTGCTTTGGTTTATCAACAAGCACCTGGCCAACACCGGCGGCAGGAGCTTTGAGGGCGAGGATGTCACAGTCATCTTTGACCGGGATGTGCTCATCAACGAAACGGAGGCCATCAACAACTGCAAGAACTCCGTGGGCATCCTCTCTGATGAAACCATCGTCAAGATGCACCCCTGGGTCACTGACCCGGAGCAGGAGCTCCAGCGCATCAAGGATGAGAAAGAGGAGGCCATGCAGGCTGACCCCTACCAGGCCGCTTTTCTGGCCAACCGCAACCAGCCGCCGGTAAACAATGAGGGTGGTGGCGATGGCAAGACAGACTAACGCCGCCTACTGGGCCCAGCGCATGAAAAACATGGAGGATGCGCTGCTGGACCAGTCCTACTCCTATGTGGAAAACCTTGAAAAGCAGTTTGCCGCCGCCCAAGCTGAGATTGAGCGGCAGATGGCCCGCTGGTATCAGCGCTTTGCCACCAACAATGAGATTGACCTGGCAGAGGCCAAGCGGCTGCTCAATTCCAAGGAGCTCAAGGAGTTTCACTGGACCGTGGCTGAGTACATCGCCTATGGTGAGCAAAACGCCATTGATGGTGCCTGGATGAAACAGCTTGAGAACGCCAGCGCCAGGGTGCACATCTCCCGGCTGGAGGCTCTAAAGCTCCAGCTCCAGCAGCAGGCAGAGGTCCTATACTCCAACCAACTGGACTATGTGGATGCCGCCGCCCGCAAGATGTATGAGGGCAGCTACTATCACACGGCCTTTGAACTGCAAAAGGGGCTGGGCGTGGGCTGGATCATGCAGGCCATCAATGAGGAAACTATCACCAAGGTGCTCTCCCGCCCCTGGACCACGGACAACCAGACTTTCCGTGATCGGTGCTGGACAAACAAGCAGAACCTTGTGAACAGCGTCAACACCCAGCTCACGCAAATGGTCATCCAGGGCGAGGCCCCGGACCGTGCCATTTCTGCCATCTCCAAGCAGTTTGATGTGTCCAGGGCAAAGGCTGGCCGCCTGGTGATGACGGAAAGCGCCTATTTCTCCAGCGCCGGGCAAAAGGACTGCTACAAGGCCCTGGATGTGGAGCGTTATGAGGTCGTTGCATCCCGTGACCATAAAGTGTGCAGCTTTTGTGCAGACATGGACAGCAAGGTTTTCAAAATGTCTGACTACCAGGTGGGGCTCACTGCTCCGCCGTTTCATCCGTGGTGCCGGTGTTGCACCACTCCCTATGAGGATGATGTGGCAGAGCTCCTAAAGCGCCGCACCAGCGGCTCCAACCCATTGCCGGGTGATATGTCATATAAGCAATGGAAAGAGTGGCAGGACGGTCTTGCCAAGGCCCAGAGGGCCCAGAAAATTGCGGATGCCACACCTCTTTTTGAAAAAATGCAAAAAAGTGGTCTGCTACGGCTGCCACCGCTTGACGAGTTTGCCGAAATGCGTTATAGTAACTTTCCTACCTACAAGAAACTGGTGGCAAGGTTTGAAAACCTCACCGGCCAGCGAAAGTGGGCGGCGGTGGAGTTTAACCCGGAAACCCTTGCGGACCACTTCAAGCGCCACGGCTCTGATCTGGGAGCCGATGCACAAGCCTATGCGGCTGCGGCGCTCAAGTTTGTCAACGGCAAGGGTGCCAAGGCCGTCATCTTTGATGAGGACGGTATCCGGCGCATGTATTCCGAGGCAGAAAACATTTTTGCATCGGTCTACCCGGACGGGACAATCTCTACATTTTTCCATCCGAGAGCCGGAAAGAAATATTGGGAAAGCCAGGTGAAAAAGTATGCTAAAAAATAAGCGCTGCGCCTGCTGTGGGCAGGAAAGCCTCCCGCCTGACAGCATCTTTGAAATCTGCCCCGTTTGCGGCTGGCAGGATGATGAGGTGCAGAATGATGAGCCTGACTTTGAGGGCGGCGCAAATGACATGTCCCTCAACCAGGCAAAAGAGGCCTACCGGCAGGGCAAGCCGGTGAGCTGACCGTTTTTTGATGTTAAAAGCATCGTGCTGAAAATGCACGGTGCTTTTTTCATACCCAAATACCGCTGGCCCGGCGGACTACAAGATGGGCACTGCAACACCGGGACTGGCCGGATAAAAAGGACAGCAGACATGCAAGGAGGTAACAATCATGTTGGAATGGCTGAAAACCATATTGGGGGATGCGTACACCCCCGAAATTGACACGGCAGTTTCTCAGGAGATCGGCAAGGGCTTTGTGGCCCGCACCGACTTCAACGCAAAGACTGCCAAGGTCACAGAGCTGGAAACCGAGGTCAAGCAGCTCCGTGAGGGTATCAAGACCCGTGACACTCAGCTCTCCGAGCTGAAAAAGTCCGCCGGTGACAATGCCGAACTGCAAAAGCAGATCGACACGCTCACCCAGCAGAACAAGGACCAGAAAGCCGCCTATGATAAGGAGCTGGCCACGGTCAAGTTGACTGCTGCGGTGGATGCGGAGCTCACCGCTGCCGGGTCCAAGAACAACATCGCCGTCCGTGCGATGCTGGCGGACTTCCTCAAGGATGCCAAGGTGGTGGATGGCAAGGTCACCTCTAAGGAGAACGGCGAAACCGTCACCCTGGGGGCCAAGGTCGAGGCGATGAAAAAGGACGCTGCTACTGACTTTATGTTTGGAGATGCGCCCAAGTATAGCGGCTGGAAACCCGGCGAGAACGGGGACGGGGGCAAGCCCGGCAGCACCAAAAAGCTGTCTGAGATGTCCTACTCCGAGCTGACCGAGTACATGGCCAAAAACCCTGACGCAAAGCTGGAATAACCCCAACAACACAATCATTTCAAGAAAGGAAGTATTGAATTATGCCTAACGCTAAGTTTGACGCAAAATCTTTCAACCCTGAGGCTTTCAAGTACATCATGGACCGCATCCCCCGCACCCGCCTCAACGAAATCCGCAAGTCCAAGGTCCTGGTGGGCAACCCGGACATCCGTGTGGTGCTGGGCACCCAGAACGGCACCGGCTATGCCCGTGTGGCCGTGCGTGGCCTGCTGGACGGTGAGGCCGTGAACTATGACGGCCAGACTGACATCACCGCCACCTCCACCAAGACCTTTGAGCAGGGTGTGGTGGTCATTGGCCGTGCCAAGGCGTGGGTGGAAAAGGACTTCTCCTTTGACATCACCGGCGGCGTGGACTTTATGAACAATGTGGCCCAGCAGGTGGCGGACTACTGGCAGGACATTGACCAGGACACCATCCTGGCGGTCCTCAAGGGCGTTTTCTCCATGACCGGCGGCAAGAGCGGTGAGTTTGTCACCAAGCACACCTACTCTGTCAACGGCAACCTGGAGGCCTCCACCCTCAACAGCGCCACTGCCCAGGCTTGCGGTGACCACAAGAAAAAGTTTGCCATGATTTTCATGCACTCTGTTCCGGCCACCAACCTGGAAAACCTCAACCTGCTCACCGCCCTCAAGTACACCGATAAGGACGGCGTGACCCGTGACCTGACCCTCTACACCTGGAACGGCAAGCTGGTCATTGTGGATGACGGGATGCCTGTTGAGGCTGTTGCCGCCACCTACAAGCTGACCTCTGACACCGCCCTGGTGCCCGGCAAGACCTACTACACCAAGAGCGGCACCAAGTACAACGCTGTGGCTTCCCCCAGCGTGGACAACATTGCCACCTATTATGAGGTGGATGTCCCTGCCGGTGAGGAATACACCAGCTATGTCCTGGGTGAGGGCTCCATCAACTTTGAGGACCTGGGTGCTAAGGTGCCCTATGAGATGTCCCGTGACCCCGCCAAGAACGGTGGCCAGGACACCCTCTACACTCGCCAGCGCAAGGTGTTTGCCCCCAAGGGCATCTCCTACGAAAAGACCAGCCAGACCACCCTCTCCCCCACGGATGCGGAGCTGTCCGATGGTGCCAACTGGGCTCTGGTCCACTCTGGTGAGGCCACTGAGAGCCAGCGCTCCTACATCAACCACAAGGTTATCCCCATCGCCCGCATCAAGTCCAGAGGCTAAACCATGACCGTGTATGAGGCCGTGGTGTCCCGGCTGGCCATGCTGGGCTACACCGTCACGGACAATGACGAAACCGGCCTCAATTTCCTCATAGACAAGTGTGAAAAGGACATCCTGGCAGACATCAATCAAAGGGTGCTGCCGGATGGCCTTTTCTATGTCCATGTGGATATGGTGGCCGGGCAATTCCTCTATGATAAGAAAGCCGCCGGTGGTCTGGACGGGCTGGAGGGCTTTGACTTCTCCGCCCCGGCCAAGAGCATCACGGAGGGTGATGTGGCCATCACCTTTGCTGGAGCCAGCAACGCTGAGGCCCGCTTTGATGCCCTGCTTGCGGGGCTCATGCACCCGCCTGAGAGCACGCTGGCGGCTTTTCGGAGGATGAGATGGTAGTGGGGAGCCCCGCCCACAAAAAGGCCGTGCAGAGCCTCTGGGTGGGCAAAGCAACCATCACCGTGCTGGACGGGGTGCTCAATCCCGCCAATGGCCGCACGGAGCCCCAGGAGCGCATCCTGGCGGCAGACATCCGCTGCCGCATTTCCCACAAGTCTGTGGTGAGTACAGAGCCCAACGAGGAGGCCGCCCAGGTGGCCCAGAGCGTGGTGCTCTACATTGACCCCTCCGTGGACATCCCGGAGGGGTCTAAAATCACAGTGACCCAGAACGGCATGACCCGTGACTATGAACGGAGCGGCAAGAGCGCAGTGTATAGCTGCCACCAGGAGGTGCCGCTGGAGCTTTTCAAGGAGTGGGCTTGATATGGCAGAGGTTAATTTCAACAGCATCTATGACGGCGTGAGCCTTGCGCTCCACGCCGCTTTTCCCGCCGCCCAAGTACATGGCGGGAATGTCAAGCAAGGGCTCAAGCCCGGAGATTTTAATGTCATCATGCCCGGTGCCGGTCACGCCAAAGAGGTGGGCCAGAGGTACAAGCGGACACCCACGGTGGATGTGATTTACTACCCCAAGGCCGGGGATGCGGAGTGCTATGGCATGGCACACCGGCTGTCCTTTGTCCTGGGGAGCATCACAACCCCGGAGGGGGACATCATCCACGCCACCGGCTGTGAGTGGACGCTGGCGGAGGATGTCCTGCATGTGCTTTTGAGCTATGACCACTTCGTCCGTGTCCCGCTGGAGCAGGAGAACATGGAAACTCTCAAAATCAATGAGGAGGGATAAGCCAATGGCAAAAACCCAGACCACGGAGGCCAATGCCGCCGCCTTTACCAAGGCGCAGTTGGTGGCCTCTCAGAGATATGTCCACCGGCGGGACCTGATCGGCGCACTGCTGGAGGATGGCAAGACCTACACCTTGAATGAGGTGGATGCGCTGATTGAAAAGTTTATGAAAGGCAAGGTGAGATAAATGGCTCTTGGCGGAGGTAACTGGCTGACCCAGAACAAGGTCCTGCCCGGCAGCTACATCAATTTCTCCAGCGTGGCAAAGGCATCCGCCACTCTGTCTGACAGAGGCTATGCGGCAGCGCCCTTTGTTCTGAGCTGGGGCCCGGAGGGTGAGGTTTTCCCCGTCACCTCTGGTGAGTTTCAGAAAAACAGCAAGGCCATCTTCGGCTATGGGTATGACCACCCCAAGCTGCTGGCCCTGCGTGAGATTTTCCAGCACGCCACCACCGTCTACTGCTGGCGGTTGGGCAACGGCGAAAAGGCAAGCTGCACCTATGCGGATGCCAAGTACCCCGGTGTGCGTGGCAATGACCTCTCTATTGTCATCGCCTCCAATGTCGATGACACCAGCGCATGGGATGTGAGCACCTACCTGGACGGCCAGTGTGTTGACACCCAGACGGTCAAGGCGGCCACTGATCTGGTGGCTAATGACTATGTGGTTTTCAAGACCAGCGCCACGCTGGAGGCCACTGCGGGCACCAAGCTGACCGGCGGCGCTGATGATGCGGCAGTCACCGGCGAGGACCACCAGGCTTTCCTGGATAAGCTGGAGGCCTATGCTTTCAACACCCTGTGCTGCCCGGCCACGGAGAGCACCGTGGTCAATCTGTATGTCAAGTACACCCAGCGCATGAGGGATGAGGTGGGTGCCAAATTCCAGCTTGTGGCCTGGAAACCCAGCGCTGACTATGAGGGCGTGATTGGCGTGTGGAACACCGCCACCCACGCCACCATTGCCAATGTGGACACCCAGGCGGTGGTCTACTGGACTACCGGCGCACATGCTGGCGTGGCCGTCAACAAGTCCCTCACCAATGCCAAGTATGACGGTGAGCTCATTCTGGACACCGAATACACCCAGGCAGCGCTTGAGGCGGCTCTCAAGGCGGGCAAGTTTATGTTCCACAATGTCAACGGGGTCACCCGTGTGCTGGAGGACATCAACACCCTGCTGACCCTCTCCGACACCAAGGGAGAGGTTTTTCAGTCCAACCAGACCATCCGTGTGTGTGACCAGATCGCCAATGACACGGCGGTGCTGTTCAACACCCGCTATGTTGGCACCGTGCCCAATGATGCCTCTGGCCGTGCCTCCCTGTGGGGCGATGTGGTCAAGCTCATCCAGGAGCTTGAGAAAATCCGTGCTGTTGAGAACTTTGACCCCGACACGGTGACCTGTGAGCAGGGTGACAAGAAAAAGGCAGTGCTGCTGACCATCAACGGCCTCAACATCATCAACGCCATGGCCCAGCTCTACATGAGCGTTATCATTCAGTAAAGGAGGATTGTGACACATGGCTGACAAAATCTCTATGAACACCCAGGATGCCGTGAGCGCCAACTTTGCTGAGTGCTTTGTGACGCTGAACGGCACCCGCTACTCCATGCTGATGGCCAAGGAGTTTGAGGGCAAGGCCTCCATCAACACCAAGGAAGTCTACCGTCTGGGCAATCCCGTGATCGGCCACAAGGCCCAAACCATTGCCCTGGCTTTCTCCATGACGGTCTATAAGTGCACGGAAATCTTTGACCAGGTGGTTGAGGACTTCATCAAGACGGGTGTGATGCCTACCTTTGACATCCAGACCTCCAACGATGACCCCGCCACCTCCGTTGGCCGGAGCACCAAGATTTACAACAACTGCGTGCTGGATGGTGATGTGCTGCTGTCCATGTTCAACGCAGAGGGTGACTTTGTGGAGCAGACCCTTGAGGGCTACTGTGACAGCTTCACCCGCCCCGAAAAGCACACCAACCCGTCCTATATGTAAGGGCGGCCAACTAAAGGAGGAAATCATCCATGAGTAACCTGTCCGCATTTATGCACGCCAATGTTGAGCAGATCGAAAACTACAAGTTTGCCGCCTCCCCCCGTTTCAAGGGGGAGGATGGCAAGCCCCTGTTGTGGGAAATCTGTTGCATCTCCGCTGATGAATACGCCCGCATCCGCAACTCCTGCGTCCGGCAGGTGCCGGTGCCCGGCAAAAAGGGCCAGTACACCCAGCAGCTTGATAGCTACGCTTTCCAGGCCAAGGTGTGCGCCCGCTGCACGGTGTTCCCGGACCTGAGCAACGCAGAGCTCCAGAATGACTGGGGTGTTGCCAAGCCGGAGGAGCTGCTGGGCAAACTGCTCATTGGCGGTGAGTTTGATGACTATGTGACGGAAGTTTTCCAGCTCAACGGTTTCAAGACTGAGAATGAGCTGGTTGATGAGGCAAAAAACTAATAGAGGACGGTGACCCAGAGGCCAGCTATGCACACTTCTGTCTGCAAAAGTTTGGCTGGGAGCCGTCCAAGTTTTTGAGCCTGCCCGTCAAGGAGCGTGCTTTTGTCATCGCCTCTATTGATGCCCGCTGTGCGGCGGAGCGGAAAAAAGAGGCGGAACTCAAGAACAAAGCAAAACGCAAATAAGGCTCCCGCCCTGAGCGATACAGGGCGGGAGCTTTTCCCAAGGTGGTGAAACTATGGCAACTATCAGATCGCAAATGGTCCTCAATGACGGGATGAGCGCCGTGCTCAAGAGGATAACCTCCGCACTTGACACTACGCTCAACGCCTTTGAGCAGGTCCAGCGTGCCTCTGGCAGAGCTGTTGATGCCGCCCAGATCGCACAAGCACGCTCCCAGCTTGTGGGAGCAAATGCCGAAATCCAGGAGATGGCGGACGGCTACCGCAGAGCCGCAGAGCAGGAGGAAAACCTCAACCGAGGCCTCCGCACCGGCGGCTCCCTGGCAGATGGTATGCTGGGCAAGGTCAATACCCTGGTGGCCACACTGGCCGCCGGTGCCGGGCTCAATAAACTCATCGGCCTCTCTGACCAGATGACCAGCACCACCGCCCGCCTGTCTTTCCTTGTGGATGACGGCGACAGCGTGGATGAGCTGGAGGCCAAAATCATGGCCTCTGCCCAGCGCTCCAGAGCTGCCTATCTTGACACGGCATCTGCTATTGCCAGCATGGGCGCAAACGCTGGAGCCGCTTTCAGCTCCAATGATGAGCTCATTGCTTTTATGGAGCAGGTCAACCGCCAGTTTACCATTGGCGGCGCATCCGCCCAAGGGCAGGCGGCGGCCATGCTCCAGCTCACACAGGCAATGGCAGCAGGCGCTCTGAGAGGTGAGGAGCTAAACTCCATCCTTGAAAATGCGCCCGGCATCGCCAGAGCCATTGAGCAGTACATGGGCATTGCAGAGGGCTCCATCAAGCAATATGCCCAGGAGGGCCAAGTCACCGCCGAGGTGGTCAAAAACGCCCTTTTCTCTGTGGCAGATGAAACCAACGCCAAGTTTGAGAGTATGCCCATGACCTGGGCGCAAATCTGGACCAACATGCAAAACCGGGCGCTCCAGACATTGGACCCTGTTCTCAACAAGCTCAACAAGCTGGCCAACAGTGAGCAATTCAGCACGGTGGTGGACGGAGCCTTGAACGCCCTGGCTACCATCACGGCCCTTGCCTCCGGCATCCTTGATGTGTTCGTCAACATCGGCTCTGCCGTGGTTGATAACTGGTCTGTTATTGAGCCTATTGCCTGGGGCCTTGTGGCCGCACTTGTGGCCTACAACGCTGTGGCGCTCATCACTCAGGCCATCAATGGCGCTGTGGCGCTCTCTGCGGCAGTAAAAGGAGCCGCAGACATGTTTGCTGCGGGCAAGACCTTTGCCGCCACTGTGGCCCAGCAAGGCCTCAATGCGGCCCTGCTGGCCTGCCCCATCACCTGGATAGTGGTGGGGGTCATCGCCCTTGTGGCGGGCATCATCGCCCTGTGCAACTGGATTGCTAAGACCACCGGCGTGGCGGCCACGGGCTTTGGAGTTATCACCGGCGGAATCAATGTGGCCATTCAAGCTGTGTGGAACGCCATGCTTGTGGTGACCAATGTGGTTATTGGCATCTGGAACGCTCTGGGTGCCTGCTGCTCCAACATCGGCACCGCTTTCCACAATGTCATCTCCAATGTGCAAGGCTGGTTTTACGGCCTGCTGTCCACCGCTCTCACCGTTGTGGAGGGCATCTGTGCGGCTTTGAATAAACTGCCCTTTGTCGAGTTTGACTACTCTGGCATTTCCGCAAAGGCGGATGAATATGCCGCAAAATCGGCGGAGGCCTATGGCAGTGTTGGGGAGTACCAGAACATTGGGGACGCTTTCACCAAAGGCTACAACACCTTTGACACATTCACGGATGACTGGGCCTCTGATGCTTTCAAGGCCGGTGCATCGTGGGGTGACGGTGTGGCTGATAAGGTGAGCAGTTTCTTTGACTTCGGCGGAGGCGGCACCGGCGGCACGGACCTTGGCAGCGGTTTTGACCTGAGCAGCATTGCTGACAACACCGGGCTGACCGCTGACAATACCGGCAAGACCGCTGATGCTCTGGCCGTGACAGAGGAACAGCTTGAATACCTGCGGGACATCGCAGAAAGGGATGCAATCAACCGTTTCACCACCGCAGAGGTCAAGATTGACATGACCGGCATGACCAACAGAATTGACGGCAGTGCTGATCTGGACGGCGTTATCAGCCAGCTCACCGAGGGCTTTACTGAGGCGCTGGTCACCGCTGCTGAGGGGGTGCACGCATGAGTTATTCCTGTTACCTGGGTGGCGTGGAGTGGCCCACTCCCGCCAAGCTGACCGTAAAAATCAAGGGCAAAAATAAGACGCTCACGCTGCTCAATGAGGGTGAGATCAATTTCCTCCGCACCCCTGGGCTGAGTGAGATCGTACTGCCGGTGACGCTCTCAATGCTCACCGGCAGCCGGTCCCCGTCCTACTACATGGGCGTGTTGGAACGGCTCAAGACCTCTAAGGGCACCACTCAGTTTATTTTGGTGCGGCGCTCCCCGGATGGGCGGCGGCTGTTCGACACCAACATGACCGTGAGCGTGGAGGACTACAACATCACGGAGGATGCCAAGGAGGGCCTGGATGTCAGCGTGGACATCAACCTCAAGCAATGGCGCTCCTACGGCACGAAAACGGCCAAGGTCGAACAGCCCAGCACCGACACGGGAAAGGAGCGGGATGCCAGCACGGCCCCCTCCGCTAAGACCTACACCGTGAAAAAGGGTGACACCCTCTGGGCCATCTCCGCCAAGTATTATGGCGCTGGTGCCCAGTACACCAAAATCTACGGGGCCAACACGGACAAAATCAGCAACCCCAACCTCATCTATCCTGGGCAGGTGCTCACCATCCCATGAGCTATGAGCTGCTGATACAACATGGTAGCAATATCATGTACCCACCCACGGTGGAGGGTGTCACCATTGAGTGGGAACGCAAAGGCCAGCCGGGCAAGCTCACCTTTGAGGTGGTCAAGACCCCAGGCCTGAGCTTTCAAGAGGGGGACCCCTGCCGTTTTTCCGTGGACGGCACCCCCGTCTTTTATGGCTTCGTCTTTGAGAAATCCCGCAAGGGCAACAACCCCAATGTCATCAAGTGCGTGGTGTATGACCAGCTTTATTACCTCAAGAATAAAGACACCTATGTCTACACCAACAAGACGGCCTCCGAGGTCATCAAAATGGTGGCGGAGGACTTCCAGCTCAATGTGGGAGAGCTTGAGGACACGGGCTACAAGATCGCCAGCCGTGTGGAGGACAATCAAACCCTGTTTGACATTATCCAAAACGCTCTGGATGAAACCCTAAAGGCCACCGGGCAGATGTATGTGCTCTATGACAATGTTGGAAAGTTGACCCTTAAGAGCCTGGGCAACATGAAACTCAACATGCTTGTGGATGAGGACACCGCCGGTGACTATGACTATAAGAGCTCCATTGCCACCCAGACCTATGACAAAATCAAGCTCTCCTATGAGAACAAGGAAACCGGCAAGCGGGAAATCTATATTGCCCAGGACGGCTCACACATCAATCAATGGGGTGTCCTGCAATATTATGAGAAACTGGACAGCAAGGCCAACGCCAAGGCGATGGCGGACGCTCTCCTGGACCTCTACAACACCAAGACCCGCACCCTCAAGCTCCAGGATGTCCTTGGTGACATCCGTGTGAGGGCGGGCACGCTGCTGGTGGTCATGCTGGGCCTGGGTGACATCAATGTGTCCAACTACCTCATGGCCGAACAGGTCAAGCACACATTCAACGATGGGCAGCACCTCATGGAGCTCAAAATGCGAGGTGGTACATTTGTCGCTTGACATCAATGAGCTGGTCCGAGCTGTGAAACAGGCGGCGGTGGATGCGGTCAAAGCGGATGGCCCCATGGCCGTGAGCTTTGGCACTGTGACATCCGCCTCCCCGCTGAAAATCCAGGTGGACCAGAAAAAGACCTTGACGGAGGCCCAGCTCATCCTCACCAACAATGTCCGGGACTTCAATGTGGACATGACGGTGGACCACCAGACGGAAAGCCAAAGCGGCGGCAGCGGAGAGGCTGCTTTTGCCGCCCACCAGCACGCCTACAAGGGCAGGAAAACCTTTAAGGTACACCTGGCCCTCAAGGCAGGGGAAAAGGTCATCCTCATCTCCTGCGATGGCGGGCAAAAATACATTGTCCTGGACAGATGGGAGGCACCTTGATGGGAACGCTACCGACAACTGGAGAAAACCTTGACCTCATCGGCTTTGAGCTGGAGGAGCAGCCCAGCTATACTCACAAGCTGGACATTGAGGGGCAGCGGGTGGCGGGCATGACCGACAAGCGGGAGGCCCTGCGCCAAGCGGTTTATCTCATCCTCAATGTGGAGCGCTACGCCTACCCCATCTATTCCCGCAATTATGGCTCCGAGCTGGTTGACCTGATCGGCCAACCTATGGACTACGCCATGAGTGAGATGAAAAGGCGCATCACGGATGCCCTGATGCAGGATGACCGCATCACCGGCGTGGATGACTGGACCTTTGAAACCGGCAGAAAGTCCGTGCTGGTCCGCTTTACCGTCTACACCATTTATGGAGAGCTGGAGGCCACAAAGGAGGTTGAGATTTAACCATGTTTGAAACCAAGACCTATGAGGCGCTGCTGGCCAGCGCCTTGGCCAGGGTGTCCTCCGGCATCGACAAGCGGGAGGGCTCCATGGTGATGAACGGCGTGGCTCCGTCCATGGCGGAGCTGGCCCAGCTCTACATTGGGCTGGACTTCGTTTTCACCGCCACCTACCTGGCAACAGCGCCCCGTGAATACCTCATCAAGCGGGCCGCTGACCGCAACATGAGCCCCTACCCGCCCAGCGCCGCAGTGTTCCGGGCGGAGTTTAACATTGAGGTGCCGGTGGGCACCCGTTTCTCCTGCGAGGACCTAAACTTTGTGGTGACGGCCCGCACGGACACCTCTGAGGACACCGCCACCGGCCTGAGCCACCGGGTCACCTGCGAAACAGCAGGGGCCCAGGCCAACGGCTACACCGGCCAGCTCATCCCCATTGAGTATGTGGACGGGCTGACCCATGCGGAGCTGGTGGAGCTGCTAATCCCCGGAGATGATGAGGAGGACACGGAGGTTTTCCGCCAGCGTGTCCTTGACAGTTTCAAGTCCCAGGCTTTTGGCGGCAACCAGGCTGACTACATCGAAAAGGTGAAAGCCATGCCCGGCATCTCCGCCGTCAAGGTGCACCCGGTCTGGAACGGGGACATTGCGCCGTCCACGCTCATCCCGGATGCCGCTGTGACCGCCTGGTACACCAACGCCCTTGCGGGGCTCAGTGAGCCGGTGGCGGCCTGGCTCACTGCTGTTTACACAGCGGCGCTCAACAAAAAGCTGACGGTGGGCGGCACCGTCAAGCTGGTGCTGCTGGCATCTAACAACACCGCCCCCTCTGAAACCCTCATTGATGAGGTGCAGACGGCGGTGGACCCCACGGAGAACGCCGGAGAGGGTCTGGGGCTTGCCCCCATCGGCCATGTGGTCCATGTGACCGGTGTGGAGCCGGTGCCGGTGAGCATCACGCTCAATCTGACCTATGCCTCCGGCTGGAACTGGGAGGCCATCAAAAGCTATGTGGAGGCCGTCATTGATGGCTACTTTGCAGAGCTGGCGGGCACCTGGGCCACTTCGGACCACTTGACCGTCCGCATCTCCCAGATTGAAAGCCGCATCCTCTCCGAGTGCTCCGACATGATAACGGACATTGCGGACACGCAGATCAATGGCAAGGAGGAAAACCTTGTGCTGGGTGCGGACAGCATCCCGGTGAGGGGGGACATCAATGGATAGAAAGCTCCTTGACTACCTCCCCCCGGTGCTCCGTGAGGTGCTTGAGTTTCAAGCCATCAATGCCGCCAATGAGCCGGAAATCTCCATTGCGTGGGACGCTCTGGCCCTGGTCCTTGCCAACCAATTCCTGGACACGGCAACGGCCAGCGGCGTGGCCGTGTGGGAGCGTGAGCTGAATATCCGCCCCAAAGACACGGACACGCTGGAGGTCCGCAAGGCCCGCATCAAGGCCCTGTGGAACTTGGAGCTGCCCTACACTCTGCCCTGGCTCAAGAACTGGCTCACCGGCCTCTGCGGTGAGCTGGGGCATGAGGAGAGCATTGTGGACTACACCATCAACATCCAGCTTGACTACACCGTCCTGCCGGATGCAGATGCTCTGGCGGCGGAAATCCTGGACATGCTCCTCATGGTGCGCCCGGCCAACATGCGAGTGCTGATGACATCTTTTTTGCAGTCCTATGGCACCATCACCTGCGGCGTTTACACCGAGTATGAGGATGAGGTCAACATCTGGCCCATGATGGTCCATGAGATGGAAAGCACCGGCAAGTCCATTGCTGTGGGTGCTCTGGAGTATCACAACACTGTGGAGATTTACCCACAAGAATAGGAGGAAAAAGCACTATGCCCAATGAAACCAAAAACTATGGCACCGTTATCACCACGGCGGGCGCTGCGCTGATCGCCAAGTGCATCTTGAACGGCGGCAAGGTCAACATCAAGACCGCTGCTGCCGGTGACGGCGGCGGTGAGTATTATGAGCCCACCGTGGCCCAGACCGCCCTCCGGGGCAAAAAGTGGGAGGGCGATGTGGCCAGCGCCGCAGTCAGCACCACCAACGCCAACATGATTGATGTGAAAATCACCATTGATGACAGCGTGGGCGGTTTCACCATCCGTGAGATGGGCCTCTTTGACGATGACGGCACGCTCATTGCCATCTGCAACACCCCCGACACAGAAAAGGTGTCCACGGATGGCGGCGTGTCCGGCAAGCTCACCATGATTATGCACATCGTGGTGGCGGATGCCTCCGTTGTCAGTTTCACCATCACCCCGGCCCTGGACACCGTGAGCCGGGCGGAGATGGAGAGTGCCCTGGCAGAGCACAACACCAACGGCACCAGCCACTCCGACATCCGGGCGCTGGCGCTCAATGCTGTGCAGCAGGGCGATGTCTACACCAAGCCGGAGGTCAACGCTTTGGTGGGGGGCGCTGTGAATGAGCATAACAACTCCGACACAGCGCACGCCAGCATCCGTGTGGACCTCACGGGGCTGGATAGCCGCCTCAAGACGCTGGAGCTGAAATATGGCACCAATGTCACCGGCAGCAGCTTTGAGGTCACCTTTGTTACGCTGACGGATGTAGTGGTCACCGGCGTATGGAATGAGGAACTTGGCCGAATTGAGTTTTAAGATGCGGAGGTGAACAAGATGCGGAGAGGCACAAACCCTGTGCTGACCTTTGAGCTGCCGGAGGCAATCACTATATCTGCCCTGTATATCACTTTTCAGCAGAACAGGCAAACTGTGCTGGAAAAGGACCTCACTGCCGTCACCTATGACAAAGAAAACGGCATCATCACGCTGCCGCTTTCCCAGGAGGACACGCTCCTCTTTTCGGAGCTTGAGCCTGTCTGGGTGCAACTCCGCCTGCGGGACAATCTGGACAACGCCATTGCCAGTGAGCCCATGCGGGTCAATGTGGGGGAGATATTCAAGGACGGGGTGATCTAATGTGACCTATGCAGTAAACTTTGAAACCACGCCCAGGGTCATTGCGGTCAAGCTCTCCACCGGCGGCATGATGCACGCCAGCTTTGGCTCTGTGCAGTATGTCAACACCGGCAAGCAAGGAATTGACGGCACCACTTTTTACCCCTCTGTGGAGGGCGATGAGTGCACCCTGAGCTGGACCAATGACGGCAACAAAGAAAACCCCAAGCCTGTCAATTTGAGGGGCCGACAAGGCCCCCAGGGCGCTCCTGGCAGTGACGCAGACATCCTGCCCATCACAAACCTGGAGCTTGAAAAACTACTCATATAAGGAGGACAGCCAAAATGGCAAACAGCAAGAAAGCGCTTGATGAAAATGGTGTACTTTACCTGTGGGGTAAGGTCAAGACCTATGTGGCCACGGCCATTGCCAACATCAAGCTGCCCAGCAAGACCTCTGATCTGACCAATGACAGCGGTTTCATCACTGCCAAGGATGTGCCGGAGGGCGCTGCCGCATCCAGCACTGTACCCAAGATGGACGGCACCGCTGCCGCCGGTACAGAAACCGCTTTTGCCCGTGGTGACCATGTGCACCCCTCTGACATCACCAAGGTGGACAAGGTGGAGGGCAAGGGCCTGAGTGCCAATGACTACACCAACGAGGAAAAGGCCAAGCTGGGCGGCGTGGAGGCCAACGCCAACAACTACACCCTGCCGGATGCCAGCGCCTCCGTCAAGGGAGGCGTGACTGTTGGCACCAATGTGGATGTCAGCGGCGGCAAAATCTCCGTCAAGAACGGCACCACCAACCAGAAAGGCGTGGTGCAGCTCTCCAGCGCCACCGATGACACCAGCACCACCAAGGCCGCCACGCCCAGCGCCGTCAAAGCTGCCTATGACCTGGCGGCAGGCAAGCAGAGCCCGGCCACCTCTTTGGCAGGCTACGGCATTGCAGATGCCTACACCAAGGATGAGGTGGATGCCAAGATGTCCAGCGCCCTTGAATATAAGGGCTCCGAGGACACCTATGCAGACCTGCCCACCACCGGCAACAAGAAAGGCGATGTGTGGAACATTGTCAATGCTGATGCGGCCCACGGGGTCAACGCCGGTGACAATGTGGCCTGGAACGGCACCACATGGGATGTGCTGGCCGGTACGATGGACTTGTCCGCCTACATGCTTGCGGAGGACCTTGTGGCCATTTCCAACACAGAGCTGGATAATATCTGCAAGTAAAGGAGGCCAATGACATGGCAAAAAGGCCCTACCTTGATGACCTCCAGACAGCACGCCTCTGGGCAAAGGTCAAGGCCCTGGTTTCTCCTTTGAGCTCCAGAGTGACCACACTGGAGGGGCAGGTCCAGACCAACACCACGGACCTCTCCGGCCTGGCCACCCGTGTCCGCACGCTGGAGCTGAAATATGACACCAATGTCACCGGCAACTCCTGGAGCGTGGCTTTCACCAGCCTCTCCGGCGTGGTGGTCACTGGTGTGTGGAATGAAAGCCAAGGGAGGATTGAGTTTTAAGTGCCCAACTATGACATCATACCGCTTGCCACTGATCTGCTGGACTACACCATCCAGCGGGTCAAGGTCAAAGAGCCCCAATACACCAAGGTCAAGGCCTATGTGATGGAAAACGGCCAGATGGTGGAAAAGGAGCTCTTTGAGAAAATCAAGGATGACGGCAAGCCTCACTTTCCCAAGAGCCAGACTTTCCACATGTGCGCTGACATGCAGCGCATGGCCAGCGCCATCCTCCAGAAATGCAACTCCGCTGATGGCCGTTATTTTGAAACTGAGTATGAGGAACGCCTCAAGGACCTTGATGAGGTCATCGTCCTCTGCGACACTCTCAACCAGTACATCAACCTGAGCTATAAGCGCAAGTACATCTCTGGTGACCAGTGCCACTACTGGGCAGAGCTGGTGCGCCCGGTCCGTCAAAAGGCTTTCAACTGGAAACGCAATGACAGCAACCGTGCCGCCGCTCTGCGTGAGGCAAAGGCCAACCAGGAGCTTGCCAAAATGGGCCAGATGGCCCAGCAAATTGCTGAGGCCCTGGCCCGCAACCCCTGAAAGGATATACCAGCCGAGAGCTGTTATATTTGGGTATGACCTATTTTTCCACTGTGCTCCCCGAACACGAACAACACCAACAACGCCGTTTACTTGAACACCAATGGCAATGTCAACAACAACAACTGCACCAACACCAACGGGTCCCGCCCCGCTCTGATGGTAAGGCCTGACTGAGTAGGCCCAAAGCCCAAAACCGTGCCGTCCATCACATCAAAGGAGGTCATACCCAGCCTTGGTGAGGCCAAGGCAAACACATTGCGCTGATGCCCCGCTGCTTTCCAGAAAAGTGGCGGGGCTACTGGTCCTATCATGCGGCACCTACACAGCGCATGAGGAGAGGCTGGCCAGCCGAACACTGATAGGGGGCCATCCGTTTGTATGAAATTTTCTGAAATATGCACCTTTGCGGTGATCTATGCGGCATACCTGGCCGCCCGGCGGGGCAAACGCTCCAGAGCCGCCACCGCACACTATGAGGTGCGCCTGCTTGAGAACATCGTCAACCTGGTCTATATCCTAAAAACCAAGATTTACAGGCCCGGTGTGTTTCGTGTGTTCTATGTCTATGAGCCCAAGAAAAGGCTGGTGCAGGCACCCGCTTTTGTGGACAAGGTGGTCCAGCACGCCATAGTGGACAATCTCCTCTATGACCGCATCACCCGCAGTTTCATCCTGGACAACTACGCATCCCAAAAGAACAAGGGCCTGCACTTCGGCCTGGACCGGCTCAAAGGATTTTTCACGGACTACTGGAATAAGCACCACACCGCTGAGGGCTGGGTGCTCAAGTGTGATGTCCGCCATTTCTTTGCAAGCATCAACCATGACAAGCTCAAGGAAAAGCTCAAAAAGCTGGACCTTGAGCCTGTTGTTTATGACCTGCTTTGCATCTATATTGACTGCTCTGACGGCCTGCCGCTGGGGTATCAGACATCACAGCTCTTTGCCCTCCTGTTCCTGGATGACTTTGACCACTTCGTCAAGGAACAGCTCCACATCCAATACTATGGCCGCTACATGGATGACTTTTTCCTCATCCACCCGGACAAGGAATACCTGCAATTCTGCCTCCGGGAGATACGGGCCTACATGGATAGCCTGGGGCTGGAACTGAATGAGAAAACCCAAATCTTTCCCATCCGCAACGGCATTGACTTTTTGGGCTTTCACACCTACTTGACGGAGAGCGGCAAGGTCATCCGCAAGCTGCGGCACAGCAGCATCAAGCGGATGCGTGCTAAGCTCCGCCACTGGGAAAAGGAATACCCGGCGGGCCTGGTGACCCGTGAGCAAATCCTGCAATCCTGGCAGGCGTGGGACGCCCACGCCGCACATGGCAACACTTGGGCCCTGCGCCAGCAGGTGCGGGACCGTGTGCAAAATATTCTAAAGGAGGAAATCTGATCTATGGCCACAACCACCCTGGGCAACAAAGCTGTGGGTAGTATCATCCAGCTCAAGGAAAACGGCAAGCTGGTGAGCTTCTATGTTGCCAAGCACAACTATGAGAACTCCCTCAACGGCATGGGCCGCACGCTGGTGGTCCGCAAGGACTGCTATGACAACCGCCAGTGGCACAGCTCCAATATCAATGCCTACGCCTCCAGCGCCATTGATAGCTGGCTCAACGGCACCTACAAAAACCTGCTTGACGCAGACATCCGTGGGGTCATCGGCACCACGAAAATCAAGTACACCCCCGGCAACGGCAACAACACCGTTGGCACGCTGGAGCGTGCCATCTTCCTGCTGTCTGCCACTGAGCTGAACAGATCGGAAAGCTGGTTTAATGTGGAGGGCACGGCGCTGGAAATCGCCAGCTCTCTCCAGATCGCCTACATGAACGGCTCCGCCGTTGTTCAGTGGACCCGCTCCCCGCGCACGAGCAGCACCGGCAGCGCCGTTTGCTTGTACACCAATGGCAATGTCGGCAGCGGCAGCTGCACCGGCGCCTACGGGTCCCGCCCCGCTTTCACTCTCCCCTCCACCCTCTCTGTGAGCGATGACGGCACTGTGTCCGTCAACACTGCGCCCACCATCACCAGCTCCACGGCCAATGGCTCCAACCTGGGCACCAAGACGGCGGGCTTTAACTTCCAGTACACGGTCAACGATGTGGACGGGGACACTGTGACGGTCAAGGAGTACCTGGACAATGCGCTCAAGCGCACCTACACCGCAACCCTGGGCCAGGTCAACACATTCCAAGCTGTCACGGCTGCCAACTGGCAGAAAATCCTCAATGGCTCCCACACCCTCAAGGTGGTGGCCTCTGACGGCAAGGCTGACAGCGCCGCCTACACGGTGACCTTTGCCAAAAAGGTGACCAAGGCCACTGTCACGCTGGCAGCGCCGCTGGCGGCGGATGATGCCATTTCTGTGATGGTTATGAACATCGTGGGCACCCTGCCTGCGGATGCGGTCATGGAGGTGCTGGTCACCAACAACGCCAAGGACACCACCCCCGTCTGGGAGGATGCCACGGCGGATGTCAAGAATGGCGCAAACCATGTGTTTACCAATAAGACCGCCGTCAACGGCTTTGCGTTCAACTTCAAGCTCTCTGTTGAGCGTGGAGCCAGCGACACCGGCGGCTATATTTCTAACATCGGAGGTGCTTTTGAATAATGGCTGTTTACTATGACAACACGAGCCTCAAGGCAAAGCATGAGCGCAAGCGTTCCCTGGAGGAACTGACCAAGGAAAACAAAGAGCTCAAGACCCGGCTCCAGGCAACGGAGGAGGACCTGACCAACACCCAGGTGGCCCTCACGGAGGTCTATGAGATGCTGGCAGGAGGTGGAGAGAATGGCTAAGGTATATGCCGCCCTCATCCGCAAGGGCCTCAAGACCCTGGATGATGTCCCCGCCAACCTGCGTGACGCTGTTGCCAAGCTGCTGGAGGAGAGCACCGATGCGTGAGCTCCGCCTGCGGCTTGCTTTATTTCTGTTGAGAAAGGAGGTGCAAGACATGGCTGTTGTGTATGCTACCCTCATCATCAAGGGCCGCAAGACCATTGACCAGGTGCCCGCTCTGCTGCGTAAGCAGGTGGAGGAAATCCTGGCAGACCTGGAGGTTGAGGTCTAAAGCCCCAGCCCAGCAGGAGGGGCACACCCGTGTGGTGTGCCCCTCTCATTTTTGAACAACAGGAGGACAAAAAGGATGCTGGAAACGCTGAGGAGCTACTGGTCTATCATCTCCACCATCATCACTGTGGTAGCCGTCCCCGCCGTTGGCTACCTCTACAAGAAATACAAGCAGGCAGACGCACGGCAAAAGGCGGTAGAGCTGGGGGTCCAGGCCCTCCTCCGTGACCGCATCGTGCAATCCTATTATCACTATGAGGAGCGTGGCTGGATAACTCTGCACGGCCTTGAGAATGTCAACGCCATGTATAAGGAGTACCACGCTCTGGGCGGCAATGGCACCGTGACGGCGCTGGTCAATACCATCCATGAGCTTGAGGTCCGGGACGATAAGCGCCCCGCCTCTCAGGCCTGAGCTGGAGAGGAGGGCGCATGGAGTTTTCAAAGAAAATGCTGGTGCTGCACATCTGCATTTCCGTCCTCCTCTGCATCACCACGATAGTGGGGACGCTCACGGACCATGATGTCACGGCCATTGCGGCGCTCACCGGCACCTCTTTTGTGACAGATGGTGCCTGGGGCGGCTTTTACTACTGGAAAAGCAAGAATGAAAACCGGGCGAAATACGCCCAGCGTTTTCTCAACAAGTTTGCGGACAAGTACGGTGCTGATGCGGCCCTCCGGGCCACTGAGATCGTGCTGAAAGATTGAGTAAAGGAGGACATGCTCAATGACTGAAAAAGAACTCCGGCAGAAAGTTGTGGACACTGCGGTGAGCTATCTGGGCTGCAAAGAGGCCAACGGCTCCCACCGCAAAATCATTGACCTCTACAACTCCCACAAGCCCCTGGCCAGGGGCTATGCGGTGAAATACACGGATGCCTGGTGCTCCACCTTTGCATCCGCTGTGGCCATCGCCTGCGGCCTCACGGACATCATCCCCACGGAGTGCGGATGTGAGCGCCACATTGACCTTTTCAAAAAGCTGGGCTCCTGGGTGGAGAATGATGCCTATGTACCCAGCCCTGGTGACTACATTTTCTATGACTGGCAGGACGGCAGCAACTACGCCACCACGGACAACACCGGCTCTGCGGACCATGTTGGTATTGTGGTGTCCTGCGATGGCAAGACCATCAAGGTCATTGAGGGCAACATGAGTGATGCCGTTGGCTACCGCAAGCTGGCCGTCAATGGCCGCTACATCCGGGGCTTTGGCGTGCCCAAGTACGCCTCCAAGGCCACCTCTGCGCCCTCCGGGGGTGGGGAGGTATCCACGCCCGGAAAAGATGAAAAGCCCGCTCCTGGGCCTGCTGTGGGCTCCGTGGTGACCTTTACGGGCACCAAGCACTATATCAGCTCCATGGCCGCCAACGGCAAGAGCTGCAAGCCCGGTGAGGCCAAGGTCACCGCTGTGGCCAAGTCCGGCAAGCACCCCTACCACCTCATCAAGACCACCGGCAGCTCCTCCACCGTTTACGGCTGGGTGGATGCCGCTGATGTCAAGGAAGTGGTCCCGGCCATCGTCAAGGGCTCCAGGGTCAAGGTGGCCAAGGGAGCCAAGACCTACAACGGCGGCAGCCTGGCCTCCTATGTCTACACCACCACCTACACCGTCATTCAGATTGACGGCTCCCGTGTGGTCATCGGCATCAACGGCGTGGTCACGGCGGCTGTCAACATCAAGGACCTCACGCTGGTGGGGTAAAGGAGGAAATCTATGACTACTTCCATCATCCATCTGGCCGTTGGCCTGGTGCTCCTGGTGGCCGTCAACATCGTGCTTGGCGGCCTCAACGCCCTCTTTGACGGCAGTTTCGACAAGGTGAAACTCCGCAACGGCATCATCAAGGGCATCATTGTGGCGGCTTGTTTCATCGCCTTTTACATGGCAGGCTGGCTCAACCCGGACATCATCGCCATTGAGGTGGATGGGCAGACCGTGAACTTGATGACCGCCTCCAACCTGGCGCTGCTCACGGCCTATGTGCTCTATGCCAAAGATGTATTTGTGAAATTGAAAAACCTAATCTTGAGCAAGACCTCCGGCACGCCGCCGGAGGAGCCTGCCGCAGAACAGGAAACTGCTGAATAAGGAGAACGCTATGGCGAAGTGGGGTAACTGCGACTATAAGCAGCTCCAGCAGCTCCGTGAGAACATCGCCCATCTGCAAGGCATTGACATGGACAAGTTTTGCAAGGACATGTCCAAAGAGCTGGCCCGGAAACTCCTGCAACTTGTGATAAGGCGCACCCCCGTGGGCCGCTACGATGGTGAAACATACACCTGTGCAATGGGCAAGACCCACCAAGCGCACACGGTCAAGGGAAAAGTGGGCGGAACTTTACGCCGGGGCTGGACAGCAAAATCTCAAGGTGAGGCTGAAAGTGGCAGCGGAAATGGGATGAGCAAGGTGGCCTCCTACGCCGCCGCCCTGCCAGTCAAAAAGTCTGGCAATGCCTACACTGTTGAGGTCATCAACCCTGTGGAATATGCCAGCTATGTTGAATACGGCCACCGCACAACCAAAGGCGGCTGGGTGCCTGGGCATTATTTCCTCACATTGTCTGAGCAGGACCTTGAAAGCCTTGCCCCTGCTGCGATTGAGCGAAAGCTGGAACTCCAGCTAAGACAAGTTTTCAATGTGTAAGAAAAGCCGGAGAGGGTCACACCTCTCCGGCTTTTTTGCTATTCATCCATGAGCTCTTGCACTCTTTGCAGGTATTCATTGTAGGTGTCCTCTATGGGCATAAAATCAATATCATGCTCCTGCAATTCGTTGAGCAATGCCTCCAGCCTCCGCCTCCGGCCTGCCGGTGTTTTCAACTGCATGGCGGCTGTTACCTGCTTTGTGTAAATGCGGTCCAGAAAATCCAGCCTCAGGGCAGAGGCCGCAGAGAGTGCACTTTCACATGCCTTGACCGTCTGCCTGCTGATTTTGCATCCAGCCTGCTTTGCCTGTAAGAGCGTGAGGGCGCACCTCTGCACCAACTGCAAACGGCTAAAGAATGTTTCAAAATTATAGGTCTGCTGGCAGAGTTGAAAACTCTCCTGCAAGATGTGGGCATCGTTCTGTGCTTGCATGAGAGAGTAGTGTTTCCGCATATCCCGGAGAACTTCCTCCGGCACATCTGGAGGGGTCACTTCTGCCCGCACAGAAACACCGGGTACAGGTGTGCCACTGATCTGCGCCGCTTTGGGCTTTTTCCTCCGCAACAGCAGATATGCCACACCGGCACACACTATTGTGAGCACAATATTTCCGACCTCTGGTGACTGAATAGATACAATCACGCCTCCAAGCGCTGCCAGCGCAAGCTCAACGCCAAAGATGAGCCGTATGACCCGCCACACCTTTTGCAAAAACTTTTTCATGCCTGCCGCCCCTTTACAAGTTTATTCTTGACTTTTCTCCATTATAGTTTGCACCCTGTCTGCGTGTCAAGTATTGGAGCCTTTATTGATAATGACATACCAAATGTGCAAACTATAATTATTTGTGAGAGGAGGCGGTGCAGTTGATCGCTGAGAAAATCAAAGCCCTGCGTGAGGCAAGAGGCTGGAGCCAAGCGGAACTTTCCCGGCGGCTGGGCATCACCAGAAACGGCGTAAACTCTTGGGAGCAGGGGCTCTCTATGCCATCACCTGCGTGCCTGGTGGACTTGGCCAAGGTGTTTGGCGTGTCCACGGACTACCTGCTGGGACTGGAACGGCTCACCACGGTGGATGTCACCGGCCTGGCGGACCGTGATGTTGCGGTGCTGGCAGAGCTGGCCGAAAGGCTCAAAAACTGCAAAGACTGACACAGCGGCTCACTTTTTGTGGGCCGCTTTTTTGTTCTTGACTTCATACACCTTTTGGTGTATAATCGAGGTACAACAAACGGAGGTGCTGCTCTATGACCCGTTCCAAACTGCAAACCAAGCGCCTGGAGGCGCAGATGTCCCAGTCCCAGCTTGCCGCTGCCGCTGGCATCAATGGCCGGATGCTCCAGTATTATGAGCAAGGTGCAAAAGACCTGAGTGGTGCCAAGCTGGCCACGCTGCTCAAGCTGTGCCTGGCTCTCAACTGCACATTGGCTGACATTCTCCCTGACGGAGAAACAACCGAACTGCTGACCCGATACGGGCAGTAAAGCCTTTTCTGGCGGGGTGTTCATCACCCCGCCGCTTTTTTATATTCTGAGGAGGGTATCACATGAATTACAAGGGCTTTCATCAACTGCAATGGGAGGACCGCCTGGTCATTGAAAAGATGCTCAAGGTAGGTGACAGTAAGGCCAAGATCGCTGAGGCGCTGGGCGTGTGTAAAAAGACCATCTACAACGAAATCAAACGGGGCTGGACCCAGCAGATGACCTCTGACTATGAGTTTATCTGGTGCTACTGCCCGGAGATGGCGGAGCGCAAATACCAGGAAAACCTCCGGGCCAAGGGGCCGGACCTCAAGATTGGCAATGACATTGACTTTGCAAACTATGTGGAGCAGAAAATTGTGGAGGAGCACTATTCTCCCGCAGCTTTGTTGGCAGAGCTCAAGGCAAAGCCGCCCCAGTTTGACACCACGGTCTGTGAGGCCACGCTCTACAATTACATCTACCGGGGTGATGTGTTCCTGGTCCTCAACCCGGAGCACCTGCACGAAAAGGGCCGCCGCCACTATGGTGAGAAATACGGTGAACAACGGAACGCCGCCAGAGCTGCCAAGGGCCCCCGCATTGATAAGCGTGACCCCATCATCAACTCCCGCACTACTTTTGGCCACTGGGAGATGGACAGCGTGATGGGCACCGTGGGCTCCAGCCGGGCGCTGGTGGTGCTCACGGAACGGCTCACCAGGGCGGGCATCATCCTCCCGGTGCCAGACCATACCGCCGCCAGCGTGGTCCGGGCGCTCAACGGTCTGGAGCGCCGCCTGGGCAAGGACTTCTACCCCATGTTTCAGAGCATCACGGTGGACAATGGCTGTGAGTTTCAAGACTACGATGGTATGGAAAAGGCTTGCCGCCGGAAAGGAAAGCGCACCACCGTTTACTACTGCCACCCGCACGCACCACATGAGCGTGGCAGCAACGAGAACATGAACAGGATAATAAGGCGGTTTTTCCCCAAGGGCACCAACTTTGATGAGGTGCCTATCTCAGAAATACGCCGGGCAGAGGAGTGGATGAACAACTATCCACGGGAGGTGCTGGGGTGGCAGACAGCGGCCACCCTCCTGCGGAGCTACATGAGCGCCTGCTGATCTGCCGCACAATAAAGCTGAACGCCGGAGCCCACGGAGGCCACCGGCGCTGTTGTCATGCCCAAATGCAGAAAAACGCACAAAACAAGCCGCAAATAGCACGGCTCATTTTGTGCGTTCATACAACTTTACAAGTTTATTGTAATTTATTCTTGACTTTTTGCCAAATGACAATAAAAAAGGACAGGCAAAAGCCTGCCCTTTTTCAATTCAGAGAGATTACTCCTCGACAGGAGCCTCTTCCTCGCCGCCGAGCAGAGCACGGATGCTGAGGGAGATCTTCTTCTTCTCCTCGTCGATGGCGGTGATCTTCGCGTCGACCATCTGGCCTTCGGACAGAACGTCGGAGGGCTTGTCGATGCGGCGGTCAGCAATCTGGGAGATGTGGATCAGACCGTCCACACCGGGAACGACCTCAGCGAAGGCACCGAAGGTCATCAGCTTGACGATGCGTACGTTGGCAACGTCGCCGACCTTGTAGGTGTTCATGAACACGTCCCAGGGGTTCTGGGTGCGATCCTTGACGCCGAGGGAAATCTTGCGCTTCTCGGGATCGAAGGAGATGACGTACACGTCGAGGTGATCGCCGATGGAAACGACCTCGGCGGGGTTCTTGATGCGGCTCCAGCTCAGCTCGGAGATGTGAACCATGCCGTCCACGCCGCCGATGTCAACAAACACGCCGTAAGAGGTCATGGACTTCACGACACCGTCGTAGTGCTTGCCGACTTCGATGCCTTCCCAAACGGCGGCCTGAGCAGCCTGACGCTCCTCGTTGAGCACGGACTTGATGGAACCGACCACGCGGCGGCGGGCGCGGTTGACCTCGGTCACGCGGAGCTTGACCTTCTGCTTGACCATCTGGCCAAGGTCGGAGTCCTTGGGCATGCCGCTCTGAGAAGCGGGCACGAACACGCGCACGCCCTTGACAGAAACGACGATGCCGCCCTTGTTCACTTCGGTCACGGTGCCTTCGAGAACGGTCTTGTCCTCAACGGCGGTCTCAATGTCTTCCCAAAGCTTGACAGCGTCGAGACGCTTCTTGGAAAGGGTGGCATAGCCTTCCACGTCGTTGACGCGGACAACATAAGCTTCGATCTCGTCGCCGACCTTGACGACGTCCTCGGGCTTGACGTCGGGGTCGCTGCTCAGCTCAGAAACAGGGATGTAGCCTGCCTGCTTGCAGCCGACGTCGACCTGGATCTCGGTCGTGCCGATCGCGGTCACGATGCCGGTCACCTTATCTCCTGTATTAAGAGTCTTGAAAGACTTTTCAAGCAGTTCTTCAAAGGATTCGCTGGTTTCAGGGGTAGTGGTGTTGATGTTTTCTTCCGTCATTGTTGTTAATACCTCCATAATGATACTCGCAGGAGTAGATGCGCCGGCTGTCAGTCCCGCCACACGGCATCCGGAAAAGAATTCCGGTGAGAGCTCGTCTGCGGATTCGATCTGGAGGACTCTTCCGCAGTTCTCTCTGCAAATCTCGGTCAAATGCCTTGTATTGGCGCTTCTTCGGTCGCCCACAACCACCATCGCGTCCACCTTGGCGGAAAGTTCTGCCGCCTCAGTTTGACGTTTCTGCGTAGCATTGCATATTGTATCATTGATTTTCAGATTTGTACACTCTTTTTTTAGAAAATTCACGCAACTTTCCCAAAGCGCACGAATACAGGTCGTTTGCGCCAGCAAAATACTGGGCAAACAGGCAAAATCCGGTCGATCTTTAAGAAAATCCTCAACTTCCTGCACATTTTCGAAGATGAGCGGCTCTTTGCACCAACCGGCGATGCCCTCCACCTCGGGGTGGTTTCGCTCGCCGATCAGGATGACGCGCCGTCCCTCGTCCTCCGCCTGCCGGGCAAGCTTGCGGATACGGTCAACGTGCGGACACACGGCGCTCACGACTTCCGCTCCGCGCTCTTGCAGCTGCTCCAGCGTTTCCCTCGGCTCGCCGTGGGCGCGGATGAGCACGGTCTCCCCTGCTCTTGCCTGCTCGGGAGAGGTGATAAGGCGCATACCGCGCGCTTCGATCTCATGCACAACACCTGCGTTATGCACGATGCTGCCGAGCATTGCGCCGCCGCGCGCTTTTGCCGTTTCCTGCGCAAGCTTCACCGCGCGCTCCACGCCATAGCAAAAGCCGGCGGTCTCAGCCAAGATGACTTTCACAGCGGAGCGCCCCCCACCTGCTGACCGCCGAGGGCATACGCCCGGCGCAGCATTTCATCAGCGATGGCCTGCAGTTCCTCCGATGTGCCGCGCCGGCCCGTGACTTCGGGCGTGTACGGCTCGCCAAAGATGATGCGCGTTTTGTGAAAGAGCTTCTTCTGCCCGTCGCAAAAGACCGGCACGAGCGTTGCACCCGTGCGCACGGCGATCATGGCGATGCCCGCGTGCGCGTGCGCAGGGAGACCGTCGTGATAGCCAACGCCATTCCGAATGGTCGTTCCCTCGGGGAAAATAAGCAGGTTTTCGCCCTTATGGAGCACCTGCATCGCGGTTTTGACCGACTGGATATCCCTTCCGTCGCGCTGCACGGGGAACGCACCGAGCGTGCGGATGAGCCACGCGAGCGCGGGTTTTTCAAAAAGCTCGGCTTTTGCCATGAAGTGCAGATGATAGTCGAGCGGCAGACACAGCCCGATGAGCACGGGGTCAATGTTGCTTGCGTGGTTGGGACAAAGCAGTGCGCCGCTTTTCGGCAGATGCTCAAGCCCCTTTACGTCTACACGGTAGAGCAGGAGCAGGATCTTTCCGATCAGCCAGATAATCGCAAAGAAAATCATCTTCATTGCAGTTTCTCCTGAATGAGTTTGAGCAGAGCCTGCTCGCTTTCGTCAAAGTTGAGCGCCGAGGTATCAAGGCGCACGGCATCTGCCGCCTCGCGCAGCGGCGCGATGGCGCGGTGCATGTCCTGCTCGTCGCGCTCGTTGATCTCGCGCAGCACTGTTTCATAGGGCTCGGGCGTGCCGCGCTCGGAAAGTTCCAGACAGCGGCGGCGCGCTCTCTCCTCGGCGGAAGCCGTCAGGTAGATCTTCAGATCCGCGTCCGGCAGCACGACCGTACCGATGTCGCGTCCGTCCATGATGACGCTCCTTTTGCGCGCAATGTCGCGCTGCATTTCAAGCAGGTACGCGCGAACGCACGGCAGTGCCGAAACGTTCGAGGCATACATTGAAATTTCCGGTAGCCGGATCTCGCGGCTCACGTCCTTGCCGTCAAGCAGCATCTTCTGCCTGCCCGCTTCGTCGAAGGCCATGTCGATGCGGATCGTCTTGAGCAGCGGCGCGATCTGAGACTCGTCCTTGGCGTTCAGTCCGCGCGCAAATGCCGCATAGCCGATGGTACGGTAGATTGCACCCGTATCGACATGCAGAATGCTCAGCTTTTTGGCGACGGCTTTGGCAAGCGAACTCTTACCCGCGCCGCCGGGGCCGTCGATGGCAATGGAAAAATGCTCTTTCATTGGTTTGGTTCTTCCCTCTCTACATAGATGATGCGCGCTTCACTCTGCGTGCAGCGCGTCTGCGGCGGCCTCGCCCGCCGCCTTGCCGGTCGCCCAGGCGATCTGCAAATTGTAGCCGCCCGTGTAGGCGTCCACGTCGATGATCTCACCGGCGAAGTACAGCCCTTCGATCTTTTTCGACGCCATGGTCTTCGGATCGATCTCCCCCACCTTCACGCCGCCGGAGGTAACGATGGCGTTTTCAACCGGCATCGGCGCGGTGACGTTGACCGTCCAATGCTTTAAAAGCGTGCGGACACGCTCGCGCTGCGCGCGCGTGATGTCATGCACCTTCTCGTGCGGCGGGATACCCGAGCGGTCGATGAATTCGTCGATCATCTTTTGCGGCAGGAGCGCTCCGAGCACGTTGCAGAAGTCGCTGTTGGCGTGTTTTTCAAAGTCTGACAGCAAGCGCTTGTCGAGCATCTGCTCATCGAGCGCGGGCTTGAGATCGATCTCCAGCCGGTACTGCTTTTTGTCGAAATGCCGCATGTGCGCGCTCGCAGAAAGAATGAGCGGCCCGCTCACGCCAAAGTGCGTAAAGAGCATTTCACCAAAATCCGAATGGATCTTCTTATTGTTTTCATAGACCGTCAGTGCAACGTTCCGGAGGCTCAGCCCCTGCAAAAGGGCGCATTCGCGCGCCTCGAGCGGCACGAGTGAGCCGCGCAGCGGCGTGACCGTGTGGCCGAGAGACTCCGCCATGCGAAAACCGTCGCCCGTTGAACCTGTTGCGGGATACGATACGCCGCCCGTCGCCAAAACGACGGCAGCGGCGGGATAGTTCCCCTTTTCGCCCCTGACGGCGGCAACATGCCCGTCATCAAGCAAAACATCGAGTGCACGGTCGCGCACGAGCTTGACGCGCAGACGCTTGAGCTCGCGCTCAAGCGCGGCGGTGATGTCGAACGAACGGTCGGATACCGGAAACACGCGCTTGCCGCGCTCTACCTTGAGCGGCACGCCGAGACCTTCAAAAAAGTCGATGGCGGCATGACCGTCAAAGCGGGAAAACGCGGAATACAAAAACCGCGGGTTCTGCGGCACGTGGGCGAGCAGCTCTTCGCAAGTGCTGTCGTTCGTCACGTTGCAGCGGCCCTTGCCGGTGATGTTCACCTTTTTGCCGAGGCGCTCGTTTGGATCGAGCAGCGTCACGTGCGCACCCTTGCGCGCGGCGCAGATCGCGGCCATCATGCCGCCTGCGCCGCCGCCGATCACAACGATTTCCTTATTCATCTTCGATCTTGCCAAAAATGTCGAAGCGCTCCCAGATGTGCTCAAGTTCGGAGAACGTTGCGGAAATGTCCGCGCCCTTCTTGTTGGCAACGGCCAGAATGAGCGCGTTGAGCATGCTCATCGGGGCTGCGAGCGAGTCGACGAACGAGATCATCTCGCTGCGCACGAGCAGCGAGCAGTTGGACATCTGATTGATGGGCGACATCTCGCTGTCCGTCACGCCGACGATCGTCGCGCCGCGGTCGCGCGAAAATTGGATGGTCTTGAGCGCAAGCTCGCTGTAACGCGGGAAGCAGATGCCGATGACCACATCGTCCTTGGAGACGCGGAAGAGCTGGTCGAACGAGCCAGCCGCACCGCCGTTGACCAGGGTGACGTTGTCGAAGATCAGACGGAAATAGAAATTTAAGTACCCTGCAAGGAACGAGGAGGAACGGAAACCCACAATGTAAATGCGGCGCGCACCGATGATCGTGTCGACCACACGCTCGAACTCCGCCCCGTCGGTCTGGTCGATGGCCATGCGAATCTTTTCCATATCGCGCTGCAAAACGTTCGTCATCAGATCGGAGCCGGCAAGCTCGCCGTCCGATGCCTGAATGCGCTGAATGCTCGTGAGCTTGCCGCGGATCATCTCCTGCAATGCCCGCTGCATGCTCGGATAGCCCTCGTAGCCGAGCTGGGTGGCAAAACGCACAACGGTCGATTCACTGACCTGCACGGTCTTGCCGAGTCTGCTGGCCGTCATAAAGGCAGCCTTGTCGTAGTTTTCCAGAATAAAGCGGGCGATGAGCTTTTGCCCCTTGGAAAAGCTGCTCATGTTCTTTTCGATATTATGTAAGATATTCTTCGTCATAAGATCGTCCTCTGTTACTTTCATTTTGTTGCAAGGAGTTCCTGCTCCGTTAGGTCGCGCCACGCGCCTTCGGGAAGATCCCCGAGCTTGAGCGTGTGCTCCTGCACGCGCTTGAGGCGCTTGACGTGCAATCCGGCGGCGGCGCACATGCGCCGGATCTGCCGGTTCTTTCCTTCGTGGATAGTGATGGAGAGAAGCGCGGTGTCCCTCCCCTGCCGCAATACGCGCACCTGTGCGGGCCGAATGGGCTCGCCGTCGAGCCGCGTCATCGAAGAGAGCGCTTCCTGCGCGCCTCTGACCGCTCCCGCGACGCTGACCTCATAGGTCTTGTTCACCTCATAGCTCGGGTGCAGCAAATGATGCATCCATTCGCCGTCGTTTGTCAGCAGCAGCAGCCCCTCGGAATCGAGGTCGAGCCGACCGACGGGATAGACACGCTCGCCGCAGCCTCGCACAAGCTCGGCGACCGTCGGCCGTCCCTTTTCGTCCGAGAGCGTGCAGACATAGCCGCGCGGCTTGTTGAGCATGAGATAGCGCTTTTCCCCCTCCTGCGAAAGGGGCTTGCCGTCGACCGTGATGCGGTCAGAGTCGGGATCGGCCTTCTGCCCGATGAACGCTGTCTCGCCGTTCACGCACACGCGCCCGGCGGCGATCCACTGCTCGGCGGTGCGCCGGGAGCAGAGCCCCGATTCGGCGATCAGTTTTTGAATTCTTGCCTCGGCCAGAAAGATCCCCCCTTACCCCGCCGACAGAAACTGCCAGAGCGTTTCCGCCAGCGTTTTCTTCTTTTCCGTTTTTTCCTTGCTTCCCTGTGCCTGCACGCTGCGCGCGCTCACAAGGTCGATCGTTCCAACCGTGCGCTCTCCGCAGGAGATGACGAGTGTACCGAGTTTTTGTCCCTTTTGTACGGGTTCGGCAACAGCCTGCGGCAGCTCGGCGCGCACGCTCAGCGATTCTCCCTCCGTAACAGGATAATAAAAGCTCTCTGCCGCCACAGCGGCGACCGCTTCCCCCGCAGCGTTCACGCTGCCGTAAGCTTCGCCCTTTTTCGCGCCGCAGCACAGGTGATACGCCGAAAAACCATAGTCGTAGAGCGCCGCGTGATCCGCCCAATCGCTGCCATCATACAGTGTGACGGCGACAAGGCGCATCCCGCCGCGCTCGGCACAGGTGACGAGCGTGCGTCCCGCATCGCCGGTGTAGCCGGTCTTGAGACCGATGCAGCCCGGATACGAAGCGAGCAGTTTATTGTGGTTGGTCATCGTGCGCGCGCCGACACATGCCGTGCGCGTCGAAGCGATACGCGCAAATGTCGGATCCTGCATCGCGCAGGCCGCAAGGCGCGCCATATCAAGGGCACAGGAGCTGTGCCCCGCTTCGTCGAGCCCGCTCGGATTCAAAAATGCTGTGTGCGTCATGCCAAGCGACGCTGCTTTTTCGTTCATCCAGGCGATGAACTGCTTACTGCCGCCGCTTCCGCCGCAGTGGGCGGCGATGCACTCCGCCGCATCGTTGCCGGACGGCAGCATCAGCCCGTAGAGGAGTTCTTCCATTGTGAGTGTCTCGCCCTCGAGAAGGTACATCGACGAGCCCTCGCGCAAGTGCTCGCGCCTGACCGTGACTTTGTCTGTGAGCGTGCTGTGTTCCAGCGCGACAAGACAGGTCATGATCTTCGTCGTGCTTGCGATGCTGCGGCGCTGCTCTTCATTGCGCGCGAGCAGCACCCGCCCGCTGTTCGCCTCCATCAGAACGTAAGCGGCAGCGGCAGGCTCGGGCGCCGATGCCTGACAGGTCAGACCACTTGTCAGCAAAAGAACAGCAATGGAAAATACGGCAATGCATCGGGCAGAACGCGGCATGGGATCACTCCTTGTTTCAGAATGCCCCTATTATGCCCGAATTCAGTAAATATCTTTCTCTTCTCTCTTCTTGTCCACGAAATTCTGCATGCGGTCAAGAACCTCCGGCACGAGATCGAGCACGCGGTCGACCGTTGTTGCCGCAGGCATAGCCACGGGCATCACGCGCGTCATGCCGTCCTTGACGATAAGGAAGGCAACGGGGTCGACCTTGACGCCTGCGCCCGCGCCGCCGCCAAAGCGCGCGGTGTCGGTCTTGCCATAGTCGCCGCCGCCCGCGCCGAAGCCAAAGCTCACGCGGGAAACGGGAATGACGGTCACGCCGTCGGGCGTTTGGATCGGCTCGCCGATGATGGTGTTGGAATCGACCATATCACGGATCTTGTCCATCGTGGTGTCCATAAGGTCATTGAGCGGCGTTTTCTTTTCGATGTTTTCCATGTGGTTCGTCCTTTCTTTATTATGCTGTCATTTTTTCATTGTGTTCGTGGTTCGGTTGTGCGCTCTCCGTTGGTTTTTCCGCGGGAGCGTCGTTTTTATGCGCCTTTTTATAGCGCAGATACCATTTAAGCAGCGGCCACAGCAACGCAATGAGGATGCGTAGCCCATCGCGGATGCGAAGCGAGCAGCCGACACTTCCCTCTGCGCGCGTTTTTTCCGCGCTGTAATCCATGCGCAGGTGCAGCGAGGGTTCCGGGATCAGAAAAATATCCTCTAAATGTGGCATCAGCCCCCACATCATGGCGTTTGCATAGCCATAGGTCTGCGCGATCTCCGCCGGGTCGCTGCCGCCAAAGACGACAAGAATCTCCAGCGGGTCGATACGAAGGCGCTTGCAGGCGCGCCTCGCCGATTCTCTGAGCGCAGAAAGTGCCGTGGAGATGAGATCCTTTTTCTCTTCTTTTGTGAGCTTGGGAAGGCCGCGCTTTTTCTTTTCCGCGCGCTTTTCTTCCTCTTTTTTTGTTTTTGCCGCCTCCTGCGCCGTTTTCTTTTTTCCCTTTGCCGGCAGCAGTGTGAAGCAGAACGGGCCGACCGAGAGCCGCAGGTTCAACTCCTGTCCGAACCGCAGCAGCGCGCCCACGCGAAGAAATCCGATCAGAAGAAAGATCAGCAGGATGATCCCGATCACTTTTAACGCAGTCAATCGACCACCTCCCTCTTCTCAATCGTTCATCAGCAATCTGTCAACGCCCTTCGTTTGTAAGGGGCGACTCTTCCTTCGCCGTCAGGCTGCCGGGATCGAGGATCGTGCCGTTGTCCGTCATACGGAGCTGACCGTCGGCTTCAAGCCCCGGCATTTCAGGCAGTTCCTCAAGCGACCCAAGGTGAAAATCGCGCAGGAATTTTTTTGTTGTGCGATACAGCCTCGGCCGCCCCGGCACCTGAAGACGCCCGCACTCTTCGATAAGCCCGCGCTCTAAGAGAAGGCCCACGGTGTAGGAGCTGTCCACCCCGCGCACCTGATCGACATAGGCGCGGGTCGTGGGCTGATAATAGGCAATGATCGTCAGCACCTCCAGCGCAGGTTGAGAGAGCTTGGCGGTCTTGCGGATCTCAAACGCCTTGCGGATCACATCCGCATAATCCGGCGATGAGCAGAGCTGATAGCTGTCCTCCATGCGAATGAGGCGGATGCCGCGGCGCTCAAAGGCATAATAGTCGCCGAGCTTTTGCAGCACCTGTTCCGCCGTCGGCCGGTCGAGATCCAGCGCAAGACAGATGCGGTCGATCGCAAGCGGCTCGCCGCTGGCAAAGAGAATGCCCTCAATGGCCGACTCGACCTCGCGCAGATCTAAAGATTCCAAAGACATAGCGTTCCTCGCTTTTTATAAATTGATGCTCTCGGGGGCGTCGTCCCCGCAGGCAACGGTACAGTCTGTGTCGGAACCGGCCAGATGAATGACCTTCTCGCGGCAAAGTTCCAAAACGGCGATAAACGTCGCCACGATCTCGCTGCGGCTGCGGCTGCCGCGGAACAGCAGCTGAAAGCGCGTCATACCGTATTCCTTCAGCCGGCGCAGGATCTCCTCCGCCTTGCCCTTGACAGGATACGGCTCGCGGCGAACGATCTCGCTCAGCGCCGCGCTCGGCGGCGCGTCCAGTTTTTCTCCGCGCGCCGCAATTGCCTGCATGGCAAGCACAAGGTCAGCCTTTTCATGGCTGTATTCATAGATCTTGCCGCGCTGCATGGGCTCGGGATCGCGCGTTGTGATGCTGCGGCCGAATTCTCCCATTGGGCCGAGCGTCTCCGTCAGCGTCTTGATGCGAAGGTAGGTATCCTTCTGCGCGCGCTCTTTGAGCGATGCGATCAGCTCGTCCATCTCGCTTTGCGCCTGCTCGTCCTCAAGTGAGAGGAGCATGCGCGTTTTGATGTACATCAGATGCGCCGCCATTGTGATGAACTCGCTCGCCACTTCAAGGTCGAGCTGTTTGCGCTGCTCGAGATAGGCGAGATACTGCTCCAGAATGAGCGCGATCGGAATGTCCTGGATCTCTATTTTATTTTTCGAAAGCAGGAAGAGAATGAGATCAAGCGGACCTTCAAAGTCCTGCAGCGCTTCCGCGCTGCGCTCATGCACCACGCCTTCCAGCTTGAAAACGGGATTGTCCATGACATTCCTCTCTTTATTTAATATACGATCAGATCGACCAGCAGCCCGTATACGCGGTAAATGCCCTCGCCGAGGATATTGTCCCCCACGCCGAGCCAGACAAGCAGAAAAAGCAGCACCATGCCGTACTTTTCGTATCGCATCAGCGTCAGATACGCGCGGTCGGGCAGAAAGGCGAAAAGCACCTTCGACCCGTCGAGCGGCGAGATCGGAATGAGGTTGAAAAGCCCCAAGCCGACGCTCAGATACGCTGTCCGCGCAAGAAAATTCAAAAGTGCGCTGCAAAATGCCGTGTCAACGTAGTGCGCGATCGTGATGCGCGCGCCGAGCAGCAGCAAGACCGCCAGCATCAGATTCGATACCGGCCCCGCGAGCGCCGTGAGCGCCATACCCTGCTTGGGCTTTTTGAAATACCGCATATCGACCGGCACGGGCTTTGCCCAGCCGAAGCCGACAAGCAGCATCGCGGCTAAACCGAACCAGTCGATGTGGTGCAGCGGATTCAGCCTCAGTCGGTGTTCACGTTTGGCCGTCGGGTCGCCGAGAGCCAGGGCTGCAAGACCGTGGCAGGTTTCGTGCACCGTCAAACATAAAAAGACGCCGAGCACGCGCAAAAGCGCGTCGGTCAGCGAGCCCCAGTCGATGGACCGGAGAAGTTCTTGAAAGCTGTTCACGCAATTTCTCCATAAAAAATATGCAAATCATCAGGACGTGCATTGCATTCTGAATCTATTATAACAGTCCTTTTCTCACATGACAAGGCGTTTTGCAATTTTTATTGCATTTCGCTTTCACAATTCCCCGCTGTTTGCCTGTCAATCGGTGCAATATGACAAAAAAGCGCCCCAACCATGCGGTTGGGGCGCTTTGCAGGATATTGTTTTATTTCTTGAGGCGCTTGTCGCTCTTGGCGGACAAACGCGTGCCGACAGACTGGAAGATCTGCACCAGAATGATGAGCAACACGACCGCCGCGAACATCACGAGATACTTGTAGCGGTAGTAGCCGTAGTCGATGGCGATCTTGCCGAGGCCGCCGCCGCCGATGATACCGCTCATCGCCGAGTAGCCGAGAATGGTCGTGAGCGCGATGGTGAAATTCTGCAAAAGCGAGGGAACGCTTTCGGGGATCATCACCTTGCAGATGATCTGCATGGGCGTTGCGCCCATGCTCTGCGCGGCTTCGATGATGTTGGGGTCGACCTCGCGCAGGCTGCTCTCTACCAGGCGCGCCACAAACGGGAACGCCGCCACGACCAGCGGAACGATGGTCGCGGTCGTGCCGACGGTCGTGCCGATGATGAGGCGCGAGAGCGGGAAAACCATGATCATTAAGATGAGGAACGGGATCGAGCGCAGCAGATTGATGATGACGTTCAGAACGCTCATCAGAGCCTTAGGCAGCGGCAGAACGCCGCCCTTCTCCCCCGCCACAAGCAGCACGCCGAGCGGAAGGCCGATGACAACAGCAAGTGCCGTTGAAAGGAGCGTCACATAAAAGGTCTCCCAAATCGCCTTGGGGAACTGCGTCTGCATGGCGGCGGTCAGCTCCGCAATCGACTGCGGAGAAAAGAGATTACTGTACATCGACGCTCGCCTCCTCTACCTGAAGATTTTCGATACTTCTCAAAAAGTCCATTGCCTGCTCAAACTGCGCGTTCGGCACGCCGAGGAGCATGCCGCCGTAGACCTCTTCGGAGAGCTTCTGCGTCGTGGCGGAGATGACCGTCGCGCTGATGCCCTCTTCGGTCGCAAGGCGGGCGACGAGCGGAATGGACGTCGTCTTTGCGCTGCGGAAGATAAGCCGAATGCGGCGCTGCTGCTGGGGGTCGGATACATCGATGTCCGCGCCGCGCGGAAAGACAAGGTGCCGTGCCGCCGCAGACTTGGGCGCGGAGAAGACCGCCGAAACAAGCCCCTCCTCCACCACCTCGCCGTCATCGAGGATGGCAACGTGGTTACACACCTCTTTCACCACGCTCATCTGGTGTGTGATGATGACGACGGTGATGCCGAGCTTTTTGTTGATGTCGCCGATCAGCTCGAGGATCTGGCGCGTGGTCTTGGGGTCGAGCGCGCTCGTGGCCTCATCGCAGAGCAGAACCTTCGGATTTGTTGCGAGCGCGCGGGCGATGGCAACGCGCTGCTGTTGACCGCCGGAGAGCTGCGCAGGATAGGCCTTGGCTTTATCCTTGAGCCCCACGATGTCGAGAAGCTCCAGCGCCCGCTGCTCACGCCACTTCTTCTCTCCCCGCAATCCGGAAAGTTCCATCGGAAAGCAGACGTTAGCGAGGCAGTTTCGCTGCATGAGCAGGTTGAAACGCTGAAAGATCATCGTAATGTCATGCCGCGCCGTGCGCAGCTGTGCGGGGGACATCGTGTCGAGCCGCTGTCCGTTCACGATGACCTCGCCCTCGGTCGGACGCTCGAGCATATTGATGCAGCGCACGAGCGTAGATTTTCCGGCGCCGCTCATGCCGATGATGCCGTAAACATCACCGTCCGGTATGGTGAGGGAGACGTCCTTGAGCGCGTCTACCCGTCCTCCGGCAGTTTCGAAGGATTTGCTTAAATGCTTCAGTTCGATCAAGAACGCTCCCTCCTTTCTCTCTTACTTGGCGCTCAGCGCATCGAGCGTGGTCTGCTTGCCGCCGTAGAGGCCCATGGGCTCAACGTGAATGGCGGCAACAGAAACGATGTGGGTGCCGTTCTCGGCATTGAAATCATCAAGGTACGGGGTGTGCTGGAAGTAGTTGGCGTCCACGGTGCCGTCTTCGACGACGGTGTTGGGCACGACGTAGTCGTTGTAGGTCTGGATATCGAGGGTGATGTTCTTCTCGGCAAGGATCGCCTTGGCAACCTCGAGGATCTCAGCGTGCGGGGTCGGGGAAGCGGCAACAGAGATGGTCGCACCGGCGAGAGCGTCATAGTCAACGGAAGCATCGTAACCGTCGGTCGGATCGTCGACGGTGCTGACGACAGCGCCGTCATACTTTTCATTGATGTAATCGACGACCTGCTGGCTCTCAAGCGCGGCGACGAGCGCCTTGATCTTATCGGAGCTCTCGTTGCCTTCCTTCACGGCCAGAATGTTGGCATAAGCAGAGGAGGAACCCTCGATCACAAGGGAGTCAGCCACGGGATTCAGACCTGCGTTAATGGCATAGTTGGAGTTGATGACGGCGTAGTCAACGTCCTGCAGAATATTGGGGATCTGCGCGGCCTCGGTCTCTACGATCTCGACGCCATACGGATTTTCGACAATGTCGTTCTTGGTGGCGGTAATGCCGGCGCCGTCGGCGAGCTTGATGATGCCGTTTTTCTCGAGCAGGAGCAGGGCACGCGCTTCATTGGTGGTGTCGTTGGGAACAGCGATCTGAATGGTAGCGGCGCTGTCGCCATCTTTGGAGCCGCAGCCGGTCAGGGCGAGCGCGGCGGTAAGAACGAGTGCAAGAGCCAGTGCGGTCAGCTTGATAGAATGCTTTTTCATCGGATTGATCTCCTTTTATTGATGGTTTTTTAGATTTTTATAGATTGGTTTATGGAAAAGGAATAAAGATCGGCAGGACGGCAGGTCCCGCTCAAATGCAGCGTGCCGTAGTGTCCGGCGGACACATTCGGTCATCTCTCATCAATTCAAAACGCATCGTCTGCTCCTTTCGGGAAATTAAAAACAGCGGAAGGTCATTGACCTTCCGCTGTCGTTCACTCATGCTGAACTTCTCAGACAGTTTTAGAAAGGAAATGACCATTTTCTCCATGACAAAGCATGCACATGCTGAACATGCGCATCATCGGCATCATCATGAAGTTGGCAGTGTAAAGGTTCTTCATGCCAATGAATCCTTTCTCTTGATCATTCCCACCCGGTGGGGTTCGTTTCGATGTGCGTATCGTAGCACCATCTTTTTCTCTTGTCAACACCAAATTCACACTTTGGCATGATTTCCCGTTTTTTTATCGAATTGAACGAGAATTTATATTTACTGTTCCCGTTTTTCGAAAATACGGACAAGATGGGTCAGGAAATCCGTGCTTTCCAGACCGAACAGCGCTTCGACCGCGCTTTCACTGTGCGCTTCGATCACGCGAAGGCAGCCGTTCAGTCCCAGAATGTCGACAAACGTGGTCTTGCCCTCTTCCCTGTCAGAGCCGATGGGTTTGCCGAAGGTCTCTTCATCGCCCACCACATCGAGCATATCGTCGCGGATCTGGAAAGCAATGCCGAAGTTGTCGGCGTAGCCGATCGCGGCTTCCTCCTGCTCCTTGGTGCCGCCCGCGGCAGCTACTCCCATCAGGCACGCCGCGCGAATGAGCGCGCTCGTCTTGCGCAGATAGATCTCCTCCAGCTCCGATGCGCTCAGTGCTCTCCCTTCCCATGCAAGGTCGAGCTCCTGACCGCCGCAGATCCCCTCGTGACCGGCGGCATTTGCGAGGAGCTTCGCGCACTTGAGTGCGCACGGCGCGGGAATATCTGCTGACAGAACGGTTTCGAACGCCAGCGCCTGCAACGCATCGCCTGCGAGTGTCGCCGTGCTTTCGCCGAACACCTTGTGGTTCGAGGGCTTGCCGCGGCGCAGATCGTCGTTATCCATCACGGGAAGATCGTCGTGAATGAGCGAATAGGTGTGCAGCATCTCGATGCCGCAGGCAACGGGCAGCGCCTTTTCGACGTCTCCCCCGCAGATCCGGCAGAATTCGAGCACCAGCATCGGGCGCAGCCGCTTGCCGCCTGCCATCAGGCTGTATTGCATTGCCTCGGTCAGCTTATGATAACTTGCGCGCTGCGCCTCTGAAAGGCAGGAGGAAAGATAGCCCTCCACCATCGCCTTGTACTCCGCCACGCGGGCGGAAAACTGCTTTTCCTCCATTGCTTACTCCTCCGAAACAAATGTACTCTCGACCGGCGCGCCGTCCGCGCCTTTGGATAGCTTTGCGACCTTCTGCTCAGCCTTATCGAGCATCGCGCCGCAGTCGCGCACAAGTTTTGTCCCCTCTTCAAAGAGCTTGAGGGAATCGGCGAGCTTTGCGTCGCCCTTTTCCAGTGCTGCCACGATCTCTTCGAGCCGCGCGATATTTTCTTCAAACGTTTTTGCCATCGTCATATCCTCCCGTATTGCACGCATCTACCGTGCAGTTGAGACTTCCCTGCCCGAGCAGCACCTCGATCTTCTCTCCGATGCTGACGTCCTGCGCTGCGCGCAGGATCTGTCCGTCCTCCGTGCGCGCTACGGCGTAACCGCGTCCCAGCACGCTCAGCGGGCTGAGCGCATCGAGCTTGGCTGCGAGGGATGCAAACTGCTGCATGCGCTGCGCCGTCTGCTGACGGGCGAGCGAGGCGAGATTTTTCTGCGTATAATCGAGCAGCAGCCGCTTGTCGTCGATAAACGCCATGGGGTCTTGCAGCACGCGGCTGCGCGCCGTTTTTTCAAATTGCTCGCGCAAATTCTTCACGCGCTTGCGCTCGCTCTGCTCCATGCGCGTTTGCAGCGCGCCGAGCCGGCGGCGCAGCTCCTCTTGATCCGGCACGGCGATCTCCGCCGCGTTGGACGGCGTCGACGCCCGTGCGTCGGCAACAAAATCCGAGATCGTCACGTCCGGCTCGTGTCCGACGGCGGAGATGACCGGAAGATTGGATTCGTAGATCGCACGCGCCACGCGCTCGTCGTTGAACGCCCATAAATCTTCGATCGACCCGCCGCCGCGCCCGGTGATGATGAGGTCGGCGACCCTCCATTTGTTTGCGTAGCGCAGCGCGCCCGCGATCTCGGCCGGCGCTTCCGCGCCCTGCACGCGCACGGGCAGCAGCACGACCTTGCTCATCGGCCAGCGCGCGTTCAGAATGCGCAGCATGTCGTGTATCGCCGCACCCGCCGACGAGGTGATGATGGCGATGCGCGCGGGATATTTCGGCAGCGGCTTTTTGTGCGCGGGGTCGAAGAGCCCTTCCTTGCTGAGCTTTTCCTTGAGCTGCTCAAAGGCGACGTACAAATCGCCAACCCCCTGCGCGCTCAGGTCCGAGCAGTAGAGCTGATATGCGCCGTCACGCGGGAAGACGCCGATGCGGCCGAAGGCGATGACCTTCATGCCGTTTTCCGGGCGAAAGCGAAGCTTTGACGCCATACCGCGGAACATCACACACCTGAGCGCGCTCCCCTCGTCCTTGAGCGTAAAGTAATGGTGGCCGGAGGGATAGAGCTTGTAGTTGGAGATCTCGCCGCGCACGAAAATGGTCTGTAACTGCGGTACGGCATCGAGCAGCGCTTTGATGAAATTGTTCGCTTCCGATACACTGAAGACCATCTGCTCCTGCGCCACGCCGCTTCACCTCTTTTGCAAAAATAATTAAAAAACGGAAGAAAAGCAGAGCGCCGCGTTGGCGGTACTCTGCTTTTTGGCAATGCTTTATTCCGCGCTGATCTCACCGCGCACAAAGCTGCCGAGAATGCCGTTGATGAACTTCACCGTTTCCGGCGTTTCATACTTTTTGGCGATCTCCACGGCTTCGTTGACGGCCACGCGCGTCGGAATGTCGCTGCGGTAGAGAGACTCATACATCGCAACGCGCATGATCGCCGAGGCGACAAGCGGAATGCGGTCGAAGCTCCACCCCTTGGCGTACTTGGCGATATATCCGTCCAGCTCCGGTGCGTGCTCGGCAACGCCGGTCACAATGGCGCGGATATAATCCGCCTGCGTGGCGCCGGGGGCTTTTTCATAGATACTGTCCTCGTCCTTGAGCGTATCGAAGTATTCCTTCGTCAGCCGCTCGTCGAGCAGCTCCTCCGGCGTTTTATCCGTAAAGCTCAGTTCGTATGCAAGATGCACTGCGATCTCTCGCGCTGTATTGCGAATCATCTCGTCTGTTCCTTTATCTTTCTCTTAGTTGAAGCTGATCCCGCCGACATGGACGTTGACCGCCTGGACGCTGTAGCCCGTCATGCCGCTCACCGCGGCAGACACGCTGTCCTGCACCTTGCGGGCCGTTTCGGGGATGACATATCCGTAGCGCACCATCAGGTAAACGTCAATGATGATATCGCCGTCTCTCACCTCGGCGCGCACGCCGCGCAGCCCCTTTTTTCCGGTGAACTGCTCGGTGATCTGCTCGGTCATATTCTGGCACATGGAGCCAACGCCCTCGATCTCGGCAACGGCATCTGCCGCGATGGCGGCCACCACATCTTCTGCAATGCTGATGCTGCCGTTTTCTTCGGCGCGGGTCAAATACTCTCGATTTTCAGCCATTCAAATATCCACTCCTTGTCTTGAATGCTCATATCGAAGAGTATTTTACCATCATCTTTCAAAAAATACAACAGCTAATTTACTTCCATGATCCTGATGTTTTCTGCGCCGAGCCCGGTTTCCTGCTTGACGATGTCCGTAATGCGCGCAACGTCCTCGGTTTGAAGCCCTTCTTCTCCGGTCGAAACGACCACGCTCACACCGTCCGCCGACATGAAAACGACGCAATCCTCATACCCCTTGGCCGTGACAATGTTTTCGATCTGCGCCTCGCAGAGCGTGTAGGACGCGAGTGTTTCGATGCTTTTTGCCGCCTCATTTGCCGTCTCAGCATCCACCTCTTCGCTCTCGCTCGCCTCCTTTAAGAGCGACAGCGCGCTGTCGCGCGCCTGCTGGCGTGTCAGCCGCGCCGATGCAAAGTAATCTTTTCCCTCCGCATCAGCAGAGACCTCGGCTGCGCCGCCGTCCGTACTCACAAGCTCGGATTGGCCTAAGATTTTTGTTGGTTTTTCGACCTTTTCGGCATACTTTCCGTTGAGAAAGATCGCCGCACAGACAAAGACCACGATCGTACCGACCACTGCGTTTCGCTTCCATAACTGCTTCATCACTGTTTCCTCCCTGCGTTTTGCATAATAAAAATACTGTAGTTTCATGGCGTTCCCCTGACCACTGTGATCCTGTCGGACGAAAGCCCCGTCAGCGCGCTGACGGCCTGCGTCACGTTCAGCTGCACGTCGGCGCGGTCTCCCCCCTCACAAACGATGAGCGCACCGACAAAGCGCGGATAGCGGCTGTGGGTCACAACGACCTCCGCGCCCGCGCCGCTGCCGAGCACAACGGTCTCTGTCTTCTTCGTCCGTTCGTCGACCTCCTCCCCGCAGCTTTTCAGCGACGCGCTCTCGTCCTGCGCAAGCTCATAAACGCCGCCGCCCTCGACGGTCAGCATGAGCGACAGCCTGCCCACGCCATCGAGCGAGGAAAGGATCGTTTCCATTTCCTTTTGCAATGCCTCACGGTCAAAGTTTTCCGCGGCGGACGGCGTGTCGGAAGCAGGTTTTGATGTTTTTCCCTCCTGCGGCAGCAGCAGAAGCAGCACGCCGAGCAATGCCGTCAGCAGAATGTATTTGTACTTCTTGATGCCTTTGAGCGCCTTTTGCACCGGCGCTGCGTTCAATCCGGTTCGATCCATCGCTGCTTCTCCTCCGTTATGCCAAGCTCCTGCGTGATGTACGCGCCGAGCGCCGCGTTTTTTTCGCCGTACAGCGTGGCAGAATCCGGCAGTGGTACACCGTCATATATCGCTGTGCGCACCTCTGCGCGCACGTTCAGGCCAAGCGAGGCGGCTTTGTCCTCAATATATGCCTGTGTCTGCGCGGCTATGCGTTCGCGCAGCGCGTCCTCCTGCTCAGCGGACAGCGTTTCTTTCAGCGCTTCGACCGCTTCGCGGTAGCTCTCGCCGTCAAGCGCGGGAAGGTCGAAGGAAAGCGAGAGCAGCGGGCGCAGCATCGCAAGCATCAGCACCATGCCGCCGACAAAGCGCACGATCTTCTTCATTGCACCGTCGTTTGCAAGCTGTTGGGCAATGCTGATCAGCACCGCGCAGGCCGTTACGCTTAAAAGCCATGAGCGAAGAAACGTCATACCGTCACCACCATCATCATTGCGATCAAAAACGATACAAGCAGCAAAAACGCCCCGCCCGCCGTCATCGCCAGCATCAGCGAGAAGGCAGAGGACAGCTGCTCCAAGAATTTACAGAGCGGATCAGCGCCGGTCACAGCGCTGAAAAACGCTGCCAGCTGATAGAAAAGGTACTGCACCGCCAGATGCAGCAGCGGCGCAAGGCAGAGCGCAAGCACCGAAAACACGCCCAGCACGCCGAGCGTGCCGCGCAGCGTGAGCGCGGCGGCGGCAACGGCCTCTGTCGCGTCGGACAAGATGCCGCCGACAACGGGAACTGCGCCGGAGATGACCGTCTTCCCGACCCTGACCGCCAGACGGTCGGCAGAGCCGGCAAGCAGATTCGTGAGCGACAAAAACGCGGTGAATACGATCAAAACCGCACTCAAGCCCCACGAGAGCAGCCTGCCGATGCCCTTGGAGAGAAGCGATAAGCGGCTCTGCTCCAGGAGCGCGCCCGCGGCAGATGCAGCAATCATGCAGTAGAGCAGCGGCACGAGCACATTGCGCATCAGCGAGAGAAAGAGGTCGCTGAGCATCAGCGCCCCCACCTGCCACACGCTCGCCGAGCCGACGCAGCCGCCGCCCGCCATCGCCGCGGCGACGGTCGGGATCAAAAGCTTTGCCATCGCCGCAAGCTCGTCCATCGTCTGGACACCGACACCGATGAGCGCGCTCAGATCCTGCGATGCGATCGCCGCGGCGCCAAGCACGCCAAGATAGCCCGCGTACCGCGCGGGCTGCTCGCCCGCGCTCTCTGCCGTGCCTTCGACAAGCCCGCATAAAAGTGAGAGCAGCATGAGCGCCATCGCGCCGCGCAGCGACTTCGCTGCCGCGTTTTGCAGCGCCGTGCGGAAATGAGAGAAAAGATACTGCCCGCCGTGCATGATGAGATCGTCCCCCGCCTCCGCGCTTTCGATCAGCTCCCGCGGGACAGCCTCGTCAAGCCCGCCTGGCAGCTCGAGCGCCGAGACGCCGGAAGAGAGCAGCAAGGCGGCAAAAAGCAGGCAGAGCAGTTTCTTCATAAAAATCCCTCCACCATCTCAAGCAGCGCCTCCATGAGCGGCAGCGCGCAGACAAGCGCGCACACCGCTCCTGCTGTGGCAAGGAGCGCCGCGAGCGCCCCCTGTCCCGCATCGGCGCACAGCGCGCAGGAAAAGCGCGCCACGAGCGCGATGGCCGTTGCCTTGACGACCGGCACGAACAGCGCGAGAGGCAGGCCTGTCAGCCCCAGCACCCGTTCGCAGAAGGCAAACAGATCCGCAAGCGCGGGCAGCAGCATCGCGCAGCCGATGAGTACCGCCGCAAGCAGCAAAAGGAGCGCAAGCGCGTCATCGTTCTTTCTGAGCAGCGCTGCAACAGCGCTCACGCACAGGCTCAGCGCCGCAAGTTTGATGAGCAGCTCCATCTCAAAACCCGAACAGACTCTTGATAAGATCAAAGAGCGAGCTGATCTCCCGCACAAGCAGCATCATCGTTGTGATGAGCCCGGCAAGACTCACAAGCATTGCCTGATCCGGCCGGTCAGAGCGCACGAGCAGTTGGTTGAGCACGGCGACAACGATGCCGACCGCCGCGATCTTGAACACGAGGTCAATATCCATAGACGACTTCCTTCTGTAAAGCATTTATCCTTCTCAGAGCGCTACATCAGCAGAATGCAGAGCATCACACCGCCGCCGAGGCACAGTGCCGCCGTGATACGGCCCTGCTCGCGCGCCTGTTGGCGCAGTTCCCCTTCGGCGGCAGTCAGCTCGCGCGCGCTCAGCGCAAGCGCGGCGCAGACGCTCTCTTCCTCCCCGTTGAGCGAACGGGAAAGCGCGCAAACGGTCTCCCGTTCCCGTGTGCCGACGGGAAGATTTTTTACCGCGCCCTCCCACGCGGCCGCGAGCGGTTCGCCGCGCGCAAGGCCGGCGGTCACATCAGCAAAAAAGCTCGCCGCTTCGCTCTCGCAGCGCAGCTCTTGCAGCAGCGCGGGAAGCGGCGCCAGCGTCGACCGGACAGCGCTTTCCAACGAGAGAAAGGCATTTGCAAGAGCGCGCAGCGTTTTGCGCCGCAGCCGGCCGCGCACGCTCAGGCTCCTTTGCAGCCGCAGCGCCGCGCCGAGGATCAGCGCAGCCCCCGTCAGACGGAGCATGGCAGCGCGCTCACTTCGTATGACCGTGCGCCGCCGTTTGCGCGAATGACGACGCAGCGCCGGAATACCTCCGCACGCAAAAGTTCCTGCCAGAGCGGCTTTAAGCGCAGCTCCTCTACGCTTTCCGCATGAATGCTCGCAAGCAGCCCCACGCCGCAGTTCGCGGCAAGGCACATCGCGCGAATATCCTCTGCCGCCGTGATCTCGTCGACCGCAATGACCTGCGGGTTCATACCGCGCAGCACCATCGGGATACCGACTGCCTTGGGGCAGAGCGAGAGCACGTCCGTGTGGTTGCCAAGCTCCATCTGAGGCCTGCCCTTGCAGCACACGGCAAGCTCACAGCGCTCGTCGACGACCGCCACGCGCAGCGCGCGGTGCTCGCTGTCACCGAGCGACAACACGCGGACGAGATCGCGCAGCAGCGTCGTCTTTCCGCCGCCGGGCGGCGAGAGAAGAAGCGTGCTCATAAAGCGTCCGTTTTCGTCAAAAAGCCGCGGCGCAATGTCACTCCCGAGCCCGATGTGCTCGCACACGATGCGAAGCGCGAGCGAAGAGATGTCCTTGAGGTTATTCACCTCTCCCTCGCGCACAACGGCACTGCCGCATACGCCGAGGCGGAACCCGCCCCGCAGCGGCAAAAATCCCTGCCGCAGCGTTTCAATGCAGGCATAACGTGAGTATTCCGTCACCGCGCCGAGCATCTGTTCCAAGTCCTCCGCCTTTACGAGCGAGGCGATCCCGTCGGGCGCCGCGTTCAACTCGCCCTCACCCGTCAACACAGTCAATGGGTGCATCACGCGCAGGCGCAGCTCCTCCACACGCTCTTTCTGCTTGTCCGGCAGCGAGAGCGCAAGGCTCTTCAGCCGGTGCGGCAGAAATTCGCATGCCTGCTCATAGCGATAGATCCGATCAAGCCGTTCCACCGTTCCACACTTCCCTTCTCTGGTGTTAGTCCACTCTATGTGCGCGCGGACGGGCTTATGCCGCCTTGTCCCGTTTCCGGCAAAAGAAAAAACGGGGAATTTCCCCGTTTTTTCGCGTTTGCTTGATGGTTGTCACTTCTCTCCGCAGGGGCAGGCGCAGTTACAGCAGCCGCCCGACGGCACTGCCGGCGGGAAGAAATCGTCCATTGGGAACTCCACCGCGTCGAAGACCCGGCACGGATCCTCGCAGCTGCAATCGCCGCCGGCGAGCGTGCACTCGTTGGACGGAATGCAGTAGTCGTACACGGGGATGAGAAGCTGCGTGTCGCGTTCTAAGCGCACGGTCGAAAACTGGCCGAGCGAGACACATACCCGGCGGATGGCGGACTCGTCGAAGAGGATCGGTTCATTGAAGGCCTCCAGAATACCGGCCGGCACGCCGCTGAGCGTTCCGCGCTCGCAGCCGCAGCGGCAGTTGCAGTTGTCGGCAAAGTGCGCGCACAGCAGCATCGGATCGACGACCTCAACCACCGCGGTCGGAAGATTTGCCGTCAGGTTGAGCGGCATGTCAATGGCGTTCGCCTCGGGAACGGAGGAATAGATCTTCGCGCCGCTCTCGCTGCCGAAGAGCACGACGCGCTTGTCAAAGGTCGCAAGACCCTCGATCTCCGTGTAGCGCGTGCTGCCGTTGAGCGCCTGTAAGGTGATGCGGTAGAAAAAGTGCATATCAACGGTGTAGTATCCGCGGTTAAAGTTCACGGGCTCAACGTCCACAAAGGTGTAGATCAGCTCGGCGCTGCCGCCGCGCAGCCCCTGCGCCGTGCTCAGAACGCTCTGTGCCGTGGCCGTGGGGTAAAAGCGCAGATCTTCGATGCAGTCCTTGTCGCGGCAGGACGAGTAGATCTTTTTCGTATGAATACAGACCGCCTCGCGCGCGCCGTTTGCGCCGCCGACGGGGCCTGCTGCTACTTTATCAGCCATAAAGCAAGAATACCTCCTATTTTAAGTACTGGAAAGTCCGGCAGCCGCACCGGATTCTTTCACACCAGTCTATGCCGCACCCGAAAATGGGTGTGCGCTGCAAAGCATTGAAAAAAGCCCTATACAATCCCAAAAATGTGTGGTACACTAAATATAGATTATGAGCGACCGATACCGACAACTTTTTGTGGTATTGTTCGCAGATTTATGCTATGATCGTTGAAAATTGACCCAAGGAGGTGCGCTATGGGGCGCGTCGGTTTTATTCAGGACAAGTTGGAGATCAAGTTTCTTATTCTTTATGTTGCCTCCCGGCTCATCGAGCCGGTACCGTTCGAGGCGATGCAGGAGCTGACGATGTGCGACGACGGCATCGACTTTTTTGACTTTTCCGAATGCCTGAGCAATTTGGTCGAGTCGCAGCATTTGACGCTTTCGGACGACGGGCTCTATGCCATCACAGAGAAGGGGCTGCACAACGGCGCGATCTGCGAGTCGAGCCTTCCCTACTCCGTGCGCCTGCGCGCGGATAAGAACATCACGATCTATAATCAGAAGCTCAAGCGCCGCGCGCAGATCCAGTCGGACATCGCGCCGCGCCGCAACGGAACATATACCGTTACCCTCGCATTCAACGACGACGATGACCAGCCCATCCTGAAGATGGAGCTCATGGTGCCCAAGGAGGTCATGGCCAAAGATCTCGCCGAGCGCTTCCAGAAAAATCCCGAGCAGCTCTACACCGGCGTTTTGAACACGCTCTTCTCCGAACCCGATGAGGGAAAATAAAGTCCTTACATACAAAAAGAGACAGGCATTTGCCTGTCTCTTTTTCGTTATGAATTGTTTTGCCAGTGATGCGCCGAATCAGCGCATAAAGCCCTGACAGCCAAGCGAGGAAAGGTCGTGCAGACCGAGCGAGCGGTAGAATGCGAGCGTTTTTTCCGTGTCGTCTGTCAAAAGTTGAAACTGGCGGACGTTTGCAAAACGATCCGTCATCGCGCGCATCAGGGCTGTGCCGATACCGAGTCGTTGATGCTGGGGGAAAACAAGCAGATCCTGCACAAGCACAACTGTCTCACCGTCACCCACGGCGCGGGCAAGGCCAACAAGCGTTTTCTCTTCATAGGCTGCGAGCGTGAGCAGCGACTTTACAAAGCCGCGACGCAGCGCATCGGGCGCGTCCGTATAGGCCGTCCAGCCGACAGATGCGTACAGCGGCAGGATCTCCTCTTCCCGGTAGGTCTGGTATTCAATAATTCTCATAATTCCTCCATGATTGAAATATTGTTCAAATCATGGTCAAACGCAATCTCATCGCCGCCGCTCCTTTCTCTTATTTCACCACGACGTTTTCCTTGCCGAAGCGCTCCTCTAAGTCGCGCACGAGCGAAGTATGCAGGTCACAGGTCGTGCCGATGAGTTTTCCCGTGTCTGTCAAACGGATTCGGACGTTGTTCTCTTTTCCCTCGAACATATAGAGGATTTTGCGGAGGATCGCCATCTCCGGCCCGTCAACCGACGGCAGACGCAGATAGAGCGTCTGCCCCGTCCGCTGCTGCGGTTGGGTCTCCGCTCGTGCCGATGCCGCCGGCGGCATTGCGAAGTTTTCGTTCAGCGGGCGGGCAAAGTCACACATGAGCTGCGGAGCCTTTTCGTCGCGCACAGAGAGCGTACCGGTGACATAAATGACCTGCCCCTCCTGCAAGTAGCTGCCATACTGCTCCAGCGTGCGCGCAAAGCAGAGCATCTCGATCGCCCCTGTGCCGTCCTCGATCGTGACATAGGCCATGAGGGTGTTTTTCTTCGTCATCTTCGTCTTGCTCGCGGTGACAACGCCCGCGAGCGAAATTTTCTGCCCGTCGGAGAACGTCGTAGGGCCGGATTCCTGCGAAAAGTCCTCCATCACGCGGCCGATGGCCGCCGCGCCGGACGAACGGACAAGCGAACGGTAGGCGTCCATCGGGTGTCCCGAAAGGTAGAGCCCCGTCGTCGCTTTTTCCATCGCCATCAGCTCCTGCGGCGTGAACTCGGGAATGTCCGGCAGGACAAGAGCCGCCTGCCGCGCCGTTTCCGCACCCATGCCGAAAAAGTCGATTTGCCCCTCCACATTGACGCGATTGCCCTCAGCAATGCCGTCCATCACCTTCTCATAGACGGCGATGAGCTGCGCGCGCTTTGCACCCGTCGAGTCGAACGCGCCCGCGCGAATGAGATTCTCGACCGCGCGCTTGTTGATCTCCATGCCGTCCATGCGGCGGCAAAAATCCTGAAAATCGACAAATGCCCCGTTCAGCTCGCGCTCGCGCATCATGCGCAGGATCAGCCCACGTCCGATGTTCTTGATGGCAACGAGACCGAAGCGAATACCTTCGGGCTCGACCGTGAAGCGATCAGCGGAGTGATTGACGTCCGGCGGCAGGAGCTGAATGCCGCACTCGCGGCACTCGGCGAAGTATTCGCCCACCTTGTCGGACGAGTCGAGTACGCTCGATAAGAGCGCCGCCATGTACTCTTTGGGATAGTGGCACTTAAAGTACGCCGTCTGGTATGCGACGACCGCGTAGGCCGCGGCATGCGCCTTGTTGAAGGCGTAGTTTGCAAAGGCGTAGATCTCTTCGTAGATCTCCTGCGCGGCCTTTTCGTCGATGCCGTTGGCAACGCAGCCCGCGATATTGCGCGCAGGATCGCCGTGCAGGAACGCCTCGCGCTCGCGCTCAATGTCCTTGACCTTCTTTTTGCTCATCGCACGGCGCAGCATATCCGCCTGACCGAGCGAATAGCCCGCAAGCTGCTGAAAGATCTGAATGACCTGCTCCTGATAGACGATGCAGCCGTAGGTGATCGACAGAATCGGCTCAAGCTGCGGAATAAGGTAGGAGACCTTTTTCGGGTCGTGCTTGCAGGCGATGAATTTCGGAATGGATTCCATCGGCCCCGGGCGGTAGAGCGCGATCAGAGCCGTGATGTCCTCAATGTTCTGCGGCTTCAAGCTGACGCAAACGCCCGTCATGCCGCTCGATTCGAGCTGAAAGACACCGGAGGTGCGTCCCGCTGCCAGCATCTCGTAGGTAGCAGCGTCATTTTCAGGAATACCAGCAAGCGTAAAGTCTTTGTCCTTTTCACGGATCATCTTGACTGCGTCGTCCAGAATGGTGAGGTTGCGCAGTCCCAGAAAGTCCATTTTAAGAAGGCCGAGCTCTTCGAGCGTCGTCATCACGTACTGGCAGACGATCGTATCGTCGTTTCGCGCCAGCGGCACATAGTCGACGACCGGACGCTTCGTGATGACCACGCCCGCCGCGTGCGTCGAGGCGTGGCGCGGCATACCCTCGAGCGAGCGCGCCGTATCGATGAGCTTTTTCACCTGCTCATCGCCCTCATACTTCTCGCGCAGTTCGCGCGAGATGCGCAGCGCGTCGTCGAGCGTGACGTGCGGGCCTGCGGGGACGAGCTTGGCGATGACGTCGCAGTCGGCATAGCTCATATTGAGTGCGCGTCCCACGTCGCGAATGACGCCGCGCGCGGCCATCGTGCCGAAGGTCACGATCTGCGCCACGTGATCGTCGCCATACTTGCGGCGCACATACTCCACGACCTCGCCGCGGCGCGTATCGCCGAAGTCCATGTCGATATCAGGCATGGACACACGCTCGGGATTCAGAAAGCGCTCGAAAAAGAGGCCGTATTTCATCGGCTCAATGTCTGTGATGGAAAGGCAGTAGGAAACGATGCTGCCTGCGGCGCTGCCGCGCCCCGGGCCGACGGGGATACCGACGCTCTTGGCGTAGCGGACAAAGTCCGACACAATGAGAAAGTAGTCGACAAAGCCCATGCGCTCGATCATATTCTGCTCATATTCGAGCTGCGCGCGCTGCTTGTCCGTCCCCTCGCCATAGCGCTGGGCGAAGCCGTCGGCGCAGAGTTTTTTGAAGTAAGTGAGCGAGGTGTAGCCCTCGGGCACCTTGAATTCCGGCAGGTGGTACTTGCCGAACGTAAACTCCAAATTGCAACGCTCGGCGATCTTGCCGGTGTTCTCGACCGCCTCGGGATAGTCGGGAAACAGTGCCGCCATTTCCTCGGTCGAGCGAAGATAGAAGCGCTGCGGCTCGTAGCGCATGCGGTTTTCATCGTCCACGGTCTTGCCCGTCTGGATGCAGAGCAGCACGTCGTGCGCGTAGGCATCTTCTTTTCTGAGATAGTGCGCGTCGTTCGTCACGACGAGCGGCAGTCCCGTTTCCTCGTGCAGGCGCAGAATGCCCTTGTTGACGACGGCCTGGTCGCGGATGCCGTGATCTTGCAGTTCGAGATAAAAGTGATCTTCCCCAAAGATCTCATGCAGTGTCAAGGCATATTCCTTTGCACCATTATAGTCCCCGTTTCGCAATCTGCGCGGAATTTCACCGGCAAGGCAGGCTGAGAGCGCAATGAGGCCCTTCGCATGTTCGCGCAGAAGGTCTAAGTCAATGCGCGGTTTGATGTAAAAGCCCTCGACATGTGCCATCGAGACAAGATAGGAAAGGTTGCGGTAGCCCTCCTCATTTTCGCACAGCAGGACAAGATGGCGCGCCTCGGCATCGAATTCATGCTGCTTATCAAAGCGCGTGCGCGGGGCAACATAGACCTCGCAGCCGATGATGGGCTTGACGCCCTCGGCCTTACAGGCGCGGTAAAAATCGACCGCACCGTACATCACGCCATGGTCGGTGATGGCGCAGGCGGTCTGCCCCATCGACTTGACGAGCTTTGGAAGGTCGCGGATGCGGCACGCACCGTCAAGCAGACTGTATTCGGTATGGACATGCAGATGAGCGAATGACATGGCGCGCTCCCTCCTTTTTTACTCCTTCAGTGCTCTGGTGATCTCCATGAGCTTGCGGATGCGGTGGTTGAGGCAGGACTTGGTCAGCGGTGGATCAAAGGTCGCCGCCAGCTCAGAAAGCGTCAGCTCCGGCTGCAAAAGCCGTGCGACGGCGACCTCCTGCAATTTGACCGGCAGGTCGTTGATCGTGCCGGATTCCGTCAAACGTGTAAAGGCTTCCACCTGTTCACGCGAGGCCAACACGGCCTTATCGAGATTTGCCGCGTCACAGTTGACGCGCCGGTTCACGGTGTTTCGCATTTCTTTCTCGATCTTTGCCGACATGATCTCGAGCGCCCGTCCCGGCGCGCCGATGAGCGTCAGCAGGTCTTCAATATGTGTGCTGCTCTTAAAATACGTGATGAGGTTATTCTGCCGCATGACGTTTTTCGGCTCAAAGCCCATGTCGCGCAGCAGCGCCTCCACCTCGCGCCCGGCCTGCACGTGCGAGGTCGCAAGCTCAAGATGGTAGCGCTTTTGCGGGTCGGTCACACTGCCGCCGGACAAAAACGCCCCGCGCAGAAATGAGATCCGGCAGCACTCGTCTTCAAGCAGTGCAAAATTCAGGTGCAGCGCAAAATGCGCCCGGCGATCATATCCGAGCGCGCGCCAGATCGTTTCGAGCTTTTCCTCCTGCGTGATGCGAAAAACAAGCTTGCCGCTGTCCTTTGTCCGGTCGGGCAGTTCGTCAAAGCGCAGGGAAAACGCCTTTTGGAAGAGCTTGGGAAGGCGCGCGGCAAATTCATCGTTTTCCGTGATGATGCGCACCTCGCTTGTGGTAAACGCGCTGGCATACAGCAGCACGCCGCAGCCCTCAGCCACGGCGCAGCAGCTCCGGTTCAGCGAAACTTTGCAAAGCTCCGCCTTTACGTCATAGGCGAACGACATGCCGCCACCTTCTTTCGTTCGGAAGTAAAGGGTCGTTATCCGCGCGTAATGTCGCGGTGGTTTTCAAACGCCGGGTATCCCAGCTCCGTGAGGTAGGCTGCGACGCAGCGCGCGACCGACACACTGCGGTGATGCCCGCCGGTGCAGCCCACGGCAATGACGAGCGTGCTCTTCCCCTCTTCGGCATAGAGCGGGAGCAGGAACGAGAGCATGCCCTCGAGCTTTTCGATGAAGGTCTTTGTCTGCGGGAAAGAAAATACGTAATCGTAAACCTCACTGTCCATGCCCGTTTTGCGCTTGAGATCCGGCACATAGAAGGGATTGGGCAGGAATCGCACATCAAAAACGAGGTCTGCTTCCAGCGGAATGCCATACTTAAACCCAAAGGAGACAACATTCACGCTTAGCTTGCCGCGCGCGCTCTTGTCGCCAAACAGCCCGTACAGCTCGTTTCGAAGCTTGGCCGCGGGCATGAGCGTTGTGTCGATGATAAAATCGGCGTGCTCGCGCAGCGGGCGCAGCAGCTCCTGCTCGCGGTACATCGCCTGCTCGATGGTCATACCATCGGCCATGAGCGGGTGTCGGCGGCGCGTTTCCTTGTAGCGCTTGATGATGGTCTCAAGGTCCGCCGTGACGAACAGCAGCCGGCAGATATCGCCGCCCTGCTTGAGCCGCTCCATTGCGTCTAAAATCCCCTGAAAGTTGCCGTTGCCCGAGCGGATGTCGCTCACGAGCGCGACGCGGTCATAGCGCCCATCGCTCTGCGCGCAGAATTCGGCAAATTTCAAAATAATGTCCGCCGGCACGTTGTCCACCGTGTAGTATCCCATGTCCTCCAGATACGTGGCGGCGCTCGATTTTCCCGCGCCGGACAGGCCGGATATGATCAGAATTTCCATCGTTGTCTCTCTTTCCTTACCGGATGATCTTGACCTCCGGCTCCAACATCACGCCATGCGCGTCATAAACGGTCTTGCGCACCTTCTCAATAAGGGCGAGCACATCAGCGCAGGTCGCGCCGCCGACATTGACGACGAAGCCTGCGTGCTTCGGCGATACCTCTGCCCCGCCGACGCGGCAGCCCTTGAGACCGCAGCCCTCGATGAGCGTACCTGCGAAATAGCCGGCCGGGCGCTTGAAGGTGCTGCCTGCGCTCGGCAGCTCGAGCGGCTGGCTTGCCTTACGACGCGCCATCAGCTCGTCCATCTCCGCCTTGATGGCGTCCTTGTCGCCCGTTTCAAGCTTCAGCTTTGCGCCCAGCACAATGCCTTCTCCCGCGGAGAAAACGCTGTGGCGGTAGGAAAAATCCAGCTCCGCAGGTGTTAAAACCTTCACCCCGTCTGGATACAGCGCCGTTACCTCGGTGACAACGTCCTTGAGTTCCCCACCGTAGGCGCCGGCATTCATCACGATGCCGCCGCCGAGCGTTCCGGGAATGCCGTGGGCAAACGCAAGCCCCTTGAGGCCGTTTTTCCATGCAAAGACGGCAAGTGTTGCGAGCGATACGCCCGCGTCCGCTGTGATCTCCCCATCGCCCGTCAGGTCGAGACGCGAAAGCTCCGCGGACGTGTCGATGACCACGGTATCCAGTCCCTCGTCCGAAACAAGCAGGTTCGTGCCGTTGCCGATGAGCAGCGGCTTCACGCCGGCGTCCTGCAAAAAGCCCATCAGCACAACAAGCTGCTCCCGCGTTTTCGGAAAGGCCATGCGCCTGGCAGGGCCGCCGATGCGAAACGACGTGTGTTTTGCCATCGGCTCATTTTCGACCCATTTGAGGTCGGGCAGATAGTCATGAATTCGATTGTCCAGTGCGGTTTCCCAAGACATAGCGGTTCCCCCGTTTACGGTTTCTGATTTTTCAGTTCATTTTCGCGCATCACGCGGTCGATGTGTCCGTCGATCTGCGCGGCAAACTCGCGCGCGGAGTTGAAGCCGTGCTTCTTCTGGCGGTTGTTCATCGCTGCCAGCTCCACGATCGCAGCAAGGTTGCGCCCCGCACTGACCGGAATGGTGATCTGCGGCACGGGAACATCCAGAATGGTCGTGTCGTTTTCGTCAAGTCCCAGGCGATCATAGAACTTGTCGTCCGCCCACTTTTCGAACTGGATAACAAGGTCGATCTGTGTGGAATCCTGCACAGAGCCGACGCCAAAGAGCTTTTCCACGTCGATCACGCCGACACCGCGCACCTCAAGATAGTTGCGGATCAGCTCAGGCGCGGTTCCCACGAGCGTCGCGCCGATGCGCTTGATCTCGACCGCGTCGTCCGCAACAAGGCGGTGTCCGCGCTTGATGAGCTCAATGGCCGTTTCGCTCTTGCCGATGCCGCTGTCGCCGAAGATCAGCACGCCCTCGCCGTACACGTCCACCAGAACGCCGTGACGCGTGATGAAGGGCGCAAGCACGTGGTTTAAGTAGTCGATCGTCATGGCGGTAAATTCCACGGAAGTGTACTTCGTGCGAAGCAGCGTGCGGCCGTGCTTCTGCGCCATTTCAAGACACTCCGGGAAAATATCCAAATTGCGCGAGATCACCAGCGCCGGGATCTCATAGCAGAACAGATCTTCAAAGCGCTTGCGCCGTTCCTCGGATGAATAGCCGCGCAGGAACGTCATCTCGCTCTTGCCGATGATCTGCAATCTGCGCGGGTCAAAATAGTCGAAAAAGCCGATAAACTGCAGGCCCGGACGGTTGACGTCCGTAATGGTCAGGATCTCGGTATCATAATCCGTCCCCTTGTTGATGACCTCCATCTGAAATTTTTCTACGATGTCCTTGACGCGGACAGAGCGATTGGTACTCATAGCTGACCTCCATGCAGGCAGAGCCCGCGTGATAATATACAGTAATATTATAATCGGTCTGCCGTTTTTTTACAAGCGAAAACGCCCTGCCGCGCTGCGCTTTTTTCGCGTCGCTGCCCGGGAGAGAAAAATTGTCGGAATTTTCATCTTTTTTGAAAATAGTACTTGCATTTTGCGCTGCAATCTGTTATAGTATCAACTGCTTGTGAAAGACCAAGCCTTGATTTGACTACAGCAAGGAGGTGCAACGGATGGCAAAGTGCGAGTTTTGCGACAAGGGTGTTGCGTTCGGTATCAGAGTTTCCCACTCTCACCGTCGTTCCAATCGTCCCTGGAAGCCCAACGTCAAGCGCGTGAAGGCTATCGTCAATGGTACGCCCCGCCATGTCTATGTTTGTACCCGCTGTCTGCGTTCCGGTAAGGTTACCCGCGCAATCTAAGCGACAAACAAAAAACGGAAGCACTGCAAAAGCAGTGCTTCTTTTTTTGATTTCAGGGACTATTGCACCTGCAAATCTATCGTCATGTACTTTTTGGTTTCTTTGAAGGAGAGTTTCTCATAAAGGCGCAGAGCGACTTTGTTGCATGATAGCACCTTCAGCTCGATGCGGCAGGCGCCGTTTTCCTCCGCGAAGGGCTTAAAGGCAGAAATGAGCTGCGATGCATAGCCCTTCCGGCGATGTTCTTTCTCAACGTACAACGCATCGAGAATCGCAATCGGTTTTGCAAGCATGCCGGGAATTTCGTAGAGAAAGCCATACAGGAAAGCGACGATCTCTCCTCCGTCCTCAATCAGCAGAAGCTTATGGCCCTCCAGACCGATGCGGTCGCGGTAATTATCGGTGACAACATACGAGCCGTTTAAATTGGAGTCATACTGTACCTCATCATGGATAAGCCTTGTCAAAAGCGTATCCAAGCGGGCTGCGTCTGCGGTCGTAGCATCTCGAAGCTTCATTCCTGCGCTCTCCCCTTCCGTTCGTTTTCCCTATGGAACTGCTGCATTTTCTCGTTGAGTTTATTGTAAATGTGCTCGCGGAACCATTTTTCACTGCTGGCCTGCACCGCGCCGTCCGGCGTGAACCATTTCACGCCGCTGTTCTCATCCGGCTTGACCGTGAGCGCGTCTGTATCGTCCGCAATGAGAAGATAGGTCACGTTCAGGTGCAGGTGCGAGGAAACATATTTCCCGCGCTTTTGATGACCGTCCACGGTCAGCACCTCAAGCGAGAAAATGTCCTCGCTTGCCGGACGGACGTTTTTCACACCGCTCTCCTCGCAGACCTCCTTGAGCGCGACGGCGAGCAGGTCCTCTTCCCCATCGGCGTGTCCGCCGAGCCACGACCATGAATCGTAAAGGTTGTGATACGCCATCAGCACGCGGTCAAAGCTTTCATTCACGACCCACGCCGATGCCGTCATGTGGCAGAGCGCGTTGTCGCGCGTGAAAATGTCCGCAAATGCGTTCAGGCAGTCGAGCATCACGCTTTTGTCCCGCGTTTCCTGCTCGTTATAAGGCCGGTAATTCTCAATTTGTTCAATAAGTTCCATCGTTACCCTCAATATATTTTCGCGCCCGCAGGCGCAAAAGCCTCGCAGAGTTTGCGCCGCGCACGGCGCAAATAATTGAAATCATTTTTCTGACGACATGTGCGTCAGGAAAATTCTTTGCACGTAGTGAGTGTCGAGTTGTCCGCCTGCGCGGACAGCTCGGCACAGAACGAAGTGAATCTTTTTCAAAAGCGAGGGGCAAAGCCCCTCGCTTTTGAGTCATAGCCAGCTGCAATCGCTTTCCTTCTTCGGCGTGCGGCTCATCAGCACACTGATAAGCGGCGCGGCGCTCTTGCCCTCGTAGAGAACTTCGTACACCGCCGTCGAGATTGGCATTTCCACGCCACAGCGCTGCGCAAGCTCGTGCGCACTGCGCGCGGCATAATAGCCCTCAACGACTGCGCCAACCTCGTCCATGGCCTCCTGCGTGCTCTTGCCCTGACCGATGAGAATACCCGCGCGGTGGTTGCGCGAATGCATCGACGTACACGTGACAATGAGATCGCCCATACCGGCGAGACCCGCAAGCGTTTCCTTGCGCCCGCCCATGCGCTCGGCAAGGCGGGAGATCTCGCTCAACGAGCGTGTGATGAGCAGCGCGCGCGTATTGTCGCCCATGCCGCAGCCATCGCTGATGCCGCAGCACAGCGCCGCCACGTTCTTGAGCGCGCCCGCCAGCTCCACACCGATGGTATCGTCATGTGTGTAGACGCGGAAGACTTCGTTCATGAACGCGCGCTGCACGGTTTCAGCACTCGCCTGATCGACAGACGCGGCCACGCAGCCTGTCGGCAGGCGGCGCGCGACCTCTTCTGCGTGTGACGGCCCCGAGAGCACCGCCACGTGATACCGGTCCCCGCATTCCTGCGCGATGATCTCACTCATGCGAAGGTGCGTGCCGCGTTCGATGCCCTTCGTGAGGGAAACGAGCAGCGCCCCTTCTTTCAGATGCGGCGCGGCCTCGTGCGCAACGGAGCGCAGCGCGAACGACGGCGAGGCAAACACCACCATCTCTGCGCTTGCAAGCGAAGAAAGGTCGCTCGTCACGGTGATCCGCTCGGGAATGCGCACGCCTTTCAGTAAAGGGTTTTCCCTTGTCTCATTCAGCAATTCAGCCTTTTTGGGGTCATGCGACCAGAGCGTAACGGCATGGCCGTTGTCGGATAACAGCATCGCGGCGGCAGTACCCCAGCCGCCCGAGCCAAGCACTACAATATTCATGCGTCCTCCCCCGTTTTCGATCCGTTTACATGGAAATGAAATTTACTCTCTGTGCCGTTCAGCAGCCGTTTGATGTTGCTGCGGTGTGCCCACAGCACAAGCAGTGCGATGCACGTGCCCAGTGCGGTAAGACCCCAGTCGCGGAAGACAAGCTGCGTTGTGATAGGAAAACTGATCGCCGCGGCGACCGAGCCGAGCGACACATAGCGCGTTGTGAGCCACAGCACAACAAACACACCCCAACCGACAAGCGCGATGCGCCAGTCAAGCAGCAGCAGCAGCGTGCCGCTGCACAGAATGCCCTTGCCGCCCTTGAAGCCGTAAAACACCGGAAACATGTGTCCGATGATGCAGAACAGTGCGCCGAAATACTTGCCTGCGGCGCCCCAGCCGAGAAGATAGCCCAGGAAATAATTGCCCAGCAGCACCGCGCCGACGGCCTTGAGCATGTCGAACGCGATGACCATGGGCGCGCACTTTGCGCCATAATTGCGGTAAAAGTTCGTCAGCCCCGCGTTGCCGCTGCCGTGGCGGCGCACATCGTCGTGGTAGAAGAGATGCGATGTGGCGATCGCTCCGTTGATGCAGCCGAGAAGATACGACAGCACCGCAACAGCGACCGGTACGCCATACAGCACTACTGCTGCGAACGTAGTGATCTCTTCAGGATAAATGCTCTCCATCACTCTTCCTTGTCTCCCTTCTCGCGAATCGACATGATGACCGGCGTACCCTCCAGTCCAAAGACGTTGCGGATGCAGTTTTCAAGGTAGCGCTGATAGGAGAAGTGGAAGAGCTTTTTCTCGTTGCAGAAAACGACGAAGTGCGGCGGGCAGACGCCGACCTGCGTCATGTAATAGATCTTCAGGCGCTTGCCCTTGTCCGTCGGCGGCTGCACGCGCGTCTGCGCGTCGGCCAGAATGTTGTTGAGCATGCCAGTGGAGATGCGCATGCAGGACTGGTTGTGTACGTAGTTGATCATCTCGAAAAGGCGCGGCACACGCTGACCCGTTGCCGCCGAAATGAAGATGATGGGCGCGTAGGTCATGTAGGAAAGGTCACGGCGAATGTCTTCGCGCATTCTATCCATGGTCTTGCCGTCCTTTTCGACCAGGTCCCACTTGTTTACGACAATGATGCAGGCCTTGCCCGCGTCGTGCGCGAGACCGGCAACCTTCGTATCCTGCTCGGTCACGCCATCCTGCGCGTCGATCATGATGAGGCACACGTCCGCGCGGTCGATGGCCATGGTCGCGCGCAGCACGCTGTAACGCTCGATCACATCGTCGACCTTCGCCTTTTTGCGCATACCGGCGGTGTCGATAAAGACATACTTGCCCTGCTCGTTTTCAAAATACGAGTCGATGGCGTCGCGCGTCGTACCGGCAACATTGCTGACGATCATGCGCTCGGTGCCGAGAATGCGGTTCGTGAGCGAGGATTTGCCAACATTGGGCTTACCGATGAGGGCGACCTTGATGACGTCCTCATCTTCTTCCTCTTCCTCCTCGGGTGGAAAGTGCTGAAGGCAGGCGTCGAGCAGGTCGCCCGTGCCGTGGCCGTGGACGGCGGAAACGGCAATGGGGTCGCCCAATCCCAAGTTGTAGAACTCGTAAAAATCGGGGTTGATCTTACCGGTGGAGTCCATTTTGTTGACCGCCAGCACGATCGGCTTGTGGCTGCGCAGCAGCATATTGGCGACCTCCTGGTCGGAAGCCGTCAGGCCGGTCTTCACGTCCGTCAGAAAAACGATCACGTCTGCGTGGCGAATGGCGATCTCCGCCTGCTCGCGCATGAACGACAGGATCTGATCGTCCGTGCGCGGTTCGATACCGCCGGTATCCACCAGCGTAAATTTGCGGCCGCACCACTCGCTCTCGCCGTAGATGCGGTCGCGCGTGACGCCCGGCGTATCTTCAACGATGGAGAGCCGCTGGCCGATGAGCTTATTAAAGAGCATGGACTTGCCCACATTGGGTCGGCCCACGATCGCAACCAAAGGTTTCATCTCTCTGCCTCCTTTATTCCAAAGCGGCGCAGAAACGCCGCCCTTATCGCAAAGCAAAATATTACAAATACAGTATAACCGAACTTTCGAGGTTACGCAAGGCTAACCTTCTCTTGCGGCATAAGAAAAAGCTGAGTGGATTCCCACTCAGCTTTTCTTAACGATTGTTGTTCCGAATGAATTATTCGGCTGCGACCTTGGACTCGATGACCTTGACCTGACGGCCGTTGTAGGTACCGCATTCCGGGCACATTCTGTGAGGCTGGTGCAGAGCACCGCACTTCGGGCACGCGACGAGCGCGGGAGCGGTGAGCTTCCAGTGAGAAGAACGTCTCTTATCACGTCTCTGACGGGATACTTTCCCCTTGGGGACTGCCATGTTGACACCTCCTTAAAGTTAAGCTGAATGATCAGCGTATTTATTGTTCCAAAAGTTTTGCGAGGGCTGCTAACCTGGGATCTACTTCCTTTTTGCAGCGGCAGGCTTCAAAATTGAGGTTGACGCCGCAGCCGGAACACAAGCCCCTGCAATCCTCGCGGCAAAGGGTCTTGCTTGGCATGTTGAGGATAAACGTTTCCCGTGCAAGCTCGCCGAGATCAACGGTTCCGTTGTCCAGCAGCAGAATATCGTCGTTGTCGTCCTCCTCCAGTTCCTCGGCGAGCAGACACTCGAAGGGAACCTCATAAGGAAGGTCGAACGGCGCTCCGCAGCGATCGCACACGGCGGAAAGCGTTGTAGTCAGTTTAAACTGTAACCGCAGCATCCCTGCAATGTTCTCTGCCTGCCCTACCACTGAGACCGGCCGAACCGCAGGACACACGCCGCCGAAGTCCACATCAGAAAAGTCCTCTGTAAAGTCAAAGGGGATTCTGCCTCCGGGGGTGTTAATGATACGTTTTACATCTAAAACCATGCTACACCTCACAATGACACGAGTGATATTATAGAGTACGTTTTCTGGATTGTCAAATACTTTTTTCATGGTTACGGCAAAAATTTTGACAGGATTTCTTTACTTTTTTCCGCCGCTATCGTACAATAGCAGAAAATCGCGCGCTGCGCAAGCGGAGGTGCCGCCCATGCGGGAATTTCACGTCGGAAAAAATGACGAAAATCAGCGGCTCGACCGTTTTCTCGGCAAGGCCGTTCCCCTGCTCCCCGCCTCGCTTGCGCAGAAGTACATTCGCTTAAAGCGTATCAAGGTCAACGGTGCGCGCGCCCAGCGGGATCAGAAGCTCTGCGCGGGCGACGTGTTGCAGTGCTACATCAACGATGAGTTTTTTGAAACGCCGAGCGAAGAGAATGTCTATCTCACGATCACGATGCCGCGGCTCAAGATCGTCTATGAGGACGAAAACATCATGCTGCTCGATAAGCCCGCAGGTCTGGTCGTTCACGCCGATGAGCGCGAGAAAATCAACACGCTCGTCAACCACATGCTCGCCTATCTCTACCAAAAGCGAGAGTGGAAGCCGCGCGAGGAAAACGCCTTCACCCCCGCCCTCTGCAACCGCATCGACCGCAACACCGGCGGCATCGTCATCGCGGCGAAGAATGCCGAGGCGCTGCGCATTCTGAACGACAAGATCCGCGACCGCGAGATCGCCAAATATTATTTATGCATCGCCCTTGGCCGCGTTGAGCCGCCCAAGGGCAGGATCGAGTGCTTTCTCCGAAAGGACGAGAAGAGCAACACCGTGCGCGTCTATCACCGCCCCGTACCCGAAGGCCGCAGCGCGGTCACGCTGTATCAAACGCTCCGGACGCGCGGCGAGCTGTCGCTTTTGGAGATTGAGCTCCTCACCGGCCGCACCCATCAGATCCGCGCAAGCATGGCGGATCTCGGTCACCCGCTGCTCGGCGACGGCAAGTACGGCATCGGCAGCGTGAACCGCAAATATGGCGAAACGCAGCAGGCACTCTACTCCTATCGCCTGCGCTTCGACTTCCCCACCGACGCAGGTATTCTCGAATACCTGCGCGGGCGGGAATTTCAGGTGGACGAAGTGCCGTTCCAAAAGAAATATTTTAGTTAAATCCTACAAGCGGAGGGCCATAACACGGCTCTCCGCTTTCTCATTTTGAAAAAGTTCAAAATATTGAACTTTTTGTTAAATATACTCTTGCAATTTTGCGCGCTGTGTGTATAATGATTTCGGTTTAGCAAAAACTGACCAAAAGTTTTGTATATCAAACGAGGAGGCATGTGCATGGACATCGGCAATAAGATCAAACAGCTGCGAACGCGACAGGGACTGACTCTGGAGGAGCTTGCCAGCCGAAGCGAGCTTACGAAGGGGTTTTTGTCCCAGTTAGAGCGCGACCTCACCTCCCCCTCGATCGACTCACTCAGCGATATTCTCGAGGCCCTCGGCACCAACCTCTCGGAATTCTTTCAGGAGGATAAAAACGACCAGTTCGTCTTCCGCGCGGAGGATTTTTTTGTCGACGAACGCGAAAGCTGCACCGTCAACTGGATCGTTCCCAACACGCAGAAAAACCAGATGGAGCCGATCTTGATCGAGCTTCCCGCGGGCGGCGAATCGTTTGAGGTCGAGCCGCACAACGGCGAGGAATTCGGTTATGTGCTCGATGGCAGCGTCGTTTTGGAATGCGACGGCGAGCGCAGCGTCGTTCGCCGCGGCGAGACATTCTATCTCCACGGCAAGACCTTCCACTGCCTCAAAAACGAGCGCAAGACCGCCGCGCGCGTCCTCTGGGTCTGCACGCCCCCGCTTTTCTAAATTACTACATCATGATTTAAGTGAGGATATCGGAACATGGCTGAAGAAAAGAAGAAGCTTATCCAATTCAAGAACATCGTCAAGAGCTTTGAGGACGGACAGGTCGTCCTCAAGGGCGTCTCTCTTGACATTTACGAAAATGAGTTCGTCACGCTGCTCGGCCCCTCGGGCTGCGGCAAGACGACGCTTTTGCGCATTCTCGGCGGCTTTTTGCAGCCGAGCGAGGGCAAGGTACTCTTCGACGGCGAGGACATCGTCAGCGTCCCGCCCTACAAGCGCGAGATCAACACCGTCTTCCAGAAGTACGCTCTCTTCCCCCACATGGACGTTTACGACAACATCGCCTTCGGCCTGACGCTCAAGAAAGAGCCGAAGGACGTTATCGAGCAAAAGGTCATGCGTATGCTGCGCCTTGTGAGCCTTGAGGACTACGCTCACCGCAACGTGACCGAGCTTTCCGGCGGCCAGCAGCAGCGCATCGCCATCGCCCGCGCGCTCGTCAACGAGCCGAGCGTGCTGCTGCTCGATGAGCCTCTTGGCGCGCTCGACTTAAAGCTGCGCAAGGAGATGCAGCAGGAGCTCAAGTACATCCAGCAGGAGGTCGGCATCACCTTCATCTTCGTCACGCACGACCAGGAAGAGGCGCTGACGATGTCGGATAAGATCGTGGTGATGAACGCAGGAGAGATCCAGCAGATCGGCACGCCGACGGAGATCTACCGCACTCCCGTCAACGAATTCGTCGCCAAATTCATCGGCGAGACAAACATCATCGACGGCGTCATGCTTGAGGACGATCTTGTCATGTTTGAGGACAAGAAGTTCGTCTGCCGCGCCCGCGGATACAACAAGAACCAAAAGGTCGACGTGGTCATTCGCCCCGAGCACCTTGACATTGTCCCGCGTGCCGAGGGCATGCTCAAGGGCACGGTCAAGTCCCAGCTCTTCAAGGGCATGCACTATGAAACCGTGGTTGAAACGCGCGTCGGTACCTCCATCACCGTCAAGATGCAGGTCTCGCAGGATCGCCCCGTTTTCAACGAGGAAAAGGGCGAGAAGATCAGTGCAAACGCCTTCCTTCTGGACGTGGAGGACGTAGAGGAGCTCGACGAGGCCAAGATCGTTGCCCTCGCCTCCGCTGAGGCATGGGACGCCGAGACCGAAGAGCCCATCTCCATCAAGACCGTCGAGTACGACATCAAGCCCGAGACCGGCAACTACACCGTCACCTTCTCCACCGCCAACGAAACGAGCATCACCGTCAAAGTTCTTGTCGTTGCGGAGAACCGCGTCGAAAGCAAGGTCTATCAGGAAGAAATTTACGCGATGAACTTCTTCAAAAAGGTCGAGGATATTCAGGAGAGCATCGCGCTCGACACCGACCTTGAAACCTGGGCAAGCGCCTCGGCCTGGTCGCTCGAAGACGGCGAACAGGTCGAGATCACCGACGTCAAGTACGACTTTGACCCCGAGAACATCACCCCGGGCGTTTACGACGTGACCTTCTCCACCGAGGGCTATGAGTACAAAGTCTCCACCACCCACGCCTATGAAGAGGGCGAGCAGGTCGGTCTTGTCTTCCGTCCCGAGGACATTCACGTGATGAAGAAGGAGGGCCAGTGGTGAAGCGCTTTCGTTCCATGACCTACCCGTATATCGCGTGGATCATTGCAATCATCGTTGTACCGATGATCCTGATCGTGCTCTATGCGTTTACGACCTCGGGCAACTCCGTGCTCACATTTCAGTTCACCTTTGAAAACTTTGCCCGCTTTGTCACGGACAAGGTATTCATGGATGTGCTGCTCAGATCGCTTTATATCGCGCTCATCACCACGCTCATCTGCGTTGCGCTCGGCTATCCCATTGCCTACGTCATCGCGCAGCGCGGCGGCCGCAGGAATACGATCTTAATTCTGCTCATCACCATGCCTACCTGGGTCAACATGCTCGTGCGCACCTATGCGTGGATGGGCATTTTGCAGGACGAGGGAATCTTTAATAGCATTCTCTCGTGGTTTGGCATTGGCCCCGTATCGATGATCCACACGAGCTTTGCCGTCATTCTCGGCATGGTCTATAACTTCATACCCTTTATGATTTTGCAAATTCACACCTCCCTTGCCAAGATGGACAAGAGCCTGCTCGAGGCCGCCAACGACCTCGGTGCAACGCCGGTGCAGGCCTTCCTGCGCGTCACGCTGCCGCTCTCGCTCCCCGGCGTAATCTCCGGCATCACGCTCGTATTCTTGCCCGCGGTGTCGAGCTTCTTTATCCCGAAGCTCCTCGGCGGCGGACAGTATGTCCTCGTCGGCAACATCATCGAAACACAGTTCCTCACCACCGGCGACTGGAACTTCGGCTCTGCCATCTCGCTCATCATGGCGGTCATCATCATGATCTCCATGTGGCTCACGCGCAAGGCAGATGTTCAGGTCGCCTCGCAGGGAAAGGAGTGAGACGCGCATGAAAAAGAAAAATTCTGTCGCCTCGAAGATCATCTTGATCCTCACGATGCTCTTCTTCTACCTGCCCATTCTCTATATCATCGTCTTTTCGTTCAACGATTCCCGCTCGCTCACCAAGTTCAGCGGCTTTTCGCTCAGGTGGTATGAAAAGATGTTTGCCGACTCGACGATGATGGAGGCCGTGCTCTACACGGTCATCATCGCCCTTATTGCCACCGTCGTCTCCACCGTCGTCGGCACGATCACGGCCATCGGTCTTTCGAAGTCCCGCAAGGTCGTGCAGAAAATGGTCGAGCGCATCAACGACCTGCCCGTGATGAACCCCGATATTGTCACGGCTATCTCGCTTCTGATGTTCTTCAGCGTGCTCACGGTCAAAAAAGGCTTCGGTACGCTGCTGCTCGCGCACATCATGTTCTGCGTTCCCTATGTGATGCTCTCCGTCACGCCAAAGCTCCGCTCGCTCGACCCCAACCTCATCGACGCGGCGATGGATCTTGGCGCAACGCCCTTCCAGGCGCTCACAAAGGTCATCGTCCCGCAGATCAAGCCCGGCATCGTCTCCGGCGCGCTCATCGCCTTCACGATGAGCTTCGATGACTTCGTTATCTCCTATTTTACGACGGGCAACGGCGTGAACAACATCTCGATCCTGGTCTACACAATGTCCAAGCGCGTCAATCCCTCGATCAACGCCCTCTCTACCATCGTGATCCTGCTCATCACGCTGGCGCTCGGCGTGGTGAACATCGTGCCGATCGTACGTGAAAAGCGCGAGAAGGACGGCAAGACTTCCCGCGCCGTGAGCCGCAAGGCCATGGCGATCGTCGCAGGCGTGCTGGTGCTGGCCGTTCTCGGCGGAACGGTGGGCGCAAGCGTCTCCCAGCAGCGCAAGAGCGCCGAGGCCATCGAGAAGTACGGCAGCAACGTCTTGAAGCTCTACCTCCCCGGCGAGTATCTGGGCGAGAATGTCATCTCCGACTTTGAAAAGCAGTTCGGCGTGCGCGTCATCGTCGAAAACTTCGACTCCAATGAGATGATGTACACCAAGCTCATGGCGGGTGACCGCTACGACGTGGTGATCCCGTCGGACTACATGATCGAGCGCCTGATGAAGGAGGACTTCCTCCAGCCGCTCGACAAGAGCCTGATCCCCAACATGGAGAACATGGACGACGCCGTGCGCGGCATGAGCTACGATCCCCAAAACGACTGGTCGATCCCCTACTTCTGGGGCAGCGTGGGTCTTGTCTACAACCACGAGAATGTCGACCCCGCGGTCATTGAGCGCGAGGGCTGGGAGATCCTGCGCAACACCGATTACGCCGGCCACGTCTACATCTACGACTCTGAGCGCGATTCCTTTATGATGGCGTTCAAGGCGCTGGGCTACTCGATGAACACCGAAGATCCCGATGAGATCAATGCCGCCTACGAGTGGCTGCTGCAAATGAACAACACGATGTCCCCCGTTTATGTGACCGACGAGGTCATCGACGGTATGATGAACGGCTACAAGGACATCGCCGTCGTCTACTCCGGCGACGCGGCCGTGGTGCTTGATGAAAACGAAGACATGAGCTTCTATATGCCCTCCCAGGGCACGAACATCTGGTGCGATGCCATGGTCATTCCCCAAAATGCCGAGAATCCCAAACTCGCCCACGAGTTCATCAACTACATGCTCACCTATGAAGCCGCGTTTGACAACACCGAAACGGTGGGTTATACTTCTCCCAACGCGGAAGTGTTTGAAGAGATGACCTCGTCTGAGGATCTCTACGCGGACAATGCCGCCTACCTTCCCCGCAGCGGCTACGACAAGGACGAGATGTTCCACGACAACCAGACCCTCATGCGCGAGCTGAGCAGACTCTGGATCAAGGTCAAGGCCGCCAAGTAACATTGCAAAGGAGAACGATCTTATGAAAATCGGAGATACTTTTACCGTTCAGAAAACCGTCACGGAGGATATGACCGCTGCCGCGCTCGGCAGCGGCGGCCTCCCGGTCTTCGGCACGCCGTACCTCATCGCCATGGTGGAAAACGCCGCCTTCACCTATCTCCAGCAGGAGCTGCCCGAGGGCAAGAGCACCGTCGGCACGAAGGTCGACATGGCGCACGTTTCCCCCTCCCCCGTCGGCATGGAGGTCACTGTCACCGTCGAGGTCACGGACATCTCGGCAAACGGCAAGATGATCGACTTCAAGGCAAGCGCCACCGACGCCGCCGGTCTCATCGGCGAGGGCACGCACCAGCGCGCCGTCATCACCGTGGATCGTTTCATGGATAAGTGCCAGGCGAAGCTGGCGCAGTAAGGAGGCAGTATGCACTATTCCGGAGCCGTTTACCGCCCCCCCAGCGAGGCGCGCAGCCTCATCGTGCAGTGCACACTCGGGTGCAGCCACAACAAGTGCGCCTTCTGCACGATGTACAAGGATAAAAAATTCTCCATCAATCCCGTCGAGCAGGTGCTTTCCGACCTGGACGAGGCGCGCGCCTACGGGCGCTATGTCGAGAAGATCTTTTTGGCCGACGGCGACGCCCTGATCCTGCCGATGGACTATCTTTTGACCGTTCTCGACTATATCCGCGACCACTTCCCCGCCTGCAAGCGCGTAGCGGCCTATGCCACGACCAAGGCCATCATGCGCAAGACGGACGAGGAACTGCGCACGCTGCGCGAGCACGGGCTCGGCATTGTCTACATTGGCCTTGAAAGCGGCAACGAGGCGTTGCTTGAAAAGTTCTGCAAGGGCGTTACGGCGGAAGAAACGGTCGTGAACGCCATTCGCTGCAAAGAGGCGGGTATCGCCACCTCCGTCACTGCCATCAACGGCATGGCGGGCGCGAACGGCGACTGGCGCGCTCACGCCATCGATACGGCAAAGGCCGTGTCGCGCATGAAGCCGGACTATATCGCCTTCCTCACGCTGCGCGTCTACTCCGGTACTCCCCTGCACGACTGGATCGAGCGCGGCGAGTTCCAGATGATGAACCCCGCCGAGCTGATGACGGAAACGCGCCTTTTCTTAGAGCATATTGACTCGGAGGGAAGCGTCTTCCGCTCGAACCACGCCTCGAACTACCTCCCCCTCGGCGGTACGCTCAACCGCGACCGCGAATCGCTCATTCACACGATCGATGAAGCGCTCGACGGCAAAGTCCGCCTGCGCCGCGCAGTGGAGCTGGGCCTATAAGGAAAGAAATAAGACCTGCCGTTCGGCAGGTCTTATTTTCGTCTTGGCACAGGAGGATTCAACCTGTGGTTAAGAAATATTTCTACCGATTCTACCACCGATCACTGTCCTTTTGCCGCCTCTGGCGCTATACTGAGGTCACAGCAAAAAAACGCCCGCTGGGGCGCGAAAGGAGCACATGATGGAAAACCGTATTGCAGAACAGATCCGCTTTTACCGTAAACAGAAGGGGCTGACGCAGGAACAGCTCGCCGAAGCGATGGGCGTCTCCGTCGCGGCAGTGAGCAAATGGGAGCAGGGGCAGAGCCTGCCGGAAATTCCGATGCTGATGGAGCTTGCCGACTTCTTTGACCTCTCGGTCGATGCGCTGCTTGGCTATCGGCTGCGTGCAAATGACCGCAAGAGCATCGTCGAACGCATGAAGCGTCTGCGCCGCGAGGACAACTATGACGAGGGCATTGCCGAGGCGGAAAAGGCGCTGCAAAAATTCCCGAACACCTTCAGTGTCGTCTACGAATGCGCCAAGCTTTTTGAGATGGCAGGTCTCAAGCGTCAGGACAAAAAGATGCAGAGCCGTTCGCTCGACCTGCTATCGCACGCCATCCGCCTGCTTTCGCAAAACAGCGACCCGGAGATCAGCGAGATGTCGCTCCGGCTCGACATGGCGAACGTGCTGCTCGACATGGAGGACTGGGAACGCGCGCTCGCGCTCTTCAAAGAGAACAACGCCTGCGGCCTGCTCGACGATCAGATCGGCTGCCTGCTCGCGGGCGTGAAGGAGCGGCGCGAGGAGGGCGTGCCGTATCTTTCCATGGCATTGCTGCGCGCGGTCACGTCGCTCGTGCGCGTGTGCGACGGTTTTGCCAACGTGTATGAGGCAAGAGGAGACCTCCGATCGGTGATCGACATATTGCAGTGGAAGCATTCGATGCTTACAGGCCTCAGAAAAGGAGATTCCGTCAGCGAGCTTGATAAGATCAGCGCGGCCTCGCACGCTGCGCTCGCGCGGCTTGAGTACAACAGCGGTGATTTGGACGGTGCGCGCGACGATCTCTCCCGCGCCAAGGCGCTGGCCGCCGCCTACGACGCTTCTCCCAGCCACAGCGCGGAGAATGTCCGCTTCTACGAGGGCATGGAAACCGTCGGCATTTACAGCGATTTCAGCCGCAGCGCGGTGGACGCGGCGTTCCACGCCTTTATTGATGATGGCGGTACGAGTGAGCATGAATCCTTCTGGAAAAGCGTAACATAAGCAAGCGCAGCCGAACCAGGAATCGACAAAAAGGGGACATTCTCTCGCATGAGAGAATGTCCCCTTTTCATATTGGTTTCATTGCCGGACGATACATTAGAACAGTGTCAGCTGGCTCGTTTCCGGCAGCCCCGCGAACGCGCCGAGGGCACGCAGCTGGTCGATGTGCGTCTGCGAAAGCTTGTTGCAGCACATGGAAAACTCTTCAACCGATGTAAAGGTCTTTCCCTTTCGCTTCTCGACTGTATCAAGCGCGGCGGTCTCGCCGAGTCCGCGCACGGACGTAAACGGCGGAAGAAGGCCGTTTTCCGTGACGATGAACTTTGTCGCATCGCTGCGGTAAATGTCGATGGGCTCAAAATGGAAGCCGCGCAGGCAGAACTCGTAGCAGACTTCAAGCGTCGTCATCAAGTCCTGTTCCACGGCGGTGGCGTCCTTGTTGTTTTCGATCTCGCGGATGCGGCGGCGCAGCGCGTCGGCATCCTTGCAGCACTCGGCGGCGTCAAACGCCTTGGCGCGGATGGAGAAGAAGGTCGCATAGAACGCGAGCGGCTCATGCACCTTGAACCACGCGATGCGGAACGCCATCATGACATAGGCGACCGCGTGCGCCTTCGGGAAGAGGTAGCCGATTTTTGCAAGCGACTCGATGTACCACTCCGGCACATCGTGCTTGCGCATTTCCTCGACCCACATCGGCCAGTCCCCCGCCTTGCCGGCTTTGACCTTGCCCTTTCGGACGGCTTCCATGGTCTTGAAGCTCATCTTCGGGTCAAGCCCCAACGAAATGAGGTAGAGCATAATGTCGTCACGGCAGCCGACCGTCTCCAGAACGCTCGCCGTGCCGCTGATGATCAGATCCTTCGCGTTGCCGAGCCACACGTCCGTACCGTGGGAGAAACCGGAGAGGCGCAGGAGGGTATTAAAGTCCTTCGGCTGGGTATCCACAAGCATCTGGCGCGTGAAGCGCGTGTTGAACTCCGGAATGGCAACAGCGCCCGTGGGGCCGAGCACCTCGTCGTTTTCGTAGCCGAGGACTTTGGACGAGATGAAGATCGACATGGTGTCCGCGTCGTCGAGCGGGATCTGGCGGGCGTTGACGCCCGTCAGGTTTTCGAGCATGCGGATCATTGTCGGGTCATCGTGGCCGAGCATATCAAGCTTGAGGAGGTTATCCTCCATGCAGTGATATTCGAAATGCGTGGTGATCGTGTCGCTGTCAGGGTCGTCCGCGGGGTGCTGTACGGGGCAGAAATCCTCGATATCCATGTCGTCCGGCACGACGACGAGTCCGCCGGGATGCTGGCCCGTCGTGCGGCGCACGCCGACGCAGCCCGCCGTCAGGCGGTCGATCTCGGCATTGCCCGCGGCGATGCCGTTTTCCTCAAGGTATTTTTTGACGAAGCCGTAGGCCGTCTTCTCCGCGAGCGTACCGATCGTGCCCGCGCGGAACACCTGGGTCTTTCCGAACATCTCGACCGCGTGCGTGTGTGCGCGCGCCTGATATTCGCCCGAGAAGTTCAGGTCGATATCCGGCACCTTGCCGCCGCCGTAGCCAAGGAAGGTCTCAAACGGAATATCGAAGCCGTCCTTGACGTATTTCGTGCCGCAGACGGGGCACATCTTGTCGGGCATATCCGCGCCGCAGCCGTACTCGCCACCATGGAACTCCACGTTGCGGCATTTGGGGCAGCGATAGTGCGGCGGCAGGGCGTTGACCTCGGTGATGCCCGCCATATACGCCACGAGCGACGAGCCGACCGAGCCTCGCGAGCCAACGAGATAGCCGCACTCGAGCGAGCGCTGCACGAGCTTCTGCGCCGACATGTAGACGACGTCGTACTTGCCCAGAATACTGCCGAGCTCGACGTTCAGCCGGTCGACGATGAGCTGTGGCAGATCGTCGCCGTAAAGCTCATGTGCTTTCCCCCACACCATGCGGTTAAGGTCTTCCTCGGAGTTTTCAAGGCGCGGCGGGAAGAGCTTACCCTTGGGCAGAAGCTCGATATCCTCCACCTGTTCGGCGATGGCGCGCGTGTTGGTCACGACGACCTCATAGGCCTTTTCCTTGCCGAGATAGTCAAATTCCTTGAGCATTTCGTCGGTCGTTCGGAAATAGAGCGGCACAGGCTCGTTCGCGTCGGCAAATTTCTTCGACGCAAGCAGAATGTGGCGGTAGACCTCGTCCTCGGGGTCAAGGAAATGGACGTCGCCCGTCGCGCAGACGGGCTTGCCGAGCTCCTCGCCAAGCTTCACGACCGTGCGGTTGAAGTTCTTGAGGTCCTCGTCGTCATTCACCGTGCCGTCGCGCACCAGAAAGCGGTTGTTGCACAGGGGCTGGATCTCAAGGAAATCGTAAAACGAGGCGATGCGCTTGAGCTCGTTCCAGTCCTTGTGGTCGATGATGGCGCGGAACAGCTCGCCCGCTTCACAGGCGGAGCCGATGATCAAGCCCTCACGGTGCGCAATGAGCTCGCTTTTCGGAATGATCGGCACGCGCTTGAAGTATTTGAGGTTCGAAGCAGAGATGAGTTGATAGAGATTTTTCAGGCCAACTTTATTCTTGGCGATCAGAATGATGTGCTTGGGAAAGCGGTTGCGCTTCGCGCCCAGTGGGCGAAGCTTGGTCATCTCGTTGTTGATCTGCTGCAAGCGCGTAACGCCGCGCGCTTCGAGCATGGCGAAAAACTTCACGAGCATCTGCGCCACGGGCACCGCGTCGTCCGAGGCGCGGTGATGGTTGAACTGCGGAAGCTGTAAGTGATCAGCGACGATATCAAGCTTATGCTTGGAAAGCTCCGGCAGGAGGTTCTGCGCGAAGATCAGCGAGTCAAGATACGTCGGTTCAAAGGGAATGCCGCACTTTTTGCAGCCCGCACGGATAAAGCTGATGTCAAACTCCGCGTTGTGCGCGGCGAGCGGACGGTCGCCCGCAAAATTGAGGAAAGCATGCAGCGCATCTGCAAGCTTCGGCGCACCGCGCAGCATCTCGTCCGTGATGCCGGTGAGGCCGATGATCTCGGGCGAAAGCCTGCGCTCGGGGTCGACGAAGGTCTGGAACGTTTCGACGATCTCGCCGTTTTTGAGAATAACGGCGCCGATCTCGGTGATGGCGTCGGACGCGACCTTAAGGCCGGTCGTTTCAATGTCGAAGCAGCAGATCTCGCTCGAAAAATCGCCGTCCTGCGCTCCGTGCACGGCAATGCGGTCGTCGATATTGTTGAGAAAATATCCCTCGCAGCCGTAAAGGATTTTGATTTTACCCTCTCCGGTATGCCAGGCGTCCGGGAAGCTCTGTGCCACACCGTGGTCGGTAATGGCGATGGCGGGCATTCCCCACTTGATCGCGCGCTTGACGGCGGCGGCCGTGTCGGTCAGCGCGTCCATGTTGGACATGCGCGTGTGCAGATGCAGCTCCACGCGCTTTTCCTCCGCCGTGTCCTTGCGCTCCTCGTGCTCGATCTGCATGATGTCCTGCGGGTTGAGCTGCATGTCCTTGCCGTCGAAGGAAAGCTCCATGCGCCCGCTGACGCGCAGCCACATGCCGTTGGCGATCTTGCCGTTCAGCTCGACCGCCTCGCGCTCCGGAAGACTCCGGCGGATGATGAGCGATCCCTCGTAGTCCGTCATCTCAAGCAGCATCGTCCACACGCCTGCGCGGCGCGTTTCGTGGCAATCGAACTTGAAGACCTTGCCCTCGACAACGACGTGACCGGCCTTGGGCGTCAGCTCGCTGATGGGAAGCACCCTCCCCTTTGCAATCTCGCGGCCCATGATGACACTGCCGCTGCCGCTCACCTTGCGGCCCGCGTTTTTCATCATATCGGGAAAAGCCTCCGCCGTGGATTTGACGTGAATGTCCACGCGCTTTAAGTCATAGCTGCGCGCGAGCATCTGCTCGACCGTCTCGCGCGTGGAGTCGGTCATCTCTGCGCGCACGGTCATATCAAGCGTCATCGTGCGCTTTTCCGGCTCAAGCACCATATTGGTGACCACAGCGGCATTGAGCGGGACGCGCAGGTCAAAATCCGGCGAAAAGTCGGTGAATAATTCAAAAAATGGAATCTTTTGTGCCATAGTCACAACCTTATCTCGAAGTGATTTCTTTTGCGCTCAGAGCTTGTCGATCTCCTCCATCAGCGCGTCCACAAGCTTTTCCTGCGGCACTTTGTAAAGGATCTCTCCTTTTCGGAAAATCAGACCTTCGCCCTTGCCGCCGGCCACGCCGATGTCGGCGGCCGAGGCCTCGCCCGGGCCGTTGACGATGCAGCCCATCACGGCAACCGTGATGTTCTTCTTGCAGTCCGCCAGCCGACGCTCCAGCTCCTCGGCGATGGGGATCATGTTGTACGCCGTGCGGCCGCAGGTCGGGCAGGAAACGAGGTTCACGCCGCTGCGGCGGATGCCGCAGGCCTGCAAAATGCGCTTGGCGGCATAGATCTCCTCCACGGGGTCCGCCGTGAGGGAAACGCGCATCGTATCGCCGATGCCCTCGCAGAGAAGGCCGCCGATGCCGATGGCGGACTTCAAAAGTCCCATTGAGGGCGTGCCCGCCTCGGTCACGCCGAGGTGGAGCGGATAGTCGACCTTTTCGTGCAGCAGCCGATAGGCCGCCATGTTGAGCGGCACATCGGAGCTTTTAACCGAGAGACAAATATCGGTAAAGTCAAATTTTTCAAGCAGGCGCACATGGCCGAGCGCGCTCTCCACAAGCGCCTCCGGCGTCACGCGGCCGTATTTTGCGAGCAGCTCCTTTTCCAGTGAGCCGCCATTTACACCGATGCGAATGGGAACCTTGTGTTTCCGGCAGGCGTCCACGACCGCCTTGACGCGATCCTCTCCCCCGATGTTGCCGGGGTTGATGCGGATCTTATCCGCGCCGCGTGCCGCCGCTTCCACAGCAAGGCGATAGTCAAAGTGAATGTCCGCGACAAGCGGAATGGAGATGTTCTCCTTGATCTTGCTCAGCGCGTGCGCGGCCTCCATGGTAGGCACGGTGACGCGCACGATCTCGCAGCCTGCCGCCTCGAGCGCATGGATCTGCGCGATGGTGGCCTCGGCGTCCTCGGTGTGCGTATTGCACATCGACTGGATCGTGACCGGCGCGCCGCCGCCGATGGCGACACCGCCCGCGATAATTTGCTTGCTCATAATTTGTCCTCCTTACAGGAGCTTGATGATATCATGGAACGTGACGAACAGCATCAGCGCCATTAAAAGCGCAAAGCCAATGCCGTTGATGACGTTCAGGTACTTGGACGGAATCTCCTTTTTGAACAGCAGCACGGCGATCCCGTTGACAAGCAGGAACAGCACGTGTCCGCCGTCGAGCGCGGGCAGCGGCAGCAGGTTCATCACGGCGAGGTTCACCGCGAACATCGCGGCGAAGTAGAGGATGCTCTCGAGCGCCGCGCCAAAGCCAGCCTCGGCCTCGGTCTCCTTGCCGACCTCCGTGATGGTCGAGACGATGCCGACCGGGCCGCTCAGATCGTTCACGCCCGCCGCGCCCGAAAGCAGCATTTGCAGGCTTAGACGCACAATGCGGACATAGTCCATCGTCTGATACCAGCTGTATTGCAGTCGCAGAAGAGGCGTTGCCTTGACGATACCGCCATAGGTGAAGCCATAGGCCTCGTACTCCTTGCCGTTTTCGTCGGTGTAGACTTGTTTTGTGAGCGTGCGCTCGAGCTTCTTGCCGTCGCGCAGCACCGTCATGTCGATTTTCCCCGTGTCGCTAAGACCCATGATGAGCGACACGTCGCTCTTCAAATAGACGCGCTCTCCGTTGATGGCGTAGATGACGTCGCCGGGCATCAGGCCATCCTCCCCCTGCTGCGGAAAGTCGGGATTCAGTTCGATGATCTCCGAGGTGTAGAATCCCTGCGCGCCCGCATAGAGGCAGACGATGATGAGAAGCCCCGTCAGAAAATTCATAAATGCGCCCGCGACAAAGATGATGAGTTTCTTCCACCAGGCCTGCCGGTTCAGCGCGCGCTCATCGTCGGAGTCCTCGTCCTCACCCTCCATGGCGCAGTAGCCGCCGATGGGCAGAAGGCGCAGGGAATACTCGGTATCCCCCTTCGTCTTATGCAGGAGCTGAGGCCCCATACCGATGGAAAACTCGTTGACACGCACACCGCAGGCCTTGGCCGCCAGAAAATGGCCAAGCTCGTGCACGGCGATGAGCACGCCGAAAATCAGGATTGCAATAAGAATATAAACCATGGTCTCTCCTATCAAAAGGTCAGTTCAAACGCGCCCGCACGACCTCGCGTGCGCGGCGGTCTGCTTCCAGAATATCCGAAAGCTGCGGCTGATATACCGTAGGCACCGCGTAAAGCGCCGCTTCAATGAGGTCGGGGATCTTGCAAATGCCGATTTTATCGCGCAGGAAGGCGGCGACCGCCTCCTCGTTCGCGCCGTTCATTACCGCGCAGCAGACATTACCGGCGGAAGCGCACTGTCTTGCGATCTTCAGGCAGCGGAAAACCTCTTCATCGGGCTCGGCAAAGGTAAGCGGCGGACATTTGAGGAGATCAAGCGGTTCGGCGGGCGAAACGGCCCGCATCGGATAGGTCATCGCGTAGCGAATGGGCAGCTTCATATCCGGCGTCCCAAGCTGGGCGAGCATCGCCCCGTCGTGGAACTCCACGAGCGAATGCACAATGCTCTGGCGGTGAATGACCGCATCGACCTGAGAAAGCGGCAGGCGGTAAAGGCGCATGGCCTCAATGATCTCAAGGCCCTTGTTCATGAGTGTCGCCGAGTCGATGGTGATCTTCGCGCCCATCGTCCAGTTGGGGTGTCGGAGCGCGTCCGCCTTCGTTTTTGTCGCGAGCTCCCGTGCGCTCAAACCGTAGAACGGCCCGCCCGAGCAGGTCAGAATGAGGCGCTTGATCTCGCCACGGTCGCGGCAGCCCTGCAAGCACTGGAAGATCGCGCTGTGCTCGCTGTCGACGGGCACGATCTCCGCGCCGTATTTTTCCGCCGCGTCCACCACAAGCTCACCCGCGCAGACGAGCGTTTCTTTGTTGGCAAGCGCAATGCGCTTTTTCTTCTCGATGGCGGCAAGCGTCGGCTTTAAGCCAATCATGCCCATCACGGCAGTCACGACCGTGTCGGCGTCCTCCGCCGTGGCGGCGGCCAAAAGCCCCTCCATGCCAGAGAGGACTTGGATCTTCGTATCCGAAAGACGCGCGCGAAGCTCCCGCGCCGCATCTTCGTCATAAAGCACGGCAAGACGCGGGGAGAATTCCCGCGCCTGCTGTTCGATGAGATCAACACTCCTGTTCGCCGTCAATGCGGCGACGGAAAGCCCCAGCTCGCGCGCCACCTCAAGCGTCTGGCGGCCAATGGAGCCGGTGGAGCCGAGTAAAGCGATACTCCTTGTCATAGTAAGCCTCCGCTGATCGCAAACCACACGATGGGCGCGATGAACATGCTGGAGTCAAAACGGTCGAGCATACCGCCGTGCGTCAGGAAAAGGTGGCTGTAGTCCTTGATCCCCGCCTCGCGCTTGATGAGTGACATCGAAAGGTCGCCAAGCTGGCCGAAGATATTCGCCACCACGCCGACGAGAATCAGCATGAGGTAATTGGGGGCATAGCCGAGCCATGCCTTGCCGACAACGCCGAGCAGTACCAGCGCAAGCGCGCTGCCGATGGGTCCGCCGATCGCGCCCGCCCAGGTCTTGTGCGGGCTGACGTGCGGCGCCATCTTGCGCTTGCCGAACCACATGCCAAAATACATCGACAGCGCATCGCCCACAAAGGCGACGCAGAACGGCGCAAGCACATAGAGCTTGCCATAATTTTCGTCCATGCGCAGCAGGAAAATGCAGCTGTACATCGCCGGGAACACGATGCCGCCGACGATGGACACCGCTACATCGTGGAACGTGAACGGTTTTTCCTTTCCATAAGAGACGACCGCGAAGAGGAACGCCATCATCACAAGGATCCAGCGGAAAATCGTAACTGTCGAAATCGGGAGAGTGTGTACGCCGCTCGCCTTTTCCAAATAGAGCCATATCTCCTGCATGACGACCGTCGTGACAAGTCCAAAGTAGAAATTCGCCGGGACGTTCTCTCCCGCCGTGTGCAGCAGCTCATAGGCTGCGATGCCCGCGATGCCGCAGACGACGAGCATCGTCGCCCATGCTGGGCAGGCAAGCAGCACGGCGAGCAGCGCCGGCAATCCAACGATCACCACCAACCATCTTTGTTTCATTTCTGTTTCTCCTGTTTCAGTCCGCCAAAGCGCCGCTCGCGCTGCTGATACGCAATGAGCGCCTTGTCGAATTCTTTCTCGGTGAAGTCGGGCCAGAGCGTGTCGCAGAAGTAGAACTCACTGTACGCGCACTGCCACAAAAGGTAATTGCTGATGCGCTTCTCCCCGCCGGGGCGGATGAGAAGATCGGGATCGGGCAGGCCGTCTGAATAGAGGTAGTGCGAGAAGCTCTCCTCCGTCAAGCCGTCAATATTCTGCTCCCCTGCTGCACAGTCGCGCGCGAAGGCGCGGGCGGCGTGCAGAATTTCGTCGCGCCCGCCGTAGTTGAGGCAGACATTGGCCTGAAATCCCTCGATGCGGGAGGAGATCTCATTCGTTTCGTCGATGAGCGCTCTCAGCTCCGGCGTCAGCACGCTGAGGTCGCCCAGAAAGCGCAGGCGGTTGCCGTCCTTTTCCATCGTGTCGATGCACTCGTGCAGGTACTGCTCCAAAAGGCGCATGATGCCGTCGACCTCGTCCTTCGGTCGCTTCCAGTTCTCGGTGGAAAAGGCATAGACCGTCAGGTAATCAATGCCGAGATGCTTGCAGTAAGTGCCGAGCTTTCGAAACGTTTCGGCGCCTGCCTTGTGCCCTGCCGAGCGCGGAAGGCCTCGCTTTTGTGCCCAGCGGCCATTGCCGTCCATAATGACGGCAACATGACAAGGCAGGTTGTTCAAATCAACCTGCCCTGCCTTGTTCTCTCGGGAAAAGAGACCCATATCAGACCGCCATGAGCTCCTTCTCTTTCTTTTCGAGAAGGGCGTCGATCTCTTTGCTCATATCGTCAGTCAGCTTCTGAAGATCCTTTTCGGCGACCTTCAGATCGTCCTCGGTGATCTCGCTGGCCTTCTGCTTTTTCTTGAACGCTTCCATCGCATCGCGGCGAATATTGCGGATAGCGACCTTGCCGTTCTCGGAATACTTATGGATCTGCTTGACGAGCTCCTTACGGCGCTCCTCCGTGAGCTGCGGGAAGTTCAGGCGAATGGACTTGCCGTCGTTCTGCGGGTTGATGCCAAGGTCAGACTCCTGAATGGCGCGCTCGATGGGCTTGAGCGCCGTGCCGTCCCACGGGGTGATGACGAGTTGACGCGGATCAGGAGAGGCGATGGCCGCGATCTGCTGAATGGGCGTGGGAGAGCCATAGTAGTCAACGCTGATGCGGTCGAGCACGGCAGCGTTGGCGCGGCCTGCGCGCACGGAAGCGAAGTCTGCCGAAACAGACTCGATGCTCTTTCTCATTTTGTCGGAATAGACCTTATAATCTTCTTTATTCATGGGGAAACCTCCTCAAAAATTGTTGTAATCAAACCGCTTTTGCGGGATCTTCTCAGTTTTCGCCGACGATGGTACCGATTTTCTCGCCCTGCACCGCGCGAAGGATGTTCTCGGGATCCTTGAGAGCAAAGACAAGCACGGGAATGTGGTTGTCCATCGAAAGCGACGTGGCCGTGGAGTCCATGACCGCAAGGTGCTGGGCCAGCACGTCCTCATAGGAGATAGCGTCGTACTTGATCGCATTTGCATCCTTGGCGGGGTCGGCGTTGTAAACGCCGTCGATGTTTTTGGCGAGCAGGATCACATCGGCGTTGATCTCTGCTGCGCGCAGCACCGCTGCCGTATCGGTCGAGAAGAACGGAGAGCCGATGCCGCAGCCGAAAAGCACTACGCGGCCCTTTTCCAAATGCCGGATGGCACGGGCGCGGATATAGGGCTCGGCAACTTCTTTGATCTCAAGTGCCGTCTGCACGCGCACATCAACGCCCTTCTGCTGCAAAACGTCCGCAACCGCCATGCAGTTCATCGCGGTGGCCAGCATCCCCATGTGGTCGGCACGGGTGCGCTCAATGTAGCCTTCGCCATTCTTCACGCCGCGCCAGAAGTTGCCGCCGCCGATGACGATGCCCATTTCAACGCCCATCTCGCTGCACTGCTTGATTACGTCGCACACCTTGGAAACAACATCAAAGTCGAAACCAAAATGCTTGTCGCCTGCCAGCGCCTCGCCGCTGATCTTGAGCAGCACGCGCTTATACTTCAATTGAGCCATGCTCGTAATCTCCCCTTTCAGGAATTTACTATATGATTTCACGAATCCTATTTTAGCGTATTTTTGTGCGCTTGCATAGGGGGAAACACAAACTTTTTACAAATTCGTTTCTTTCTTTTTTGTCATGCTTCTGTCCCCCGCAGCGCAGAAAAAAGCAGCCGTACTGGCACGGCTGCTTTTTATGCCTTTGCTTACTTGATGCCTTTGATGCGGATGAGCTCCTTGAGCAGCTCAACGGTACCGTCAATGCCGAGCAGGCTCGAATCAATGCAGAGGTCGTAGCTCTTCGCGTCGCCCCAATCCTTGGCGGAATAATAGTTGTAGTAAGACGCGCGGGACTTATCCGTCTTTTTGATGCGGTCCTTTGCCTCGTTTTCGGTGATGCCGTTTCTGGCAGCAACGCGCTTGATGCGGCTCTCGATCGGGGCGGTGACGAAAACATTGATGACGTCGTCGCGATCCTTCAGCGCGTAGTCCGCGCAGCGGCCGATGAGCACGCAGGGGCCTTTGTCCGCAAGCTTTTTGATCGTATCGTAGGTCGCAAGGTATACCTGCTGCTCAATGGAACCCTTGGGCGTCACGTGGTTCATCGAGAAGGAGTAGGGATCCATTGCGATGGAATAGAGAAAGCTCTTCGGGCGTTCATCAAAGGAACGGAACAGCTCTTCGCAAAGCCCACTCTCCTCCGCAGCTTCCTTGAGCAGCATATCGTCGTAATAGGCAATGCCGAGCTGCTTGGCAAGCATGGTGCCGATCTCGCGCCCGCCGCTGCCGTATTGTCTGCCAACCGTAATGACCATAGTGATTCCTCCTTTTTCAGCGCCTTGAAACAGATAAAACAAAAGTGGTGCTGACTGTATTATAGCACCACTTTTGCCTGAGGGCAATATTTTTTCCTGTTCGGAATTTGTAAAAGCAGGAATTCAAGCGTCGAATTCCTTGCCCAGACGACGATACATCGTCTTTTTCACGGCGCGGAAAATATTTTCATAGCCCGTGCAGCGGCAGAGATGACCGGAGAGGAGCTTGCGCAATTCGTCGTCCGAATAGAGCTTCCCGCTCTCCAGAATTTCGACTGCGGTCATGATAAAGCCCGGCGTGCAGAAGCCGCACTGCACGGCCGCTTCCTCCAGAAAGGCCTGCTGAATGTCGCTCAGTTCGCCGTCCTCGCCCATCAAACTCTCGAGTGTGCGGATGTGCTTACCGTCTGCCCAGACGGCAAGATAGATACAGGAATTGAACGCCTCGCCGTCGATAATGACGTTGCACGCGCCGCACTCGCCGACCTCGCAGCCCTTTTTCACGGAGGTCATGTGGTAGTCGTTGCGCAGCATATCGGTGAGCGATGCGCGCACGTCGACCATTTTTTCAACGTTCTTGCCGTTCAGATTAAATCTAACCAGTTTGTACTGACTCATTTGATCGCACCTCCCGCCCGTTTGATGGATTCGATCAGGCAGCGCTTGGCCATTTCCACGGCGATATGCTCACGGAAGGCCTTGGAGGCGCGCCAGCTGTCGCGCGCGTGGATATCCTTCAGCACGGCAAGTGAAAAGGCCTCCGCCGTCTCAAGTGTTAAGGGTTTATCCTTGGCAGCTTCCTCCGCGCTTGGGCAGCGCATCGGCACGGGGCCGGCGACGCCGTAGGCGATGCGGGCGCGTTCGATGGTCTTCTTATCGGGAGAAAGACGCACGTTCACGCTGCACCCGAGCGTTGCAATGTCCATCGCGTTGCGCATGGCGTACTTGATGTAGTGGCCGAAGCAGTTTTCATAGCTTGCCTTCGGAATAATGATGGCTGTCTGGATCTCGCCTTCCTCTGCGCGGATGTCGACCTGACCTGCCCGGATGTAAAAATTCTTGATGGGCAAACGGCGGATACCGCTTCTTCCCGTCAGCTCGACGATGGCCTCCCATGCGTGCAGCGTGGAAGCGGAATCCGCGCTCGTCACGCCGTTGCAGGTGTTGCCGCCGATGGTGCCGATATTTCGGATCTGCGGGCCGCCGACCTGATCGACCGCCTCGCCGAGGACACCGATGTACTTTTGAATGATGGGGTCGCGCGTGATGTGAGAAAAGCTCGTGAGAGAGCCGATGCGGATGTTCTCATCACTGTCGATCGTTACGCCGCGCAGCTCATCAAGGCCGTAGATGGAGATCAGCTCTTTTCCGGCGCGCTTGCCCTCGCGCATCTGCACAAGCACGTCGCTGCCGCCGGCGATGATCTGCGCCTCGGGATGCTCCAAGCGGAGGGCGATGGCGTTTTCAACGCTTTCCGCCTCGTAGAGCGCTTTCATATCATACATGGCTCACTTCTCCTCCTTCCAGCTGTCGCGGATCAGCCCCGCACGGCTGAACTCAGCGTACAGAACGTGGGGCGTGATGGGAATGGTGTCGATGGCAACGCCGGTGGCGTTGTAGATGGCGTTGCGGATAGCGGGCGCGCCCGAGCAGGCGGGCGGTTCACCGAGTGCCTTCGTGCCGAACGGCGAGGTCGGCTCCGGATTTTCGACAAACTGCGCCTCAAGGTGCGGATGATCCATCACGGTCGAGAGCTTGTAGTCGAGCAGATTGTTGTTGAGGGGCTTTCCCGTCTTTTCGTCGAAGAGGAGCTGCTCGCTCAGGCCGAAGCCGATGGCCATGGACATGCCGCCGTGTACCTGCGCTTCCGCAAGGGCGGGGTTGATGAGGTTTCCGCAGTCGTGGACATTGATGATGTCCTTGAGCGTGACCTTGCACATCGGAATATCGACCTCGACCTCGGCAAAGGTACAGCCGAAGGAGTAGGCATTGTTGCGGATGGTGTAGGTCGACTCGGCGGTGATGTGCTCGGAATCCGCGGCGTTGTACTGTGCGGTCATCGCAAGTTCCTTGAGCGACATGAGCACCGCGCCGTCGCCGCTGCGGACGATGTTTCCGTCGATAATATCCATGTTGGAAATTGCCTGACGGGTGAGTTTTGCCGCGTAAGCTAATATCTTCTCGCGCAGGAGCGCCGCCGTCTGGCGGATGGAAAATCCCGCAACATAGGTCTGGCGGCTTGCATAAGCGCCAAGACCCGTGGGCGTAATGTCGGTATCCTGGCAGGAGACAATGTGTACGTCGCGGTAGCTTGCAAGGCCGATGGCCTCGGCCGTCATCTGCGCGTAGGCCGTGTCCGCGCCCTGCCCGATCTCCGTCTCGCCGCACTGCATCGTCACCGTGCCGTCGAGGTTCAAAAGCATGCGGTTGGAGGAGGTCTCCAGCGATATGGGATAGACCGCCGTATTGTACCAGAACGCTGCAACGCCGATGCCGCGGCGGATGGGGCCGGTATCCCTTGCAAATTCCTTCACCTTGCGGTCGTAATCGATGTAGGCCTTGCCCTTTTCAAGGCAGTCGCGGAAGGAATCGTAGTAATTTGTATTGCCCGAGAAGCCGTCGTGGAAGCCCTTGGGCATGATGTACTTCATGCGGTATTCGAGCGGCTCGATGCCGACGGCCTTCGCGCACTCGTCGATGTTTGCATCGTCCGCGAATGAGGCCTGCGGCATACCGTAACCGCGCATCGCGCCTGCGGCGGGACGGTTGGTGTAAACGGTGTAGGCATCGCCCTCAAAATTCTCGCAGGGGTAGATCTGCGGGAACGAGCCCATTGCCTTTGCGACGATCGAGTGGCCGTGCGAGGCGTAAGCGCCCTGATTGGAGAAGCACTCGACCTTGCGCGCGGCGATGGAGCCGTCCTTTCTGAGCCATGTGATGATATGGAAGCGGATGGCGTGGCGCACGCGGTTAGAGACGAAGGTCTCCTCGCGCGAGCAGTCGATGCGCACGCAGCGCCCTGCGACCTGCGTGGAGCACCACGCGCACAGTGGCTCGTAGAGCGCGTCCTGCTTGTTGCCAAAGCCGCCGCCGATGTAAGGCTTGATGATGCGCACGTCTGCCCACGGACGCCCAAGCGCCTGACCGACGATGCGGCGGATGATGTGCGGAATTTGCGTGGAGGAAACGACGACGATGCGCCCGTTTTCCTCGTAGGCATAGCAGCCGTGGTTTTCAATGTGGCTGTGCTGCACGGTGGGGGTATCGTACCAGCCCTCGACCTTGATGAGTCCGGGCTCCTGAATGGCCTCCTGATAATTTCCCTTGCGGATATCCGTGTGCTTTAGGATATTTCCCGGGAAATTCTCGTGAATGAGCGGCGCGTCCTCTTCCATCGCCTTCTGCACGTCGAGCACGAAGGGGAGTTCCTCATATTCGACCTTGAGCGCGCGCACGCCCTGCATAGCCGAGACCTCGTCCTCCGCGATGACGGCCGCAACGTCATCGCCGTAGTAGCGCACGTGGCGGTTTAAGAGGTTACGGTCGGCCACGTCCTGATGCCCCGGGTCCATCGACCAGGGGTGTCCCGCCGTCGGGAAGCAATGCTCTGGCACATCGAAGCAGGTCAGCACCTTCACAACGCCGGGAATGGCCTCCGCCGCCGATTTGTCGATCGACTTGACGAAGCCGTGTGCAATGGTGGAATGCTTGATGCGCACATAGAGCGCACCGTTCGGCATCTGGTCCTCATAGTATTTGGTGCGTCCGGTGACCTTGTCGAACGCATCGACGCGGATCTCACTTTTTCCTACTTTGCTCATCTTGCTTACCTCCTATGAAAGAGCGCCGCCCTGCGCGGCGGACGCACAGCCTGCTTTTTCCAAGATTTTAGCACAGCTTGCACAGTTTGTACAGCCATCAAGTCGCACATTTTAGAGAAAGTGCCATGTTTTTCTGCTTGCTCTGCTCGTTTTCCTTTGCTATAGTGGAGAAAACGAACGCTCAGGAAGGGATGATCACGGTGCGGGAGAAACTTACCGTCGGCTGCCTGCTCATGGCGGCCGGAAATGCCGAGCGCTTCGGCGAAAATAAACTGCTCTGCGCGGCATGGGACGGAAGATCGCTCATCGAACACGCGCTGGATGCCATTCCGCGCGAATGCTTTGCGCGCGTGCTCGTCGTCACGCAGTATCCGGAGATCACAGCGCTCGCAAAAGAGCGAGGCTTTGAAACGCTTCAAAACGGGCACCCCGAGCGCGGCCAGAGCGAAACGATCCGTCTCGGCACGCGCGCACTTTCTGATTGCGACGCCATCTGCTTCATGGTGGCTGACCAGCCGCTGCTGCGGCGCGAGACGCTCGCGCGCGAGGTCAATTTCTTTTCATCGCACCGCGAGTGCATCGTTGCTCTCGGACACAACGGCGCGCGGGGCAATCCCTGCCTCTTCCCCGCCCGCTTCTTCCCGGAACTTCTCGCGCTTGAAGGTGACGTCGGCGGCAGCGCGGTCATCAAAAATCACTTAGATGCGCTGCTGCTCTTCGAATCGCCGGAAGCCGAGCTGCGCGATGTGGACACAAAGGCGGCGCTTGCCGCGATCAGAGAACGGTGATCTCGCCGCGAAGATCCTGCTCCATCGCCCGCTTGATCTCCTCCTTGCCGAGATTGAGGGAGAAGAGATAGTAGAGCTTGGCGACGGCAGCCTCGGTCGTCATATCAAGTCCGCTGACTGCACCGGCCTTTTTCAGCGCGCTGGAAGTCTCATACGCACCGAGCGACACCGCGCCCTGCGGGCACTGGGAGCAGACCGTGAGCACCGTGCCGTTCTGGAAGGCCTTGCGGATGATGGGCAGCAGCGCGTCCCCGTCGCCGGGGATATTGCCCGCGCCAAAGGTCTCGATGACGATGCCGCGCAGCTTCTCGGTCATGATGGACTCAAAGAGAGAAAACTGAATTCCCGGAAAGACCTTGATGACCCCGATGGGAACCGGGTCAAGTGTCTGGAGCTTCAATCCGCCTTTCTGCCCCGGCAGAAGGGCGGATTCGTTGTATCGAATGCTGATCCCCGCCTCGGCAAGGATCGGGTAATTGGGCGAAACGAAGGCGATGAGCCCGTCGGCGGAGTACTTCGTCGCGCGGTTGCCGCGCAGCAGCTTTCCGCCAAAGTAAAGGCACACCTCGCGCACGACGCCCTCCCCTGCGATGAGCAGGGCGGTGATGAGATTGTCACGTCCGTCGCTGCGGATCTCGCACAGCGGGATCTGCGAGCCGGTGAGCACGACGGGCTTATCAAGCCCGCCGAGCATAAACGACAGTGCCGAGGCAGTGTAGGCCATCGTATCCGTACCGTGCAGAACAACAAAACCGTCGTAACTGTCGTACTGCTGCGCGATCATCTCTGCGATGCGGTTCCACTCGTGCACGGTCATATTGGAGGAGTCCAGCAGAGGCGAGAGCTCCATAAAGTCCCACGCGGGCATTTCGGACGAATGAAGGTCGGAAATTGCGTCAAGCGCGGCGCGGAAGTAACCGGAGCGCGGCGCATAGCCGTTGTCGGTGCGCGTCATGCCGATCGTACCGCCGGTGTAAATAATGAGAACGTGTTTCATTGCGTCTCCTGATGATTATTTTTTGTAGGGCGTGTGATCGAGCGGCAGGCTGCGCCGGCGCTCGCCGTCGTAGCGGAAGTAAGCATCCGCGATCGCAGGCGCTGTGGGGATGGACGTGATCTCGCCGATACCGATGGCGCCGTTTGCAAGGTTGAGTCCGGGCTTTTCGATGACAAGCGCCTTGATCTCGGGGATCTGGTTGGCGCGGAAAAGGCCGAGCATACCGTACTTCGCCGTGGGCTTGCCATGGTCGAGCGGGAACTTCTCCGTGAGGGCATAGCCCATGCTCATCACAACGCCGCCCTCGATCTGCCCTTCACAGGAGAGCGGATTGATGGCCTTGCCGACGTCGTGCGCGGCGACCATCTTTTTGATAAGGCCCGTTTCCTTGTCGACAATGCACATCTGCGTCGCATAGCCATAGGCCACATGGCTCACGGGGTTCGGCACATCGGCGCCGAGCGGGTTTGTCTTGGCGTAATACTCGCCGTAAAACTCCTGTCCGGCAAGATCGCTGAGCGAACGGTTCTCCATCGCGTCGCGCAGTAGCAGGCAGGCGCGGCGGCAGGCCTCGCCCGTGATGAGTGTCTGGCGCGAGCCGGAGGTATCGCCGCTGTCGGGCGTAATGAACGTGCTGTTGCCGTCATAGACCACATCCTCGCGCCTGAGTCCGGCGTTCGTCACCACTATCTGCACAAGCACCGTACCGAGCCCCTGCCCGATGCATGACGCGCCGGTACGGATATGCACCTTACCTTCCTCATCAATAACGAGCTTGCAGCGCCCGTAGTCGGGAAGTCCCACGCCGACGCCCGCATTCTTCATCGCACAGGCAAGGCCGACCGGTTCGCCGTTTTTGACCGCTTCGTCATAGTAGGGCTTGATGGCCTCGAGCGTTTCGACAAGGCCGGTCTCCGGCCCGACGATCTGGCCGTTGGGCAGCACCTCGCCGGGGCGAATGGCGTTGCGGTAGCGGATCTCCCACGGGGAGATGCCGACAAGATCCGCCATCTCGTTCAAAAGTGTTTCGGTCGCAAAGCAGGTCTGCGTCACACCGAAGCCGCGGAATGCGCCCGCAGGCGGGTTGTTCGTGTAGTAGGCGTGACCTTCGATCTCAAAGTTTTCATAATGGTAGGGACCCGCCGCGTGTGTACAGGCGCGCTCAAGCACAGGGCCGCCGAGAGAGGCAAAGCCGCCGGTATCGGACACAACGCTCGCCTTCACGCCCTGAATGATGCCGTTTTCGTCGCAGCCCATCGTAAAGTCCATCCACATCGGGTGGCGCTTGGGGTGGACGAGAATGGATTCCTGACGCGAAAGCTTCACCTTCACCGGCACGCGCGCGATGTACGCGATGAGCGCCGCGTGATGCTGCACGGACATATCCTCTTTTCCGCCGAAGCCGCCGCCGACAAGCATATTTTCAACTTGGCAGTGCGCAAAATCGACGCCGAGCATCGCCGAGCACTCGTGCTGCGTGGTGTGCGCGCTCTGGTCGGTGGTCAGGAGCTTCACGCCGCCGTTGTCAAGTGGAATTGCTACACAGCATTCCGGCTCCAAAAAAGCGTGCTCCGTCCACGGGGTCTGAAACTTTTCGTGTAAAACATACTTGGAATTTTTAATGGCCTCGTCGGCGTTGCCGCGCGAGACATGGCGGTGCGCCTGCACGTTGCCGCGGTTGCCCATGATGACCTCCGGCGCGCCGGGGATCTTCGCTTCCTCGGGGCTGTGTACCGCAGGAAGCTCTTCATAGACAACGCGCACGAGTTTTTTCGCCCGTTCGAGTGTTTCCTGATCGCGCGCGCAGACGAGCGCCACCGCGTCGCCGAGATACTGCGTGATCTCTCCCTCGCCGACGAGCGTGGGCTGGTCCTTCTGGATGTGGCCGACGTTCTGCTGACCGGGAATATCCTTCGCCGTCAGCACGCACACAACGCCCGGAAGCTCCTCCGCCTCCTTCGTGCGGATATAGAGCACGCGGGCGCGCGGATATTCGCTGCGCACCGCGCCGCCGTAACACATGCCGTCAACATAAACGTCGTCGGGATATTTCCCGTAGCCCTGCACCTTTTCGGCAACATCAATGCGATGCACGCGCGAGCCGATCTGAAAATCCTCATCCTTTTGGGGGATCTTTCCCTCGCGCAGGATCTTTGCCGCGAGCAGGATACCGTCGATAATCTTGACATAACCCGTGCAGCGGCAGATGTTGTTGCGAATGGCGAAGGCCGCCTCCTCGCGCGTGGGATCGGAGTTCTGGTCAAGAAGCGCCTTGGCCGAGATCACCATACCGGGAATACAAAAGCCGCACTGCACCGCACCCGCCTCGCCGAAAGCATAAGTGAAGGCTTCCTTTTCATAGTCAGAAAGTCCCTCGACCGTGACGATGTGCTTTCCCTCCAGCTTGTCGGTCTGCGGGATACAGGCCTTGGTCGGCTTGCCGTCGATGAGGACATGGCAGGTGCCGCACGCGCCCTCGCTGCAGCCATCTTTTACGCTCGTCAAGTGCAGCTCATCGCGCAGAAAGCGAATGAGTTTTTGATTTTTCTCCACCGTGACCGGTGTACCGTTGACAACAAATGCAGCCATTTCAGATCTCCTGTCCGCAAGAAAATTGCAAATATCACAATTATTTTGGTTGCCTAACTAATTTTATTGTATCACAAGCACAACAAAGACGCAACACCAATTCTAAATTCCGCTATTCTATTTTTGAAATTACGCTTTTCCCGCACAAAGCTTGACAAACCTCGGCCGATGCGCTAATATTGCGCCGTACCTGCAAGGGGCGCTGGCGCAAGCCGGCTGTGATGCGGCGTATTGCCGTCGCTGTCCCTCAGACCTGATCCGGGTAATGCCGGCGTAGGAATGCAAAGCATCTTGCCTAACTTTGCACCGTGACGTCGACGCCGCGGTGCTTTTTTCATGCCGCGGCGCGGACAGGGGCACATTTCACTTCAATAGGAGGAATCTCACATGAGCAACACGTCCACCCACTCCAGCACCCGCCGCCTGGCTGAAGGCGGCATCTGCATCGCCCTCGCGCTCGTTCTGAGCTACATCAAGATCCCCATCGGCCTTTCGTTCGGCGGCTTCGGCGGCTCGATCAACCTCGTGATGATCCCGCTGATCCTCTTCGCTGTGCGTTGGGGCGCACCTTGGGGTCTGCTCGCCGGTCTTGCCTTCGGTACGCTCAAGTATTTCTTTGCCGAGGGCTTCGCTGTGAGCTGGGTCTCCATCATCTTCGACTATTCCCTTGCTTACGCCGCTGTTGGCTTCGCGGGTCTTCTGCGCGCCAAGAACAACAACTATTCCAAGCTTCCCATCGCGGCGCTCGTTGGCTGCTTCGGCCGCTTTATCATTCACTTCATCTCCGGCGTGACGGTCTACGCACAGTATATGCCCGAGGAATTCATGGGCATGACCATGACCTCCCCCGTCACCTATTCCATTCTGTATAACGGCACCTATATGCTGCCCAACACCATTCTCGCTGTCATCATCTGCGCACTGCTGATGAAGCCGGCTGCAAAGCTGCCGAGTGCAGAGTAAAGAACGCTCCTACCTCAAAATACGCAAAAAGGGTGCTCTCTTATCAAAGAGAGCACCCTTTTTTTACTTTTTTCGTTCCAGTAATTTCTGATACTGCTCAGAGATCTTTCTGCGGATATTCTCGATCTCGCGGCTGCTCTCCTCCTGCGTGTCGAGAACAAAGCTCTTTGTGCTCAGGCGGAAAAAGAGCATCAGCGCCTCCGTGACCATGCGCCGGATCTCGCGGTCGAGATTTTTGTAGGTCTTGAGCATCGCCGCAGCACTTTTGAGCTTTTCCTCGTTGAGGTCACTGAGCGTCTTTGCACCCGAGGCGGTGAATACACTGTAAAGCGCGTCGGCCAGCGCCTCGCGCTGCTGGGTGTTGAGCGAATCCGCCCAGGCAGAGAGCGCTTCATCGACGAGTTTCCCCTCGCGGGAGACATCATCGAGATGCACAAACTGCGTCCCCAGCACCTGCCAGGAAAAGCCGTCGTGCTGATAGAGCCCGTCGTAGGTCGAATGCACGACCTGATAGTGTTTTTCATGCTCCATGAGCATACCGACGACCGACGTCTGCGGCAGTACCGTGTGGATACGGCTTGCAATGCGCTTGTGTCCCGCCGTCTCGCTGATGTCCCAGGCAAAGCCGGGACCGTCATTGTTATGGACGGCAACAATGCGCTCCTGGATCGCGCCGTCGCTCTTGACGGCGCTGTAAACGGCAAGGTTGCCGCCCTTGGAGTGTCCTCCGATGCGGATCGTCTTGTCCGGGTACTGGCGCGCCATACGCGCAATATACGCAACGGACTGCTTCTGCGAGGGGATCTCCTCCAAAAAGCCCATATTGAGGTCTTCCTTCCACCCAACGATCGTATCGTCTGTGCCGCGGAATGAAATATAGATGCTGCCGTTGCCAAGGTCGATCGTCAGCGCTGCAAACTGCTGCTCAACAGCGTCATCCAAAAGCGCTGTGTAGCCGTTCAGCGTCATATTGCGAAAGCGCGGACTCGCCATCAGCTTTCGCAGCATTTGCGAGATCCCGTCCGGCACCAGAACGCCCATGTCGACATCGCGTCCGCCATGGCGGGCAAAGAATGCCTCCGCCGCCTCGCACAGCGGAAGACCGCGCCCGATCTCGGGCGGCGGCACGATGCCGTCAAAATCGACGAAGCTCAACTCTGCCAGAATCAGCGCGTCCACCTCGTTGAAGGGAGAGACCGCGAGCGTCAGATCGCCGCGCCAGTCCAGATAATCCATCAGATTCGCCATGCTTTACCTCCGTGGTCAGTGTTTCTTATTTTTTATGGTATGGCGCGCAAAGCCACTGCGCCACAGCCGCTGCGCGCGCCTTTCGAGCGCTTCGCGCGTATTTTCGAGTTTTTCTGCCGCGACCTCGTCGAGCAGCCGCGCAAGCACCGCGCCGATCTCGCGCCCGCGATAGCCGAGGGCGGCAAGCGCCTCTCCGCCGAGTGCAAGCTCGCGCACCGAGCAGCAGGCGTTTTCAGCAACGAGCACATCAAAGACCGCCTGCGCTTCCTGCCACGGCTGCCGCGCGAGGCTTGGCCCGTCCGGCGTCTTGGCGGCATTGTCGGCGTACTTGGTCAAAAGGAGATCCGCCGTTACTTCCCTGCCGCGTTTCGCCATCTCGCGGTGGATCGCCGTGCGCTCGGGCGGGAAGAGATCGTCAAAGCACGCAAGCCTTGCGCGCACGCCGTCGCGCAGCGTCTTTTCAAAGTGCAGCCGCGCCATGATCTCCTCCGCCAGCTGCGCCGAGCGCGCCGTGTGACCGTAGAAATGGCCAATGAGCTGCGCATCGAGCGTCATGCACTGCGGCTTTCCAAGGTCGTGAAAGAGCATCGTCCAACGCAGTTCCCGCGTCGGCGGCACGGCAGCGACAGCGCGCGCCGTATGCTCCCAGACATCAAAGCAGTGATGCGGATTGCGCTGGTCAAAGCCCACGCAGGGCAAGATCTCGGGAATCGGCACCCCAAGAATATCAGGGAAGGCAAGCAGCGTTGCCCCCACGTTCTCACCAAGCAGGAGCTTGTTCATCTCCGCATACACGCGCTCATGCGCAACATTGGAGAGCAGGGCGCTCTTTTCGTGAGCGGCGCGGGCAGTTTTTTCCTCCGCAGAAAAGCCGAGCACCGAGCAAAAGCGCACAAGGCGCAGAATGCGCAGCGCGTCCTCTTCAAAGCGCCGCGCCGCTTCGCCGACGCAGCGGAGGACACCCGCTTTCAGATCCTCCTGCCCGCCGAAAGGATCAATGAGCGCGCCGGTGGGCGCAAGCGCGATGGCGTTGACCGTAAAATCGCGCCTGGCAAGGTCTTCTTCAATGCTCGTGCCGAAGGTCACGGAGTCGGGGTGACGGTTGTCCCGGTACGCTCCGTCGCGCCGCATGGTCGTCAGCTCAATGGGCAGCCCCCCGCTCACGACCGTCACCGTGCCGTGCGGTAAACCCGTCGGGTGCGCGCTTTCACCAAAAATGCGCAGCACCTCCTCCGGCGGGGCGTCGGAGGTCATGTCGTAATCGCTCGGCTCCTTGCCGCGCAGCATTTCGCGCACGCAGCCGCCGACAAGGTAGGGCGAATACCCCGCGTTTTGCAGCGCAGCGATGACAGTTTTGACTTCTTTCGGCAAAATGGGCATAAATCCCTCACAAAAAATCATTTTTTTAGCATTGCACTCCGTTCGCTGCTATATTATAATAGATAATCCATAAAAAGTAAATCTCCTGTGCATCGCACAAGGAAAGGATTTGATACCATGACCAACCAAAAGGATATTTTCTCCTATCTCGTCCCCGGAAAGTGCGCGCATCTTGCAGGCATCGGCGGCGTTTCGATGAGCCCGCTTGCAGAAGTGCTGCACGGCATGGGGCTTAAGGTTCAGGGCAGCGACATGAACGCTGGCCCCGCCGTCGAGCATCTGCGCTCGCTTGGCATTCCCGTTACCATCGGCCACGCGGCAGATAACCTCGGCGAGTGCGACTTTGTCATCCGCACCGCCGCCATTCACGACGATAACCCCGAGATCTCCGGCGCGGTGACGCGCGGCATCCCCGTTTTCGAGCGCGCGCAGGCCTGGGGCGCGATCATGAAGGGCTATAAGAACGCCCTCTGCATCTCCGGCACACACGGCAAAACGACCACCACCAGCATGGCCACGCACATCTTCATGGCTGCACAGAAGGACCCGACCGTGATGATCGGCGGCACCTTGCATCTGCTGCACGCGGGCTATCGTGTCGGCAAGGGCGACACGATCATCGCCGAGAGCTGCGAATACTGCAACTCGTTTCTGAGCTTCTTCCCCACCGTGGCGGTCATTTTGAACGTGGAGGCCGATCACCTCGACTTTTTCAAGGATCTTGCCGACGTGGAGCATTCCTTCCGCCGCTTTGCAGAGCTCGTCCCCATCGGCGGGCACGTGGTCGCCAATATGGACGATCAGGGCGCGCGCGATGCGCTCAAGGGCATCTCCCAGCCCGTTTTCTGGTTCAGCTACGATGATCCCGCCGCGCAGTGCCGCGCGGAAAACATCGTCTGGACGGATGGCCTGCCGAGTTTTGACATCTATATCCGCGGCAGCTATTATGCCCACGTCTCTCTGCGCGTGGGCGGCCGGCACAACGTGATGAACGCGCTGGCCGCGGCGAGCAGCGCCTACCTCCTCGGCATCAGCGGCGAGGCCGTCGGTCTCGGCCTTGCGACCTTCACCGGCGCAGGGCGGCGCTTTGAGTACAAGGGCAGCTACCACGGCGCGGACGTCTACGACGATTACGCCCATCATCCCGGCGAGCTGCACGCGCTGCTCGAAATGGCGAAGACGCTGCCCTACAAGCGCATCATCTGCGCCTTCCAGCCCCACACCTATACGCGCACGAAGGCGCTGTTCGACGACTTTGTCAAGGAGCTTCTCGTCCCCGATGTGGTCGTGCTGGCAGAGATTTTCGCCGCGCGCGAGCAGAACACCATCGGCATTTCCTCGATGGATCTCTGCCGCGAGATCCCCGGCTCTGTCTACTGCCCCACGCTTGACAAGGTGACCGCCGCGCTCGCGCGCATCGCCTGTCCGGGCGACCTCATCCTGACCGTCGGTGCGGGCGATATTTACAAAGCCGGTGAAAAACTGCTGAAAGAGAAAGAAGAGGCGTAAGCATGTTGGTATCCCCCTTCTACGACACTGCGCCGGAGCATGCCTCCGAGCGCGCGATGGCAAGCTATGCGCTGCTCGATTCCCTGCACATCCCTTATCAGCGCATTGAGCATGAAAAGGCGGAGACCATGGAAGTCTGCGCCGCTGTGTCGGACGCGCTGGGCGTGCGCATCTGCAAGAATCTCTTTCTCTGCAACCGCCAGCAGACGAGCTTTTACCTGCTCACCATGCCCGAAGATAAGCCGTTTCACACCAAGGATCTGAGCCATCAGATCGGCTCGTCCCGCCTCTCGTTTGCGCCGCCCGAAAAAATGGAGGAGCTGCTGGGCTGCTCGCCCGGGTCTGCAAGCGTGCTGGGGCTGCACAACGACAGCGGCAACGCCGTCCGTCTCGTCATGGACAGGGACGTATATGCCGCGCCGTATTTCGCCTGCCACCCCTGTGACAATACGCAGAGCCTCAAATTCAAAACAGAGGATCTGCTGAACGTTCTGCTGCCAAAGATCGGACATGAGCCGATCATCGTGGAGCTGTAAGGCAAAAAGTAAAAAAAGGTTCCGAAGAATGCTCTTCGGAACCTTTTATATGAGATCGTCTACTGTAAGCCTTATCAGCTTGTCAGTCTCTGCATTTGAATCGGTGCAGATACCTGCAAGAGAATCAGAAAATGGTGAAAACACAAAAACGCGCTCATTGGGAACGACCGGCATTTCCCCGTTTCTCATGCTGACGGCGCTGATGCCGCGGCGCTTGCAGCGGCTCTCCCGCTGCACCCAAAGCTGCCAGAACGAAACGTCATCTGATGCTTGGAAGCGCGCGCGCATCTGCTCGCTCACCGGGCGAAGGCGCTCGATGTCCGCGCCGATGCTATGGTCGTGGACTGCCAGCAGCACCGCGCTGTGCGAATGGCTCAGGCTGAAGCAAACATCGGGATACGCCGCAAAATACGGTTTTCCATGCGCTCCACGGGAGATCTCCGGCAGCTTTTCCCAGCCGTAACGATCATGCAGCGCGCGGCGCAGCAGCGCATACGCGCAGAGCGTTTCCGCCGTGTGCGCGGAACAATCGGATCGCACTTTGCGTTCAGACGGGAGAAAATGCGCAAGCGCGGCAGTCTCCGCTTCACCGAGCGCACGATCGAGCCTGACAGCATACAGCCGGATATTCACACCTTCCGCCCCCTTTGCGCAGCATTTCCTGCGGAAATTATAGAGGAAACGGCAGATTCTGTCAAACTTTCTCCTTGCGGAAAATTTTTTGAAATTTTTCTGCCAAAAAAGAGGAAATCAACCATTTTCGACGTATACGGTATATAGGCATAGAGGATCCGTATGCAGATGAGGGAAAGGAGGACGCCATGGCCTTTGACCGGCAATTTCTGGACGAGCTGATCGCCCGCAATGACATTGTCGATGTTGTCAGCAATTATGTTTCGCTCCAGCCGCGCGGTGGGAGCCTGTGGGGCTGCTGCCCCTTTCACAGCGAAAAGACGCCCTCGTTCCACGTGCTGCCGGACAAGCAGCTGTGCTACTGCTTCGGCTGCAAAAAGGGCGGCGGCGTCATCAACTTCATCATGGAGGAGGAAAACCTCTCCTTTCCCGATGCGGTGCGCTTTCTGGCGCGGCGCGTCAATATGCCGGTGCCGGAGGAAGAGCACAGCGACGAGAGCCGTCTGCGCTCGCGCATCCTGTCGCTCAACCGCGATGCGGCGCGCTTTTACTACGACCAGCTCTACTCGCCCAAGGGTGCGCCGGTGCTCGAGTACATGAAAACCCGCAAGATCACGCGGCGCAACGCGACGAATTTCGGGCTCGGCGCGGCGGCGGACGAGTGGGACGGCCTTCTCACCGCGATGCGCAAAAAGGGCTACGGCGACGGCGAGCTGCTCGCATCTGGTCTTGCCATCCGCGGGAAGAACGGCGGGCTGTACGATAAATTCCGCAAGCGGCTCATCTTCCCCATCATCGACGTGCGCGGCGATGTCTTAGGCTTTGGCGGGCGCATCATCAGCAAGGACGATCCGGGCGCAAAGTACATGAACACGCCCGAAACGGTCGTTTACAGCAAGCGGCGCGTTTTATACGGGCTGAATCTTGCCAAAAAGAGCAAGCGCAGCAATATCATACTGGTCGAGGGCAACATCGATGTTGTCATGCTCCATCAGGCGGGCTTCGACAATGTCTGCGCCTCGATGGGAACAGCACTCACGAGCGAGCAATTGCAGCTGCTCAGCCGCTACACCAAGGAGCTTGTGCTCTGCTACGACAACGACGACGCCGGCAAGGTCGCCACGCAAAAAGCGCTGACGCTCTTGAACAGCACGGACTTTCAGGTCAAGGTACTGGAGCTTCCCAAGCGGCTCGTGGACGGGCAGTACATCAAGCAGGACGCAGACGACTTCATCAAATTTCAGGGACGCGACGCCTTTGAACATCTGCTCTCGGGCAGCGAAAGCGGAATGGACTTCCGCATGTCGCAGCTCAAGTCAAAGTTCGACCTCAAAAGCGACGAGGGACGTATTGGCTTTGCCGAAGCGGCAGCAGAATTGCTCTCCACAGTGCCGAACGCGGTCGAGCGCGAAATTTACACCGTGCGCGCCTCCGAAGCCGCCGGCATCACGCCGGACGCGATGAAGCTCGAGGTCGAGCGCGCGCGGAAGCGTGCGCGCTACAAGGAAAAGCGCGAGCAGGAGCGGCGGGACCTGAATCCCGCAGTGTCTGCCCAACCGCGCGAGCGGTCGATCCGCTATACCGACCTTCGCTCCGCGCTCGCCGAAGAAGGCGTGCTGCGGCTTTTGACACTGGACGACTCGCTCTTCGGCGAGACTCCGCCCATCCGGGAGGCAGATTTCTCTTCTCCCCTTCTGGGTCGGTTTTTTACCGCGCTGCGCGCACAGCTCGCGCAGACGGGACAGGTGAATATCCCCGCGCTTGCGGAGTTTTTCACTTCAGAGGAGATCAGCCATCTCATTGGCATTCTGCAAAAGCCGGAATCGCTCAAAAACGGCGCACAGGCGTTGCAGGATTACTGCAATATCATTTTGGACGAAGCGCATAAGCGCGCGGCCGTGGACGAAGACCCCCTGATGGCCGCGATGGAAAAGAATAAACACAAGGGTAACGGAGGAAAGCAAACATGGAAGAAAAACAGCTGACCGGCAGAGAGCTGGAGGAACAGGCCAACGCGCTGCTCGCCGAGGCAGATTTCGAGGAGATCAAACTGCCGAAAAAGGCGAAAAAGGCCACGGCGGCCAAGAAGGCAGAGCAGGAAAATGAGCAGGCGGAAAAGCCCGCCGAGAAATTCCCGCCGCTGGACGAAAAGCTGGTCGCCTCCCTGCCCGCGGCGGCACTGCTGCAGAGCAATGAAAAGCTGATGGACATCTTCGCCAAGGGCAAGGCCAAGGGCAAGCTCAGCTCCAACGATCTGATGGAGACCATCGACGAAATGAATCTGGAGAGCGAGCAGCTCGACCAGATCTACGACTCGCTTGAAACGCTCGGCGTTGACATCGGCACCGCCGAGGCCATCGACAGCAGCATCGACGATGTGGAGCCGCCGATGGAGGAGATCGCCGGGATCGAAGAGGAAGAACTGGTCGACCCGAACGAGCTGGTCGACAGCTTTTCGACCGACGACCCCGTGCGCATGTACCTCAAGGAGATCGGCAAGGTTTCTCTGCTGTCGGCGGACGAGGAGATCTCGCTCGCAACCGCGATGTCTGAGGGTATGGAGGCCAAGGAGAAGCTGGAAGAAGCGGAAAAGAACGGCACAGAGCTGAGCGAAGAGGAAATGAAGGCACTCAAATCTGCCGTCAAGAAGGGCGAGCGCTCCAAGCAGCGGCTTGCCGAGGCGAACCTGCGTCTCGTCGTGTCTATCGCCAAGCGTTATGTCGGCCGCGGCATGCTCTTCCTCGACCTCATTCAGGAGGGCAACCTGGGCCTCATCAAGGCCGTCGAAAAGTTCGACTACACCAAGGGCTACAAGTTCTCGACCTATGCAACGTGGTGGATCCGTCAGGCCATCACCCGCGCCATCGCCGACCAGGCGCGCACCATCCGCATTCCCGTGCATATGGTGGAAACCATCAACAAGGTCATTCGCGTGTCCCGTCAGCTCCTGCAGGAGCTGGGTCACGATCCCTCCCCCGAGGAGATCGCCGCCGAGATGGATATGCCTGTCGACAAGGTACGCGAGATCCTGAAGATTGCGCAGGAACCCGTCTCCCTCGAAACGCCGATCGGCGAAGAGGAAGACAGCCACCTCGGTGACTTTATCCCCGACGAGGGCGCAAGTGAGCCGAGCGAGGCCGCTTCCTTCACGCTCTTGCAGGAGCAGCTCGTCGACGTGCTCTCCACCCTCACACCGCGTGAGGAAAAGGTCTTGAAGCTCCGCTTCGGCATTGAGGACGGCCGTCCCCGCACGCTCGAAGAGGTCGGCAAGGAGTTCAACGTCACGCGTGAGCGCATCCGCCAGATCGAGGCCAAGGCGCTGCGCAAGCTGCGCCACCCCAGCCGCAGCAAGAAGCTCAAGGATTTCCTGAACTAAGCCAATAACGGCAAATAGAAGGCACACCTTTCAGGCGTTTACAGCGTCTGGATGGTGTGCCCTTTTTGCTGCAAAGCGACGTGTCGTGCATTGCACATACGTCATAGCCAGCGAACAGAATGTAAGTTATTCTGTTCAATAATTAAACCAAAATTAAACCTACAAAACAGAATTACATTGAGATGTTTATGCCTGTTTCAACGCACAAATCATAGAATCGATACCTAATAGCGCCGTATAGCTATTGTTGGTTTTTCTGAAAGCGGGCGTGTAATAAACATTGTTTTCAGCATCAAAACAGAATCTTTCAGCAGTTAGTTCTTTCATCTCACGCGCCAACAGATTACTTCCATAGAAACGGCGGAGAAAGTCGATTCCCGCACACATGGCGGCGACAGGCTTCTTTTCGCCGATAAAATGAGTGACGCACGTTCTTATCACATTGGAGTCTCTATAATTGTTCAATAAACCAATTCCACCGGGTATGATCAATGCATCGTATTCTGCAAAATCAACCTCATGAATATCTTTAATGCGTCCCCTGCCGATGCGGGCTGCTTCTATCAGGATATTCCGCTTTTCTTCTATCTGCTCTGTCAGGTGGTTCACAGACTGAACGGAAACATCTTCTGCAACAGGCGTGTAATCACACCCGTATTTATCAAGCGCTGCATACGTCAGAATTACTTCTTCTATACATGAACCATCACCGAGGCCACAGCCTGCTAATAAAACTAAATACTTCATTTGTTCTCACCTTCACAACTCACGGTTTGCCAACGACTTCTCACTGATAAGCATAGCATATAAGGTGACTTACATCAACGTCTTCTTCAAGGTAAATCAGCGACCTTTTTATGAACGCCGTTCTGTTTTGCCTGTTCACTTGCCGCGCTGCGTGGTTCTCGATAAGGTGGAATGCGATCTCTATCAGTACCTCTCCGGCGAAGAAAAGTATTCTCAACTCTTCGAATGTGTTGGTCGCAACTGCGACGTCGGTTCATTGCTTTCTCAATGCAGAAGGGCTGCCGATCCCGGTAAAGAAGTATTTCCCCGCGCTCGATGCGATCTTGCGCCAAAAAGACCCGCCTTACTAAGGCGGGTCTTTTTGATTGAGTTCGGCAAGAAACCTCCCCAACGCGGGGTTCTGGTTGCCGCTCTGCCAGGCTGCGATGATCTCTTCCTCCTCCCCTTCTCCCACAAGCGGGACAAAGACAAGGTTATCGGCGTTGTAGAGCCGGTTGGTGCAATAATCGGGCAAAAGGGAAACGCCCTCTTCCGCTGAGACCATCATCAGGATACTCTCTGTGTCCGCCGAGCGGAAAAGAATGTTGGGTTTGTAACCCGCCTCAACATAGCGCTGCATGAAAAAGGCGTCGCCGTAAGAGTCGGGCGCGGCGTCCGGGGACATATATAAGATGTTCTCCCCGCGCAGCTCCTGCCGCGTGATCTGGCGGCGCTGCGCGAGCCGGTGGCCCGCGTAGAGCGCGACAACAAGCCGCGCCTTTTCGACCGTCTGAAATGCAACGCCCTCCTGCGTGCGCAGGTTCGTCGAGTCCCAGGTAAAAACGATGTCATACTCCTGATGCAGCAGCCCCGCGGCCAGCACGTCAGTCGAGCAGCGATAAAAAGAGATCAGCACATTGCTGTTCTTCTGGTGAAAATGGCGCATCAGCGTGGAGAGGTCGCTGCGCTCGTAGCCGCGCACATAGCCCACACGCAGCGTACCGGTCAGGCCCGTTGCGGCATCATGCACGCGCTCCTGCGCGCGGCTCATACGCTCCAGGATCGCCTTGGCGTCCTGTAGGAAGGCGCTGCCTGCGCTCGTCAGGCTCACAGGACGGGTGCTGCGGTCAAAGAGCTCGCAGCCGAGCGACTGCTCAAGCTGCTGGATCTGCTGTGTCACTGCCGTCTGCGAAATGTAATACTGCTCCGCCGCCTTCGTAAAGCTGCGATGCTCCGCCGCGGCAACAAAATAGCGCAACTGGTTTCGGTTCATGTCCGTTTTCTCCATAACATAAGTTTTACTTATTATATCATCAAAGAATCGGTCTTGTAAAGCATCGTTTCCTGCGGTAAGATAAGCGCATCGTTCACAATTCTTTCACAAACGAGGTAGATTGACATGAAACGCGAATCCTTCCGTTCCCGTCTTGGCTTCCTGCTCGTCAGCGCCGGCTGCGCCATCGGCATCGGCAATGTCTGGCGCTTTCCCTACGTAACGGGCAAAAACGGCGGCGGCTATTTTGTTCTCTTCTACATTCTGTGCCTGCTCGTTATGGGCGTTCCTGTACTGACAATGGAGCTGGCTGTCGGCCGCGCAAGCCGCAAGAGTGCCATTCTCTCCTATAAAACGCTGGAAAAGCCCGGCGCCAAATGGCACATTCACGGTTGGTTCTGCCTGATCGGCTGCTACCTTCTGATGATGTACTACACAACGGTCTCCGGCTGGATGGTGAGCTACTTCGGCCGTTTTCTGAGCGGTAAGTTCTATGCCGGTATGCCTGCGGAGGACGCGTCCGCCGTGTTCGGCGAGCTGCTGTCAGACCCCGTAGAAATGGGCGTTCTGGCTGTTGCCATCGTCATCGTCGGCTTTATCGTTTGCAGCCGCGGCCTTCAGAAGGGTCTTGAGCGCGTATCCAAGGTCATGATGATCGCGCTGCTCGCGCTCATCCTCATTCTCGCCGGCCACAGCCTGACGCTCTCCGGCGCGGCAGAGGGCATGAAGTTCTACCTGCTTCCCTCCCTCGATTCCATTCGTGAAAACGGCCTGCGCAGCCTCATCACCGACGCGATGAATCAGGCCTTCTTCACACTCTCGCTCGGCATTGCGGCGATGGAGATCTTCGGCAGCTACATGTCCGACGATCACACCCTCATCGGCGAATCCATTCGCATCTGCGCGCTCGACACTTTCGTTGCGCTCATGGCCGGCGCGATCATCTTCCCCGCATGCTTTTCCTACGGCGTAGCGCCTGACAATGGCCCGTCCCTTCTCTTCGTTACGCTGCCGCAGGTTTTTGTCAACATGGCGGGCGGCCGCTTCTGGGGCACGCTCTTCTTCCTCTTCATGATGTTTGCGAGCATGTCCACGGTGCTGGCGGTGTTTGAAAATATCCTCGCCGTCTGCATGGATACCTTTGGCTGGAGCCGCAAGAAGGCTGTGCTCATCAACGGCGCACTGCTGATGCTTTTGAGTCTCCCCTGCGTCTTTGGCTACAACATCTGGAGCGACTTCCACCCCATTCTCGGCAAGGACGTGCTCGACAGCGAGGACTTCCTTGTGAGCAACCTCCTGCTGCCCATCGGTTCTCTTGTCTACCTTCTGTTCTGCGTCACCAAGTGGGGCTGGGGCTTTGACAAGTACATTGCCGAGGTCAACAAGGGCACGGGTGTCAAGCTCTCTCCCAAACTCAAGCCCTATTTCCAGTGGGTGCTGCCGGTTCTGATCGTCATCATCCTGCTGCAGGGTCTGCTGTAACTTTGCTCTTTTCTTTCTCTCTCATCCTCCCTAAATAGGAAACGCCGCAGTAAAATACTGCGGCGTTTCGCTTTTTCTCTTCCTTCTTGATTATGAACTCCGTGTAAATTCGCATATAACTCGTAAATATATTTATATAAATCTATTGACAATATTTGCAGCCATGCTATGATAACATTCAGAAAGAAAAGAAACCAAGGAGGCGCATGATGAAGAAAAATCTGTACAGTCTGACGCTGTCGGACGAGGTGGTGCGCGAGGTAGACGCGCTGGCGCACCGCATGGGCACGAACCGCTCGGCGCTTGTAAACCGCATCCTTGCCGAATATGTTTCCGTGCCGACGCCGGAGCGCCGCTGGAATGACATCTTTGAAGCCATCGAAGAACTGATGACGCCCACGCGCGAGTTGGTGCCGTTTTTCTCTCCCGGCTCGTCCACGATGTCGCTCAAGTCGAGCTTATCGTATAAATACCGCCCGACGGTCAAGTACGAGGTCGATCTCAGCAGCGGCGATTCCCAGACAATGGGCACACTGAACATCGTCTTCCGCACACAGTCGGCGGCGCTCATTGCCGCGATGACGAATTTCTTCCGGCTTTGGGTGCAGATCGAGGACAGATGCCTTGCTCCGCTGCTCGGCAGCTCCATCGCCTGTGCGCTCTACGACGGGCGCTTCGTCCGTCCGCTTGCCATGCCGCGCGGCAAATCTTTGACTGCCGATGATGTGGCAGGCGCGATCAGCGCATATGTGCAGCTTTTCGACCGGCTGCTCAAAGGTTATCTCGACGGTTCGCTCACGGCGAGCGACGTGGAAATGGCCTACCGCGGCGATCTGCGAAGCAGAGCGCTGCTCATCTAAACCAACGCTATTGTAAAAAACACGAATTTGAGGTGAACTTGAATGAATGCTGAAAAATATACGCAAAAGGCTTTGGACGCCGTCAAGACCGCGCAGAACATGGCGCAGGAAAACGGCAACCAGTATGTGACAAGCGAGCATCTGCTCTACGCCCTGCTCGATCAGGACGGCGGACTGATCGGATCGCTCTTTGGCAAGATGGGCGTCGATTGTGACAGTCTGCTCTCTGAGATCGATACTCTCATCCGCAAGCTTCCGCGCATCTCCGGCGGCAGCGGCGAGGTCTATGCCTCGCCCGAGGTCGGCAAGATCCTGAATCTCGCCGAAAAGACCGCCGAAAAACTGCACGACGAATATCTCTCCGTCGAGCATCTGATGCTCGCCATCTTCTCCGAGGGCTCGCAGAACGTGCGCCAGCTGCTCTCAGACCACGGCATCACGCGAAGCCGCTTCTCCGACGAGCTCTCAAAGGTCAAGACCTCCCCCGTAACGAGCGACAATCCCGAGGATTCCTACGATGCGCTCAAGAAATACGGCACCGACCTTGTTGAGCGCGCGCGCACAAAGGAGCTTGACCCCGTCATCGGCCGTGACGCGGAGATCCGCAACGTCATTCGCATTCTCTCGCGTAAGACGAAGAACAACCCCGTGCTCATCGGCGAGCCGGGCGTCGGCAAGACGGCCATCGCCGAGGGCCTTGCCCAGCGTATCGTGCGCGGTGATGTGCCAGAAGGGCTCAAGGACCGCACGATCTTCTCGCTCGACATGGGCGCGCTCATCGCGGGCGCTAAGTACCGCGGCGAGTTTGAGGAAAGACTCAAAGCTGTCTTGAACGAGGTCAAGAAGTCTGAAGGCAAGATCATCCTCTTCATCGATGAGCTGCACACCATCGTCGGCGCGGGCAAGACCGAAGGCAGCATGGACGCCGGCAACCTCTTAAAGCCCCTGCTCGCCCGCGGCGAGCTGCACTGCATCGGCGCGACCACGCTCGACGAGTACCGCCAGTATATTGAAAAGGACGCCGCCCTCGAGCGCCGCTTCCAGCCCGTTATGGTCAACGAGCCGACGGTCGAGGACACCATTTCCATCCTGCGCGGCCTGAAGGAGCGCTATGAGATCTATCACGGCGTGCGCATCCACGACAATGCGCTCGTCGCCGCCGCGACGCTTTCCGACCGCTATATCACCGACCGTTTCCTGCCGGACAAGGCCATCGACCTTGTCGATGAGGCCTGCGCGATGATCCGCACGGAGATCGACTCCATGCCTGCAGAGCTTGACGACCTGCGCCGCAAGATCATGCAGCAGGAAATCGAGGAGATGGCTCTCAAGAAAGAGGACGACCAGCTCTCCCGCGACCGTCTCGAGGAGCTCAAGAAAGAGCTTGCCGATGAGAAGGAGCAGTTCAACGCCATGAAGTCCCGCTGGGAGGCGGAAAAGAGCGGCGTGGACAGCGTGAAAGAACTAAAGTCCAAGATCGAGCAGATGAACGGCGAAATCGAGCGCGCACAGGCGAACCTTGAATATGAAAAGGCCGCCAAACTCAAGTACTCTGACCTCCCTGCTCTTGAAAAGCAGCTCAAGGACGCCGAGGCCGCAGCCGAAAAGCACACGGGTGAGAACTCCATGGTGCACGACACCGTGACCGAGAACGAGATCGCCGACATCGTGGGCAAGTGGACGGGCATCCCCGTCAGCCGCCTGATGGAGGGCGAGCGCGAAAAGCTGCTCCGCCTGCCCGAAGTGCTGCATCAGCGCGT